>Ga0315540_10000022_pt1 | contig 70369 bp, 67 predicted proteins | sample SalMarSW160110MG_FD_203677 | JGI IMG/M metagenome (GOLD analysis project Ga0315540, IMG submission 203677) | Salt marsh sediment microbial communities from the Plum Island Ecosystem LTER, Massachusetts, United States - Salt Marsh Sediment SW1601-10 ...
TGGGTTTTTTGGCAGGAGGTTTATTCGGTGCACTTTTTGCTGGAATCCACGGTTTGGTATGCCTGGCATTTCAAGGAAATCAGGTTGTTTCAGGCCTGGCGCTGACCATCTTAGGCACCAACCTTGCGACCTATCTCGGCACTCCCCATGTGGGACACGCGGCCCCCGGGTTCCAGACCCTGCTGGTTCCCTATCTGGCAGAGATTCCGCTGCTGGGGCCTGTCTTTTTCAAGCAGGATCTGCTGGTGTACATTTCCTATTTCATGCCGTTTTTCGCCTGGGTTTTTCTGAGATATACCAGGTGGGGATTGGGGCTTCGGGTGGTGGGAGAAAATCCGGAAGCAGGTTCGGCAGCCGGACTGTGGGTCCCGGGCTACCGGTGGGCTGGAATTTTTGCAGGTGGTTTTCTGGGAGGGTTAGGGGGCGGATACCTTTCCCTGGCCTATACCCATCTCTGGACAAACGGCTTGAGTGCCGGACGAGGATGGATTGCCGTAGCTCTCGTGATTTTCGCATTCTGGCGACCGGGACGCGCGGTTCTGGGAGCGTATCTTTTCGGGGGTGTTATGGCCTTCCAGTTACGACTCCAGGCAACAGGAACAAACTTGCCGTCATCATTGCTGCTGATGCTGCCCTATGGGCTGACCGTTCTCGTGCTGGTATTCTCTTCCTGGAGAGGAAGGGGAACCGCGGCACCGGCGATGCTCGGCGTGAACATGGAACCAATGGACTAAAGGGTTGTCATGACAGGCCCTAAGGGAGGATTCAAATGACCGGTAACCCCAATCGTTATACCAAGACCTATCCCATTTCCTGGGAGCAACTCCACAGGGATTCCAAGGCCCTCGCGTGGAGGCTGCTGGACGGAGATTTTTTCAAGGGAATCATCGCCGTGACACGAGGAGGGCTGGTCCCGGCGGCAATCATTGCACGCGAACTGGATATCCACCTGGTGGATACGGTCTGCGTGACAACCTATGATTGGCAGGACCAGGTTGGTGAAATTGAGATTCTCAAATCCATTAATGGCGATGGCAAAGGCTGGCTCATTATAGATGACCTTGTGGACACCGGAAGGACAGCCAGGTCGGTGAGAAATATGCTGCCGAAGGCCCATTTCGCCACCGTTTATGCGAAACCGGAAGGCAGGCCCCTGATAGATACCTATATCACGGAAGTCAGCCAGGACACCTGGATCCTCTTCCCCTGGGATTCGGAATCCCAATTCGTGCAACCCCTTGTCGGCCGGAAGGGCGAGGGCGGATGAACAAAGCCGATACTCCCCTCATAAGACTTGAAGCCATAAGCAAATCCTTTGGCCGCGTCATGGCCAACAGGGAAATATCGCTCGACATCAGGGCCGGCAGGATCAAGGCGCTGCTTGGGGAAAACGGCGCAGGAAAGAGCACCCTGATGAGTATACTCGCCGGCCGTTTGCGGCCGGACAGCGGCCGGATCGTGGTGGAGGGCGACGCGAATAGGAACTATTCCACCCAGATAGCCATTAAGGCCGGTATCGGCATGGTTTACCAGCACTTCATGCTGGTGGAGGCCATGACCGTTACCGAGAATATATTTCTGGGGCAGAAGAGAAGATTCTGGCTCAAGCCCAGGGACATGGCCGCTGAGGTCGAGGAACTCTCGAAGAAGTACGGTCTGGAGATCGATCCGGAAGAAAGAATAGGCAATCTGTCCATGGGGGAAAAGCAGCGCGTGGAGATCCTGAAACTGCTCCACCGGAACGCCCGGGTCCTGATTTTCGATGAGCCGACCGCAGTGCTGACGCCCCGGGAGATTTCTCAATTGTTTGATGCGATGCGCACCATGGCCCATCAGGGAAAGGCGGTTATCTTCATCAGTCACAAACTTGAGGAGGTCACGTCCATAGCGGATGAAATTGCCATCCTGAGAAAAGGGATCGTGGTGGATCAGATGGATGTTTCCGCGGTTGTTTCCAAGGCCGACCTGGCCAGGCGCATGGTGGGCCGGGAAGTCCTTCTGGAGGTGGAGCGTGAACCCATGGAGCCCAAGCAGATCATCCTCCGGGTGGAAGACCTTTCAGATACGGTTCTAAAGGATGTGAGCTTCGATCTGCGTCAGGGTGAGATCCTGGGTGTCGTGGGCGTGGCGGGAAACGGCCAGAAGCGCCTTGTTGAAGTGATTTGCGGACTTGAATCTCCTTCAGTTGGAGAGGTTCGAATACTTGGGCAGGCCTGGCGAAAATTCTTCTCCAGAAAACAATGGGCTGCGCGCCTGAGCTATGTGCCGGAAGATAGAGCTGGCCTTGCGACCTGTCTGGGGCTTGACCTGGTCGACAATTTTCTCTTGACGACACGCGAAGAGTTTACCCGGGGACCCTGGCTCATGCGCTCGAAGGCCGAAGCCAAGGTAACGGAACTCATAGAGCAGTTTCATATTAAGGCTCCGAACACCAGAATCCTGGCCAGGCAACTCTCGGGTGGCAATCTTCAGAAGATGGTCCTGGCAAGGGAGTTTTTCCGGAGACCTCGGCTGATTGTAGCTGATCAACCCACCCAGGGCCTGGATATCGGCGCAACCGAGGAGGTGTGGAAGATACTCCTGAAGGCCAGGGAGAGGGCTGGAATCCTGCTCATCACCGGCGATTTGAAAGAGGCGATGACCCTTTCAGACAGGATCGCGGTCATGTTCCGTGGCCGGATCATGGGTCTTTTTTCAGCAGATGACAAAGACAAAATAGAACAAATAGGGCCACTTATGGCCGGAATCCAAATGTAAACATTAAGGTAATCGTGATAACCTCTCCCGGACAACGGAAATGCTCCCGGACGTCATGGATGCCTGCCCCAAGCCTTTCCTCTGTCCCCCAACAAGCCTGAACCAACTACTTCTTAAGATTTTCTTTTTTCTGCCGATAGAGCTTTAAAAATGGTTCTTTTGGGAGGAAAAGTGGTAGCGAATAGAGATTTTATCATGCCGGCCGCATCTCAGGGGCTCAATGAAATGGAGATCCATCCCGTCTCCCTTTCCTTTCACGGGGGACTCGAAAAGGATTTCCGGGAAGACTATTTCATCAATTCCCTCAAGACGGTCCGTTTCTCACTTCTGGCAGGAATTGTTCTTTATGGTTTCTTCGGTATCCTTGATGCCGAGTTGATCCCTGAGATGAAAGAAACGCTCTGGATCATCCGTTTTGCCATTGTCTGCCCCTTCCTTCTCGGAACAATTCTTCTCTCCTATCTTCCTTTTTACAAACGCTTTTTTCAGCTCTCCGTGGCAGCGGCCATGATCGTGGCAGGATCGGCAATTATCTATATGATAGCGATTCTCCCGCCGCCGATAAACCAGACCTATTATGCCGGACTGATTCTCGTCTTCATCTGGGGCTACACTTTCACCAGGGTCCGTTTTGTGTGGGCCACTTCGGCCGGTTGGATTCTCGTGGCCCTCTATGAGATCGTGGCGACACAGGTAATCGAGACGCCAGTTTCGGTCCTGATGAACAACAATTTCTTTTTCATCAGCTCCAACCTGGTGGGGATGTTTGCCTGCTATTTTATTGAATACTACACCAGAAGGGATTTTTTCCTCGCATTCAGGCTTGAAAAAGAACAGGAAAAGGTCAAGTCTGCCAATCGCCTTCTCGAAAAGATCGTGAGCAAGAGAACCGAACAACTCCTCAACAAAAACAGGGAGTTGAGCGAAGAAATCGACGAACGGAAAAGGGCCGAACAAGGGCGCGCTGACTTGGAATCCAAGCTTCAGGAAGCCCAAAAACTGGAGGCCCTCGGCAGACTTGCAGGGGGCATTGCCCACGATTTCAACAATCTCCTTATGGGTGTCCAGGGCAACACTTCATTGATGCTCTTGAAATCGGACCCGGATCACCCCCATTTCGAACGGCTCAAAAACACAGAACAATATGTCCTCAGAGGCTCTGAGTTGACGCGGCAGCTGCTCGGGTTCGCCAGGGGAGGAAAATATGAGGTGAAACCGACCGAGCTGAACGCACTCATCACGGAGTGCTCGAGATTGTTTGGAAGGACTAAAAAGGAAATTTCCATAAACCTCGATTTTGAAAGCGATTTGTGGACCGTGTGTATTGATCGAGGGCAAATCGAACAGGTCCTTCTCAATCTCTTCGTAAACGCCTGGCAGGCCATGCCTGGTGGAGGGAGCCTCGATATAGAAACAAAAAATATCATTATCGAGGAGAAGAAAACCAAGGGACTGGAAGGCGCAAAGGCGGGCAAGTATGTGAAGACCAGTGTGACCGACAAGGGGATAGGAATGGATCAAAAGACCATCAAAAGGATCTTTGATCCGTTTTTCACCACAAAGGAGATGAGCAGAGGAACCGGAATGGGGTTGGCTTCCGCTTACGGGATTATCCAAAATCATAGCGGGTTCTTTGCGGCGGAGAGCAAGGTCGGGCAGGGGAGCAAGATCTCATTCTTCCTTCCGGCCGTAAACGGTTTTGCCTCAAAGGAGGAAGCATGCGATCCGGAAGAGTTGCTGGATGGAGAAGAAACCGTCCTGTTCGTGGAAGATGAAGACACGATCGCGGAAGTGGCTTCGGAGATGCTGAAAAGTCTTGGCTACACCGTGTTGATAGCGAGAAGTGGTCAGGAAGCCCTGGAGATTTATGAAAAACAGGCCGGTCTCATCGATCTGGTGATTCTCGATCTCATCATGCCTGGTATGAGCGGAAGCAGGACATTTGATCTGCTCAAGGAAATGGATCCCCATATCAGAGTGTTGCTGTCGAGCGGATACAGCCTCTCCGGTGAGGCCAGTGACATCATGGACAGAGGATGCGCCGGCTTTGTTCAGAAACCCTACGACATTTATCAACTCTCCAAGAAGGTGAGGGAAATCCTCAAATAGGTTGACCCTTTAATATCATCAAAGGAGCAATGATGGCAAGATTGGACCCACAATTTGTAGAAATCTTCAAGGAACTTGAAGCCGGCCATATGCGACTGGAAAATAAGCTGAACGCTCTCACGGACAAAGGCAGTGATCTCGAGGAAAAATTGACCGAGGAACTGGAGCGGTTCGAACCCTGGCGATTCGATCTCATGGACACGTTGGGCGATATCGTAGGTCATTTTGAGAATGGACAGAGCAGGGCTCATCTGAAATTCGTTCAGGAATCCCCGTATCTTGAAATAGTACAACAGGCACCCTTCTACTGGAGGATCATAAACAAGCCCAATGGGTACGCGGGTGATGCCCAGATGATGGCCTTTATCTATCGTAACCAGTTTGAGGGCAAAACGCCGTTTGGGATGTTCCTCCACAAGCATGCCGTTTCCACAAAGGCCTGTCAGGCGGTTCGAAACCGGAAACTGTATCTCACCCGGGAAATTATCAAAACCAACGGCGGAAGCGTCTTGAGCCTGGCAGCCGGACCGGCGCAGGAGATCAAGGAACTGCTCGATGTCTACAGGGATGATACCTTCCATTTTCTCGCTCTTGACCATGACATGGATACCCTGAAGACCTATGATGTTTCGGATCGAGACCCTCGCTTCAAATACGCTTTAGCCAATGCCTTCCAGATCATAGCAGGCAATTATCTCACGGCCAGACCCAGAAAATATGTGGAGAAGTTCTGTCACCCTCGAAAAGACTTCCGGGGATTCAGACTTGCCTTTGGTCCGTTAAAGTATGAAATGAAATATCTTGAGAAGGAAAGTTTCGATCTCATTTACAGCTCAGGCCTTTTTGACTACATCAGGTCCTTCCCTCTGGATGACAGTAAAGGTACCGTCGCACTAACAAAAAATCTTTTTGACCTCCTCAAACCCGGCGGATCTCTGGTTGTGGGCAATTTCAGCCATGACAATCCGAAGGATCTCAAATTCGTTATGGAATATGTCTATGACTGGATCCTGTATTACAGGGGCAGACAGGATATGCTTGAATTCGCCAGGGCGATCCCTGAAAAGGAAATTGAAGACATTGAAGTCATAACGGAATCCCTTGGGATCAATCTCTTTCTCAGAATCGTAAAGAAGGCCACCTGAAAGGGACCTGAGGACGCAAAAGCCGATATCTCCACACCGGACAGAAGATGACCCCCCCGCCTTCGAACAGTGATTCCACCTGACAGCGTTTTCCTGGACAGCAGGCTTTCCCGAACGGGTACGAAGCACGTTTTTCGGCAAGGATAATATCTTGAATTGGAATGCCTTAAATGATAAGAAAGGTCCCCTTTGGGTTTGTCCTATTATATGATTCCGGGTCTTGAGGTTTGTTTATGTTTCGTTTGAACGATCTTTTTCTTCTTCTCGTCATCTTCAGTTCCATGCTCATGGGGATTTTTCTGCCACGATTTGGCGCGTATTTTCAGCCTTATCCGCTTTACTTCATGATGTTTCTCCTTTTTCTCAGTTTGCTCTCCATTCGTTTGGACGACATTGGAAAGACACTCAAGGAACACTGGCTCATGGCCGCATGGCTCACAGTCGTCAAACTGGCATTGCTTCCTGTGCTTGTATACCTGGTTCTAAAAATGACCTGCCCGCGTTTCGCTTTGGCCGGGCTGCTGCTGAGTGGGGTTTCAACCGGAGTCGTTGCACCATTCATTGCCACCGTCGTGAGGACGAACGGCCCACTGGTGCTGCTCATGGTGGTCATCACATCTTTGATGGTCCCTTTTACCCTTCCAATGCTGGTCAAACTCGTCATGGGAAGGACCTTTGAAATTTCCGTCTTCGCCATGATGAAGATGCTGAGCCTGGTTATTTTTGTGCCCATCCTGGCAGTGGAAATCCTGAGAAAGGCCTCACCCCACTTTGTTAAAGTCCTGGCCCGGCATCGCTACCCCATATCTCTTGCCATCTTTGCCGTCATTAATTTCGGTGTCTTCTCCAAATACGGCGGCTATTTTCGCCGGCAGCCGGGTACGCTTCTCAACGCAACCCTCGTCGCCATGGGCCTCGGGGCGGTCTATTTTCTCCTGGGGATGCTCGCCGTCTGGTGGGCGGGGTCAAGAAATCGAATCGCCTCAGCCATTACCGTTGGAAACATAAATAATGTCCTCATTATTGTATTTTCCTCGCAGTTTTTCGGGCCCCTGGAGGCAACAGTGGCTGCCATGTACATGATCCCTTTTTTCGGGCTCATCTTTGCCATGAGGGCTTGCGAAAGCGGGAATTGAAGAGCTCTTTTCTCTTTGCCAAGCCTCGTGCCTGAAAAAAGATTGCTGTGGCCCTGACCAGTCTCCTTAATGTCTACCGCATAGTGAGGAACATTGAACCAGAGCGGGAGGGCCAGTGCATTCCTTTCCGACGGGAATATATTCCTCCTGCGCTTTTATCACGGCACAAATATTCTGCGAGAGGTCCCCAGCCAAGCTATTTCCACTGTCAGTCCAAGCGTACATGGTCTGATGCGCCTGTTGGGTGCTTTACCAACCAGATCATCGCTCCTATGCAAATTAGGCGTCCCGGCCGGATATTCCCTTTCGAAAATGATTTCACTGCCCCTCTCTTGAGCGGTGCGATGTTTTGCAGAATATAAAGGTGGGAAGGGGAAAGCGCGGAAAACAGTCATCGTGATGTCTTATGAGGTCCTATCAGGGTGCCCGGTTTGACGTATTTTTCCCCATGCTTTTCTTGCAGAGAATCCAGGGCGGCATTCAACCTTTGTCTCTTTTCCAGGACACCGCTTTCGTGGAAGAGCAGGAGTTGTTGCTGCGATTCGGATAAATCGAGTTGAGACAGGGAGACGCCCAGGAGCCGGACAGGTCGTCTTCCCACCTCGGTACTATTGAGAAGCGCAAGGAGTTCTCCATATATTTTCAGACCGTCATCCGTAAAGGAGGACAGGGTAGTGGAACGTGTTATTTGGGAAAAATCGCTGTACTTCACTTTGAGCGTAATGGTTTTCCCGCGAACACGCTCACATCGCATGCGATGTGCCACTGTGGTCGCAAGGGAGAGGATCGCTTTTTTGGCCTCCCCATGCTCCAGTATGTCCTGAGAAAAGGTCCTCTCATGTCCGATGGATTTCGGGTCACGATCGGGTATCACATCTCTTTCATCAATTCCTGAGGCCAGTTGATGCATCTTCACACCCGACTTTCCGAGTTTCTGCTCAAGCAGAATCACAGGAAATTGGCGCAGATCTCTGAAAGTCCGGATATTGAGGCGGTGGAGGGCCCTCTGGCCGGCTTTTCCGGCACCCCACATCCTGGCTATGGAGAGGGGATCCAAAAAGGCCGTGACCCGGTCGGGGAGCACGACGGTCAGGCCGTCGGGCTTTTCCATATCGGATGCAATCTTGGCCACGAATTTGGAAGGGGCAACACCTGCAGAAACAGTCAACCCCGTCTCTCTCAGTACCTCTTCTTTGATGGCCCTAGCGATCCGTTCCGGTTGCCCGAAAAGCCTTGTCGAGCCCGCTACGTCCAGGAAGGCCTCATCAATGGATAGTGGTTCCACGATGGGTGTAAATCTGCGGAAAATGCTAAAAATATTTCTGGAGACTTCCTGGTACCTTTTCATTCTTGGCGGCAGAAATATGCCGTCCGGGCAGAGTCGTCTGGCCTGAGCTGTGGGCTGGGCCGAGTGAACTCCGAACTTTCGGGCCTCGTAGGATGCCGATGAGACGACCCCCCTCTCAAGACCCCCACCTACAATAACGGGTTTTCCCGCGAGTTCCGGACGGTCCAGGATTTCAACGGACGGATAAAAGGCGTCCATATCCAGATGGATGATTTGCCTCAGTCGCATGATGCCAACATACCACGGGCGGGGGAAGATGGCCAGTGAGACTCCCTCAACTTGATGGTGATCAGGAATATCCCCAAATCGATTGGTGCAGAACCTCAAGTGCAAATTAGACGGCGGATGTGGGCCTTGCCCTCGATGATCCGCGGGGAGTCCTGGCTTCTGGGGTTTCAAAAGGGGCGATTTTCATTGACGTGATCTTTTGCCTTGGCCTATAATAAAACAACAATTTTCAATCGACCAGGCATCCTCTGGCCTGAGCCGTGGTTGAATTTCATTCCATTCCCTCAGTAATCGCCTGTTTCCATAGCTTTTTCGAGAAAAGGGTTTTTTATCCGTCAGGGAAGAGTCAATGAACGCTTTGCGTATCTATCCGGAGTTCCCAATTATCAATCATCTCTTTCACTTCGAGAGGAAAGATCATGTCAGCACCCCACACACTGGAAATATTCTCAGACTATATCTGACCCTGGTGCTACTTCATTACCGGGCGTATTGAAAAGATTGAAAAAGCATACGGAGTCACGATTCGCTGGAGGGCTTTTCCACTTCATCCCGACACACCGGAGGAAGGGCTCTCCCTGGAACGCCTTTTTGTCGGTTACCCCGTTGATATCAGGGAAGTGATGGATCATTTGAGCAAGACAGCGGCGGAACTGGGACTGCCTTTCGGAGAGAGGAAAAAAACCTTCAACAGTCGCCTGGCCCAGGAACTGGGCTTGTGGGCTGAATTAAAAAAAAAAGGGCATGGCTTCCGCAATGCGGCCTTCAAGGCATACTTCGTGGATGGAAAAAACATAGGAAAAATGCCTGTGCTTCTTGATCTGGCCTCTTCCGTTGGCCTCCCCGTGGAGGAAGCCGAGGCCATTCTCGTGACAGGAAGCTTCAGAGATGCAGTGGATGCGGACTGGTTGCGTGCTCGGGAGAAGGGGATTACGGCTGTTCCCACCTTTTTGATGGGACAGGGTAAGTTGGTTGGGGCACAGCCCTACCATGTGTTGGAGAAGTTTGTTGAAACGAATGGGGCTGGTACGGATTTCCAACAGTTCCCGCTTAATACGGGGGATTCCACCCCATAGTCAGCATCAGGATGACCGAGTTCAGCACGGGAAGCCCCGGCCATGAGGCTGCCTCGAAATTTGAGATAGTCATTTATGACGACATAGGGTATACTATTCTGTTAATAACAGTCAAATATGTCGGCATGATTTAGCCACACCCGGACGCAAGTCCTCAGTCGCCATTTCTCCATGCCAAGGCACTTGAAGGTTATTAATCCGTAAAAGTGAGGAGAATTGTTCGTTGAGCCTCGACATGTGAGTTGGCTGGCTGGACTTTTTTGTAAATCGCCGTAAGGTGGGCTGCTGAAAAACCGGGGGAGATATGGAGAGAAAAGAGATTCCATTTGGATTTACATTTGATGATGTGCTTCTGATGCCGGCAAGATCGGCTGTATTGCCAGGGGAGGTGGATGTGAAATCGCGGCTTTCCCGTCACATCGATCTGAATATACCGATTGTGAGTGCCGCCATGGATACGGTGACCGAATCGAAGACGGCCATTACCATGGCGCGGCAGGGAGGTATTGGCTTTATCCACAAGAATATGTCCATTGAACGGCAGGCCCTGGAGGTGGAAAAGGTCAAGAAGTCGGAAAGCGGAATGATCGTGGACCCCATCACTGTGGAGCCCGGAAAGAAGATATCCGAGGTCCTCGATATTATGAAAAAATACAGGATATCCGGAGTGCCGGTGGTGAAATCGGGCAACCTTGTGGGTATTATCACCAACAGGGACCTGCGATTCGAGACCAATCTCGACCAACCTGTGGAGGCGGTCATGACCAAGGAAAACCTGGCCACCGCAAAAGTGGGAATAACCCTGGAAGAATCCAAGGCCATCCTTCACAGGAGACGCATTGAAAAATTGCTGGTCGTGGATGATAACGGGAAATTACAGGGGCTGATTACCATAAAGGACATTGAGAAGATCAAGAAGTACCCCCATTCCTGCAAAGACGAATTGGGGCGGTTGAGAGCCGGGGCGGCCGTTGGGGTGGCACCGGACTCAATGGAACGGATTGAGGCCCTTGTGGATGCGGATGCGGATGTGGTGGTGGTTGACACGGCCCATGGCCACTCCGAAAAGGTCCTCAAGGCTGTTGAAATGGTGAAGAAGCAATTCCCCGAACTGGAACTTATCGCCGGAAACGTGGCAACGCCTGAAGCAACCCGGGCACTGATCGAAGCAGGTGTGGACGCAGTCAAGATTGGCGTGGGGCCGGGTTCCATTTGCACGACACGCGTTGTGGCCGGTGTCGGCGTGCCCCAGATGACCGCCGTTATGGCGTGTGCGGCCGAGGCCAAGAAATATGGTGTCCCCATTATCGCCGACGGCGGTATCAAGTATTCAGGAGACGTTACCAAGGCCATGGCCGGGGGCGCGGATGCCGTCATGATCGGTTCCCTTTTTGCCGGCACCGATGAAAGCCCGGGTGAAACCATCCTCTTCCAGGGGCGGTCCTACAAGGTGTACCGGGGCATGGGGTCTTTGGAGGCCATGAAAGAAGGCAGCAGGGACAGGTACTTCCAGGAGGAAGCTGATCTGGAGAAAAAACTCGTTCCTGAGGGGATTGTTGGACGTGTACCCTACCGCGGTCCTCTGGCCGACACGGTCTATCAGCTTGTCGGCGGCCTGAGATCCGGCATGGGGTATCTCGGGTGTGGAGATATCCAGGCCCTCCAAACCGAACCGAGATTTGTTCAAATCACTGCTGCAGGGCTTCGTGAGAGCCATGTCCACGACGTGATCATCATCAAGGAAGCGCCGAATTACCGGGTGGAATAGCGTGAGATGGAGCCGAACCTGACACTCTTTTTCAGCCCCTTTCTGAACACTTCGGAGGGGATGGACGCCGATTTGGGGTTTGGCATAAATTCATAGAAGCGCGTGGGGTTTGGGAGGAAAAAATGACCAGCAGACTTTACAGACAGAAGGTGCTTATCCTGGACTTCGGAGCGCAATACGCCCAGCTGATCGCCAGGCGGGTACGTGAATCCCATGTCTACTGTGAAATCCACCCCTTCAATATGGACATTGAGGAGATCGAAGCCTTTTCTCCCAAGGGGATCATTCTTTCAGGCGGGCCTTCCAGTATCTTTGATCCCGATGCGCCATTGGCGGACAAACGGATCCTCGATCTGGGAGTGCCGATCCTCGGCATTTGCTACGGAATGCAGTTTCTGACCCATGTCCTCGGTGGTGCCGTTGCCAAAGCAACGGACAGGGAATATGGAAGTGCTGCGATTCAGGTCCTGGATGATCGCGACATCTTCCACGGGCTGGGTGCAGGCGCTGAGGAAACGGTGTGGATGAGTCACGGTGATCGGATTGAGAAGATGCCGAGTGGGTTTGAAACCCTGGCGTCCAGCAAGAACAGCCCTATAGCTGCCATGACGGACAAGTCCAGGCGGTTGTTCGGTGTTCAGTTTCACCCCGAGGTCGCTCATACACCCAATGGGACCAAGATCCTGAGTAATTTCCTGTTCCGTACCTGCGGGTGTGAGCCTTCATGGACTATGTCCTCATTCGTAAGGGGAACCGTGAAAAACCTCAGGGAAACTGTACGTGATGACCGGGTCATCTGCGGGCTTTCCGGTGGAGTGGATTCATCGGTGACCGCGGCTTTGCTCCAGAAGGCCATTGGCGACAGGCTTTCCTGTATATTTGTGGACAACGGTCTCCTGAGGCGGGGAGAAAGCACTGAGGTCAGCGAACTCTTCCAGGGAACCTATGGCGTGGATTTTCATCTGGTGGACGCCTCGAAGCTTTTTCTGGAAAAATTGAAAGGCGTTACCGATCCCGAGGAAAAACGCAAGATCATTGGAAGGGAATTCATCGCGGTTTTTGAGAAAACGGCAAAAGAACTGGGAGAGGCCAGATATCTCGCACAGGGGACACTCTACCCAGACGTTATCGAAAGTGTTTCCTTCAAAGGGCCTTCCGCCACCATAAAGAGCCACCACAATGTAGGTGGCCTTCCCGATGTGATGAATCTCAAACTCATAGAACCCCTGAGGGAGCTGTTTAAGGATGAGGTGCGGCAAGTGGGTGCCGAGCTGGGTCTCCCCAGTGAACTGGTCAAGCGCCAGCCGTTTCCGGGGCCCGGCCTTGCGGTGAGGATCCTTGGAGAAATCACATGGGAAAGGCTGGAAATACTGCGCTCCGCCGATTTTATTGTCCTTGAAGAGATACGGAAGGCGGGCCTTTACGAGAAGGTGTGGCAGTCATTTGCCGTGCTCCTGCCTATCAGGACCGTCGGCGTCATGGGTGATGAGCGAACCTACGAAAATGTGGTGGCGCTCAGGGTTGTGGACAGTCTCGATGCCATGACGGCCGACTGGTCCAGGATACCCTACGAAGTGATGGCGCGGATCTCAAACCGGATCATCAACAGTGTCAAGGGCGTCAACCGGGTAGTTTATGACATCTCTTCGAAACCTCCCAGCACTATCGAATGGGAATAGCCTTCCTCAAACGCGTATTTTAAAAGGCAACAAGTGTCGGATGACAAAACAACCTGGCAAACAGGACTATTGTGAACGCACCTACAGAAGCCGGTTGCATTCAAGCGGTCTCTTATCCTTTCGGATTGTAGTAAAAGAGACCGATCTGTGGATCAGTGCGGAGCGCTGCCTCGAGGATGAGACCCTCGACCTTCTGCTCGCGTATCGGCACCAGTTGGAAGCTTACATCCTCAGCCACCCTTCTTTTAAGACATCACTTGTGCCTGAACCCTTGGACCCTCTCGCCCCACCTCTGGTGAGGATGATGATGGAAGCGGCCTGCACCGCCAAGGTAGGTCCCATGGCCACTGTGGCCGGAGCCCTCGCAGAGGAGGTGGGTACGGGTTTGCTGCGCTTTTCCAAAGAGGTCATTGTGGAGAACGGCGGAGATGTTTTCTTGAAGGCCGACAGGCCACTGACTGTTTCCATTTTTTCCGGAGATTCTCCGTTGAGTGAAAAGCTGGGGCTTTGTATCGAGACGGAACAGATGCCGCTCGGGGTATGTACATCTTCTGGGAGGATCGGGCATTCCCTGAGTCTTGGAAAGGCCCACGCCGTTACGATTCTTGCTTCTTCGGCGGCTCTTGCTGACGGGGCGGCTACCTTCCTTGCAAACCGGGTTCGGGAGAAAAAAGACCTCAAAAAGACGGCCGCCATAGCAGGAAAAATCCCCGGTCTTCTGGGGGGAGTAATGATCCTCGATGACACTTTGGTCACCTGGGGAGATGTCCAGCTGGTTAGCCTCTAGTGCGGGTTTTTACTCGGTCAGCTGCTCTTTACGGAAAAAAATGCCCACAACCGATCCATAAAGGTCTTCACTTTCTGCAGAAGGATATTCCTCACCCGTATCTTTAAAAAGAGATCTCCGGACTCCCCTCCGCCCCTTCCTGGCCCTCCCATCCCTTTCAGACGAATTTTCTGGCCGACTCTGATGGCCGGCGGGACAGTGACAATCAATTTCTTTCTTTCGCTCTTGTTCGTATAGGAGATCTTTCCACCCCTCAGGGCAAGAGTCGGTGAGATGGTAATCAGATCAAAAAGGTCTTTCCCTCTTTCGGGAAGTTCTATTCCCCATTTTTTCCTGAGAGCATACTTGATGAGCCTTCCCGAAAGACCATGGAGGGGCGCAGACGCCCTGCCTTTTCCGCCGTAGACACCGGTGAACACCTTTCCGAAACCTCCCGGTCTCTTGAAATCGAAAGACCGGTAGCCCGGACCGTAGGCCTCCCCGAAGACGTCATCGAAACTCCTGAATCCAAAGGCCCTGCTGATTTCCTCAAAGATCTGTCTGACGTCCGATCCCTTGAATATATCCTGTTCGGAGTAGGTGTTTCTGAAATGGTCATAGGCCGAGGAGCCGTAAGTCTGACGCAGGTTGTCATAGCGGCTTTTCTTTTCAGGATCGGAGAGGGCGGCGTAGGCCTCGTTGATTTCTTTCATCCTTGAGGCCGCCTCGGGATTGTTGCTGTTTCTGTCCGGGTGGAATTTCAGGGCCAGTTTCCGGTAGGACTCTCTGATCTCCTTCGGTCCCGCTTCCCGCTCAACGTCCAGTATCCGGTAGTAGTCTTTTTGGGTCATCTGCTGTCCTCGAGTTTAGAGAATCGAATGGTGCTCACAGGGAGGGGTGATCACCTCTTGCCGTATAACATAAGCAGAAATTGCTCGATTCCAAGGGACAATCCACACACCGTGCTTTTTTACTGCCGCCCATAAGCTCCGGGCAAAACCCTATTCGTTCTTCCAGGCCGGTTTTCGTTTTTCCAGAAAGGCATGCAAGCCTTCCTGCGCGTCCGAAGTTTTCATGAGTTCATCGAGATAGATTTCTTCTATGCGCTTGAGGGCGGGTTCCAGGTCGTCCGTGAGTCCAGCGGTGATGGCCTTTTTTGTTTTTCTGAGAACCTCGGCGCTGAGTCTCAGATAGGGTTTCAGAAAGCCTTCCGTTTCCGCCTCCAGGTTCTGGGTGGAAACGACTCGATTGACCAGACCCATTCGGCCGGCTTCTTCTGCGGATATGATCCTGCCTGAGCAGATGAGCTCTATGGCGGCCTTTCGGCCCATGATGCGGGGCATGATATAGGCAGCGATAGGGGGAAAGACACCCACCTGGATCTCGGGCTGTCCGATCTTGCTGTTTTCGGCCGCGATGGCCAGGTCACAAAAGATGGCCAACTCGCATCCCCCACCCAGGCAGGAACCGTATACGGATGCCACGGTCAGGACCCCGAGTTTGTCCATGAGGCGGAACATCCTGTGAAAGGCGCCTATCATCTTCGGTGCCAGGTCTCCCATATGCTCACCCACATCCACACCTGCTGAAAAGCACTTTCCCTTGGCGTTGAACAGCACCACCTTGAGATCCTTTTGGCCCTGCCAGGCCTCCAGGACATCATTGATCTCTTCCATCATGGCAATGTTCATGATATTCACAGGGGGCCTGTTCAGGGTAATGGTCCCCAGTCCTTCTTCAAAACGGGTTTCAATATTTTCATAATCCATGGAAGTTCCCTCTTTTAATCATAATTGATGGAATCGTAAAAGCCGGTTTACGCCGCAAACGGCAGCCTATGAGGAACGAAGTGGAGGAGAACCTGACACTCTTTTTCAGACCCTTTCTAAACACTTCGGAGGGAATGGACGCCCATTTGGGGTTTAAGGGTAGTCATTGGAGAGCGCCAAGCTTCCCGAGGCGTAAACCCCAAACAGCCGTCCATGTTGGCGTCTGGTGCCAAGTGCACTATGAAAAAGCGGCCGAAAAAGACCCTCAGGTTCTCCTCTTGAGCTCCGGTGAATGAAACGACTTCCTTGGAAGCCGTTCAAATGATTTCATATGAAAAAATGGCAGGCCGAGGATTGAAGAAACCCGGCCTGCCATAACGACGTGCCAATGTGTCAGAACACTTATTCCTGGGGTTTCCCCATGACTTCTGCAAACATATCCATATCCCAGGTCTTGCATTCCGCAATATCCTGGCGGAATTTCAGGAAATCTATGGTATCTTTGCCGGTGATTTTTTTGGTATTGAAGGCGCCGAAACCGAGGAACGCCTCCCCGCCCATATTTGCCGCCAGCCAGTGCCTGTTGTAGTTTTTGGAGTAATCCCAGAAGAATTTCTTCTTGGCGCGCACACTGTCAATGGACTTGATGAGACAGCCGGGAAAGAGATTCGCAAATGTCCACACGATCTTGTCCACTTCCTTGTCGAGGAGTTCGAAATTTGCGTTGGGCTGATTTTCCTTCACAAAGGTCCGTGCCTCTTTCATCTCGTCGCCGCTTTTGAATTCGCCGTAGACAATCTCACCATCTTCCACATACTTGTCGGTAATGATCATGGGGTTCCTTACCCATTTCTCATCAACCTTCATCACAGGGACCACCTTGCTTATGAGGGTCTTGGCCTTCATTTTATAAGCGGACCACATTTCACAGGAGACGCAGTTCCACATGGCATCTTCAATGCTCAGATACCAGGGGAGAAAATCGGATGATCCGCCGTCAGGGGCGGAGCCATGTCGCGGTCCGGCCTGACCAAAGATGGCCAGATCGGAGGAAATGGCGATATCACATGCCATCCCGATCTCCTGACCACCGGCTACCCTCATGCCGTTTACCCGGCAGATGACGGGTTTCTTGCACGCGAGGATTGAATCCACCATGTGGTTGAAAAGTTCCATGTACTGTCCGTACTCATCAGATCGGAGGCTGTAGAATTCGCTGTATTCCCTGGTGTTTCCGCCCGTGCAGAAGGAGTAGGGCCCGGTACCGGTAAAAACGACTGAAACAACACTCCTATCCAGCGAGGCGTTCTCAAAACCGGCGATGACGCCTTTCACCATCTCGGTGGTGTAGGAATTATATTGTTTCGGGTTGTTGAGGCGGATCCAGGCCACGTAAAGGCCTTCCACCGCGTTGCCTTTTGGGTCCATCAGGGGTTTCTTCTCGTACACCACGCACGGTGGCTCGGTCCCCCAGTGAACTTCTGTGTGCAGCAAGTGATCTTTTTTTTCATTATCTCTCGGCATCCATTCCAAACTCATGATCTTATCCTCCTTTATTTCTTTTGAGTATGCCGCCAACGGCGGCTATCGGGTTTTCCGACAACTTGGTACGGAAAAACACCTTGTCCTGCGATTCTAAACGGGTGTTTCCAAGAGCAATCGACTAGAAATCCGGTGTCAGGACGATGCGCTTGGCCGGGGACCCCGCTTTGTGCACTTCTTCAAAGGTTTCCACAATGGAACTCATGGGCCTTGTCTCTACAAAGGGTCCAATATCGATCTTCTTGCTCAGGACCATATCCATGACGATGGGATAATATTCCGGCAGGCATCCCCAGGTGCCGAGGATATCCGCGTTAAAGGCCATGAGGCGACCGATGGCGTATTCCGTCTTGGCCAGGCCAAAACCTACGACGATCAACTTTCCGGTGAAGCTCAGGAGAGAGAGTCCAATTTCCTGGCCGGGTTTCACGCCCGTTACCTCGAAGATCTTCCATCCAAAGTTGGGAAGGCCCTTCCCCTTGCACAACCCTTTGAATTCCTTGGAGATGGCCCGTGCATCCTTATCGGTGGAGTTGATCACAAAATCCGCACCGTATTGCAGTGCCCGGTCAAGTTTTTCCTGATTACGGGCAATTCCCACCACCGTCTTCGCACCCAGGGCCTTTGCAACTTGCCCCATGTACTGACCCACACCGCCTGTTATCCCTATGACAACAACATTGTCGCCGGGTTGTAGATCGGCCCTTTTGGCGGCCTGGTATGGCGTGGTGCCGGCATCGGCAACCACGGCCAGGTGGGCAAGGGGCATATCCCCCCGATCTTTGACTTCACAGAGATCAATGCTCGGAACAGGGATGTGGCTGGAAAATCCCCCGTAAAGTCCCAGGCTGTTTCCGGGCATCTTCTGGGCCAGGCATCTATTGCCAAGCCCCGTCTTGCAGAGGATACATTTGCGACAGGGCATGACGGCCGGAATAATCACCTCTTTGCCCATCCAGGCCTCGTCGCCGGCCACCACTGTCCCTGCGATTTCATGGCCCAGAGTGAGGGGCGGTTTGGAGACCGTCGGCACCCCGTCGTAGAAATATCCGAGATCCGTATGACAGACGCCGCAGCCGGCGACTTCTACCAGCACTTCACCGGGGGCCAATCCCGGTAACGGGATTTCCGCCTTTTCCATTTTCCCGGGGGTTACTTCCCCGGTCTCTCGATCACGCATGGTGGGTTGGACCATTTGCCAGGTGAGTATCTTGTCAGGTAGTGTTCCCATTTTGTCCTCCCTAATATTCATGAATATTTATGTTGAATATCTCAAATCATCCCATAGCCACCGTCCACACAAAGGAGCTGGCCGGTGATATAACTGCTTTCGTCAGAGGCGAAAAATGCGAAGGCGGGCGAAATATCATCCGGCTCCGCAAAGCGTTTCAACAGGATCCGGTTCATATAGATTTCCTTGAGTTTTTCATCCGTACGGATCTTTTCGGTCATATCAGTCGCCACTATCCCTAGGGAAATGACGTTGACACATACGCCGTATCTGGCAAGTTCCCTGGCCATGGATTTGGTCAGACTGATAATACCGCCTTTTGCCGCACTGTAGTTGGCCTGGCCCACCGTACCCACCAGACCGGCCACGGAGGTGACATTGATGATTTTGCCGCTCTGTTGTTCCTTCATATGCCTTCCCACGGCCTGGCTGCAGAGAAAGGCCCCTTTGAGGTGGATGTCCACCACCTGGTCCCACTGTTCCTCAGTCATCTTCAACATCATGGAAGGACGGGTGAAACCGGCATTGTTGACGAGAACATCTATCCTTCCAAAGGTCTTCACAGCCTGTTCCACAAGATTTTCGACTTCCTCTTTCTTTGCGACATCGGCTTTCAGGGCTATGGCCTTGCAGCCCCTTTGTTCTATGGCATCGACAACTTCACCGGCTGCTTTTTCATTGGAGGTGTAGTTGATCACCACGTGTGCGCCTTCTCCGGCAAAACCCAATGCAACGGCCCTTCCGACGCCACGGCTGCTTCCCGTTACCAATGCAATTTTGTTTTCAAGTCTCATGAGTTATCCTCTCTTTAATGAGTCTTCAACCATTCACTTTCAAGAGATGTTCACGCGATAATAACTACATTATAGTTACAATATAGTTATGATGTGAAGATAGAAAAAATACGAGAAAGTGTCAAGAAAAATCGAAAAGGGACGGATGGATCTCCCCATATGAGAAACAGGGTTGAAAAATATGGTGCCTCTGGTAATATCGTCCGTGATATGCTCACATGATACCCACGTTACCGAGGAGAATAGATGTGAATAGACTTCTTTTTTCACTGCTTTTGCTCATGCTATGCGCTGCCGCCTCCTGCACCGGGCCCAGTGAAAACGTCAAATGGCCCCCGACTCCGGAGAAAACGGTGGTTATCCCGCCGGGAAAGCTGGGTCCGGGTTTCAGGCCCTATGTGATCAATGGAGAGCGGTACTATCCACTTCCCCACTCCCAAGGGTTCGTCCAGACAGGTCAAGCATCCTGGTACGGGCGAAAATTTCATGGCCGACCTACGGCCAGTGGCGAGACATATGACATGTATCAAAAGACCGCAGCCCACAAGACCCTGCCCCTGGGAACCTATGTGAGAGTCCTGAATCTGAGAAACAGAAAACAGACCGTGGCCAGGGTTAACGATCGCGGCCCCTTCATCAAGGGGAGAATCATCGACCTTTCCTACGCGGCGGCCAAGGATATCGGTCTGGTTGGGCCGGGTGTCGGGAGGGTTCGGGTCGAGGCACTGGCAAGACAGGTGGGAGAACATGATTCAAGGTTTGGAAAAGAACCGGTGGTCGAGGCCAGGGACCTTGAAAAAGGGGATTTTACGGTGCAAATAGGGGCGTTTCGCCAAAAAGAAAATGCATTGAGGCTCGCCAGACGGCTCAAGGTGATCTATGATTACGTAAGGGTTGAAATTTACGAACCCCCAGGTGGATCGGCCCTTTACCGCTTAAGGGTTAGTCGGTCAAATACCTTGCAGAAGGCCACGGAAATTGAGAAAAAATTGGAAAGGCTTGGGTTCGAAGAGGCCTTTATTGTCAGCCTTTAGAATTTCGATTGATTTTGTTCCGCAAAACTCCAGAGGTTTTGAAAACAACTACCCGTCGGGCTCTCAGCTGGAGGTCCTCAGTGGTCTGTGGGTTTCTTCCCCTCCTGGCGGATTTCTCCTTGACAGCAAACTTGCCAAAACCACTGATCAGGAGGTCTTCTCCTCGCTCCAGAGTCTGCTTCAGTATTTCAAAAAGCGTTTCGACGACAAGCCTGGAATGGCTCTTGCTGAGACCAACCTGATGATAAATGTTGTTAATGAGCTTTTCTTTCGTCAGGGCCACCTTTTATCCTCCTCATCCAACGCTTTTGGCAAAAATGCCCATTCATTTCAATCTATTGTCCGAGCACTATGTCTTATGGCGACGAATGTGTCAAGTATTTTTTGCATCTCGAAATTTTTCTTTGAGTCTTTTCTCGACAATTTTCGGGACCAGTCCACTGATGTCTCCCCCGAGGCCTGCGGCCTCTTTGATAATGGTTGAACTGATATAGAACCATTTGTAGTCGGTCATCAGAAACAGGGATTGGACTTCCCGGTTTAATTTCCTGTTCATGAGGGCCATCTGAAATTCATATTCGAAATCAGAGAGCGCCCTCAAGCCCCTCAATATGACATTGGCCTTTTTTTCAATGGCATAGTCCACCAGCAGCCCGCCAAATGTATCCACCTCCACATTGGGCGAGCCCTTCAGACTTTCTTTTATCATGTCTATCCGTTCTTTGACGGAAAAAAGAGGTTCCTTTTGTGGATTGGTGAGAATAGCAATAGTAAGTTTATCGAATATCGTCAGAGCGCGATCAACAATGCTCAAGTGACCGTTTGTGATGGGGTCGAAGGATCCAGGGTAGATTGCACATTTTTGGCTCATTTTTTGACCTCGTAAGAATAGATGGTGATTCTGGTATCTCCATAGGATCGGGTGTCACGCATGGAAATAGGACCCACTCGTGAGAGGGGCTGTTCATTCTTTGAAGATTCCGCCACGATCAGACATTGTGCAGCGAGGGACGGCGATGTGCTCAGATTTTGAAGGACCATGGGTATGAAACCCTTACTATAGGGTGGATCCATGAAAACAAGATGAAAAGTTTTCTTCAGGAAAGGGTATGCTTTCGGAAGGCCTCTCGTCAAATCCCTTTTGACGACCCTGCTACAATGCTCGAAGTCACACAGGGCGATATTCTTTCTTATCATGGTGAGAGCCTTTTGGGAATAATCCGCAAAAAATGCCGTGGAGGCACCACGACTGAGGGCCTCCAGCCCAAGACTTCCCGTGCCTGCGAAAAGATCAAGGACAATCCTCCCCTCCATCTCATGACCGATAAGATCGAAAATGGCCTCCCTGACGCGATCAGAGGTCGGCCGAATATCCAACCCTTTCAGAGATGCCAGCAACCTCCCTCTGGCCTGCCCGCCGGTTATCCTCATGACGGTTGCTACCGGGGGGCTCCATTTTCAGCTGCGCTCTTCAGTTCCTTGGCAGCGGTGCGAGCCCTTTCTTCAGCGGCCCTATTTTTTTCAGCCCGTTTGGCCTTGAGCCGATACAAGGTGATGACCGGACCGGACAGCGTGTAGGCGGCAAGGACGAAAAAAAGCATCACTTTTGGCTTGTAGGCGATGACAACGGCTATCAGTATGATGGAAACGAGGACGTTGAAAGACTTTCGACTCTTAAACTCCAGGCCCTTGAAACTGGGATAATCAACGGTACTGACCATGAGGAACGAAAGCACATAGGTGAGTGTGATGATGAGGATATGCTTTGATCCAACCGGTATGCCTCCCATTGCCGTGGCGAAGAGAACCAGTGAGGCGATCAGACTCGCAGCCCCGGGGATTGGAAGTCCCTTGAAATAATTCATTTCCATGGTATCTTTCTGCACATTGAATCGGGCCAGACGGAGTGCCCCACACACCACATACATGAAAGAGGCAAGCCAGCCAAGCCGCCCAAAGGGTTTGAGTGCCCATAGAAATACCAGGATGCCGGGGGCTATCCCAAAGGCAACCATGTCTGAAAGGGAATCATATTCACTCCCGAACCGGCTGGAAGTCTGCGTATAACGGGCAATCTTACCGTCTAGGGCATCAAAGACACAAGAGATGAGTATGGCTGTTGCTGCTAGTGGAAATTCCCCCTGGATAGCGGCAATAATGGCATAAAATCCACCAAAAAGACTGGCCGAAGTAAATAAATTCGGCAGCAGGTAGATACCCCTTTTTCTTCTTCTTGGTCGTCTTTTTCTTTTCATGTCAGTCTTCCTATAACGGTTTGGCCCGCCTTGACCTTTTGACCCATTCGGACTGTCACTTCGCTGTTCTTAGGCAGGTGGACATCCAGTCTGGATCCAAACCGAATGAGCCCAAATCTCTGGCCCGTCTCAAAACGGTCTCCTTTTCCTGCCCAGCAAACGATTCGTCTGGCCACGAGGCCGGCAATCTGGGTTACGGCAATGCGCCTGGAGGTCCGGGTCTCGAGGATAAGGCAGTTACGCTCATTGAGTAACGAAGCCTTGTCCAGATTGGCTGAAAAAAACTTTCCCGGATGGTAGTCTACCTTCTCTATAGTGCCTGAAACCGGAACACGATTGACGTGCACATTGAACAGGTTCATGAAGATGCTGACAAGAATCGCCGGTTCTCCCAGGGGATTCGTTTCATCTTCAATTTCCTGGATCTTTACGATCCGACCGTCCGCCGGAGCGACAACCTCATCCTCCGGGCAGCTACAGGTTCGACCGGGGTCTCGAAAAAAGTAGATGACGAAAATCGTCATGAACCCCAAGAAAAAGGTCGGTATATGCCAGCCGAAGACAGAGAAAAGGACCGTGAGCAGGATGCCCGTCAGGATGAAGGGCAAGCCCTCCCTGGCCACCGGCCATTTGTTATTTACACGCGAGAGATTCATGTCGGCAATCGTATAAACCTGCCCTCCGGACTTTGCTCACTGGCTGAAAGATAGTACGTCTTATGCATATTTGTCAATGCCATAGGACAGATCCAAATTCATCGTCTCATTTCAGTTGCAATTATGAATGCAAAGGGTTTTCCCCCGGGAAGCCTCGTGGTTTTCCGCAGGGAGTCTCATCGGCCATGGTTGGCGCCTGCTTCATGGGTGGTGTCTCTCAGCAGAGGATGGGGATTGGGGCGAATATCCGGTGGCCTGAAATAGGCGGGAGAGAGATTTCTTGGGTCGTCCAGATCCCCCTTTTGCAGCCGGATTGCACCCAGATGACCTATGGACGCTCCTCTGAGATACCAATGGTGCGGCGGTGCCAGAACAGTCTTTGAACCAAAAAGATGCCGCAGGGTCGGGGCCTGTTGCCTGAAATCATTTCCGATGAAAACCACGTCTTCAGGAAAGAGCGAGGGCAGGGCATCGAAGCGCGCGCTCCTGTCTTCCATGAGCCTTTTCATAACATTCTGCTCATCCCTTTCGAAAAGGGCCGTAAAGACTTCTCCCCGCCTTGAGGTGATAACAGGGCATATGGGAAGAGGGCAAAAAGGTATCTGGTTCGCCAGGCCCTCGGTGCTTGAGATGCCGATCAGAGGAATGTCCAATCCGTGGCACAATCCCTTGGCTGTGGAAAGACCAACCCGAAGGCCGGTGAAACTCCCCGGGCCCAAAGAGACGGCAACGGCCCTGAGTTCTTTAGCGTTTCCGGACGAGGCATTCATGAGAAAATGGATTGCCGGGACAAAGCCTTCAAAGTGCTTATGATTCGCTGAAAACATGCACTCCGCGAGTATTTCCCCATCCGTATCCAGCAGTGCCAGGCTAAACTGGAGCGTAGAAGTATTGAGGGCAAGGATCATAAGAGATTCTATTGGAAAAGCCGGGTTACATCATTAAAAATGACCACTGCCATAAGCATAATCAACAGGAAAAGTCCCACTTTCTGGGCCATGTCGCGTTTCTTGAGGCTCAAGGGTTTGCCGATAATCAATTCGACGAGAAGAAAAACAATAAAGCCGCCGTCTAGAATAGGAATGGGGAGCAGGTTCAATATCCCGAGATTTATGCTGATAACCGCCATGAAGGGGAGAAGGTAAACAAAGCTCTGCTGTGCGAGCTGACCGGTCATCTGGCCGATCAAAATGGGTCCGCCGAGGGTCTTGATGGGGATGACCCTCTCGAAGAGCTTGACCACGGTCAGACAGGTCAGCCTGATGATATCCCAGGTCTTTTTTCCCCCTTCTACGACGGCTGCCCCGGCAGTCAGCGAAAGGGTCTTGAATTTTCCCGAAGCTACAATGCCAACAAGGGCTGTGCTGATTTTTTCACCGAAGATGTTTTGCGAGAGGCTTTCTTCGGGAATAACGGTGAAGGTCAAGGATTCCTGATTCCTTTTGATTTTGAAGATCACCCTTTGTCCCGCACGGTTGTGAACGGCCTCTTTGATTTCATCCCAGGAAAAAATCTGTCGGCCATCCACCGCGACAATGAGATCTCCTTTTTCAAGACCGGCGGTCTGCGCCGGAGAATTTTCCCGAACCTGCCCCACCTCGGGCAATATGATCTGTTTCCCTACACCAATGTAAAAAAGGCAAAAGATAACGAGGGCCAAAATTAGGTTGAACACGGGTCCTGCGGCCACAATGGCCATACGCTTCAAGACAGGTTGGTGACTGAAGGAATATTTTTCTTCTTCAGGGGTGAGCGGCTGGCTGTCGTCATCGGTTTCTCCAAACATCTTGACATAGCCGCCCAAGGGAATCATGGAGATGAGATACTCCGTGTCCCCCCATTTCCTGCCCACCAGTTTTTTTCCGAAGCCGAGAGAAAATTTCAGTACCCTTACACCAAAATACTTTGCAAAGATAAAGTGCCCCAGCTCATGAAAGAAAATCAGGATTCCCAGAATGATGAGAAAGGGGAGTAAATAATAAGAAAAAAATGTCATATTTTGTCACCGCTTTTGGAACAGAATAAGTGTAATATAATGCAGCTCAAAACCATTTTCCAGTAAATTTCCTAACAAAGACCCGAAAGCAGGCTCCCGGCCTTCTCCCGTCCCCACCTGTCCGCTTCCATCACGGACTCCATTGCCTCGACAGGGTAGGGGACATGCTGTGCCATTGTCTTTTCAACCAATTCAGCTATTTGCAAAAAACGGATTCGTCCAGCCAGAAACTCTGAAACGGCCACTTCATTTGCCGCATTCAGCACAGTAGGCATGCTTTGCCCGATTGAGGCGGCATCCAGGGCGAGCGCCAGACATCTGAATTTCTTCAGGTCGGGCTTCTCAAAGGTGATCGTTCCCACGGTTTCAAGTGAGAGGGGGAAAAGGTCATTGTCATAATGTCTGGGATAAGTGAGCGCATAGGAAATGGGGATCATCATGTCGGGAACACCCAGCTGCGCCACGGTAGACCCGTCCCGATATTCCACCATGGAATGCACAATGCTCTGAGGGTGTATGAGAATGCTGATTTGATCCATGTCCAGATCGAAAAACCATTTCGCTTCAATCGCCTCCAGTCCTTTGTTCATCAAGGTTGCCGAATCCACGGTAATCTTGGGACCCATTTGCCAGTTGGGGTGATTGAGGGTTTCTTCCAGGGTGACGTTTTTCAACTGCTCCGCCGAGTGACTTCTGAATGGTCCTCCCGAAGCGGTGAGTACGACACGCCTCAGGTCGTCCCGGCAGTGTCCCTGCAGCGCTTGGAGTATAGCACTGTGTTCACTGTCAATGGGCAGGACGGCGACGCCTTGCCTCTTTGCCTCCCTCATGACCAGATCCCCCGCCATGACCATTGTTTCCTTATTGGCCAGGGCAAGGTCTTTGCCGGCCTGAATGGCCGAAAAACTGGGTAGGAGCCCTGCCGCGCCCGACATGGCCGAGATGACGGTGTCAACCTGATCCAGCCGGACCAGTTGTATCAGCCCCTGGGTTCCTGAAAAAATCATGGGAGCGTTCGTCCCTGAAAAACGCTGTGCGATGGCCCCTGCAAGCCTTTCGTCCCGGACCGCCACTGCAAGGGGGTTGAACTTTTTTACCTGTTGCTGAAGGAGTGCGATATTCTTTCCCGCGCCAAGGGCAACGAGCCTGAAATGGTCCGGATGTCTTTCTATGACCTTCAGGGCCTGTACCCCGATGGATCCGGTGGATCCCAAAATGGTTATGTTTTTCATAGGCAATGCCCTGGAAATGCCTTTCTATAGTAAAGATAGGATCATTTCATTGAAAGCCACAGGTAACCGTAGATGATGGGTATTGCAAAAAGCAGGCCGTCTATTCGATCAAGAATCCCTCCATGGCCCGGAAGAATGCGGCCGGAATCCTTTACGCCGTGGCTTCGCTTGATCATGGATTCAGTGAGATCCCCACATTGTTCCGCCAGGGAGAGGCAGACCGCGAGGAGGACAATGCTGATGTCGCGCTGGTTCAGCTCCACAAGTCTTGAAAAAACAAAAGAGGCGGTAACACTGCTCACAAGACCCCCCACTGCTCCTTCCCAGGTTTTTCCCGGACTGACGGCCTTGTACATCTTATGGGATCCGAAGAGTTTTCCGAAGTAAAATGCTCCGGTATCGCTCGCGAATACAACGGCCAGCATGAAAAAAATCCACAGGTTACCCGAAGGAGCCCGATCGATCCACAGGAGCAGGGCCAAAGGAAGGGTAATGTAGACGGGCCCCATGACGACGCTTCCCAGGTTCTTTGAGGCGCCATTCTGTGAACGGCCGAAAGTGAGCATGAAAAACACCATGGGGAAAAAGGCGAGAAAAGGAAACACCCCAAGAACGAGAAAAAGGCTCCCTTTCTTGAAGAGGAAAAAAATCAGCAATGTGAGAGTGTATATGCTGACCTGAAGGATCCTTGGAAGTTCCGGCGCGGTTATCTTGTAAAATTCCATAAGGCCCACCAGGGAAACGAGGTAGACAATCGTATAGAAGGCCCACCTGGGTCCCGGGCCGATAAGCAAGATAAGTATGGGTACGGCTATGATGCCGGTGAGCCAGCGTTTCAGATGCATGTCACTTATCGATCGTCTCCCTGTGGTCTTTATACAAATGTGATTTCATCAATTGCTCAGAAGTAAAGCCGAACCGTCTTTCTCTTTTTTGAAAGTCTTCAATTGCAAGGTAATACTCTTCTTTTCTAAAATCGGGCCAAAGGGTCGGCGTAACATAAATTTCGGTATAGGCGATTTGCCATAACAGAAAATTGCTGATTCGATGTTCGCCGCTTGTGCGGATCAAGAGCTCGGGATCCGGGATGTCGGAGGTATATAACGAGCGGGAAATCGTCTCTTCTGTTATTTCTGAAGGGGAAAGTGCCCCGTGTTCAACCTGGGAACCCAGGTGTCGAAAGGCGTCCAGAATCTCCTGTCTTCCCCCATAACTCAGTGCCAGCGTCAATGTCATGTCCCGATTGAGAGCAGTATATTCAATAGCCTCATTCAGGGTATTTCTTGTAGCCGCGGGAAGCTTTTCAATTCTTCCGATCGCACGAAGACGAATGCCGTTCTTGTGCATCTCATCCATTTCACCTTTCAGAAAACGTTTCAGGAGATTCATGAGGACGCGGACCTCATATTTGGGCCTGTTCCAGTTTTCCTCGGAAAAGGCATAGAGGGTCAGCCAGGGAATTCCAATTTCACGGCTGGCACGAACAATTTCCTTGACGGATTCGGCGCCCACATGGTGCCCACGGACCCTGTCCAGACTGCGGCGCTTGGCCCACCGACCGTTTCCGTCCATGATAATAGCTATGTGACGGGGGAGTTTGTCTGGATCGAACACTATCTTATCCTTCGAAAAGAATGATGGTCAACAGCAAGCATCTGGTGGCGTGATATCCGGATCCGTGGCTCAATGCAGATGTAAGGCAGATTTGCAAAGGGGGATCGAGGGCTGCTCGTGATGTCCCTTGCCGTTTAGGCCCAGACGGAGTTGGCGAGGCGTTAGCGGGCACTAAAATTCCAGGATTTCCTTTTCTTTCTCTTTCGTGACCCGATCTATCTCAGTGATAAATTCATCAGTCGCTTTCTGGACGTCTTCCTGGGATTTAAATAACACATCCTCGGAAATTTCCTTATCGTTCTTGAGCTTTTTGAACATCTCGTTGGCATCACGTCTGTGATTTCGAATGCCGACCTTGCTTTCTTCCGCCATCTTCTTGGCCAGTTTTGCAAGTTCTTTACGCCTCTCTTCAGTCAGCGGAGGTATAGATATCCGTATTAACTTGCCATCGTTCATGGGGTTCAGACCCAGTTCGGATTTGAGGATGCTTTTCTCAATTTCACCAATGATAGACTGATCCCAGGGCTGAATCGTGATAAGCCTGCTTTCAGGGACAGACAGAGAGGCAACCTGTTCAAGAGGCATTTGGGTATCATAGCAGGTTACCTTGATGCCTTCAAGCAAGGCGGTAGAGGCTCGGCCGGTTCTGATTTTTTTGAAATCTCGTTCAAGTGCCTCGACCGTATGGGCCATTTTTTCACGCAAATCAGAAAATATTTCCTGTTTCATGATTCCTCTCCTCTACAGTCCTTATGAATGGGCAGTGACCAAACTCCCCACATCCTCTCCGGCAATGACTTTCAAAATATTTCCCTTTTTTGCGAGGTTGAAGACCCTGATAGGCAGGCCTTGTTCCATGGCCAGAGAAACAGCGGTCAGGTCCATAATTTTCAGGTTTTTCTCCAGGACTTCCTTGTAGGAAAGCCTGCGAAAGGGTTTCGCGGAAGCATTTATTTCTGGGTCGGAATCGTAAATGCCATCGACTTTCGTCGCTTTCAACAGGATATCCGCATCGATCTCCATGGCCCTCAGGGCTGCCGCCGTATCTGTTGTGAAATAGGGGTTCCCCGTGCCGGCACCGAAAATGACTATGCGATTCTTGGCCAAATGGCTGAGCGCGCGCCCCCGGATGTATGGTTCCGCCACCTTGATCATGTCAATGGCAGTCATCACCCTTGTCTCCACCCCAATACGTTCCAGGATTTCTCCAAGGGCCAGGGCATTAATGATTGTGGCGAGCATGCCCATGTAATCGGCCTTGACCCTCCCAACGCCGTAAGAAGAAGATTCAAGACCCCTAAATATATTTCCACCACCAATGACTATGGCAATCTGAACGCCATGAGCGTAAACAGAGGCAATCTCTTCTCCGATAGATTTCAAGATCAACGGGTCTATGCCGAAGACCTGTCCCCCCATAAGGGCTTCCCCGCTCAACTTAAGCATGACTCGCTTGAATGGCGGGGATGTTCTATGCATCCTCCTCTCCCAGTTGAAATCGGGCAAATCGTCTGATAATGACGTTTTCACCTGTCTTGGCCATCAACTCATTAACAAGATCCTGAACAGATATGTCAGGGTTTTTTACAAAGGGCTGTTCAAGAAGACAGGCCTCGGCGTAGAACTTCTTCATCTTGCCTTCCACTATTTTTTCAATCACTTTGTCGGGCTTACCGGTCTCCCTGGCCTGGGTTCCATAAATTTCCTTTTCCTTGACAATGATATCGGCAGGGATACGGTCTCGATCAATGGCGAGAGGGTTCGATGCAGCAATCTGCATAGCCAGGTCTCTGGTAAAATTTGTGAAGTCCTCTGTTTTTCCTGTGAAGTCCGTCTCACAATTAACCTCCACCAGGACTCCGATTTTTCCGCCGCTGTGCACATAGGATTGCACCTGGCCTTGGGACGTGGCGCGCCCACTCCTTTTTTTCGCCGTTGCAATGCCTTTTTTCCTCAAGCAATCGACGGCCTTCCGGAGGTCGCCGTCACATTCCGACAAGGCGCTTTTACAGTCCATAATGCCCACGCCGGTCTTTTCTCTTAATTCCTTAATAAGTGTTGCCGTTATTTCCAATGTTCAATCCCTCCATGTCTATCCTTAATGCTCATCAGGCAATCGTTAGCCATGTTGTTCGAAAGAGCCCTCTAGTCGGAAACAGCCTCGCCAGGCTCTTGTGTATCCCCGGTCCCGGCCTCTTCTTTCTTGGACACGATAATGACCTCGGGGCCTTTTCCTCCACCTTCTGCAGGCTTCAGGGCTTCGGCTTTGGCTTCAACTTCGGCCTCAGCCTCGGCTTCTTCCTTTTCCTTCTGAAGCTCGACTTCGGCGCGCAACCGTTCTTCCGCAATGCTGTGACCTTCAATACAGGCTTCCGCAATCTTGGAACAGATGAGGCGAATAGCTCGAATGGCATCATCATTACCGGGAATGAGAAAATCGATCGCTTCAGGGTCACAATTTGAATCAGCTATAGCCACGACCGGTATGCCGAGTTTCTTGGCTTCATTGACGGCGATTTTTTCTCTTTTTGGATCCACAACGAACAAAGCTCCCGGCAGTTCATCCATGTTTTTGATGCCACCGAGGTTTTTCTCAAGTTTCTCGAGTTCCTTGTCCATTTTCAGCGCTTCTTTTTTGGTGTAACGGTTGACGGTGCCGTCATTTTTCATGGCCTCAAGTTCTTTGAGCCGATTTATGCTCTTTTTGATCGTTTGAAAATTCGTGAGGGTCCCCCCCAGCCATCGGTTGACCATGAAAAACATCCCGCAGCGCTCGCTCTCTTCCACGATGGAATCATGGGCTTGTTTCTTCGTGCCCACAAACAGAACCGGATAGCCTTCGGAAACGATTTTGGCGGTGAAATCATAGGCCGTTCTGAAGAGCCTGACCGTCTTTTGAAGGTCAATGATATGAATTCCATTCCTGGCGCCGAAGATATAGGGTTTCATCTTCGGGTTCCATCGCCTGGTTTGGTGTCCAAAATGGACGCCTGCTTCTAAAAGTTGCTTCATGTTAATAGACAGCATAATATCCTCCTTCTTTTGGAAATCTTTTGCAATCTCCGTTGCTCGGTTTTTCCTCGATTCAGAAATTATGAAACCCGCGCAGGCTATGGGCACCGGGACTATCTGAATCTGTGAATTTTTCGGCAGTGCCGGTCGAACACCTATCGGTTTTCCTCTCCGTGAGACGGGCCTGTGCAGGGCAGGAAGAATAGGACCTTGAGCTCTTCGATCTATCCTGGTATGATAACAACCAGAAACTGAAATGAGTCGCTCTGAAGCCGTCAGAAGGTCCGATAGGGTACAAGAAACGGCAAAGCCACGTTGAACATAATCGGATATCTCTAGCATGAAAATGTGAGTTTTGCAAGCGAAAAGTGGAATTTTATCGAGGATATCAGGCATGGATGAAAAGAGCAAAAAGGAAATAAAACGGGTTTTCGAGCGGGCTGAGCAGGGTGTCACCCGTTCCATCATTCGCTGGAAATACAAGAAAGAGGGTAAACCATTGCCGCAGGATGAGCGTATTGAGGGGCAGTCCCGGGAGGTGGTGGAAGAGGCCCACAGAATTATAGCCAACCGAGGCAGGAGCATCTGGAAAGAACTGAAGAAGGTCTATTCCAGCGAGACCGGCAAGAAGGAGGATCCACGATATTGAACGACAGGGAATCTTTGAGAAAACTGAGGGCTGCACTGGATCTATCAGAAGAACAAAGACTATCCCGTCTGGCCTGTTTGAGCCGTGATGCTGTCCGAAAAGCCGAAGAGGCTGATGTGGACCGAGGCCACAGGCAGAGCTTTGCCGTGGATGCCGATCGTATCCTCCATTCACTGGCCTATTCGCGCTACATCGATAAAACCCAGGTCTTCTATCTCATTAAGAACGATCACATCACCCACCGGGTACTCCACGTGCAGCTCGTGTCCAAGATTGGTCGGACCGTAGGACGTCTTCTGGGGCTCAATGAAGATCTTGTGGAGGCCATTGCGCTTGGACATGACATCGGCCATACGCCCTTTGGGCATGATGGAGAGAAATTTCTCTCCGAACTCTGTGAAGCGCATCATATCGGACCATTTTTTCATAATATACAAGGTGTCCGTTTTCTTCAGGAAATTGAGAGAAAGGGCAGGGGATGGAACCTGACCCTGCAGGTCCTGGATGGGATTCTTTGCCACGATGGCGAGATTCATACACAGGCGTTGGAGCCCAGGAAAGGCAAGAACTTTGAAACGCTCGCCCGTGAAATGGCTAGGAAGTCGGAAGAGCCCGGGGAGGATATCCGGCCCATGACGCTGGAAGGCTGCGTGGTCAGGATGGCCGACAGCATCAGTTATGTCGGCCGCGACATAGAAGACGCCATACGCCTCGGTTTGATAACCAGGGAGGAGCTTCCCGGAGACTGCAAGAAAATCCTCGGCGATACGAATGGAACCATCGTCTATCGACTGGTGGAAGATCTGGTCGCCAACAGCATCGATAAGCCATTTGTTTGTTTCAGCAAGGATGTGGGAGAGGCCCTCAGGGCCTTGAAAAAATTCAATCAGGAAAGGATCTATCAAAACCGGAAAGTCAAGGAACAGACGCCAAAAATTCAGCTCATGTTTCAACTCCTTTTTGCAAAATATCTCGAAGATCTTGAAATGCGAAATGAAAATTCGGACATATACTGCGGGTTTCTGCAGGGGATGTCTCCCGCCTACAAGAAGCAGACCCCTTCGGCGGAAATGGTTCGGGATTTTGTCGCAGGCATGACTGATGCGTATTTTCTGGGCCAATGCGGGAAAAACCTCATGCCCCAAATCAGGACAGAGCACTTTATGGTCTCAACAATATTTAATTGACAAAAAGAGATCGAATCGGTAAAGGGTATAGGCACTGAAAAGCTGGTTTGGCTCCAGGCAGCAAAGGCCATCTTTCCCCGCCAGAGGGCACCTTGTTTCGGGAAAGGAACAATCAGTCATCCATAGGGCCGAATCGTTATCGTTATCCGGGTTCTTCAGCAACATTCTTTTTGGAAGGCTTGTCAGATAGGCCGAGCCATTCATATCCATCAGTTCATTCGTAATAGCAGTTTTCCGATTCACCGATGAAACCCGCCCCGGCGGAATTGATAATTTCAAAACCTGATATTCGGAAAGTGAATGAAACCAGTCTTTGTTTATAGAACCAGCCGCAAGAACAGTTTAATGCCACCGGAATTCGATTCCATCAAGAAAAAGTCATCTCAGATTGGAGGCCGCGTCATATGGTGCAAGTGGGAGAGGTAAGGGAGGGTGATACTCTCTTAAAGCTCGAAGATGTCCATATGTATTTTGGGAAAGTTGCCGCCCTGGCGGGGGTAAGTCTTGAAGTCAAAAAGGGTGAGATCCATTCCATCATCGGTCCGAATGGAGCAGGAAAGACGGTCATGATGAATTGTATCAATGGCCTGTACAAGCCCCAAAAAGGCAACATTTACTTCAAGGGAAACAGGATTAATAACCTGAGGCCTTACCACAGGGCCTCCCTCGGCATTTCCAGGACCTTCCAAAAAATTGAATTGTTCGGCGGTATGACAGTGCTGGACAACATAAGGCTCGGCAGACACATCCACCTGAAGTCTGGAATTGTGAGCGGATCCCTGTATGTGGGCAAAACAAGGCGGGAAGAGATTGAATCCAGGCAGTTTATTGAAGAGGAAATCATCGATCTGCTGGAGATAGAAAGTATCCGGGACAAGACCGTCCACATGCTTCCCTATGGACTGCAGAAAAGGGTGGAACTGGGCAGGGCACTGGCTCTCAACCCGGAGATCCTCCTGCTTGACGAGCCCCTGGCCGGATTGAACCTGGAGGAAGTGGAGGATATGGCCCGTTTCATCCTCGACATCAACGAAGAGAAACGGTGGAAAGTGACTTGTATCCTGGTGGAACATGACATGGGAGTGGTCATGGATATCTCTCATAACGTATTTGTCCTGAACTTCGGCAACAAGATCGTGGATGGATCTCCCGAGGAGGTCCAGGGAAACCCGGCTGTCGTCAAGGCTTACTTGGGTGAAGAGGATTTGTATTCCACAAGGAGGTAGTGAAACATATGAGCGGCCCCGGGATAGAAATTACAAAGGAGCTCACCATACCAAAATTGTTTATCAGCCAGTGCAGGAGATATGGAAGCGGCAAGGTGGCCATGCGTGAAAAAGAATTCGGGATCTGGATCCCTTTCACGTGGCAGGACTATTACGACAATGTCAAGTATCTGTGTCTGGGGATGATCAGCCTCGGGCTGAAACCCGGAGACAAGGTGGCCATGATAGGTGATAACCGCCCCGAAGGTCTCTGGGCGGAGATGGCGGCGATCTGTGCAGGCGGGGTCGGGGTGTGGCTCTTCCAGGATTGCATGATGGACGAGGTCAAATATATCATCGACCACTCCGATGCGGCTTTTTTTATGGGAGAAACCCAGGAGGAGGTGGACAAGGCCCTGGCCATCAAAGACCAGTGCCCCAAACTCAAATGGGTTGTCTGGGACGACCCCAAGGGTATGCGCAATTACCATCAGGATTTTCTGGTCAGCATCAAGAAGGTGCAGGCGCTAGGTCGGGAGCTTGATGAAAAGGAGCCTGATCTCTTCGAAAAAAGGATCAGTGAGGGACACGGTGATGACATCTGCCTCCTTTTCTACACCTCGGGGACGACAGCCCTCCCCAAGGGGGCCCTCCTGAGCCATTGGAACATGCTGACCATGGGGCACAATCTCATGGCCGTTGACCCCTGTTATGACACGGATGACTTCGTCTCCTACCTGCCTTTTGCCTGGATTGGTGAACAGATGATGTCCATTTCATGCGGCCTGCAGGTGGGCTACACACTTAATTTTCCGGAAGCAGCCGAAACTGCCCAGGAAAATATCCGGGAGATCGGCCCTCATGTGATGTTCGCACCCCCGAGACTCTACGAAGGAATGACCAGAAAGGTACAGGTGAAATATATCGATTCCACCTGGATTAAGAAAAAGATCTATGAAATTGCCACGAAAGTCGGGTACAAGGTGGCCAATCTGAAGTTTGAAAAGCAGCCGGTCCCCTGGTACTGGAAATTCTTCGCCTGGTTGGCCCATATTTCTATGCAAAATAAACTCAAAGATCACCTGGGAATGTCCCGGCTGAGACACGCCTACACAGGAGGTGCGGCCATGGGCCCGGATCACTTCCGCTTTTTTCATGCCTTGGGCGTGAACCTGAAACAGATCTATGGCCAGACGGAGATTGCCGGGATCTCGATTGTACACCGTGACGGTGACGTGAAGTTTGATACCGTGGGATCCCCTATCCCTGAAACAGAGATCAAGATCACGGAAGAAGGTGAAATCCTCTCCAGGAGCCCATCGGTTTTCCAGGGGTATTATAAGAATGAGGAGGCCACAAAAAAGACCCTGATAGATGGCTGGCTCTATTCGGGAGACAGGGGATTTATCGATGAAGACGGTCACCTGGTAGTCTTTGACCGGTCAAAGGACGTGATGACCCTCAGCGACGGCCGTCCTTTTTCGCCCCAATACCTCGAAACCCGTCTCAAATTCAGCCCCTTTGTACAGGAGGCCTGGGTTGTCGGCGACAAGAGGGACTTCATCGTGGCGGTTTTGTGTATAGACTATGCCGTTGTCGGAAAATGGGCGGATGACAAGAAGATTAATTACACCAGCTATCACGAACTCTCCCAGCAGACAGCCGTCTATGACCTGATTCAGAGACAGATCGAAGAGGCGAACAGGGACCTGCCCGGCCCTGCAAAGATCCATAAATTCGTGAACCTTTATAAGGTATTTGATGCTGATGACGAGGAGCTGACCCGAACGAGCAAGCTGAGACGGGCTTTTGTTGAACAAAGATACAAGGATATCGTTGACGCCCTCTTTTCGGACGTGGAGGTGGTGCATATGGATACCACCATTACCTATGAGGACGGAAGGGAACAACGGATAAAGGCCGACCTGGGCATACGGCAAATCAATCTATAAAGGGCGGTAAAGGGGGAAATGATGGAGCTGTTCTTGATGGCCTTGACAACCGGCATATTGGTAGGTGGAATTTATGCGCTGGTGGCACTCGGCTGGGTAATCATCTACAAGTGTTCGGGAGTCCTAAATCTGGCTATGGGGGAATTGACCCTTGTCGGCGCCTACGTGACCTATTCCTTTTATGAGATGCACATTCCGTTTGTTCTGGCCGTTCTTCTGACCCTGCTTGTCGGCATCGTCCTTGGTTTCCTGACGGAAAGGATATTCCTGGACAGGCTGATCGGGGAGCCCATCCTGTCTGTCATTATGGTGACCGTTGGTCTATCCTTTTTTTTTAAGGGGCTCATCGAATTTGTTTTCGGTACGGATACCCGGGTCTTCTCCCCTCCCGTTTTTCCGCTGAAGCCTCTAAGTATTGGATATCTCAAGATATCTCCTGTGTATCTCTGGTCATTTATTCTCTCCATAGTGTTGCTCATTATTCTCGTCTGTTTTTTCAAATACACACGATGGGGGCTTTCCATGCAGGCAACGGCGGACGACGAGACGGCGGCGCTCTCCCTGGGGGTCAGCGCACGCTTTGTTTACGCGGCCGCGTGGGCCATTGCATTCATGAGTGCCGGCGTGGGTGGTGCACTGCTGGGAAATATCAACGGGATCAACATTTCCGTTGGATATCTGGGGCTTCTTGTATTGCCGGCCGTTGTGCTGGGCGGTCTCAATTCCGTACCGGGAGCCATAGTCGGCGGCATTATTATCGGGCTCCTTCAAAATTTTGCAGGGACCTACCTGGACCGGTATTTTCCAGGCGGTGTAAAAGAGATTATGCCCTTCGCCTTCATGGCGGTATTCCTCCTTTTCAAGCCGTACGGGCTGTGGGGATGGGAGAGGATTGAGAGAGTCTGATGAAGGCGGAATGGGGAAGGCGGAATGGGGAAGGTCTACCCGCCGGTTTTTTGGCGGGTGGAAGTGAAAATCGGGTGTTCGCTGTTTAGATTGAACTGAGGGGGTATGGTATGTCCAATGTGTGGTTGCCTTGCGGTGATTATCATCAGAATTATTCGGACGACCAGGGGTGGTGGCAATCCAGGTTCATCAAGGGGAAAATGATCCTTCTCCTGGCCGTCGTCTTCGTGGCCATTCCTGTCCTGGCCCCCGACTACTGGGTTGGGGTCGCCACCATGGTGGGTTACACGGCCATGGGCGCACTGGGAGTTCAGTTGCTCATAGGCTACGCAGGGCTGCTGACCCTTGGCCATGCCGCCTTCATTGCCGTTGGAGCCTATACGAGCACTCTGCTGGTACTCCAATTCCCATGGCCTCATGTTTTTTTGAACTGGGGGTTGGCCTATCCCCTCAGTATCCTCGCTGGAGGTCTGGCAGCCGGTTTGTGGAGCGTCCTTTTCGGCCTGCCATGCGTCAAGGTGAAGGGTTTCTATCTAATCTTGACGACCATGGCAGCCCAGTTCATCACCGTTGATTTTGTCCTGACACAATATGTCAGCCAGATCGGCGGGAGAGGGCAGGCCTTTTCCCTGCCGCCGGGGACCATCAAGATCGGTCCATGGGTTGTAGATAATGATTTTGAAGTCTACTACCTCATGGCGATACTGCTGACCCTCATGGTCATTGTACTGGCCAACCTTCTCCGTTCCAAGGTGGGGCGTGCCTGGGTGGCCATCAGGGACAATGATATCGCCGCCGGGGCCCTGGGCATCAATATCGTGTGGTACAAACTGCTGGCCTTCTTTGTTGCGGGCTTTATGGCCGGGGTGGCCGGGGCTTTCTGGGTCAGCAATACGGCCGCTCTCAGCCCGGAACATTTCCCGTGGTTCTGGTCTCTCTGGCTGGTGGGCGTGATTCTTATCGGAGGAGTCGGGTCTATTCAGGGGGCCATTTTCGGCTCCATTTTTATGGTGGTGATCATGGAACTGCTCCAGATAGCCGTTCTCCCACTTTCTGACTATTTTCCTAAGTTACTCATGGATTTCGCTTACATCAAGGATATGGCCTTCGGACTGGCCATCTGCGGATTCCTGATCTATGAGCCGAATGGGCTTGCCTACCGCTGGTGGCAGGCAAAAAACTATTTTAACCTATGGCCATTTTCTTACTAGGAAGGAGGTGAAAAAGGGTTTAGTAGAGCGTGGGAAGGGTTATTTGTGAACTGTAATTTTCTTACAACCGCAAAGGGAGAAGATTGTTATGAAAAAAAGCATCCTTCTAAGTTTTCTGATTGTGGCCCTGGTAGGGGCTTTCCTGATTGGTTTGAGCACGAACGTCATTGCTGCCAAGATAAGGGTTGGCGGAATGATGGACACAACGGGGGCCACCTCCGACGTGGGGAAGGACTACGCCATCGGTATGGCCGAGGCATTCAAATACATCAATGAACAAGGAGGCGTCAACGGGAAACAGATCAAGTATACCTGGTTTGATTATGGCTACCGTATCCCGGAGGCCATCACAAAGTATAAGCTCCTGAAGCGACTGAAGAGTGTCGCTATCATGGGGTGGGGGACCGGTGATACCGAGGCCCTTTCTCCCACCGTTAACAAAGACAAGATCCCTTATGTCTCCGCCTCCTATTCCGCGCATCTAACCGATCCTGCAAAATCACGGTATAACCTATTCTTTTCTTCCGACTATTCCACCAATGCAAGGGCGGCCATCACGGCCTGGTTTGACAAGAAGTGGCCCAGCAAGCCGGACTATGGAAAGAGAAAGCCCAGATTTGCCTGCTGTTACATGTTTGCCTCCCCTTACTGCAGTGCACCTATCAAGGCCATCAAGGACCAGGCAAAGATGCTTGGCTTCGAGATAGGCCCGGATCAGGATGTATCGCTTTTCGCCCTTGATACCAAGAGCCAGATCATGGCCCTGAAAGAATTCAAGCCGGACTTGCTGTGGCACGGGAACACCACCATGTCGGTCTCCGCAACCATCAGGGATGCCTATGCCCTCGGGCTGAACACCGATTGGATCGTCGACAACTGGGGATTTGACGAGAACCTCCCGCGGCTGGCAGGTGATGCTGCCGAGGGCGTTATGGGTGCAACACCATGCGCGTTTTTTGGCCAGAATTACAAAAACATGGACATCGTTGTGAAGATGGCAAAGAAATACAATCCCGGGATCCCCTTGGAAAAAAGACTCATCCGGACGGTTCAGGCCTGGGGCGATGCATTGATTACCTGGGAGGCCCTGAAACGCGCAGACAAGGCCGGAGACCTGAGCGGCCCGGGGATCATGACCAAGGGATTTGAGACCATGAGGAACTTTGATATTGGTCTGGGTGCCTCTCCCATCAGCTTCACCGCGACCGATCACAGACCCACCACCGGATGCCTGATCCAGGAATGGAAGAACGGCAAGTTCCAGGTGGTGGAGCGTGTGGACCTCAAGAAACGCTGGCCCGAGAAGTGGGCCAAGGAATGGCTTGGATGGTAACCATAACCTGATTTAATTTCCTTGGAGGTCTTTAGCTCTTGGAAGCTGCAGAAGCCATATTGAAAATCAAGAATATTGAGGTTCGATATCACGAGGTCATCCTGGTCCTGAAAGGGGTCTCCATCGAGGTTCCCAGAGGTGGCATCGTTGCGCTGCTTGGGGCCAATGGAGCCGGAAAGAGCACGACCCTGAAGGCCATTTCCGGGCTCTTGAAGGTGGAGGATGGAGAGGTGACCGATGGGGCCATTGAATTCGAAGGCCGGCAGATCCATCACGATAAGGCGGCCAATATCGCCAAGATGGGGATCGTCCAGGTTATTGAAGGTCGCAGGGTCTTTGAGCACCTGACCGTGGAAGAAAATCTCAAGGTGGGAGCCCATCTGCGAAAGACCGGTAAGGTCAAGGATGGCCTGGAAGTGGTCTATCACTACTTTCCACGCCTGAGAGAAAAACGGACCGAAACGGCCGGATTCGTCAGTGGCGGCGAGCAGCAGATGACCGTGGTGGGCAGGGCACTCATGACCGAGCCCAAACTGGTATTGCTCGATGAACCCTCCATGGGCCTGGCGCCCATGCTCATCCACGAGATCTTTGATATCATCATGAAGCTCAACAAAGAACAGCGTATCTCCATTTTTTTGGTGGAGCAGAACGTGAAGCTGGCTTTGAATGTGGCCCCCTATGCCTATGTTATGGAGACAGGCAGGGTCGTGATGGATGATACGGCTGAAAAACTGAGCGCAAATGAGGATATAAAGGACTTTTACCTGGGACTCAGTGACAAGGGTGGCAAAAAGAGTTTTCGCGATGTGAAACATTACAAACGCAGAAAGAGGTGGCTGTCCTGAACAGAAACCAATTCCAAGTCGGAAGGGGGAAGGCGGAATGGAATGTTTCTTTCCGAATTCCTGGTTCTGAATCTGAATAAGGGAGGTTTTACAATGAAGAAAAAACTGGTTCTTTTGACCGTCATACTGTTTGCCCTGGCGTTTGTGCTTGCGTCCTGCGCAGGTATGCAGACCAAGCCCACTGCCGCAAACTTTCTTAGTCCCAAAATCACATTGGATTCATTTGAAGTGCCTCAATATGACGGCTATTGGTATTTTTCAAGCAAGGTCAAACCAACAAAAGGCAAGGCCGGGGACAGGGGGGCTCCACTTCCCATGAGCTTTCTTTTTGATATCCAAAATCCGAATCCCTACCCCGTACTGCTGGAAGGGATAACTTTCACGGTGGCCTTTGACGAAGAATTCCAGGTCGTGACCGTCAATAATGACGATTCATACTGGCTGCCGGCGGGCAAGACCGATCAGGTGAGATGTACTACTATGATTACGGTCCGTTCGGCCCTTTTGAGCCTGCTCGTAACCGGAGGCTACACCCTGAAGGCGCGCGGCTGGAATGCCTGGCAAGCCCTGGAGAGATGGTGGGACGGTGTTCCTATCTATTCAGTGCCAGTGAAGGTTGCCGAAGGTGCCTTTACATTCAAGGCAGGCGGAATGGTCAAGGTCCTGCCCTTTGAAGGAACAGTGAAGTAAAGCTGTGTTGGTGACGGGTCAGGCCTTGGCATTCTGCAGTGAGGCCTGACCCTTTTTTATTGTTTGTTCTTCGCGATTTTTTGAAGGGATTTGAGACATGGGACTCAGCGATTTTACCTTCTATGACGTCATCAGACGAAACGCCGTTTCTTTCGCAGATTATGACGCCTGGTTTGAGGTGGATGACGGCAGGACGATCACGTTTGCCGGATACAAGAAACAGGTGGACAGATTGGCTGCCGGTCTCCAGAAGAAAGGGATTCAAAAAGGCGACCGGTTGGGTGTACTGGCCAAGAACAGCCTTGAGTATTTCCTGATCTACGGGGCGGTGGCGGCCTTAGGCGCCATCGTGCTGCCCATTAACTGGCGACTCTCGGCAGAGGAGATGAAATACAACCTGAATGATTGCGAACCCAAAATGGTTTTTGCCGACGATTCGTTCCAGGAGATCATTCAATTGCTGAGAAACGATCTCCCTTCTGTGGAGCACTTTATTGCCATGGGCACTGGAGGAAAAGGGCCCGAAGATTTCGCAAGTCTGCTGGATGCTGGAGAGGATTTTGTGCCTGCTGAAGTTTCCTCTGACGATGGATTTGTGATTATCCACACGGCCGCCGTGGCAGGGAGACCCAGAGGTGCCCTGTTAAGCCACGGCAATGGACTGTGCATTGACATGCATTTCGGGTGGTTGTGTAATTTAACGCATGAAGATGTACACCTCAACCTGTTGCCCTTGTTTCATGTGGGAGGCCTTTTTATGGCCACCTCCAGCTTCCATGCGGGGGCTGTCAATGTCAATATGAGCAAATTCGACGCGAAAAAGGCACTGGACTTGATACTTGAACGCAAGGTCTCCTTCATGTTTGATTTTGCGCCCATTCTTTCCTCGATCCTCGATGAACACGCGAAAACCAAAGGGAATATCAGTTCCCTGCGGGCGGTCCTGGGCCTGGAATCACCGGAAGTCATTGAACAATACCAGGAAATAACCGGTGGAACTTTTTACTGCCTCTACGGCCAGACGGAAACCTCAGGCTTTGCCACCCTCACTTCTTACAATGAGAGACCGGGATCCGCTGGGAGAATGTTTCCCCTAGCTGATGTGCGACTCGTGGGTGATGATGATCTGCCGGTATCAGCCGGAGAAGTGGGCGAGATAACAGTCAAGGGACCCATGGTCTTCAAGGGATATTGGAACCTTCCTGAAGACAGCGCGCACACCTTCAGAGGGGGGAGACACCACACAGGGGACCTCGGTCGCTTTGATGAGAAAGGTTTCCTGTGGTACGCCGGCCGAAAAGCGGAAAAAGAACTGATCAAGCCGGGCGGGGAGAATGTCTATCCTGCCGAGGTCGAGAAAGTCATTCTGGAGCACCCGGCCATTGACGCCACCGTGGTTTTCGGCGTACCTGACCCCAAATGGAAGGAGGGGATAAAGGCCGTCTGCCGTCTGAAGTCAGGCCAGCGACTCGAGGCGACGGAACTCATCGAATTCGTGGGAGGGCGCATTGCAAGATACAAGAAGCCACGGTACGTCCAGTTCGTGACTGAATTCCCTCTTCAAAAGGATGGCAGCCCTGACAGGGCCAAGATCAAGGAACTTTACGGGGGGAGCAGTAGATCCACGGTGTAGGAAGCTGCCTCATACCGCAAACAGCGGCTACAAGCAACGAACGGGAGCAGGCCCTGACACTCTTTTTCGGACGCTTTCTAAACACTCCGGAGGGGATGGACGCCCATTTGGGGTTTAGCGGTACACACTGGTGTTGCGTAGGGTTTGGGAGGCGTGAACCCCAAATAGTCATCCATGTCGAAGCCCCGAGCCATGTGCACTATGAGAAAGCGTCCGAAAAAGACCCTCAGGATCCGCTCCTGAGTTCCAGCGAATAACGGGACTTCGTTGCAAGACTTCTGAAACAGCCAAACCGGTATGGAATGCCCAACCGGCTATCATGTCATGAACGCACAGGTATCTCCTTCCATTATCCTGCGCACCAGAGAAGTTGGTGAGTCGGATCTCATTGTCACCTTTTTTACGGCTGAAAAAGGTCGCTTGAAGGGCATTGCCAAGGGTGCACGGAGGAGCCGAAAACGATTTGTCAACTGCCTGGATCTCTTTTCCCTTTCCAGTCTGGAATATTCCATCAAGCCGGGATATGACTTCTACTTTCTACATTCCGGCAAACTCCTCGAGAATTTTCCTTCTCTCCGATCCGACTATACGTTGGTTTCCCTTGCCGGCTACCTGGTGGAGCTGACCGAAATGCTCTTTCCGGTTAATGTCCCGGATGCCAATATGTTTAAATTGTTAAGTAAAGTATTTAATGCATTACATGAAGGTGTGAACGGGGCCGTTATTCGCGCCTTGTTTGAAGCCAGGGCCATGACCCTCGGAGGATTTCGTATCCAGCTCGACAAATGCTGCAGATGCGGGCGGCCTTATCACGGGGAGGGGAGGGCTGCTTTTCAGTGTGCGAGAGGAGGGATTGCCTGTCTCAAGTGTGAACGTGAAACAGCCGGTTCACCGGGACTGGGTCCGATCAGCGTGAACTTTCTGGAAGGCCTTCAATCGGGATGGTGGCCTGAGAACGAATCATTTGATTTGGGCGCCAATGTGCTGCAGGAACTCCAACCCGTCCTGAAGCAGCACATCGCATACCGAATCGAAAAACGCCTGAAGACATTAGCCTACCTTTCATGAAGAACAATTAGACCATCTCCAGCGCACACGCCATGGAGACCCCGCCTCCGCCACAAAGGGTCGCGAGTCCAAGGCCCTTACCGTGCTTCTTCATGCCATAGATCAGAGTGACCATGATTCTGCACCCGGTCGATCCCACGGGGTGCCCGAGACCGATTCCGGAGCCGTTGATGTTGGTTATTTCGCGATTGAGGCCCAATTCTCTTTCGCAGGCGATGTATTGGGCGGCGAACGCCTCATTAACTTCAATGAGTTCAAAATCTTCCAGTTTGATGTCCGGATTCTTTTCCAGGAGGTTCCTGACCGCGGGCACCGGGCTCAGGCCCATGACGGATGGATGGCATCCGCCCCGACCCACGGCGCGGATTTTGGCGATGGGTTTGATGCCCAGATCACGCGCCTTTTCCGCGGACATGATGACCATGCCGCTGGACCCGTCGTTGATTCCAGAGGAATTCCCTGCCGTCACCTTCCCGATCTTGGGAACAAAGGCCGGTGGCAGTTTCTTTAGGTCTTCCATGGTGAGCCCAGGGCGAAAATGCTCGTCTTTGTCAAAAACAACGGGGGGCCGTTTCTTTTTCTGGGGGACCTCTATGGGTACGATCTCTTCGCTGAAAAAGCCCTCTTGAGTGGCCCTCTCCGCGTTGTTGTGACTCCGAAGGGCCACTTCATCCATCTCTTCCCTGCTGATGTTGTGGAGTTGGGCGATAAATTCAGCCGTGTGTCCCATGATGTAAGGTTTGCCTTTGAAGAGTTCGAGAGGCATGCCTTCTTTTACAGGACCATCCTCCGGGTGGGGAATCAGATGGGATCCGCAGTGGAGTGCATGGATCATGTTGTCCACAAACACATGATCCTGGAGACGACAGCCCCATCGTGCGTTGGGAACCGAGTAGGGGATACCGGACATGTGTTCCACACCTCCGGCCAGGATGATATCGGCTAGGTCGGCCTGAATCATGGCCATTCCGGAAACGGCCGCCTCCATCCCGGAAATGCAGACGCGGTTGACTGTCACCGCAGGAACCGTGTCGGGAATGCCGGCCATGAGGGCGGATACGCGTGCCACATTCAAGGCATCCGCCGGCTCAACACAACAACCATATCGGACGTCATCAATAAGGGCCGGATCGACACCCGCTCGCCTGACGGCCTCTTTCATGGTGATACTTCCAAGAAGGGCGGCGTTGAGATCGCGAAGGGTTCCTCCAAAAGCGCCGACTGCCGTGCGGCAGGCTGAAACGATAACGACTTCTTTCATGACGACTCCTTTCCGGGACTTCCCGAATCTCAACAAAGAAGGATGGCTTTGTAAAAAGCTGGTTTATGCCGCAAGCGGCAGCCTATGAGTTACGAAGAGGAGCCGAACCTGACACTCTTTTTCAGACCCTTTCTCATGGTGCACTTGCACCAAACACTGACATGGACGACTATTTGGGGTTTACGTCTCCAAACCCCACGCGCTTCTATGAATTTACGCTAAACCCCAATTCGGCGTCCATTCCCTCCGAAGTGTTTAGAAAGGGTCCGAAAAAGAGTGTCAGGTTCGGCTCCTTGACTCCGGCGGATGAGACGACTTAGTTAGAAGTCATCATCGTGCCCATGGACGGGCGCGCAAGTCAATGGGGTGCATGGCAACCCGTTGATTTGTAAGAAGATCAAAAATCACACTTTTCGATCTCCTTGAGTAAAAAGTCCTGAGGACCGGACTTTTTACGGTTCCATCAAGAAGGGATCAAAAAAAACCGCTTCCAGGGAAGCGGATCGGATTTGAAAAGACGTTTCTGAAGGGAAAGACCCTTCGGATTCAGTCCTCTCTCTTTTCTTCCAGGGCCTTCAAGGCCGCATGGTTTTCCTGGAGCCTCATCATAGAGGTCTTAATATTCTTCTTGTTGGGTCTTGACCTCCTTGCCCGGACAAGTTTCAGTTTTTTCATATTAGAACTCATAGCACTATCTCCTCTCAAGCGGTTTCAAAAAATAGACATACTACAAGGGTGAGGGTGGGTCAAGAGAAATTTCCTTCGTCACAGTCCCGCGCATAACGGGATGAGACATCCGGGTTAGAACGGAACCCCAAAGGGAATAACAGAAGCCTACAGGGTCGAGGCTAGATATTCAACGGCATTCCTGAAGATCAGGATGCCCTGCCCCTCTTCAGAATGGAAGGCCTCCCCCCGGCGGAGAAGTTCCTGTTTTCGTCGGGTCCATTCGGGATGGTTCGTGGAGTGATTAAAGGCCTCCGGATGGGGCATGAGTCCGAATACCCTTCCCGTGGAGTCACAGATTCCGGCAATGTCCCGAAGAGAGCCGTTGGGATTCCAGGGCCATGCGCCCCGGGCCTCGTCACCTTCGGGATCGGCGTACTGAAGCACCACCTGATTATCCTTGAAAAGGCGCATGAGGTCTTCTTCCGAGGCAAAAAACTTCCCTTCGCCGTGTCTTACGGGGAGATCGATGGTTGAAAGACCCCTCGTAAATATACACGGAGAATCCGTGTTGATTTTCAGCTTGACCCAGGTGTTGATAAAATTTCCGCTATCATTGCAGGCGAGGGCAGTCCGCCGCTCATCATAACGGTCATCAAAGGCGGGAAGAAGACCCAGGTTCACAAGACATTGAAAGCCGTTGCAAATTCCGAGGATGAGCTTCCCGTCATCGATAAAACGGGCAATATCGTCCCCGAGATGCCGTTTGAGCTTGGACGCCATGAGGACGCCCGCACCGTGGTCATCACCCCAGCTGAAGCCCCCTCCGAAAACAAGAATTTGAAAGTCCTCTAAATTGCTCCCGTATCCGGAAATCACTTCGTTAATATGTACCCTTGAGGACTCGGCCCCGGCAAGACGAAGAGCGTAATCCGTCTCGTAATCACAATTCAATCCATAACCGGTAAGCACCAATGCCTTTACGGATGTCATGTCAGATCTCCAAATGGCTCATTCCAGCATTTCTTGAGCTGCGAAATATCTTCATCAATCATGGGTTTTCCGCGTTCATTTCTTACAATCAGGGAGGGCACAGGAGTCACGACGCCTATCTCCCTAAACCTCATCCCGGAAAAATATCCCTCGAATCTGCTTTTCCGTGAGGGATCTACGGTCACTAAGAAACGACCGCAAGATTCCGAATACAAGACTTGGGCAGCCTCAAGGCCGGAAGAACCCGGAACCGCATCCAAATGAACGTCCAGGCCGAGATCCCCACCCATGGCGGTAAGGGCCAGATGAACGGCGAGACCACCTCGGGAAATCGCATGGCTGGATGTGACAAGGTCTTCCAGCATAGCCCTGTGGAGCGCTCTGTAGAGGGGGAAGAAAGCCTTGGCGTCGACCGTTGGAACATTGAGACCCAGGGCATGCATCATCTGGTAATATTCGCTGCCTCCCAGTTCATTGCGGGTTTCGCCCAGGACATAGAGGAGGTCACCTGGAAACTTGACGTCCATGGTGACACACTTGCGGACATCTTCAATAACCGTGCTGACCGTAAAGAGGAGCGTCGGCAGGCCGGAAATCTTCCTTCTTTCGCCGAACGGCCCCTCCAGGTTTCCATCAATGTACATACTGTCTTTACCCGAGAGCAGGGGAATCCCATAGGCGAGGCAATAGTCCCTCAGTGCCCAATTGGCGCGAACCAGTTGAGCGGCTTTGTATTTACCGTCGGGATTTCGACGAGGGTGATATTGGATGGTGGGCCAGCAGAAGTTGTCCACGCCGCCCATCTGTTCGGGATCGCCTCCCACGGCCACAACTTTTCGCACTGCTTCATCGATGGTTGCCGCAACCATTGGGTAAGTATCGATCTTCGAATAACAGGGGTTGAGGGCCTGGGAAACGGCAAGCCCTTTGGTGGAGTCCAGGATCGGCCGAATGACACAGGCATCGCTCGGTATATCCCGGTGGATTCCCACCAGCGGCTTGACCACGCTACCCCCTTGAACTTCGTGATCATACTGCCTTGAAATCCAGTCCCTGGCACAAATGTTGGGGCGGCACAGTATGGACTTCAGAATCTCTCCGTGTCTCTCAGGTTCGCTGATTACCGGTTCGGCCAGGCCGCGGGTCTCGGGTGGGTTCCATTCCGCGTCAAACTCCCACTGGGGAAAATCTGATTTCAGCAAGTCCATGTGAACGTGGGCGCAGACCTTTCCTTTGTAACTTAATTGAAGGATTCCCGAATCATTGTACTCACCGATAACCGTGCTATCCACGGAGTGCTTTTCCGAGAGCTTCATGAATCGGTCGAGGTTCGCCGGGTCGACGGCTATGGTCATCCTTTCCTGGGACTCGGATATCCAGATTTCCCATTGATCCAACCCTTCATACTTCAAAGGAACGCTGTCCAAGTTCACTCGGCAGCCATTGCTGAATAGGGCGGATTCACCCACAGATGAGGAAAGTCCACCCCCGCCATTGTCGGTGATAAACGCGATAAGACCCTCATCTCTAGCTTCCAGGAGAAAGTCATGCATCTTCTTTTGTGTGTAGGGATCTCCAATCTGGACGTGGCCCGCGGGGGTGTGTTCGCTGAATGTTTCCGATGCGGCCGTAACCCCGTGGATGCCGTCCTTACCCACTTGTCCCCCGGACATGACGATAAGGTCACCGGGATGCACAGCTTTTTCGTGTGAAGATTGGTTTCCAACTTTCGCCGGCATCAGGCCGAGGGCCGTCACGAAGACCAGGCACTTGCCGAGATAGCTTTCATCGAATAGCAAGAGGCCGTAAGGAGTTGGTATGCCGCTTTTGTTCCCGCCGTCCCTGACGCCTTCGATAATGCCATCCAGTAATCTTCTCGGGTGGAGATGGGGTTTCAGTTCTCCTTCATAATCCCGCGGTCCCACACAATATCCATACAAACCAAGTATCAGTTTCGCCCCTTTGCCCGTTCCCATGGGGTCCCGATAGATGCCGACAATCCCGGTGATGGCGCCGCCGTAGGCCTCCATGTTGGAAGGACTGTTGTGCGTTTCGCCTGTAATCACGTAATAGTGGTCATCGTCAAATCGTGCGACACCGGCGTTGTCCCAGAGGACGGAAATGACCCAATCCCGTTTTTCTTTTATCTCAAGGGTCGGTTTTTCGATGCAGGTCTTGAAGAGGTTGTCCACCGTTTCATGATGTCCGGTAACCAGATCGTGATAATGAAAAAGGCCTTTGAAGGTGTTGTGGTTGCAGTGATCACTCCTGGCTTGGGAAATATATTCCAGTTCCACGTCTGTGGGAAGATCAAGCCCCACACGCCGTCTCTCTTCGATGATATCTTCCCTGAGGAAATAGTGTCTGATAACCGGGATATCCGTTTCCTGCAGTGCAAGATTGCGCTTTTCAGAAAGCTGTTTCAAGGTCTGATCACTATCAATGGATATGGTGGTCACTTGGGGATCGTGATCCAGGATAACCTTCGGGACGGGGTAACCGATGCCCACATCAGGATTCCAGTCCTTTCCGGAAAAGACCTTCCATTGCTGGATGATATCATTGGCCAAAAGCTCATTGGCTATCTTTTCCATCTGTTCACGCCCGAGGTTGCCACGAATTTCATATAGCCTGGAGGTATATACCGCCTCGTTCTGAACGAACCTCTGTCCCAGAAGATCTTCGATGGCTTCGACGGCTGTGCTCCCGGCCGTATCTCTTACGCCCGGCCGAAAACCGACCCATATGAGCCAATCAAAGTCTCCTGCGAGGGGGCCATAAGAGGATGTGTCGGCCACCGGATTTGTAAAAATATCCGCCCTGACTTTTTCCAACTGGTCTTCGTTCAGAGAGGTTTCCAGAGTAATTACCCGGATAACCCGGATATCGTCCACTTCCAACCCAAAATACTGCCTTGCTTTTCGACGGATGCCTTCCCCTTCTGCGTCCCTCAGATCCGGTTTAAGCCTTATTTCCAGTCTTGAAAGCATGACAAACCCCATTCAAATATTTCTTGATTGATTACAGAAGATTCCTCGGTTGATGAAACCCTAACCCGGATAAACTGGAAATGACAAATGTCAAAGCTCAAATGTCAAGTAAAATCCAAATGTCTCAATGACAGAACATATTGCGTTCACCTGTCTGCTTCCAACGAAGTCACTTATTATTAAACGCGTATAAAGAAGCGGATCTGAGAATCTTTTTCATGTGCTTTCTCATAGTGCACTTGGCGCCTCACTTCTACATGGACGGCTATTTGGGGTTCACGCCTCCCAAACCCTACGCGCTTCTATGACGTCGCGCTGAACCCCAAATCGGCGTCCATCCCCTCCGAAGTGTTTAGAAAGCATTTGAAATAAATTGTCAGGTTTGCTTCCACTTCGTTCCCCATAGACTCCCGTTTTCGGCATAAACCAGCTTTTTACGATTTCATCATTGATTTTCTTAAATCTAAAAGAATCGGGTCAATGAGTCAACAGAATAGTCCGCCCTCGATCCGTTATATCTTTGCGAGCATTTGATCCTCTTTTATCGGACTTGCAATACCCGAAACCAATGCGTATATTAAAAACTAGTAAAAACAGGCATTATACTGAGAACAATTTCCGAACAATATGCGCTGAGGTTTTGCGTCCAACAACACTCAAAGGAAATCATCATGGAAGACAAGAAAACAGACCTTACAGAAAAGCGAGAAAACAACAAGATTCCTGATCAAAAGGAACTTGAGAAGGAGCTGAGCGAATACCTTTCAAAAAAATACGGGAATCGCGTAAAAGTGGTTTCTCCTTTCGTGGTGCCGCGTCCCGTGGAAGACGAAAGCGATGACGGTCAAAATACCAGTGATGGAGCCCAATGCTCCGATTTTGATCTGCTTCCAGAAGAATTGGAAAGCTACCTTGATGGCTTCGTAGTCAAACAGAATGATGCAAAGGCCGTGCTTTCCACAAAGATCTGCACACATTTCAACCGGATCAAACATGCAGAAAAACCCTCATCGTGCAAACGAAAGGGCGGCGTTGGCATGATCAAGAACAATGTTCTCATGATTGGTCCCACCGGGGTGGGCAAGACCTATATCATTAAGCTCATCGCGCAGAAGCTGGGTGTCCCTTTTGTGAAGGGTGATGCCACAAAATTTAGCGAGACAGGTTATGTGGGCGGGGATGTGGAGGATTTGGTCAGGGACCTGGTCTACGAAGCCGACGATAATATCAGTCTGGCAGAGAACGGCATCATTTACATCGATGAAATCGACAAGATTGGCGCTTCACAAAATTTAATCGGCCATGATGTCTCGAGAACAGGGGTTCAGAGGGCCCTCCTGAAACCCATGGAAGAAACTGAAGTAGATCTGAAAGTGCCACACGATCCCATTTCTCAGATCCAGGCCATCGAGCAGTACAGGAGAACGGGAAAAAAAGAAAAACGCGTAGTCAATACAAAAAACATCCTTTTTATCGTCAGTGGGGCCTTTGGTGAACTGGCCGAAATCGTGCGAAAAAGGCTGCAACAACAGGGAATCGGATTCGAGGCAGACGTGCGTTCAACTGAAGTGCCCTGGGAAATTCTCAAGGAAGTGAAGGCGCAGGATCTGGTTGCCTTCGGATTTGAATCCGAATTCGTGGGCCGCCTTCCCGTGTTTGTCGTTTTTGATGAACTGAAAAAAGAAGACCTGCTTCAGATTCTCAAGAATCCAAATAATCCGGTCATTATCAGCAAGAGACGAGATTTCAGGGCCTACGGCATTGACATTCAGTTTGAAGAGAAAGCGTTAGACGAGATAGCCGCCATGGCTGCTTTGGAAAAGACGGGTGCCCGCGGGCTCGTGAGCGCCATCGAGCGCGTACTCATTCCCTTTGAAAAGGCCCTTCCATCGACGGATATTAAGACCTTTCTGGTCACACCGGAAGTGGTCAAATCACCTAAGGTTGAACTTAATAACCTCCTGGCGAACCCTGATGATCCCATGAGAGTTTCCAGGTTTGAAGAGGCGAAATCGAGAGAACTTGAAAATATCAAGGTATTTATCCTTGAGAGGGCGGAGGATTTTCACAGAGTTTCCGGTCTTGAAATATATGACAGGCGTATGTTACTTATTGCCGAGATGTATCTGGAGAACACTTCTGATCTCGATGCGATTTTTGAAAACTTCAAAGAGTTGTATCAACAGGTAAAAATTGCGGAGGCTTCACTGCCGGAAAACCTGGAGATCAGTATGTCTTTCGAAGACAGTGCCATTGATGAGATTATTCAACAGGCCGTCGAAAATAATGAGGAAGCGGGAGCTTTGGCATACCGGCTGGCAAAAAAACTGGAATATGGCCTCAAATTGGTGCGTGATCGTTCAGGGATTGAGCATTTTTCCATAGACGGTACCGCCGTAACCGACATGGAAACCTTTATTAATGGTTTGATCAAACGTACCTACAGCCAAGAGTATGGAGGTGCCATACCCAATTTCAAGGTGCAGGAATGATGACTGTGTAAAAAGCTAGATTATACCATGAGCGGCATTCTATGAACAAGGAAGGCGGTATTGGGGTTGAGCCGAACCTGACAATCAGATTCTCATGTTGAAACCCGTTTCGGGCCGCTGCTACTAAATTCGACTCGCTTCGGGTAATCATTTTGAAAGAGTTCAAACGATGATCGGAATATCAAAGCTCTATTGCGGGACCGTGGAACCGTCGGATGCCCTTCGCTACGGAAGACGTTCCAGTGAATTACCCTCCCATCTGCTCCAATTCTCAAAAGACAAGAAACCCGTGGTGGTCTGGAACGTGACTCGGGCCTGCAATCTGCATTGTGTCCACTGCTATGCCCGGGCCGTTGAAAAGAGCAGCGAACAGGAATTGAGCCACGAACAGGGGTTGGCCCTGCTTGATGACCTGGCAGCCTTCGGGGTTCCTGTCGTCCTGTTTTCAGGGGGAGAGCCCCTTGTCAGACCGGACCTGATCCAGCTGGCAAGGTACGCGGTCAAAAAGGGAATGCGGGCGGTTATCTCAACCAACGGAACCCTTATAGACCGGGACAAGGCCCGGGAATTGAAAGACATCGGCCTTTCCTATGTGGGCGTGAGCCTGGATGGAATGGAAGAAGTGAATGACCGGTTTCGTGGGAAAAGAGGGGCCTTTGAAATGGCAATGGAGGGGATCAGGAATTGCCAGGAGGTGGGGCTCAAGGTCGGTCTTCGATTTACCATAAACCGCATGAATAAACAGGAAATCCCGAGAATATTCGATCTCCTGGAGGCCCATGATATTCCACGGGCCTGTTTCTATCACCTGGTCTACGCGGGACGCGGATCGGCGCTTGTGGAACAGGATCTGGATCATGATGAGTCGTGCAGGGCCGTTGACCTGATTATTGACAGAACACAGGAATTACATGCCCGCGGCATCGACAAGGAGATCCTGACGGTTGACAACCATGCCGACGGAGCCTACGTGTATCTGCGCATGTTGAGGGAACAACATCCCCGGGCATCAGAGGTCCTGCAGCTTCTTCAGATGAACGAGGGTAACAATTCCGGCAGGGGTTTCGGTTGCATAAGCTGGGACGGCTCTGTGCATGCGGACCAGTTTTGGAGACACTATTCTTTTGGAAATATCCTTCAGAGACCATTCAGTGAGATATGGACGGACCTCTCCAATCCGCTCATGGCTAGGCTGAAGGATAAGAAGAAATATGTCAAAGGAAGATGTGCGCGTTGCCGCTGGCTTGACATATGCGGCGGCAATTTTCGGGTGCGCGCCGAGGCGGCCACCGGGGACCTCTGGGCCCCGGATCCCGCCTGCTACCTCACCGACGATGAAATTTCGCGTGAAATTGCGTAAACGCCGCCACCTCAAGATTGATGGAACCGTAAAAAGTCCGGTCCTCAGGACTTTTTACTCACGGAGATCGAAAAGTGTGATTTTCGATCTCCTTACAAATCAACGGCTTGCCATGCACCCCATTGATTTGCGTGCCCGTCCATGGGCACGATGATGACTTCGTTGAAAGCTGGTTTATGCCGCAAGCGGCAGCCTATGAGCAACGAAGAGGAAACGAATCTGACAATCTTTTTCAAATGCTTTCTAAACACTCCGGAGGGGATGGACGCCGATTTGGGGTTCAGCGGTACGTCACAGAAGCGCGTAGAGTTTGATAGGAGTGATCCCCAAATAGCCGTCCATGCAGAAGTGAGTTGCAAGTGCATTATGAGAAAGCACATGAAAAAGATTCTCAGATCCGTTTCCATAGGTTCGTAGGACAAGGTAACTTCGTTGGAAGCTGGTTTATGCCACATTGCTGCATCCTATGAGAAAGGAACTTAATTACTACTATGAGTTCCTTGGAAGTGTCAAGGAGAGAACAATGCTTATTCGACCGCGCAGACTCAGGAGAACGCCTGCCATTCGAGACATGGTGAGAGAGACCCACCTTTCTGTAAAAGACTTTATTGCCCCCCTGTTTGTGAAACCCGGACGATCCAAGAGGGATCCAATTGCTTCCATGCCGGGCCAGTACCACTTTTCAGTGGACACTCTGGTTGATGAGGCGAAAGAGCTGTGGAACCTTGGTATCCCGTCGGTCATTTTGTTTGGACTGCCGGATAAAAAGGATTCCACAGGGAGCCGTTCCTGGGCCGATGATGGCATCGTGCAGCAGGGGGTTGCTGCTGTCAAGGCAGCAGTTCCGGATATGGTGGTGATCACTGATGTGTGTTTTTGCGAATATACGGACCACGGGCATTGTGGCGTGATCCGTAATGGCGACGTGGACAATGATGCCACCTTGGAACTGCTTGCCCGCCAGGCCCTCTCACATGCGAAGGCCGGAGCGGACATGGTAGCACCATCTGACATGATGGATGGTCGTGTCGCAGCCATAAGAAAGGCAATGGACGAAGAAGATTATCAACAGGTGGGAATCCTGTCTTATGCCGTCAAATATGCCTCCGCCTTTTATGGACCCTTCCGGGAAGCTGCGGATTCAACTCCCCAATTCGGAGACCGTCGCAGCTATCAGATGGATCCTGCCAACGCCGTTGAGGCCCTGAAGGAAGCTGATCTGGATGTGGGGGAGGGGGCTGATATGATCATGGTCAAACCGGCCCTTTCCTATCTGGATATCATTTCCAGGGTCAGGGAAACCTGTCTCCTTCCTCTGGCAGCCTACAATGTCAGCGGGGAATTCGCCATGGTCAAGGCTGCCGAGATGCAGGGCTGGATTGATGGAGAACGGGCAATGATGGAAATGCTGATGTCCATCAAACGTGCAGGTGCCGATCTGATATTGACGTATTTTGCCAAAGAGGCCGCTCAAGTGCTTTACAATGAAACACGGTGATGGAAAAAATCAATTAAGGCTCGTGGCATGGGAGGTTACCCGGCGCTGCAATCTGAACTGCGTGCATTGCAGGGCGGCTGCTGAGAAGGGGCCTTATCCGGGGGAGCTTTCCACATCGAGATGCATGGGCATCCTGGAAGAGATCAGCCGGATCGGCAAGCCCATCGTTATACTTACGGGAGGGGAGCCCCTGTTGAGAGAAGACGTGTTTGAGATCGCCGAAAGGGGCACGCAGCTTGGACTTCGGATGGTCATGGCCACAAACGGGACTTTTCTGACCCCGGAAATAACAGAAAAGATGATGGAATCAGGCATCAAGCGCGTGAGCATTTCTCTGGACGGCTCGACAGCCGAAGAACACGATGCCTTCAGGATGGTGCCGGGCGCCTTTGATGCCGCCCTCGCGGGCATTGAACTCCTGAAAGCACGGGAGATTCCGTTCCAGATCAATACCACCATAACCCGGCACAACGTACATCTTGCAGAAGAACTCCTAAAATTGGCGGTAGAACTTGGTGCGGTGGCCCACCATATTTTTCTTCTCGTCCCTACGGGTCGTGCCAGAGACATGGTGAACCAGGAGATAACGGCACGGGAATATGAGGAACTCTTGCGCTGGTTTTACAAGATGCGGGATAAGGTGCCTCTTCATCTCAAGGCCACATGTGCCCCCCATTACTACCGAATATTGCGACAGGAAGCCCATGCAAGCGGCGAAAAAGTTACGTTTGAAACGTATGGCCTGGACGCCGTCACCCGCGGATGTCTTGGAGGCACCGCCTTCTGCTTCATCTCTTATAAAGGGGCAGTCCAGCCCTGCGGGTATCTGGAGCTTGACTGTGGGGATGTTAGTAAGAAAGATTTTGGAGTGGTTTGGGAGCACTCCAGTGTTTTTCAAAAGCTGAGAGATTTTTCCGGTTATCAGGGCAAGTGCGGTCGATGTGAATACATCACGGTTTGTGGTGGCTGCCGTGCAAGGGCCTTTGAGAGTTCTGGAGACTTTCTTGGGGAAGAACCGTTATGCGCCTATGAACCCGGCAAAAAGGAAAAACATGGACAAATTGGATAAGGATATCCTCAATGAGATCCAATCGGATTTCCCCATTGTTTCCCATCCCTACCAAGTGGTGGCTGAAAGGCTGAAGCTGCCTGAAAATGAGGTGCTTGATCGTGTGAAGGCATTGAAAGAGAAGGGGATCATCAGAAGGATCGGTGGCAATTTCCATTCGAACCGGTTGAACTTCAAGAGCACCCTTTGTGCTGCAAAGGTCCCTGAAAAGAAACTGGATTCATTTGTTGCAACTGTCAACGGTTACCCGGGCGTTACCCACAACTATCTCAGGAACCATGTTTACAATGTCTGGTTCACTTTTATTGCTGAAGACATGAGCACCATTGGTGACGCACTGGACGCAATCACTGAAGAAACCGGAGTAAAAGAGATTCTGAACTTGCCTGCCATTCAGGTCTTTAAGATCAAGGTAGATTTTGAGGTCTAACCCGTAACGAAATCATCATTCCGAGTCTGTTTTTTTCTGATATTGATCCAGAAACATATCTCTCTGCTCCGGGCTTATTCTGCCTATCTCTACCAGAAGATCTGCAATTCCGTCTTTCCTTAACGCATCAATGGAAATGATTTTTCGGTTGGTTTTCCCTGGGATGCTGTAAAATGTATAATTCAATGTAAGCTGTGATTTCTTTAATAATTTGACATCCTTGCCTACAAAAATAAAATGATAGCTCAAGAGAACATACAGAATGGCTGCGAGACTCCCCCACGTCAGTATTTTTTTCAGAAAACTCATGATACTCCCCTTTTCATATGACCTCATGTAGCCTATCCGTTAACACATTCCGGAAACGGTTTGTTTGTTTTTGTTAAATTGAGGCATCAAAACGTTCGCCTGCCCCTGGCTATGGGATACCTCCTGCCATACCCGAACGCCTTTGAGGTGACCTTCAGGCCGGGTGGGGCCTGACGCCTTTTGTATTCATTCATTGCGAGCCTGCCGAGCACCTCCTGGACGGTCTTCCTTTCATGTCCCAAGGCCACGATTTCATCAGGCCCTAGATTTCGTTCAAGTGCAGCCTCAAGTATCTCATCCAGGATCTCATAGGGAGGCAGGGAATCCTGATCCGTCTGGTTTGGCCTCAGTTCCGCTGAAGGAGGCCTTGAGATGATGCGCCGGGGGATAATCTCCCTATTTCTGTTGATATATCGGGCCACGCGGTAACAAGAGGTCTTCGGAAGGTCGGAGATGACAGCCAGGCCGCCACTCATGTCGCCGTAAAGGGTACAGTAGCCCATGGCCAGTTCGGACTTGTTGCCGGTGGTCAGGAGAAGGGCATTCATTTTGTTGGAAAGAGCCATGAGGATATTTCCTCTTATGCGTGCCTGAATGTTCTCCTCAGCCTCGTCTTCCGTAAGCCCGGCAAAAAGGGTTTTCAATGCATCCTTGTAGCCTTGGAAGAGGTCGCCGATGGGGATTTCTTCGAGGCGAATGCCGAGGTTCCCAGAGAGAAGCCGGGCGTCCTCTTTGCTCATTTTCGACGTGTAGGGTGAGGGCATGGCCACCCCCATGAGGTTTTCGGGGCCGAGAGCCTCTGCGGCGACGTACGCCACAAGAGAGGAATCTATTCCCCCGCTAAGACCTACCAGTGCGCGCTTAAAGCCGCATTTCATGGCATAGTCCCGTGTCCCCATGATGAGACCCTGAAGCATCGCCGCCTCACCTTGCTGCCATGGGTCCCGGATCTCCTCGTACCTTTGGTCCGTATCCCAGACGAGCATGTCCGGCTCAAATGGTTTTGCAAGGCCGACCAATCTACCCTCTGAATCAACGACCATGCTGGACCCATCGAAAAGAAGGTCATCGTTTCCGCCGACCTGGTTGCAGTAAAGGGTCGGTATCCGGTAGACGGCAGACAGCTTCTTGAGGATTTGCAGTCGCACGGCTTCTTTGTTCAGGGTATAGGGAGAAGCCGATATATTGAAGAGCATATCGATCCCTTGTTTCGCCAGTTCTTTCACCGGGTCCAGGCCGTAAATGGGGGCTCCTCCAGAAAAGGAACCATTCCAGATGTCTTCACAAATGGTAACGCCAAACCGCTTTCCTGATATTTCAAAAACGAGGCTTCGATCCGCAGGTTCGAAATAACGGGTCTCATCAAAAACGTCATACGTGGGAAGCAACCGTTTCCCTCCCCGCCGGGCGATCGTACCCTCGCTGAGCAGGGCCACATTGTTCAAAAGGGGCTTTCCGACCCGGCCCGTATTACGTTCCACGTAGCCGCACAGTATGGAAATGGACTGGATCTGCGAGGCGACTTTCTTCAACTGGGCCAGGTTTTCCTCTATGAATGAGGGTTTTTCCAGGAGGTCCTTCGGGGGATATCCAATGAGAGACAATTCAGGAAAAACGGCCAGTTCACAGCCACTTTTTCGGGCCAGGGCAGTGGCATCGAGAATGAGGCCGGTGTTATATTCAAAATCACCGATAATGGGATTGATTTGACAGAGGGCGATTTTCACTCGGGTTCCCCTTAATAGCCCAAAGAGTATCTTTAACATCAAGAGACAGCCAGACCATTGATGACTTCCTAGAAGCTGGTTTATGCCGCAAACGGCAGCCCATGAGGAACGTACTGGATGAGGACCTGACGCTCTTTTTCAGACACTTTCTAAACACTCCGGAGGAGATGGACGCCCGTTTGGGGTTTAAGGATAGTCATTGGAGAGCGCCAAGGCTTCCGGAGGCGTAAACCCCAAATAGCCGTCCATGTAGGAGTGAATTGCCAAGTGCACTATGAGCAAGCATCTGAAAAAGACCCTCAGGTTCTCCTCCTGAGTTCCGGACTCCATACTGTTTTATTAACTGATTAGTGAAAATCATTATCGCAATATGCGAAACATGGCAAGGGGATTTTGTGGCCGTTTTGATATGGCATGTTTTATGCTTATTAAATAGAAGGCCTGGGAAGAACGACGGACCTCCGATGGTGGAAAAAAACTGATTGATTTGGAGCTGAATGGTAAATGGAAAAACGAATTGTTCCTTCGGGTAGCTCTGTCATTGGAAAGAAAGGCAAACTGGACCTTGAAGCCTATCTGGGGAGTTGCGTGGGAGTCACCCTGGTCGATCAAGAAGCATGCGTGGGAGGCATGCTTCATATCCTTTTGCCGCAACCCACCGGGACGGATGTGGTTTTTCAACCCGAAACCTATGCCACCACCGGTATCCCCTATTTTCTGGAGGCCATGATAGAAGCGGGTGCTTCGAAGGAGGGGGTGAGGGCATGCATTGCCGGTGGTTCCCTGGTCGGTCCTTTATCCGAACAAGATCTGTCTTTGGACATTGGCGGGCGAACCGCAGAGGTGGTGCAGAGACATATGAAAGAGCACGGGATACGCATCGATGAAATGGAGACGGGAGGTTATGTAGGGCGTAAGATGAGCCTGGATCTTTATCAACTCAAAACCGCTATCGAACCTGCATGGCCCGTTGACGAAACGCCAATTCCTGATTCGAAAAGGAAAACGGATTTCAATGCAGATGAGGCTATCGAAAGAGTGAAGCCCATCCCCCAGGTTGCCCTTAAAGTCATCCGTATGATACAGGAAGACAAATACTCCATGCAGGAAATAGGGGATGAAATTCGGATGGATCAGGTGATCAGCGGAAGGGTCCTAAATCTCTGCAACAGCGCTATCATGGGTCTTCGAATGGAGATCGATTCCATAGACCGTGCAATCATCGTTCTGGGTGAAAAAAGCCTTCTGAGAATCGTGATCTCCGCTTCCGTGGAATCTCTTTTTCCTCAATCGTTAAATGGCTATTCCCTGTGCAAGGGCGGCCTGTTCCAACACGCACTCGGAACGGCCATGGTCGCTCAGGAACTTGCTGCTTTTACCGGCAAAGTCCCTATGGATCTCGCCTACACCGCCGGACTCCTGCATGATATCGGCAAGATCCCGTTGGATCAATATGTGGCTGCAAACGCCCCCTTTTTCTATCGAATCGCTCTTGAGGGAGATACCGGGTTTTGTGAAATTGAAAAGCAGATGTTGGGTACTGATCATACTGAAATCGGAAGGCGGCTTGCAGAAAAATGGGACCTGCCGCGTAATCTGATCAACGTGATTTCATGTCACCACCATCCCGAGAAGGCTTTTGAAGACGAGAACCTTGTGGCCCTGGTCTACCTTTCGGACCTCTTGATGTCGAAGTTTCAGGTGGGTCAGGAAATTGAGCGATTTGACACCAGCAGTTTGTCAGGTATTTTGGAAAGGTTGGGGTTAACCCTGCAACATCTCCCCGTATTGATTGACCGGATACCCAAAACCCTCTTTCACCCTGCCTCCGTGGACAGCTGAAAATGGGAATCGGTAATGAGTCGCCAAAAAGCTGACGTTTTGTCTTGAGAGACCTCTCTGTCAAGAGTTCGTGTCTATCCAAGTCCACTGATAACGAAGGACCCCTCATGGCATTTTCCATCAAGGAAGGTGAGTATGTGCTCAGTGGGGGATTTTTTGAATCCTTCATCACTCATCAGAGTTTGGTTGCCGGGAATAACAAGAAATGGTCCTTATGGAAGCGACTGCCATTTTTGCCGGAAGGCGTCATGCCGACCTGAGAACAATACTTAGGAAACTTGGCGCTTGAATGCCAAAAAATGATGATCGAATCTGTCAAAATAATGACTTCTTAGCGATTAGAAAGAGGTCAAGCCGGTGGAAGGCCTGTGCTTTCAGGGAATGTCGGTATTGGTATGCATCTTGCTAGTCCTATTGTTTTGTAGCCCCTCCATGGGCACGATGATGTCTAGTTGGAAAGCCGACTCATAACGCAAGCGGGCATCCTATGCGCAACTCGGTGGAAGCGAACCTGACAATCTTTCTCATGTTCGCTTCCTTGGACAAGTAGGATAAAGCGAATTCGTTGGAATTCGTTATGGGGGTTGATGGAAGAAAAAAAAAGTTCTCCGGGAGGAATCTTAGATGGGTTTTGATACGAGCATCAAGGTCTTGATAGTGGATGATTTTGCCACGATGAGGCGGATTGTGAAAGGCGTTCTGAAACAACTCGGCTTTTCCAACATTGTGGAAGCTGAAGATGGGAGCGCGGCACTTTCGGAATTGAAAAAGGATCCTGTAGGGCTGATCGTGTCCGACTGGAACATGCCAAAGATGAGCGGCCTGGATCTGCTGAAGGCCGTAAGGGGGAATGCAAGCCTAAAAGATATTCCCTTTGTCATGGTGACGGCCGAGGGGCAGAAGGAAAATGTCATTGAAGCGGTCAAGGCCGGTGTAAATAACTACATCATGAAGCCCTTCACGCCGGAGACCTTCAGCGAGAAACTGGAAAAGGTCCTGGGCGACTAGTGGGCCGGCATGATGTGAACATAGTCGATTGAGCACGGCGGAGGCGTTGTAGTAATGTCTCAGGGATTAAAACCTATCGGGAAGCAACTGGAACTCATGGCATTGGAGGTGGTGACTCTGGATGGAGAGGATATCCAGTCACTGGGCAAGATCATGAACAGCATTGATGCCATTGAAGGGCTTTCCGGGCAGATTGATCAGCCTGTTTTTCGGAGACTCACTGGTGCTGTCAAGCAATACCTTGAAAAACTCATTCTTTTTGAGGAGAGTGATGTCGCGCCCTTGGAGGAGGGTGTCGGCTGTCTTCAAGATATATTTCGTGCAGCGAGTCGTGAGGAGGATTTCAAGAAAGATATGGGGCCACTTCTCGAGAAGTTGGGGCCCCCGGATCTCACACCTCGTGAAGAAAATGTAAAAGAAACAGAAAACCACGACTCTAACGAGAATGTTCAGAACCAAGACGCAGAAGAAATCCAGGAATTGAATGAGGAAGATCGCGAGATCTTAAGCGATTTTGTTTCAGAATCCCTTGAAAACCTTGCTTCAATCGAGCTCAACCTGATCGATCTCGAAGATGACCCCGAGAATCTGGAAGCGATCAATGCCATTTTCAGACCCTTTCACACCATTAAGGGAGTCTCCGCGTTTCTCCATTTGGAGAAGATAAACAAACTCGCACACGGCTCCGAGAACCTGCTTGATAAGGCTCGTGATGGAGATATCAAGGTTGAGGGTAACGTGGTGGATCTTGTGCTTGAATCGGTGGATATGTTGAAACGCATGATTCAGGGCGTTGAGGAGGGACTTAGAAACGGCACGGCGCTTGAGAGGGGATTGGATATCAACCCGCTTTTAGATAAGATTCAGTCCTTTATCTCCAGGAGTGATGCCCTTTCCGGGAAACTGTTGGGCGAAATCCTCGTTGAAGAAGGCGTCATAACCAAGGAAAAACTTGATGAGAGCCTTAAGGAACAAGAAGAGAAACCGGACAAAAAACTGGGCGAGATCCTTGTAGAAGAGAGATCGGCAGATCCTAGGGAAGTCGTTGAGGCCCTGCGCAGTCAGAAGAAGTTCGGTGGAAAAAAGCCCCTGGATCTCCAGATCAAGGTGGACACCAAAAAGCTGGATATACTGGTGGACATGACCGGAGAACTGGTCATTGCACAATCCATGCTGAGGCAGAATGAAACCCTGATCTCCGTTGGGAATCAGAAGCTGAACCAGAACCTGAACCAGCTCAATCAAATCACTTCCACGCTTCAAAAAACGGCCATGTCCCTGCGGATGGTTCCCATTCGAAGCACTTTTCAAAAAATGGTACGGTTGGTCAGGGACTTGGCAAAAAAATCCGGAAAACAGGTAACATTGACCATGGGAGGAGAGGATACGGAGATCGACCGAAATGTGGTGGACGAACTTTATGAACCGATGGTCCACATGATACGCAATGCGGTTGATCACGGGATTGAGGAGCCTCAAACCAGAGAGGCAAACGGGAAACCTGCCAATGGTTCGTTACAACTCCAGGCCTATCATCGTGGAGGGAATGTAATTATTGAGATCTCGGACGATGGAAAGGGGTTGGACAGGGAGAGGATCCTTGAAAAGGCGAAAGCGAATAAAATGGTCACGGATGAGGCCGATCTGAGTGATTCCGAAATCTACAATTTGATTTTTCAACCGGGGTTTTCAACGGCCAGGGAGGTAACCGAAGTTTCCGGTCGCGGAGTGGGAATGGATGTGGTCAAGAAAGCGATCGAGAAACTCAGGGGAAGGGTTGAGATCAACAGTACTCCGGGCCAGGGCTCCATTTTCACCATCAACTTGCCCTTGACCCTCGCCATTATTGAAGGGATGGTGGTCAAGGTCGGGGAGGAACGTTACATTATCCCCGCGCTGGCTATTTTGGAGTCCTTCAGGCCGGAAAAGGCCCAGTATTCCACTGTGAAGGGAAAAGGGGAGATGGTCTTGGTAAGGGGAAAACTCATTCCCCTTATCAGGCTTGACAGGATTGTGGGCACCAAAGGGAAATACCAAAACCCCTGGGAAGGACTCGTTGTTGCGGTAGAACACGAAAAGTATCAGATGTGTCTCTTGCTTGATGAACTTCTGGGAAAGGAAGAAGTGGTCATCAAAAGCCTTGGCGAAAACCTCAAACATATCAGAGGGCTTGCGGGGGGCGCCATTATGGGAGACGGCAGGGTTGGGCTTATTCTTGACGTCGCCGGGTTGTTCGAAATTGCCCGGGAAGACTATTGAACGAAACTGGAAGGGATTTAAGTGAATATCATTGTAGGCGTTTCTGATATGAAGGTGAGCCACGACATCGATTCCGTCCTGATCACCTACTCATTAGGGTCCTGTATAGGGGTTTCGATTTACGATCCTGTTGCCAAGGTTGGAGGGTTGCTGCACTATATGCTACCGGACTCCAATCTAGACAAAGGAAAGGCCCAAAAAAACCCTTACATGTTTGCCGATACGGGCATTCCCAACCTGTTCAAAGCGGCATATAAGCTGGGCGCGGTAAAACAGAGAATGAAAGTCATTGTGGTAGGAGGCGCCCAGGTCCTGGATCAGAAAGGCTTTTTCAATATCGGCAAGAGAAACCATATGGCCTTGAGAAAGATTTTCTGGAAAAACAAGGTTATGATTGATTATGAGGAGGTCGGGGGGAACGTTAATAGGACCATTAAACTTCAGGTCCAAGACGGAGTGAGTTGGCTCAAAGTATCAGGCCAGCAATTCATAAAGATATGAATAATATAGAAGCCATAATTAAAGGAATTGATAATATTAAGCCTATCCCGCAGGTAACCCAAAAGGTCATGGCCGTTGCCAAAGATCCTTTAAGTTCCGCTTCCGATCTGGCTGATATTATTCAGTACGATTCCGCGCTGACGGCAAACTTGCTGAAAATGTGCAATTCGCCGTTCTTTGGACTTTCCAGAAAGGTGGATTCCATTCATCAGGCAGTCGCCTATCTGGGCATCAACCAAGTGGTTGATATGGCGCTTCTGGATCTGGGCAACGAGAACCTGAAACAGGCCCAGGACGGATATGACCTGAGGGCGGGCGAATTGTGGAAGCATGCCGTTGTCTCCGCTTTCATGGCTAAAGAAATAGCAAATGCCAAGGATTTGAAGGACAAAGATCTGGTATTTACGGCATCTCTCCTGAAGGATATCGGAAAGACCGTTCTGAGTGAGCATGTGGGGAATTATTTCGACCATATCGAGAAAATCATTACAGAACAGGATATTACTTTCAGAGAAGGTGAAAAACAGGTTATCGGCATTGACCATGCCGAGCTAGGCGCATTGATTGCTGAGAAATGGAATTTCAGCGATAGAATGATTAATATCATACGGAATCACCATCTGGACGGCGGATGGGATGAGGAAGACATGGAAATCGCTGTTGTCTATGTCGCGGATACCTTGTGTATGATAATGGGAATAGGCGTTGGATCCGATGGCCTGGCCTATCGGTTTCATCCAAAGGTTATGGAGAAGCTGCATTTTAGGGACACCGACATCCAGTTATTGATGGCCTCTTTTGGTGAAAAGCTTCATGAGGTGGAATCTTTGGTGGGCAGCGTTTAGTATGAGAATGGCCGGCAAACGGGGTTCCACCCATGAACAAGGAAGGTGAGTGAAATGGCGTATAATATCCTGGTCGTTGATGATTCATCCCCCATGCGGATGGTGATTCGAAAAACCATCGAAATTTCCGGGTTCAGCGTGGGCGAGTACTTTGATGCCGCCAACGGGCTTGGTGCCCTTGAAATCTTGGAAAACAATTGGGTGGACCTTGTCGTCACCGACTACAACATGCCTGAGATGAACGGGCTGGAACTTATTGAAGAAATGAAAAAAAATGAATTGTTCTCGGCGATTCCCATTGTGGTTATCACGACCGAGGGAAGCGAACAAATGGTGAAGCAGTTCATTGAGAAGGGAGCAGCCGGGTACATCCAGAAACCCTTCACCCCTGAAGACATCCGTGAAAAATTGAATGACATTATTGGAGATACGAAAAATGGGTTGGGAAGCACTGAAGGAAGCGACGAAGACCTCGATTTCTGATGTCCTGGAGACCATGTTTTTTTTGCCTTTGGAACTGTCCGAATCTAAAGGCGGAGGGGGTTTATCGCAGACTCCTAAGGATCAGTTGATGGGGGTCGGCCTGAAATTCAGCGGGCCGATGTCAGGGGAAGTCGTCATTTTGCTACCGATTAAACTCGCCCGATCGCTGACCGCCGATTTTTTGGGACAGGAAAATGCGGGCGTCGGAACAAGTGAAATGGAGGGAACCGTGAAAGAGCTGGTCAATATGATTACAGGCAAGGCCTTAAGTCTTTTTGATGAGGGGGCAATCTTCAAACTGGGAATTCCAGAGGCGGCTGAGCCCGCCGAGCCCATTGACGGCTTTTTTTCAGAGGATGACAATGCCTTCACACTGCTCTTTAATGCCATCGAACATCAACTGGCCTTGAGAATAACCATTGGATCCTAAACCAAGATGGAAGGGAATCAGCCCATAAAGGTACTCGTGGTGGACGATTCAGCGGTGGTCCGTAAGGTTTTCGCTGAAGAATTGTCCCGGGAGAGGGGGATAGAGGTTGTCGGAACGGCTCCCGATCCCTATGTTGCAAGGGACAAGATCGTCAGGTTGAAGCCGGACGTTGTCACCCTTGATATCGAAATGCCCAGAATGGACGGCATTACTTTCCTGAAGAAGTTGATGACCCACTATCCACTGCCGGTCATAATCGTCAGTTCACTCACCTCAAAGGGCAGTGATCTGGCGTTGGAAGCGCTCTCCATCGGGGCTCTGGAGGTTATTTCAAAACCGTCCGGGTCCTATTCCGTCGGTGACATGAGCTTGCAGTTGGCAGACAAGATCAGGGCTGTGGCCGGCATAAAGGTCACTGGGCGGGGAGCGACCGGAAAAAACGCAGAAGGGAAACCAGCTCAGGCTACGAAGGCACTGAGCTCAACCACGAATAAAATTATTGCCATCGGGGCATCAACCGGCGGCACGGAAGCCCTCAAGACGGTGTTGACGCAAATGCCTCCAAATGCCCCCGGAATTGTTGTGGTTCAGCATATGCCGGCAAAGTTTACCACCTCATTTGCTGAGAGGATGGACAGCCTTTGTGCCATGCAGGTGAAGGAGGCGGAAGACGGCGACACCGTTATCAATGGGAGAGTTCTGATTGCCCCCGGAAACTACCATATGCTCTTGAGGAGGAGCGGAGCCCGCTATTACGTTCATGTCAAACAGGGCCCCCTTGTACACCATCAAAGACCTTCTGTTGATGTCCTGTTCAAATCCGCAGCCGAATACGCCGGGGCAAACGCTCTTGGCATCATACTAACAGGTATGGGCGCTGACGGTGCGGCGGGGCTTTTGAGAATGCGGCAGACGGGAGCAGGGACAATAGCGCAGGATGAGGAAACTTGTGTAGTTTTTGGTATGCCGAAAGAGGCAATTAAGATTGATGCGGCTGAAAAAGTCTCGCCACTCCCCGATATCACGGCTACAGCGCTGGGAATGATTGCAAGATGACCGGGCTGCTGATTTTACAATCGGGCTTGACAGATGTCTTCAATCCTCTTTTCACCTGTTTTTCCTGCCACCTGGAATAATATTCCCACCTGGGCCTGGCTTCGAGGGAATTGTTTCCCTTTTTCCCTGCGGAAAAGCGTTCCTGGCAGTCCTCTCCTGGCATTTATTCTTCGCTATCGAAATCATTGAACTTAAAACCTATTGAAAAAACAGGATAATCCTTTGAAAAGAAATTCGAACCCTCTTTTGGCAGTGTACTTGCATATCAAGATTGATGGAATCGCAAAAAGCTGATTTATGCCGCAAGCAGCAGCCTATAGTCAGCGAAATGGACCCAAACCTGGAAAAGACCCTCAGGTTCTCGCCCTGAAATCCGCTTTGGGTTGCTGTTTAGGGAAGGAGTTCGCAAAAAATCATCAGGATTGAAAACAGCGGTTGATTATTCAAGAAACAAATTCAGAGGGATGAAAGAGATGAAAATTCATGATATACCGGGTATCCGGCAGCCTCAGAAGACAAGGGGTTCATCAGGTTCGGCCAAAGCAAAGGGCGATTTTCAGGAAGTGATGAACCAGGTCATCAACCGGGACACGCTGAACCAACCCACTGAAGCGTCTGGAAACCATATGCTTGCTCCCGCATCCGTCCTGCATGTTCAGTCGGCTCAGCCCTTCGGACAAGGAAGGGAGACCGACGCGTCTGGAAAAAAGGCCCTTCGAGAGGTTGAGAGTGCCCTGGAAATGGCCGGGCATTATGCCGACAAACTGGCTGACCCTGATGTGAAAACGGAAGCACTTGAGCCTCTGGTGAGCCATCTTGAGGAAAGGCTTCATGGCTTAAACCAGCTTGGGGGAGAAGGAACCCTGGATAGGGGTTTGAAGGAAATCATCTCTGACCTGAACATCAATCTCGTTACGGAAATTGCGAAGTTCAGGCGTGGAGATTATTCCTGATCATGTTTCAATGATTGGGATTTTTCTCTCCAAACGTAAGCTGAATTGAAAGGTCCGCGTCTTTCAATTCCGTTTCAAAGGTCACACCGCTATTTTTTAGGAGGAGCACTGCCACATAAAGATTGATCTCCTCTCCCTGGTCTGCCTGAAACGGAGAAGCGCTGCAGGCCAAATTCAGGGTGTGACAGAAATCTTCTGAAATCCCCATGTTTCTGATGACAATATGGGCGATCGGGTTTCCATTGGACACTGTTGTGCCGACAGAAAGATGTTTTGATTCCCGCCTTTCAAGTTCTTCCACGAGCCTTTCCAGAAACAGGCCCATTCCGAGACAGAAATAGGGCGGCAAGGGCGTTAATGCAGGAAGGGAAGGCGCCAGTTCCAGTTTGGTCTCCACGTTGTGTTTAAAATAGAGATTGGCCCTGAGGAACTCAAATTCCTGATGGAGAAAATGGTTGATATCCATTTTCTCCGGTGGATAGTCCAGAAAATCCGCTCTTATGCCGGCAATTCTAAGCTGGTTGCTCAGGTTTTCGAATTCATCGTTCATTTTTGAGAGGCGATTGGAAACATTTTCCACAAGTTGGTTTTCGGATTGATTTTCCTTGAGGAGGAAGCGCTGCATGATGTCCATTTGCATTCCCAGGCTGTGCAATGGACTGTTGAGATTATGAATCAAGCCCCCAAGCAGATTCCCGAGAGAGGCTAAATGACACAGATGGGCCAGGTTGATAAGGGATATCTTGAATTCTTCCATTTAGTCTACCTTTTGGTCTTTTTCTAACCGAATCATTTTCCGCTGTTTCTTGAAAATGGTTTCAATAATCGCATCCCTCACCCTCTCATCAATTTGCGCGAATTGGGCAGCCACACAGTATTCCTGGACCCCTTTTTCCGCGGGCGGTAATTTGGATTCAACGCGTACGACGCTGGCAATGAATTCAACCATGAACTCAATTGTGTCGGGCATAATGAGATCCATTTTTAGAAAAACACCTTTTGAAAATGGATCCTTACTGACAAATTTTATTCCTGAACCACTCAGTTCTATGACCGCATTCATAATTTTGTCAGGCTGATCGGACGGTGATGCCATTTGTTCAATAATAAAGTTGACCTTATTGTCCATCATTTTCAGACATCTGTAGAGCGTTTCATCCTCCGATCCGGATGGCAATTGTTCGATGATTTCGTCTATGGGACTCGAAAATGAAGACTTTTGGAGGATTCCGCTCATGTTTCCCTGCTCAACCAGTTCCATTTCTTCCCTTGTCAACAAACGGCACCGTGTGGATAAGGTGATGTCTGTCCTCAAGTATTCGCGTCTGTTTCCCGGGCTCATGACTCTTCCTCACTGGATGTTTTATCTGGCCTCCAACCACAATTTCAGCGCGTATTATCATTTAAGCAACCGTATAAGACATCTTTCCCGGGAGGCAGAAAAACACAATTTGTCATCGATTGCAATAAAAATACGGGAAGCATGACCTTGATTTTATGGGCAGTTTAAGGCCTGAAGATATCAAGGGCTGCATCAACAACTTCAGCATCAAACTGCGTTCCCCTGTTTTTCGCCAATTCCTCAAGGCAATATTCAAAGGGCAGGGCCTTTCTGTAGGCTCGGTCAGAGTTCATCGCGTCGAAGGCATCCGCCACGGAGAGGATCCTGGCCAGTTTGGGAATCTCTTCTCCCCTCAAGCCATCGGGATAACCCTTGCCGTCCCATCTTTCATGGTGGTTTCGGATGATAGCCAGTTCCTCGTTGTCCATATTCAGCGGTGAGACGATGCTGACCCCAATGAGCGGGTGCATCTTGATCTTCATGAATTCCTTTTCGGTGAGACGGGTTGGCTTTTTCAGAACATGATCATCTATTCCGATTTTTCCAATATCGTGAAGGGGGCCGCTGGACTCGATTTTTCTGCAGTCTTCATAGGGACGCCCGAGGGCCTTGGCAATATCCAGCGCGAGTTGCGTTACACGTTGGGAATGTTCCCGGGTATAAGGATCGCGTACTTCAATGGCACTGACCAAGGCACCGAGAGTTGCGAATAGATTTTCCTTCAGGCTGCCATAGAGAGCCAGGTTTTCAATGTTTTGTGCGGTTCGTTCAGCCAAAAAGGTGAGGAGAAATTGATCCTCTTCAGTAAAGACCTTGTTTTTTAATTTATCTCCGATGAGAAGCAAACCAAAGAGCTCTTCCCGAATCCTGAAGGGCATGGAAATGATTCCGGGGGAGCAGAAGGCCTTATGGACCGATACCCCTTGCGAAAGCATAACGGGGGAAAAGATCTCGATGAAATCCTTGGGGATATAAATCTTTTCTTCGGAGTCGGATTCCAAGGCCACCTTGAAACCTGGAAAGATC
>Ga0315540_10000023_pt1 | contig 70132 bp, 63 predicted proteins | sample SalMarSW160110MG_FD_203677 | JGI IMG/M metagenome (GOLD analysis project Ga0315540, IMG submission 203677) | Salt marsh sediment microbial communities from the Plum Island Ecosystem LTER, Massachusetts, United States - Salt Marsh Sediment SW1601-10 ...
GAAAGGGATGCGCTTCGCAACCGAATCCTACGCCACATCAATCGTTTAGGCTACATCCGCCAGCCGTTCACCGCGGCTCTCGTGAATAAGATGGGCTAATAAGCCGGTGAACCGGGTCTTGATCTGCGCCGCTGTCTATACTGGCTGCCCAATCTACCTCCTAGCCGGCAAACCAGAAAATGCGGTCAAATGGTCCTATCTGATTGGCGGACGCTCTAGAGTTTGTGCGTAACGGTGACGGCCTGCCGGGCGGGGCGGGCTCTCCAGTCTGAATGGCCGCATCACGCCCGATATGTCTCCCTCACCATGTCAACGCGCCCTGGCCTGAAACGTGCCGGTCGATCTGCAACCCTGCCTGCGGCATTCGGCCGGGGCAGTGCCAGGCAGCAGACCTTGCGGGTCCAGTTCTACTTGCTTGACGCCAGGCTCTTGAGCATCGCTGTGCCAATCGCGGGACAGCAGCACTCAGGCTGGCTGCGGCATCTTGAACTCCGGCCGGAAGCCTTCGTAGACCGGCCGCCCGTCATCGGGCTTGGGGTAACCGCGCGTATCGTCGTAGAACGCGTGATAGCCAGCGTCGGGGAAGGATGCCTCATAGCCCATCAGGTTCGGCACCGCGACGCGGATCCGCCTTTGCTTGTCGTCCAGCATGATCGGTGTGCCGCAGACGCGGCAGGTGCACAGTTCCAGTGCTCCGCTCGGATTGTCCTTGTTGAACGGCTGGCGGTTCAAAAGCTCCGGATGGTCGACCTCGAGATCGGCCCAGTTGAAGAATGCAACATGCGTCATCTGCTGGCCGGTCACGGTCTTGCAGACATTGCAGTGGCACATGTGATTGTCGATCGGCTCGGCGCTGGAATGAGTGTGGATGTGCTCGCATCCTCCGTTGTGTTCAGCCATTATTTCCTCCTGGTTTCAGTCGGACAGGGTAAGTGGGAAACGATCCCAGTGTGGCAAATCCAGCGCTTGGCGTCGAGGGAACGATTTGGCCAGCGCCCAATGCCTCGCGCCTGTCCGGTATCGACGGGGCGATCAGGGACAGCGTGCAATGACACCGCGATGCGCCACGGTCCGCGCCGGAAATGGTCTCATTGGCAGCGCGAAGGCTACTTGAACGCGTTGCAGACATCCGCGGTTTGGGCGGGCCTGTGTTTTTCCGTGTGCGTGACGTTGCCGCTTACAGTGCCGAGTGACACGCGCCACTGGTGATCGTGGTTTTTGGAATCGCAGACACCCTTGGTGCCACCGCCGAAGTTGGAGTCGATCCAGTAATCCACGTCGTAGGCCTTGCCATTCTCCAGCACGCCGTTGAACGTGAAGGAAAACGACGGGTTTGCCGTTTTCGACACGGTCCCGGACTTCTTGGCCACGACTTTGCCGTCCTTCACACGCACGACGGCCACGGCAATGGCCTGCCCGCCATGCGCACCGTTAAACGAAGCGTCCCCGCTAAAGACGAGATTGCTTTTCGCGGCGGCCATCGCGGCCGAACCGCCCCCCAGCAGCAACGACGCCGCAGCGAGCACCACAAATGCATGGAACGTACGCCTCTGTACCTGGTACATTTCATCGCTCCTTGGCTGACCTTGGAAATAACGGCTAAGCCTGCGCGCCTGACAACACGCAGTCAAGAGTGAGACGCGTTTGCGGGTGGAGCACACTGGCGCGCAGCGGTGACAACGCTCCCGCACGACGTCGCCCTTGATCCGTCTCCGGATGATTGTTGACTAATTCGGTCGAACGATTTAATTAAATTGGCAAAGGAGGGGCGCATGGCGCGTGTCACATCAGAGCGGGTAGCGCAAACCAGGCGGGAACTGCTGGATGCGGCCCGACGGGTTCTGACCATGCACGGGTTTGCCGGCCTTTCCACCCGCCGGGTCGCCGAAGCCGCCGGTACCCAGATGAGCCAGATCCAGTACCACTTCGGTTCCAAGCATGGGCTCTTCCTTGCCCTCTTCGAGGACATGAACCGGGATCTGCTGAAACGCCAATCGGCCATGTACGCCTCGGAAGTACTGAGACTGTCGGACCAGTGGGATGCGGCTTGCGACTACCTCGAAGAGGACATCGAAAGCGGTTATGTCCGCGTGTTTCAGGAGCTGGTTGCAGCCGGATGGGCCGACGATGCAATCCGCCAGAAGATGATCACCAGCGTGAAGGGCTGGAACGATATTCTGGAGTCCGTGGCGGCGCGGACACTGGAACGCCACGGCCCGTTGGGAGGCTTTGGGGCAAAGGAGATCGCCGCGCTCGTCTCTGCGGCCTTCATCGGCGCCGAGGCGCAGATCCTTCTGGGCATCGGTGAAGACAAATGGCCGATCCGCTCGGCGTTGCGTCGCATCGGCGATCTCATCCGGCTGCTCGAGATGCAAGACACAGGAGAGGCTCATGCGCGCTAAGCTTCCGCACACGACAGGAACGGTCGATCGCGGCGATGTCACGCTGCATTACGAGATCTATGGCAACGGGGATCACACCATCCTGTTTCTGCCCACATGGTCGATGTTCCATTCGAGGGTTCACAAGGCGCAGATCCCCTATTTCAGCGAGCGCTTTCGCTGCATCACATTCGATCCGCGCGGCAATGGCCTTTCCGGCACGCCCAAGGATCCACAAGGCTTTCGGTTGCGTGACTACGTCGAGGATGGGCTTCCGGTCATGGACGAGACCGGGACCGACAAGACAACCCTGATCGGCCTGTCCATGAGCGGGCTGGTGGTGGCCGCGATGGCGGCTCTTCACCCGGAACGGGTGGAAGCGATCATCTCATACGGCTCGAACACCGTTTTCGGCGAACCTTATGAATACAAGAACTACGACCACTACACGAAAAGCTATGACACCCACGAGGGTTGGCAGAAATACAATAAGGAGTATTGGCTCAAGGATTATCCCGATTTCGTCGAGTGGTTCAGCGGCCAGGTCTTCAACGAGCCACATTCGACCAAGCAGATTGAGGACGTGACCAACTGGTCACTGACCTGCGACCCGCAGACCCTGATTGCGACCATGGAGACCTACGATGACGACATCGTGCTGACGGAAGACATGTACCGCAGTATCCGCTGCCCCGTCCTTCTGATTCACGGCGAGAATGACGCGATTGCGCCGGTTTCCACTTCAGAGGGCTTTGCCAGGATGGCGCCGCATGCAGAACTGGTGATCATCCCGGGAGCCGGGCACAACCCGCAGGGGCGCTTCCCGGCCAGGGTCAATACGCTGATGCGGGACTTCTTGGCCCGCCGCCTGGGGACGTGGAAGCCGACCCGCAAGCCACGCACCAGCCGGGCCAAGCGGGCGCTCTATCTGTCGTCGCCGATCGGGCTGGGACACGCCCGGCGCGATCTCGCCGTGACGCGCGAACTGCGCAAGCTGCATCCGGACCTGCAAGTCGACTGGCTGGCGCAGGACCCGGTGACACGGTTTCTAAACGCCAATGACGAGCGCATCCATCCGGCGAGCCGGTTGCTGGCAAACGAGTCCTCGCACATCGAGGAAGAAGCAGGCGAACATGACCTGCATGCGTTCCAGGCGATCCGCTCGATGGACGAGATCCTGATCAAGAACTTCATGGCGTTTCAGGAAATTCTGGAAGAGGAGCCCTATGACCTGGTGATTGCAGACGAGGCCTGGGACGTCGATCACTACTGGCACGAGTATCCCGATCTCAAGCGGGCGCCGATTGCCTGGTTTACCGACTTCGTGGGCTGGGTGCCTTTCGCAGAGAACGGGTCGCGTGAGGCTTTTCTGACAACCGACTACAACGCGGAGATGATCGGCCACGTGGAGGGGCATCCGGAACTGAGAGACCGGGCGATCTTCGTCGGCACTCGCGATGACGTCATCGATCTGTCGTTCGGAGACGGTTTGCCCCAGATGCGGGACTGGATACCGAAGCACTTCGATTTTTCCGACTACATCATCGGCCAGCACCCTTCAGAGTTCGGTTCACGCGAGGATCTGCGCGAAGAGTTCGGCTATGCCGACGGCCGCAAGGTGTGCATCGTCGCCGTTGGCGGCTCGGGGGTCGGTGCAACCTTGATCCGCCGGATCCTCGCGGCCTATCCGTTCGCCAAGGCCCGCATTCCTCACTTGCGCATGATCGTGGTTACCGGGCCGCGTCTCGACCCGCAAATGTTCGAGGTGCCCGAGGGTGTCGAGATGCGCGCCTTTGTCCCCAATCTCGACCGGCATCTGGCGGCCTGCGATCTGGCGCTGGTACAAGGCGGGCTGACCACATGCATGGAGCTTGCAGCAGCGGGAACGCCATTTCTCTATTTCCCGCTGCGCAACCATTTCGAGCAGAATTTTCATGTGGCAAGGAGGCTCGATCGGTACAACGCGGGCAGGAAGATGATCTATGCCGAAGCAAGCCCGGAACGCATTGCCGAAGCGATGCTTGCCGAATTGGGTTCGCCCCGGATCGCCAAGCCCGTCGCCGCCGGTGGCGCTTCAACGGCTGCAAGGATGATTGCAGAGCTGCTTTGGTGACAGCACCCGGGAAGCCCTCGATTCCGCTGTAGCGAAGGGCCACGTGCGGATGGGCCGGGCTGTGTCACCGGTGACGTCGATCACGCAACCCACGCCTTCGGGCGTTGCCGGATTCACGCCGGGTGACGGGCACGGGCACTTCGTGCAGGTCCAGAACCTTTTCTTCGGCGCTCCAGGACCCCCAAACCAGGCGATCAGACGACCGCATGACAGTGTGGAGCCGTGGTGAAGTATCCGGCCTGGAATTGGCAGGAAGACCGCGCTCGGTGCGAGAAATGACCAGCGGCGACGAACTGACGCAGGGTCCAACTGGTCGTATGTTGGCTTAAGCTGGGCAAGAATTGAATTGCCAGTTGGATCGAACGTGGTCCGGTGCCACGGCGCAAGTAACGAGTGCGCGGTTCAAGGCACCGATGGCTAAGGGGATGGCGTTGGCACAAGTTCAAACCGCGTGGGCCTCCAAGGGCGAGCGATGGGACGTGCGTCTTGAGGGCGTCACCAAGATGTTCGGTGACGTTGTCGCAGTGAATGGCGTGTCGCTAACCATTGAGAGCGGTGAGTTTTTCAGCCTGCTCGGCTCTTCTGGTTGCGGCAAGACCACGACGCTCTCGATGGTCGGAGGCTTCGAGGAACCGACCTCCGGCGCCATTTATCTGGGTGGCGTGGACGTCAGCCACCTACCGCCCTACCGGCGCGACGTGAACACCGTGTTCCAATCCTATGCGCTGTTTCCGCACCTGAACGTTTACGACAACGTTGCCTTCGGGTTGCGGCGCAAGCGCGTGGCGCAGGGTGAGGTCGACCAGCGGGTGCGCGAAATACTGAACCTGGTTGACCTGGCGGGATACGAACAGCGCAAGCCCGCAAACCTGTCGGGCGGCCAGCAGCAGCGCGTCGCCCTGGCCCGCGCGCTGGTCAACCGGCCCAAACTGTTGTTGCTGGACGAGCCTTTGGGAGCCCTCGATCTCAAACTGCGCAAGCAGATGCAGATCGAATTGAAGCGCATCCAGTCCGAAGTGGGCATCACTTTCCTTTACGTCACGCACGATCAGGAAGAAGCCATCGTGATGTCCGACCGCCTCGCGGTGATGTCACGTGGGCAGATCGAGCAGGTAGGCCCGCCCAACGAGGTTTACGACAATCCGGCCACCGAGTTCGTAGCTGGCTTCCTGGGAGCCTCCAACCTGATGTCCGGCGAGGTGGCGGCACGCCACGGCGAGCTGTCATCGATAAGGCTCGATGGAGGCCATATGCTGCACATCCGCAGCGAACGGCTCGACGGGCATGGGTCCCTCGTCAAGATCGGTGTGCGGCCCGAAAAGCTCGTGGTGCTGCCGGCCGGCGAGCCCGTCGAAAAGGAGTGGAACAGCCTGGAGGGCGTCATCAACCTCAGCGTCTACACCGGTATCGGGCATCAATACACGATCAGGGACGCCCAGGGCCGGGATTTCAGCGCCTATGTGCAGAACCGCGATGTGAGTGGCGCGGCTTCGCGCGGCGATGCGGTCCGCATCGCCTGGCGTCCCGAACATACTTTCATCGTGACACCGTCAACAGTTGAGCAACAAGGGAGTGCGAATGATGAGTGATCAAAACAAATCGAAGAGTGGCTGGCGCCTGGACGATCCGGCACTGCTGCGAGGGCTGACACAAGCGCGGCTGTCGCGCCGCGGGTTTCTGGAGGCGGGTGCCCTGGGGCTGGGAGCGATGGCGTTGCCGCCGGCGGCGTTTGCCGCGAGTGCCATGCCTGCCAAGCTGGACCCCAAGTGGCAGGCCTATTGGGACAAGCAGAAGCCGACCAAGGAACTGGTCTTCGCGAACTGGCCCTACTACATCGATACCGACGACAAGACGGGCAAACATGCTTCGCTCGAGCAGTTCACAAAGGACACAGGCATCGATATCAAGTACCTGGAAGTCATCCAGGACAACGCGGCCTTCTACGCCAAGATCGCGCCGGTCCTGAAGGCCGGGCAGTCGATCGGCAACGACATCATCGTCATCACCAACGGCTGGCAGCTCACCGAGCTGATGATGCAGGATTTCCTCACCCAGCTGTGGCAGGAGAAACTTCCGAACTTCTTCAAGAACGCCAGCCCCAGCGTGATCAACCCCGCCTATGACCCGGGCAACAAGTACACCGTCACCTGGCAGTCGGGCCTGACGGGTATCGCCTACAATCCGAAAATGACCGGCCGAGAGATTACCTCGTTCGATGACCTGTGGGATCCGAAGTTCGCCGGCCACGTCGGCATGATGAGTGATCTGACCGAGCTGGGCAGCGCCGCGCTTTTGAAGCTCGGCATCAAGCCCGTTCATTCGACACCCGACGACTGGGCGAAGGCCGCCGCCATCCTCGAAGACCAGAAGAACAAGGGCATCGTGCGCCAGTACTACGACCAGGGCTACATCAAGGCGCTGGAAAACGGCGACACCTGGATCAGCCAGGCCTGGTCCGGCGACATCTTCCAGGCGCATGCCAAGGGCTTCACGGACTTGAAGTTCGTGGTGCCGAAGGAAGGCGCAATGTTGTGGCACGACAACATGATGATACCCAAGGGCGCGGCCAACCCCTTGAGCGCGCTGACCTGGATGAACTACTACTACACACCCGAAATGGCCGGGTTGATTGAGGACTATGACAATTACATTTGCCCGGTGCCATCTGCCCAGGACTACATCCTCAAGCAACTGAAAGACCCGGACGTGGCCAACAGCCCGCTGGTGTTCCCGACCAAGGAAATGTACGCCAAGGCGAACGATTTTTACGTGTTCAGCTCCTATGATCAGAACAAGAAATGGAGCGACACGTTTAGTCCGATCACGCAGGCATGACCACAACCACGCGAGCCTGGCGGCTGCGCAGGGGGGCGGCAATGCCCTACCTGCTCAGCCTGCCCAGCTGGCTCTATCTGGCTGTATTCTTCGTGGTGCCGCTGGTGGCCATGCTGTCGATGTCGCTGGCCACCGGCAACCCGCTGGTGGGCTATGCCGTCACCTGGCATTTCGTCGAATTCGCCAAGGCGGTGGACCAGTACTGGCTGCAGATCGTGCGTTCGTTCTGGTACGGGGGGCTTGCCACTTTTCTGACCCTTGTCCTCACTTATCCCGTGGCCTACTGGATCGCCTTCCACGGCGGGCGCCACAAGGGCAGCATTCTGTTCCTCATCCTGCTGCCGTTTTTCGTCAGCTTCGTCATTCGCACGCTGGCCTGGCAGTTCCTGTTGTCCGACCAGGGGCTCATCCTTGGCACCCTGAAATCCTGGGGGCTGTTGCCGCAATCCACCTACCTGCTGTCGACCTCGACGGCGGTCATCGGTGGACTGGTCTACAACAGCGTGGCCTATTATGTGCTGCCGCTCTATGTGGCGCTGGAAAAGATCGATCGCAGGGTGGTGCGCGCGGCAGGTGACCTCTACGCCTCACCGGCCTCGGCTTTCTGGCGCGTGGTGCTGCCCTTGTCGGCGCCGGGCATCTTCGCCGGCTTCCTGCTGGTCTTCGTCACCAATGTCGGCGATTTCGTCAATGCCGCGGTGCTGGGCGGACCCGGCACGAGCATGATCGGCAACATCATCCAGTACAATTTCTTCAACGCTCAGGACTACCCGATGGCAGCGACGCTGTCGTCGATCCTGATGTTCCTCCTGATCATCGCCATCTACTTCTACGCCCGGGTGTTCGGCACCGAGTCCATTCAGGATTACGCCGCATGAGCGCTACGGCCCAAATCACAACGCATGCCAGTTTCCTGCGTCGCATCGGGCTCGCCTGGGTGCTCCTGGGGGTCTACACGGCGCTGTTCCTGATCTACACCCTGGTGCCGATCGCGGTGATGATCGCCTTCAGCTTCAACAACTCGCCCAACGGTCGGGTGTCGCTGAAATGGCTCGGCTTCACCACCCGGTGGTATCACAACGCCTTCGTGGTCCAGGATCTGACGGTGGCGATGTGGCATTCGCTCCTGGTCGCGACCGTGGCCATGGTGGTCTCGGTGACACTGGCCACGCCCATGGCACTGGCGCTGGCGCGCTATCGCTTCAAGGCCAAAGCGGTGACCGATGTCGTCATCTTCGCCGATATTGCCGCGCCGGCGGTGGTGGTGGGAGCTTCGCTGCTATCGCTGTTCCTCACGCTCAACCTGCCGCGTGGGCTGTTCACGATCTTCATTGCCCATATCGCCTTCGACATCGCCTTCGCGGTGGTGGTGATCAGGGCGCGTGTTTCGGTGCTGGACCGGGCGCTCGATCGCGCCGCGGCCGACCTGGGCGCCACGCCCTGGGTCGCCTTCTGGACCGTCACCTTCCCGCTGATCCTGCCAGGGATCATAGGCGCAGGACTGCTGGCCTTTGCGCTGTCCATCGACGATCTCATCATCACCAGCTTCGTCGCCGGCCAGACGCTGACCTTCCCGTTGTGGGTATACGGCGCCGTCAAGACCGGCATCCCGCCGCAGGTGTTTGTGCTCAGCACGTTCATCTTCGCCGGCGGTGTGCTGATCGCTCTACTGAACAGCGGCGTGGCCCACCGCAATCAGCGCTGATCGGGCTCGGCAAACCAGCAGATGCCCGGCGCCAGTTCCACCATGTCAGGAGAGATGCTGGCAGCGGGTGCGACGAACCGCAACTGCGCAACTTGAGAAGAAAGCCACTTCGCGTTCAAACACAACGAGCCGGCAACCGACACAGGTGGATGTGTTTTGACGGCCTCGCATGAGGACTGGCGCAATCATTGCCCAGGCGAGGGATCAAGCCGGTTGCAGTTATCGCTTCGCCCTTCGCCACCGCCACTTATATCTTCATCGAAAATTCAGGTGGCTGGACGTTTCTCCGGTCTGCGAATATGCAAAGGGGCGGGGCAAGGGAGAAATGGCGGGCATGGCCTTGTCGGAAACCGAACTGAAGGCTTTGCGACAGGCGCTGGAGCGGCGTCTCGATGATCTGCGCCGGTCGATCGAGGGCACGGCGGACAGCCGCAAGCCGGTCGAGCTCGATCAGGCCTCGGTCGGGCGGCTGTCACGCATGGACGCCATGCAGATGCAGGCCATGGCCCAGGCGGCGGAACGCATGCGCGGCCAGGAGATCGAGCGCATCAAGATGACGCTCGGGCGACTCGACGATGGGGATTTCGGCACCTGCCTGACCTGCGGGGAGGACATCTCGCCCAAACGGCTGGCGATCGACCCGACAGTGCCGACGTGCATTCGCTGCGCCAGCGGCAGCGCTCGCTGACGATCATGCGGCAGGGCGGGCGAGTTCGCGCCGCAGCCGCCGTTCGATCAGCACACAGCCAAACGACAGGCAAAAGCACCATCCGCCCATGAACTGGCTCTGGGTCGGAAAGTCGATGCCATGATCGACCTGGTGAAAGAACACCACGGTACCGATGAAGCTCGGCGTCAGCAGGACCGGCAGCAGGGCCGGCAGCAGCCAGTGCCGCACCGCATCGCGCCGGCGCCATTGGCGGTTGTCGAGCCCGGGCCGCTCAGCGAGGCTCTGCATCCCCTGGGGCGAGCGGCTCTCGACCAGCAGCGACAAAAGGGCCGGTATCACCGCCACAACGAGGAGCACGGCGACGATAGCCCAGGTCGGTCGCCAGCCGATCGTGCCGATGGCCAGTACGGTCAGGATCGGCAGCAGCATTTCTCCCGCCGGGTGGCCCAGGTTGGCGATCGAAACGGCGCGTCCGCGACGGGCCTCGAACCACCGGCCCATGGCGGTTATCGCGATGTGGCCCATCATGCTTTGTCCGCAAAATCGCAACAGCACCAGCGACAGGCCAAGCAGCCAGATCGCATGTCCGAAAGCCATGCCCAGTGCGGCGATGGCAAAGACGAGGACAATTGCCGGCGCGAGGCGGGACAAGCGGATACTGTCGGCCAACGACCCGCGCCAGAACATCAGGGCCGCGGCCGTCAATGTGGCCAGGGTGTAGAGGCTGCCCCAGCCGCCGTCGCTCAACCCGTACTCGGCCTTGATGTGGCCCGCAAACAGCGAGATGAAAAATGTCTGCCCGAACGCCGAGGCAAAGGTCAGCAGAAAGCCGGCGCCCAGCCAGCGGATATTGCGGCGCAGAAATTCGAGCATGGTTTACTGCATTCGCTGTCGCTGCGCCTCAACAGTCCGGATAAGCACCATGGACCGCTACGCGATCACAACGGCTTTGCCGGATCGCCGCAGCCTTCGCACGAGACGCTGGAGGTGAGCAATCCAATCTTCGTGTCAAGCGCCAGCCGGGCCGCAGGCAGGCGCTCAGGAGTTGGCCCTGCTTGGCTTGGGCGTGTCCAGCGACCGGGGGGCAAAGCCGGCAGGGCTGAGGACTTCGCGGGCTTCTTCGGCGGGACGGCGCAATTCGGCCTCCAGCGCCTCGGCGAAGGCCTTTGCCCTGCCGTGCCACTCCCAGGCGGTAATCACCGACATCTGGAAGCGATTGCGGTAGGTGCCGGTGAGCAACAGCACCGGCACCGGCATCACCGGCACCGTCATGCACCACAGATCGCAGGCCTCGCGGCCGGCGAAATACACCGGACGGCGGCCGAACGGGATTAGCGTCAAGAGCCCGTCCCATTGCGTTGCCATGCCGGCGGTAAGGCGTCGGGCGAGCGATGAGGGAAAGAACGACAGCACCGTTTGCCCCGCCACCATGAACCATTGCCGACGGGTGAGACGGCTGACCAGTGCAGCAAAGGGCGACAGCCGGGCCGGCAGGTCATCCGGGCCTGAATCGACTTCCACGGCGGTGATGGCGTTGGCCTCGCTTGTCTGGCGCCTGCCGGTCATGGAGACCATGCCGCAGCGCCCGTTGATGCGGCGCCCTGGTGACACCCGCGCCACGGCCCGGGTGATGGCCTGGGTGAGCCGCCGGGTGGCGCCGGCGCGATTGCCGTTGACCGGTGTCAGGTCGTCGCGCAAGTCGGTGGCGATGAGGGCGACGTCGGGGACGTTGATGCGCTGATCGCGCTGCAGGCGCACATACTCGCCGTAGGAGATCCGCCGGGCCCGCGCCGCCGCATCGGCGAACTCCACCGGCTCGCGGGCATGGCTGCGGCAGGCGGTCAGGATGTTCACAAAACGGATGCCGTCGGCGATGGTATGGTCGAAATGGACGATCACCCGGCAGGGGCCCTCGGCGTCGCCGTCCGCGGCGTTGATCAGGATCACGCGCCATGGCGGAATGTCTTCGTCGGTCGAACCGGTCAGGGTATCGACCAGCAGGTCCTCGACGGGCGTATCGCCAGCCTCGACGGCAATGACATGGCGCGCCAGGTCGATTTCGGTCTCGTCGGCCCGATTCCAGGGGCCGAAGTCGCGAAACACCATGGCAAAACGCGGCCACAAATCGACCCAGGCCATGACCTGCGCCATCGCCTCGGCTACCGTCACCGGCGCATCGAGAGTGAGCAACAAGATGTTGCGGCTGGGTCCGAGAGCGATGAGAACCCGCTCAACCGGTGTGACGAGCCGCATTGGCTAGGCCGATGTCCGGCAGGTCGGCAATGTTTGAGTCATGGGCTCCCCTGGTTTCCGCCGACTTGAAGGACGTCATAAAAATTGGAGCCGGCCGCGGCAGGAGCGCGCCGACACTGATTCCCGATCGATTCCCTGCGTGTCCCAATCTGACGCAAATGGCCGCTCGATGGCAAGACCCGCACCGCAACCAGAAGTATTTGACAGGGTGGCGGCGGGCGTTTCTGGGGATAACCGCACGCTGTGGCGGCCGGGACTTGTGGTCCACGACCGGTCATGCTGGCATCGACAACCGGATGATGGAAGGAGTGGTCGAATGGCGGAAGAATTCGAAGGCGGGTGTTCGTGTGGGGCGGTGCGGTATCGGCTGACGGCCAAGCCGATGTTCGTGCATTGCTGCCATTGTCTCCACTGCCAGCGCGAGAGCGGCAGCGCCTTCGTGCTCAACGGCATGATCGAGACGGCGTGCATCGAGGTGCTGAAAGGTACCCCGGTGGCAGTGCCGCTGCCCACCGAGAGCGGCAACCCGCATGACATCCATCGCTGTCCGCACTGCCAGACGGCGGTGTGGAGCGATTATGGCCATCGCGCCTTTTTACGCTTCGTGCGCCTGGGAACGCTCGATGATCCTTCTGGCGTGGCGCCCGATGTCCACATCTTTACCCGCACCAAGCTGCCATGGGTCGAATTGCCGAAAGGGGTACCGGCGTTCGATATCATTTACGACCGCAAGACCTTGTGGCCGGCGGAAAGCCTTGAACGGCTGCGAAAGGCAGTCGCCGGCCGATAGGTCCTTCAGGCGGCGCGTTTCAGCATGTGGCCGGGGCGGGCGGCGGCGGCGCGCTGCTCGTGCCAGACCTTCTGGCCGTTGACCCAGACGGTGTGGATGCCGGCGGCGGGCTGTTGCGGGGCCTCGAAGGTGGCGGTGTCCTTGATGGTTGCCGGGTCGAACAGCACCAGGTCGGCGAAATGGCCAAGCGCCAGGCGGCCGCGATCTTTCAGGCGGAAGCGTTCAGCCGGCAGGCCGGTCATGCGACGGATGGCCTCGTGCAGCGGGAACAGGCCGACATCGCGCGCGTAGTGACCGAGGATGCGGGCGAAGGTGCCCCACAGGCGCGGATGCGGATGGCTCTGGCCCTGCAAGCCGTCGGAGCCGATCATCGTCAGGGGGTATTTGGGGATGCGGCGCACGTCTTGTTCATCCATGTCGAAATAGACCGCCCCGGCCGGCTGCAGGCGGGCGATGGCGTCTTCGCGGCTCACCCCCCATTGGCGCGTCACCTCGTCGAGGTCGCGGCCGGTCATTTCGGGATGCGGTCGCGACATGGAGATGAGGGTGCGGCGGGCGTTCGCCACCCACTCGGGTCTGAGCATGGTCGAGCAGGCATCGTAGGGGTAGGCATCGAGGCCGGCGTCGGTCATCTTCACGGCCCGATCGAAGAGCGCAAGGGTTTCCTTCGAGCGCCCGAAATTATGGACGCCGGTGCATTTGTGGTGGGAGATGACGAGGCGCACGCGGGCCTCGCGTGCCGTCTCGAAGGCCTCCTGCATGGCTTCGATGACGCCGTCGAATTCATCGCGCATGTGGGTGGCGTAGATGCCGCCGCGGCGGCCGGCGATGGCGGCGAGCTGCTCCACTTCGGAAGGCAGCGAATGTTCGGCGGGCGGATATTCGAGGCCGCTCGATAAGCCGATGGCACCGTCATCGAGGGCTTGCGCGAGGCTTTTCTTCATGGCCTCGATCTCGTCTTGAGTGGCCGGACGTTCGAGGTCGTCCATGGCGGCGATGCGCAAGGTGGTATGGCCGACGAGGCAGGCGGCGTTGACGGCGCTGCCGGCACGCTCGACGGCGGCGATGTAATCGGCAAAGGCGGGATAGCGGAAGGTTTCCGCGCCGCCGAACAGGGTGAAGGGCGGCGGCGGGTCGCGGTGCGGCGTCAGGGGGCTCAGCGACACGCCGCAATTGCCGACGATCACCGTGGTGACGCCCTGGCTGATCTTGGGCGCCATGTCGGTCTCGATGACGGCGAGGTCGTCGTGGGTGTGGGTGTCGATGAAGCCGGGGGCGAGCGCCAGACCCGATGCATCGATTTCCTCGCCGCCATGGTTGGGTGTGATGGCACCGATGGCGGTGATGCGCTCGCCCTTGACGGCAAGGTCGGCGGTTTCGGGCTCGCCACCCGATCCGTCGTAGATGCGGGCGTTGCGGATGACGAGGTCGGGCGGGACGGTCATTTCTGCCTCACGTGATGGCGCCGAGACCGAGCGAGGCCCAGAAGAACAGGGCGCCCAAAAGGGTGATGAAGATGCCGGCGGCAAGCTTTAACCCGGTGGCGGTGCGGGCGAGCCACACGGCGTCGCGGCCGGCCAGCCGCAGCGCCAGCCGGCGCGAGGTGACCGCCAGAACGGCGATGGAGGAAACGGTGATGGCGGTGCCGATGGCCATGGCGAAGGTGGCGGCAATGCCAGCCCAGTAGAGCCCTACGGCGCTGGCCAGCAGCAGCACCAGCAGGGCGCCCGAGCACGGCCTGATGCCCACCGCCAGCGCGATGGTGACGGCCTGGCGGACCGAGAAGTCGCCACTGAGCGCACGGGCATCGGGCATGTGGGCATGGCCACAAGCGCAATTGTCGTCGTGGACATGGTCTTGGTGGGCGTGGTCGTGGTCGTGATCGTGATGGTCATGATGGCCGTGGTGGCGGTGATCTGGTGCGCGGCTGCTGCCCGTTGCGGCGGCGGCCAAACGATGCGGCGCCAGCGTCGACCACAGGAGATAGAGGCCCATCAGGGCGATGAGGGCGAAACTGGCCGATTGCAGCGAGCCGGCGATGGCGCGGGCGGTGGAGCCGGCACGCTCGACCAGCATCAAGACGGCGGTGACGATGACGATGGCGGTTGTGGCCTGCACCAGGGCGCCGAGGCAGGCGATGATGACGCCGCGGCGCAACTGCCGTTCGTTGGCCATCAGCCAGGCCGAGACCACCGCCTTGCCGTGGCCGGGGCCGGCGGCATGCAAGATGCCGTAGACAAAGCTCATGAATATCAGCATCCACGCCGCCGTGGCATGATGGGCGCGCAGGGCGGTCATGTACTTGGCCATCAGATCGTAGAAGATGCGCTGCTGCACCCTGACCCAGCCGAGCGGATCGGAGAAGATGGAAGGGGCGATGTCCTCACCCGTGGCCGAGCGCGGTCTGACGATAAGCCGCGAGGGATCTATGCGCTCCACCTGCGTGGCGGCGGACGCCGGGGTGGACCGGACGGCGAGCGGTGCGGCGAGCGCCGCGATCAACAGACAAAGGCACAGAAAGATGCGGTTCATGAATTGGCCTTCGAACATTCGACCCTCACGACCTGGGCGAACATGGAGCCGAAGTCCTCGCCCGGGTCCGGCTGCCAGTCCCTGGGCTTGGCGGCCAGCATGTTGCGGGTCTGTTTGGTCCGCTGGTCGGATGGCGAGGGTAACAATACGACCTTGCAGCCGTGCGGCGGGGTGCCGATGACGGTAACCGGATCCTTGTCGGCAAATTCGATGTCGATGTAGAAGGTGGGGTCGTAGATGCGGAAGTTGAAATCGGCATGGCGTGGATCGATGGGCTTGACGAACGGCAGGACCATCTGCAGGTCGAGGCGCTCATCGACGCTGTGGCCCATGCCGTAATCGTCGACCATGCCCCATGGCAGCTTTGCCTTGCCGACCCGGGCATAGACGAAATAGTCGTATTCCCTGAGCGCCTTGACGTTTTCATCGGACAGCACCATCAACTCGCCGGGCGAGAACTTGCCGTCGCCGTCGGTATCGAGGCCGTCGATGGCATAATGGGAATAGTCCTTGTCGAATATCCAGGCAATGTTGAGGGCGGTGATCTCGCCTTGAGCGTTGAAGACCACCGCGGCGGTGGTGGTGATCCAGGCGTGGGGATGGGCGGCGGCCGGCAAAGCGCTAGCGGCCCACCAAACCATGCCGGCAATCAGGCATATGAGCTTTGGCAAGGCGTGCCCCGACGATCCAAGCGTATCGTTGATTCTCCAGCGTTCTTGATGCTCGCTGATTGCAGCGAAAAAGTGAAGGCAGCGGACAAGAGGCGCAATGACGCGGAGTTGAGGGGGCGCGACGGCGTTGTGCATTGCGCTTTTTGCCCTGAGCGGCCAAGTTGGCGCCGCCCGATTGCTGGAGCCGATTGCTGGACCAGATTAATGGAGCTGAGTGAATTTCGATGAATGCCGAAGTCACGGTCTGGGCGGCGTTCCTTGCCGGCCTGTTGAGTTTCGTATCGCCCTGCGTGCTGCCGCTGGTGCCGCCCTATCTGTGCTTCCTCACCGGGGCATCGCTGGAGCAGATGACCGGCGAGGAGGGCGAGGCTCGGGTGCCACTCGGCGCCGTCATGCCGCCGGCCGTTGCCTTCGTGCTCGGCTTTGCGACGGTGTTCGTGGCGCTGGGGGCGACGGCTTCGGCGGCGGGCCAGTTGCTGCGCGACCATCTCTATCTTCTGGCCGAGATCGCCGGTGTGGCGATCATCATCATGGGGCTGCACTTCCTCGGGGTGTTCAAGCTGGCCTTTTTATCCCGCGAGGCGCGCTATCACCATGATTCCAAGCCGGCGGGCCTCATCGGCGCCTTCGCCATCGGGCTGGCCTTTGCCTTCGGGTGGACGCCGTGCATCGGCCCGGTGCTGGCCCCCATCCTCGGCATCGCCGCCTCCAGGGACACCGTCGCCCAGGGTGCAGGACTGTTGGCGGTCTATTCGGCCGGTCTGGGGGTGCCGTTCCTGCTGGCGGCGCTGGGCATCCGCCAGTTCCTCGCCTTCATGAAGCGCTTCCAGCGCCATCTGGGCACGGTGGAAAAGGTGATGGGGGGATTGCTGGTGGTCACCGGCGTGCTGTTCCTCACCGGGGGCTTGCAGTCGATGTCCTACTGGCTTTTGGAAACGTTCCCGGCGCTGGGCAACATCGGCTGAGCGCACCGGAAATGCTCCATTTGACGTTGGAATTACCTGCGGGCAGCGGCTAAGGTCGCGGGCGCAAGGGGAAGACCGATGGCACGCCGACTTGCCGCCATACTGGCCGCCGACGTGGTGGGCTATTCGAAGCTCATGGCCGAGGATGAGGCGGGCACGCTTGCCACGTTGAAGGCGCATCGCGCCGGGCTGTTCGATCCGGAAACCGAAAGACACGGCGGGCGCATCGTCAAGTTGATGGGCGACGGGGTGCTGGTGGAATTTCCCTCCGTCGTCGATGCGGTGGAGTGCGCGCTTGCCATTCAGACGGCATTGGTGGCAGGCGAGGGGAAAATCAGGCTGCGCATCGGCATCAACCTGGGCGATGTCATCATCGACGGCGATGATATCTACGGCGACGGCGTCAATGTGGCTTCACGACTGGAGGCGCTGGCCGAGGCGGGGGGCATTGCCGTTTCAGGCATGGTGCACGAAGGGCTCGGCAACCGGGTGGAGGTTGATTTTTCCGACGCGGGCGAGCATCAGGTGAAAAACATCGCGCGGCCCATCCGGGTGTTCCACTGGTCGCCGAGCCGCCATGAAGCCCCCCATGCCGAGGTGAAACCGGTGAGTGAAAAGCCCTCCATCGCGGTCCTGCCCTTCAACAACATGTCGGGCGATCCCGAGCAGGAGTATTTCTCCGACGGCATCGCGGAAGATATCATCACCGCCCTGTCGCATTTCCGCGAATTCTTCGTCATCGCCCGCAACACCACCTTCACCTACAAGGGCCAGGCGGTGAAGGTCGACCAGGTGTGTCGCGAACTGGGCGTGCGCTACCTCCTGGAAGGCAGCGTCAGGAAGGCCGGCAACCGGGTGAGGGTGACGGCACAGTTCATCGACGGCGAGACCGGCGCGCATCTGTGGGCGCAGCGCTTCGACCGTGATCTCGATGATATTTTTGCCGTGCAGGACGAAATTACCCAGGCCATCGTCACCGCGGTGGCGCCGGAAACACTGGGGGCCGAGTTCAAGCGGGCGCAGTTCAAGCAGGTGGCAGACCTCAACGCCTGGGAAAAGGTGTTGAGGGCGCGCTGGCACACCTACAAGCTGACCAAACAGGACAACGAGACGGCGCAAGGCCTGCTGAACGAGGCGATCGCAGCTGCTCCGGGGCTGGCGGAGGCCTATTCGACGCTTGCCCTCAGTCACATCCATGCCTTGCTGCACGTGTGGAGCGATGACCCGGTCGCCGCCATCGTGGCAGCCGACACGGCCGCCCGGCAGGCGGTGGGCCTCGATGGCAACGATGCCGGCGGGCTCGTCGCGCTCGGCATGACGGCCCTGTTTTCACGGCGTTATGACGATGCCTACCAGTACCTGGAGCGGGCGGTGCAGCAGAACCCCAACCATGCGCGTGCCCATGGCGCGCTGATTGTCCTGCATGGGGTATCGGGCGATTACGAGGCATCGCGCCAGGCTGCCGAGCGCGCCATGGCCCTCAGTCCGCGCGACAGTTCCAAGGTATTCTGGTATGGCGGGCGCGGGATCGCCGCTTACGTCGCTGGGCGCTATGAGGAGTGCGTCGACATCTGCAATGAAGCCCTGCGCGAACATCCAGGCTATGCCTCCTCGCTGCGCCAGCTTGCCGCCGCGCTGGCCATGCTGGGGCGCCAGGACGAGGCGGCGGCGGCCCTGAAGCAGCTTGTGGAGCGCATGCCCGGCCTCACCATTTCACAGGTTGCCAGGATCGTCCCGGTGCGTCATGCAGCCGACCAGGAACGCTTGCTGGAGGGTCTGCGCCGGGCCGGGTTGCCGGAATAGGTTCAGAGCCTGATGCCGAAAAGTGGATACCACTATTGGGATAACATCATGCTCTATCTTATTGAAATCGATCAGGTTCATGACTTTGGATCGACGAGATCCAAAGTCATCCTGATCTAATGGGCGGCGCGCGCTTCCTGACGGAGGATCTTCAAGAGAGCGGCCGCCTGGCCATTGCAATGGCGCTCGCCCAGCCAGGCGAGGATCTCCGCCACGTTGCGTACGTTCGACGGTGGCAGGTTGAGGGTGAGGGTCACCTCTTTACCGGCAAGGCTCGCCTCGATTTTGGCATGGTCGACCATGAAGGCCGCGGGCATGGCGATGCGGTCCTTGCCGGCCGGCCAGGTGAGCGTGACGGACTTGCCACCGGGGCCAGTCAGGTTGAGGCTTTCAGTCGAGGTGGCATCCTTGCGCCACAGTTGCGGCGACGTGGCGACGATGCAGCGCGGTCCCGGCGCCATGACGCTGATGAGGGTCGGGTGCGGCACCGGGTCGGTGGGGGCGGTGCCCAGGGCGCGCGAGGCGCCGAACGCCACGACCGAATCCTTGCCCTCCATGAGGCCGCCGATCTTTTCCATGATGCCGTCATCGCCCGGCTTGGTCTTGGACGCGGCAACGGCGCTCGAAAGCTCGCCGTCGAAGGGTCCCTTGACGAGAACCAGCCGGCCTTCCTGGTTGAGCAGCGACAGGCGGGCGCCGGCGGGCAGCGAAATGGAATCATCGAAGTTGACTGTGGTGCCCGGCTGCAGATCGGTGCCCGTCCCGGCGGCGTCGATCACCACCAGAACCTCGCTGGCCCGGGCGCTGGGTGCGAGGCCCGCGAGGCAGGCCAGCATGACAAGGGCTAATATGAGGCGCGGCATGGTATTTCTCCGACATTCAAGCGGCTCGACTGCTTTTTGCGGTCATTTTTCGGTCATGGCGATTCTGACCCCGGTTTCGCCGCGGCGCAAGCGCTGAAGATGGAATTCGACCAGCGGATCGTCCGGCCAGCGCGCCGCGAGGTCCTCGACGGCAGCCAGAGCGCTCGCGTCGCCGCGTTCGATCAAGGCGTAGGCGGCGCGGTAGGCGACTTCGAGTTCGCCATCGAGGCTGTCTGGCCCGAGCGGCTGGAGGACGTCGACGGCTTCGTGCTTGCCCTTCAGCACGACGCTGGCGATGGGGCGGAAGCGGTGGGCGGGGCTGAGGGCGGCAACCGGGCCGGAAACGCAGACGCGGGTGCCGAAAACCTTGTTCGCCCCCTCCAGGCGGGCGGCGGTATTCACGGTGTCGCCGAGGCCGGTATAATCGAAGAACTTCTTGCCGCCGAAATTGCCGATGATGGCGGGCCCGGTATGGGCGCCGATGCGGGTGACGCCGAGCGCCAGTCCGTTCTCGGCCTGGGTCTTGCGGAACGACTGGCTGAAGGCGTCAATCGCCAGAACCAGGCTGACGGCCCGCTCGGCGTGGTCGGGTTGTTCGATCGGGGCACCGAAGAAGCCTACCACGGCGTCGCCGATCAGCTTGTCGATGGTGGCGCCGTGTTCGAGAAACAGGCCGCAAAGCCCGTCCAGATAGCTGTTGAGGAGGCGCGACATGACCTCCGGATCGGTCGATTCGGCAAGGGTGGTGAAGCCGGCGATGTCGGTGAACACATAGGTCACCTCGCGACGCTCACCGCCGAGGCGCAACTGTTCGGGATGGGCGATGAGGGAGTGGACATAGGCGGGGCTTACATAATGGGAAAAGGCATTTTCGATGAACCGCCGCTCCTGCCGGTCGCGGTACCACAGATGGGTCGAGGCAAGCCCGTTGGCGATGGCGATGGCCAGGCTGGGCAGCACCATGTGCACGTAGGTGCCGCGATAGTGGAACATGGCGAAGCCGGCGCCCCATAGCGCCAACAGCAGCAACAGGACCAGCAAGACGCGCCGGTAAGGGCTGGCATTGACGTAGGCAACGGCGATCGACAGGCCCACCAGGAAGGCGGTCAGCAATCCCATCAGCGGACCGCGGACGAGCGTGAGGTGGTCGCCGGCGATGATTTGCGCCAGAGCCTGGGCATGGATGACGACGCCCGCCAGGGTGCCGCGCGCGGGGCCATTGATGAGGGCGAACGGCGTGCGGTGGCGATCGTCGGCGGGAAGATCGGTGCCAATCAGGACGTATTTGTCCTTGAACCAGGCGGTCGGCAGCAAGGCGACGGTCTGTGCGGGGTATTCGGGGAAAGCGTAGGGCTCGCCGCCGGGCCTGCGGTAGTAGGTCATGGGCAGTGCCTGCCGGGGCACGGGGATGGCTTGAGTTGCCGCCATCGCCGCGACCAAAGAGGGATGCCATTGGTCACCATGGTCGTGGCCGGGCAAGAAGTTCCGCACGGTGCCGTCGGCGCGATCCTTGGCGATGTCGACGGCGCCGGTGGCCAGGCCTTCGGAAAAGTGGGCGAGATAGGCGGACTGGTGCGATGTCAGCCCGTTGGCGGCATCGGCATAGGCGATGATGACCGGGTGGGGGGCGCTCTTCAGGACGGCCCGCAAGGCTTCATCCTTGGCGGGCTCGGTTGCCTGGTCGAAGAGAATGTCGAGGCCAACCACCTTGGGGCCGGCGGCGAGAATCTTCGTCAGTATCCTGGCGAGGAAGCCGCGATCGATGGGCGAGCGGTAGGCAAAGTCCTTTAGTGTGTCCTCGGTGATCGCCACGATGACGATGTCCTTGGGCGGGGTGGTCCACGGCGAGGCGGTGGTGAGCAGGAAGTCGCGCAAGGCGTTGTCGGCCAGACGCACGAAAGGCAGGCTGACAGCAAGGATGACGATCAGCACAAGGCCCGCCATGGTCAGGCCGGCAATGGTTCGGGTCTTGGCAATCAGGGGTCGCATCTGCCGGGCCGGGGTTCGAGGTGGGAGTGAGTATGGTCACTCCGGTCGGGCCGGTCCAGACACTACCTGCCGCTGCCGTCCGGGCGCGGTGTCCTCACGCGGCCGTCGCGCAGGCCCGGCAGTGGCCGCGGATCTCGATGGTGGTCTTGGTCGGATGGAAGGCATGGGCCGTGGTCCAGCGCGACAGGCGGCGGGCGACCTCGGCGTCGGAGAATTCGGAGACCTGTCCGCAGCCTTCGCAGATGGCAAAGGCGATCATGGCGCCTTCGGCGTGGTGGTGGGGACGACAGCAGGCAACGAAGGCATTGAGGCTTTCCAGCCGGTGGACGAGGCCGAGCGCCATCAGCCGGTCGAGGGCGCGGTAGACCTGCAAGGGCGCGCGGATACCGGCGGCGCGGACTTCATCGAGGATGCCATAGGCGCTCAACGGTCCTTCGGCCTTGCCAAGGGTATTGAAGACGAGGGACTGGTTGCGAGTGAGGCGGGGCTGGTCGGTCATGGGCGGTTTCCTTGCTCCAGGGTGCCGCGGGCAAGCCCCGGTATCAGGCTGACGAGGAAGAACACGAGAGCGGCCACCACCATGGACGGCCCCGAGGGGGTGTCCAGCTTCAGCGAGCCGAACAGGCCGCAGACGGCGGCTGTGGCGCCGGTCAGGGCAGCCAAGGCGGCCATGGCCTCGGGCGTTGCGGCAAACCGGCGGGCGGTGGCGGCGGGGATGATGAGCAGCGCGGTAATGAGCAGCACGCCGACGATCTTCATGGCGATGGCGATGACGAGGGCCATCAAGAGCATGAACAGCAGGCGGGATCGCTCCGGATTGAGGCCCTCGGCGGCGGCCAGCTCGGGATTGACGGTTGCGGCCAGCAGCGGGCGCCACAGCCACACGAGGGCGGCCACCACCAGCACCCCGCCCAGCCAGATGATGGCGATGTCGGCACGCGTCACCGCCAGGATGTCGCCGAACAGGAAGGCCATGAGATCGACCCTCACCCAGGTCATCAAGGCGATGAGCACGAGGCCGACGGCAAGGGTCGAGTGGGAGAGGATGCCGAGGATTGAATCGGACGACAGCGAGCCGCGCCGCTGCAACGCCAGCAGCGCCAGCGAAACACCGGCGGCGACCGCGAACACCGCCAGCCCCAACGGTAGCTTGAACAGCAGTGCAAGGGCCACGCCGAGCAGGGCCGAATGAGCCATGGTATCGCCGAAATAGGCCATGCGCCGCCAGATGATGAAGCAGCCGAAGGGCCCGGCAACCAGCGCCACGCCGATGCCGGCCAAAAGGGCGCGGACGAAGAAGTCATCAAGCATTGGACTTTTCCCCTGCCTGGTGAGTGTCGACGTGGTGATGGTGGTCGCCGGCGGCCGGCACCGGGGTGCCATCGGGCAGATGGGTGTGGTCGTGATGATGGGGGTAAAGGGCGATGGTTTCAGCAGCGCGGCGGCCGAACAGGCGGACGTATTCCGGGTGGTCGGCCACCGTTTGCGGCGTGCCGTGGCAGCACACATGACCGGAAATGCAGATCACCCGGTCGGTCTGGGCCATGACGATGTGGAGGTCGTGGGAGATCAGGAGGATCCCAGCGCCGGTGCGGTCGCGAATTTCGCCGATGAGCTGGTAAAGCGCCACCTCGCCGGAGAAATCGACCCCCTGGATCGGTTCGTCGAGCACCAGCAGGTGCGGCTTGCGGGCCAGCGCGCGGGCGAGGAGGGCGCGCTGGAACTCGCCGCCCGACAGCGCCTGTACCGGGCGGTCGCCCATGCCCTGAAGCCCCACGGCGGCCAGGGCCTCGTCGATGTCGCGGCCGGGCAGGGGCCCGGTCAGGGTCATCAGGCGGGCAACGCTCAACGGCAGCGTCCAGTCGATCGACAATTTCTGCGGCACATAGCCGACGGTGAGGCCGGGACGGCGGGTGATGGTGCCTTCATCGGGCGCCATGATGCCGAGCACGACCTTTGCCGTGGTGGTCTTGCCGGCGCCGTTGGGGCCGATGAGGGTGACGATTTCGCCCGCATGCACGCAGAGATCGACGCCGCGGATCAGCCAGCGCCGGGCGCGCATGACACCGATCCCGTCGGCGGTCACCAGAGGCGGGGAAGACGGGGCGGTGCTGGGCATCTGGTGCTTCCGGAAAGGGCTGTTGTGCGCCCTTATGCCATATGTTATAGCATTACACAACAAATGTTATGTCATAACATATCGCGATCGGATCCGGTGAGGGAGATTTGGCGATGAGGATGCGATGGTCGTGGCGCGCGGTGTGGCGGGTGACGCGGCGGGTGACGGCCGCCGGCCTCTTGGGCGCATTGTGGCTGGCGTCGGGATCGACCTTGCCGGTTGGCGCGGATGTGCGGGTGGTCGCCTCCATCAAGCCCTTGCATTCGCTGGTGGCGGCGGTGATGCAGGGGCATGGCGAGCCCTATCTGATCGTCGCGGGCGGCTATTCGCCCCATACCTATACCCTGAAGCCTTCCGACGCCGCGGCCCTGCAGGATGCCCGGGTGGTATTCTGGATGGGTCCCGGACTGGAGCGTTTTCTGGTCAAACCGCTTGAGGCGCTGGCCGCTAACGCGCATATCGTGGCGTTGTCGGAGACGCCGGGCCTGGCGCGCTATCGGGTGCGCCAGGGCGGTGCCTGGGAGCCGGACAGCGACGGCGATGAGATCGCCGGAACCACCGACATGCACATGTGGCTCGATCCGATAAATGCCGCTCGCATGGCCGATCGGATAGCCGCGGTGCTGGGCGAGGCCGATCCCGTCGACGCGGCCGCCTACCAGGCCAATGCCGAACAGCTCAAACATCGCATAGCGACGCTCGGCAAGCAGATGCAGGATGAACTGTCGCCGGTCAGGAAAAAGCCGTTCATCGTCTTCCACGACGCCTACCAGTACCTGGAAAAGCGCTTTGTTCTCAACGCCGCCGGATCGATCACCATCGCGCCGGAGATCGAACCGGGGGCAAAGCGGGTGGCGGCCATGCGCCAGCGGATCAAGGCGCTGGGTGTGCGGTGCATCTTCTCCGAGCCGGAATTCGCGCCCGCCATCGTCGATGTGGTGCGCGAGGGAACCGGCGCCCGGGTCGGCGTGCTCGATCCGTTGGGTGCCGATATCCCCAAGGGCCCGGACCTCTACATCGCCTTGATGCAGCGCAACGCCAAGGCGCTGGTCGATTGCCTAGGCAAGTGATTCCGGAGTAGTTGCAACGGCCTGGGGCGTGTTGCTGGAGTGGAGTGTGAACTAGAAACTCTTCAACAGCCGGGTCGTCTCGGGATCGAGGAAGCCGGTCACGGTGGCTTCGGTTTCCAGCCGCAGGGCGCCCTCCAGATGGCTTTGGGCGGTGGCGCTGAGAACCCGCTTCATGGCGCGGGCAGCCAGCGGCGGCAGGGCGGCGAGGCGTTCGGCGACCGTTTGAGCCTCGCCCAGCAGCGATCCGTCGGGCACCACCCGCCAGGCAACGCCATAATCGAGCAGGGTGCGGGCATCGTAGCGCTCGCCGAAGAACAGCATTTCGCGGGCCCGGTTGAGGCCGGCCAGCGCCGGCAGCAGCGACGTCACGCCGCCGGTGACGAAGAGGTTGAGCGAGACTTCGGGAAAGAAGCCGCGCGCCGTCTCGCCCCAGATGGGGAAATCGCAGTTGATGGCCCATTCGAAGCCGCCGCCCACCGCCCAGCCGTTGATTGCCCCGATGACCGGTGTGTCGCCGAACACGATGGCGCGGGTGGCGCGCTGGATGGCATCGACCAGATCGCGAGCCGCCGCCTCGCTTTCGGGGTGGACGTGTTCGTGGCGATCGTCGCCGGCGCAAAAGGCGCGCCCCGCCCCGGTGAATATGATGGCGCGGGTGGCGGCATCGGCGTTGGCGTCGTCAAACGCGGCCGCCACATCGTCGATGAGCTGGCGGTTCATGGCGTTGAGGTTTTGCGGCCGGTTGAGGGTGATGGTCCTGACGCCGTTGTCGCCGAGGCTGGACAGGACGGTGGAATAGGTGGTTTCGCTCATCGATGGGTCCTTATCACGCGACGGGTCTTGCCTTCGCTGCGGGGCAGGGTGTTGAAGTCGCAAAGCTGCACCCGGGCGGTGGCGCCGAGTGCGCTCTTTATGCGCTTTGCGACCGCTTCGGCAAGGCCGGGCTCAGCCTTGTCGCCCTCGGCCAATTCGGCCTCCACCGGCAGCAGATCGTAGGGCGGCGGGGTATCGAGGACGATGCGGTATTCGCCCGACAGTTCGGCAAAGCCGGCGATCACCCCGGCCACCATGGCCGGAAACATGTTGAGACCACGCACCACCACCATGTCGTCGGAGCGCCCGACGACCCTGAAGCGCGGGGCGGTGCGGCCGCAACGCGCGGTGCCGGTCGCGGTCAGGGTGATGATGTCGCCGGAGCGGAAGCGAACCAGCGGCTGGCACTGTTTGGCGAGATGGGTGAGGACCAGTTCGCCCGTCTCGCCCTCGGCCCAGGGGCGCAGGGTGCCGCTTTCGGGGTCGACGAGTTGCGGGTAGAGGACATCGAGGCCGACGAAATGCAGGTCGTTCGAGACTTCGCTCTGGCCGGCGAAATTGCACAGCACATCGGAGACGCCATAGTTGGAATTGCGCGCCTGAAAACCCCAGGTGGCCTCGATCCGAGCGCGGAATTGGGGCTCATCGAGGCCCGCCTCACCGCCGAACATGCCGAGCTTCAGGCCGAGATCGCGGGGTTTGAGGCCGGGGAAATGTTCGGCGATCACCCGTTCGAGCACCGCCGGATAGGAAGGGGTGCAGGAAATCGCCGTTACCTTCAGTTCGCGGATGACGCGCACCAGGCCGGCAGTCGAGCCGACGCCGTAGGGGATGACCGTGGCCCCGGTCGCCTCCAGGGTGGCATGGTCGGTATAGCCGCCCATCCAGAGCTGGTAGTTGAGGCAATGGACGACGCGGTGGCCGGGCCCGAGGCCGCCGGCGGCCTGGGCGCGGCCGCCGACCCTGGCGGTCATCGCGGCATCGGCGGCGCTCAAGGCGAGGTTCATGGCCACACCCGTCGTGCCGGAGGTGCGGTGGATGCGCGAGATGGCCTCGGCAGGGGCCGCAAGATACGATCCGAACGGCGGATGGGCGGCTTGGTCGGCGCGCAGCATGTCCTTGTCGGTGAACCCGAGGTCGGCCAGCTCATCAAGGTGTCCGGTGAGCGGACGGCCGCCATGCAGCGCCCGATAGAAGGGTGATGCCTCGCTCACCCACGCCGCCTGCTGGCGCCAGCGCTCGGCCTGAATCCGGGCGATGTCGGTGAGCGGGAGAAAGTCGGCTCGCTCGAGGGCGGGGGCTGGGTGCATGGTGGGATCCGGACAGCTAAGGTTCGCCAAGGTGCCACAGGAAGGCCAAGCCGTACAACGGCGGCTTGTCGCATCCCGCCCTTTGGAGGCATCGAGGCTTGTCGCCGCGATGCGGCTTTGCTTCCACCCAGGAGGACAGCGTCCTCAGCGAGGATGAGCAGTGGCAAAAGCTCGCCTTCGTGGAGGAGACGGCGAGGGAAGTGTGGATCATGATCTAGGCCTGTCCATGCCCGTCGCCGCTGCTCGATGAGGGCGCGTGATGGGTATGCCTGTGGGTACCCTCGCGCATGGTCTGGAAGGTGACGAACAGCATCGGGATGAGGAAAATGCCGATGAGCGCCGAGGCCAGCATGCCGGCGACAACCGGCAGGCCGACGGCGAACATGCTGGAAGCGCCGGGGCCGTTGGCGTGCAGAAGCGGGCTCATGCCGAAGACGAAGGCGAGGCTGGTCATCATCACCGGCCGGAACCGCTGGCGGGCACCCGTCACGGCGGCCTGACGGATCGACTGGCCCTCGGCGCGGCGCAGCAACGAGAATTCGGTGATCAGGATGGAATTCTTCGCTGCCAGCGCGATGAGGACCACGATGCCGATCTGCACGTAGAGCACGAAAGTCAGGTGCGTTACGGCCAGCGAGATCATGGCGCCGAGAATGGCCACCACCACCGACAGCAGCACGGGTATGGGAATGTTCCAGCTTTCATACAAGCCGACCAGGAACAGGAAGGAGAACACCAGCGCAAAGCCGATCAGCAGCGGTGTCTGCCCCGCTGCCAGTTTCTGCTCCAGCGCCTGGCCGGTCCATTCGAAGCCATAACCGGCCGGCAGCGTCGAGGCCGATACGCGCTCCATGGCGGCGATGGCGTCACCGTCGCCATGACCGGGACCGGGATTGCCGTTGATGGAGATGGCGCGATAGTTGTTGTAGCGCACGATGGTGCGCGGGCCGACGTCGAAGCTGGCGCGGGCAAGCGACGACAGCGGGATCATCTGGCCGGCCGCATTGCGCACCTGGATCGCATAGATGGAATTGATGGAGGAGCGGAATTTCTCCTCGGCCTGCAGGCGAACGGTCCAGGTGCGCCCGAACAGGTTGAAGTCGTTGATGTAATAGCCGCCCAGCGTCGATTGCAGAGCCGCAAAGACGTCCGACAGGTTGACCCCAAGGGTCTGGACCTTGTCGCGGTCGATGTCGAGGCGGACCTCCGGCGTGGCAGCCTGGTAGGTGGAAAACACCCGCGACAGGGCGGGGTCCTGGTTGGCCTTGACGATGAGCCCGCGCATCACTGCCGCCATGGCGGTGGGTTGCTGGCCTTGCAGGCCCTCGAGGATATACTCGAAGCCGCCGGTTCGCCCGATGCCGGAAATGGCCGGCGGATTGACCGCAAAGAAGGTGCCGTCGGGAATTTGCGCAAGCGCCCCGAACAGCCGCCGGGCCACTGCCGATGCGCTCATCGATGGACTGGTGCGCTGATCATAGGGTTTCAGGCGAATGAAGGCGACGCCGGCACTCGATGAGGTACCGCCACCGAGGAAGTCGAGACCGATCACCGACACCACGCCGTCGACCGCAGGGTCCTTCATCACGATGGCCTCGGCCTTGGCGGCGGCAGCGCTTGTGCGGTTGATGGAGGCGCCAGGGGGCAGGTTGTAGATGGCGATGAGGAAGCCCCTGTCTTCTTCCGGCAAGAAGCCGGAGGGCGTGTGCTTGAGGAGGAAATAGACCGCCCCGCCCATGGCCGCGACAATCAGCAGGCCGACGAGCGATACCTTGACCAGGCCGCCCACCGCCGAGGCATAGCCGTTGCGGATGCGCTCGATGGCGCCGGTGACGCGGCCCATGCCGGGCAGGGGCGGGCCGGGGCGCAGCAGCAGCGAGCACAGCGCCGGCGACAGGGTCAGCGCGTTGGTGGCCGAGATCACCATGGCGGCGCAGATGGTGACGGCGAATTGCCGGAACAGCGCACCGGACGAGCCGGGCAGAAAGGCGACGGGAATGAACACCGACAACAGCACCAGGGTGATGGCGATGATCGGCCCGTAGATTTCGCCCATGGCCCGGCGGGTGGCGTCGGCGGGCGACAGGTCGGGGTGCTCCTCCATGACGCGCTCGACATTTTCCACCACGATGATGGCGTCATCGACCACGATGCCGATGGCCAGCACCAGGGCGAGCAGCGAAATGGTGTTGGCGGAATAGCCGAAGGCCAGGAGCACCGCGAAGGTGCCGACGATGGCCACCGGCACGGCGATGAGCGGGATGAGGGTGGCCCTCAGGCGGCCGAGGAAGATGAACACCACCAGCGCCACCAGCGCGAAGGCCTCCAGCAGCGTGGTCGCCACCTTCCACATCATCGAGGAGACGAAGGCGGCGGTGTTGTAGACGTAGGAATAGGAAACGCCGGGGGGAAACCGCGACTTCAACTCCTCAAGGCGCTTGGAAACGGCGGTGGCCACCGCCACGGCGTTGGCGCCGGGCGCCAGGTAGATGCCGATGGGGGCCACGGGGCTGCCGCGGTAGCGGGCGATGGTGTCGAAACTGGCGGCGTCCAGCTCGATGCGCGCCACGTTCTTGAGGCGCACGAAAGAGCCGTCAGGCTCGCCGCGCAAGATGATGTTGCCGAAGGCATCTGGCGATGACAGGCGACCCTTGGTGGTGACGGTGAGCTCGAGGCGCTGGTTGGGGCCGAGGGGGGCGGCACCGATGCGCCCGGCGGCAGCCTGGACGTTTTGCGAGCGCACCGCGTTTATGATGTCGTTGGTGGTCAGTCCGTAGCCGGCGAGCTTTTCGGGATCGACCCAGATGCGCATGGAATAGTCGCGGGCCCCAAAAATAGAGGCATCGCCGACGCCCGGCACGCGCTTGAGTTCATCGAGAATGTTGAGCGTGACGAAATTGCTCAAATAGAGCTGGTCGTGGGCAGGATTGGTCGAGGTGAACATGAACACCTGCAGGATGTCGGACGACACCTTGGCGATGGTCAAGCCGTTGGTGCGCACGTCCTGCGGCAGCTTCGATATGGCGAGGTTGGCACGGTTCTGCACGTTCACCGTGTCGATGTCGGGATTGGTATTGATGTCGAAGGTGACGCTCAGGCTGTAGGAGCCGTCGTTGGCCGACGTCGACTGCATGTAGCGCATGCCGGTGACGCCGTTGATGGCTTCTTCCAGCGGTTGCGCCACGCTTTGTTCGACGGTTTCGGCATCGGCACCGCTATAGGAGGTCGTCACCCGTACCGTCGGCGAGGCGATGTTGGGATACTGCGCCACCGGGATGACCATCAACGAGATGAGACCGGCCAGGGTGATGACCATCGAGATCACCATGGCCAGTCGCGGCCGGCGAATGAAAAGGTCGAAAATCATCGCCGGCTACTCGGCCTTCGCAGGGGCGGATGCATCGCTTGCAGCGGCCGCCATCTGCGGGGCAACGGTCATGCCGGGACGGACCTTCTGGTGGCCGCTGACGATCACCTCGTCACCGGCCTTCAAGCCCTTGGTGACAACGATCAAGGGCGCCCGCTGCTCGCCGGTCTCGATGCGCGTGATCTTCACCTTCTTGTCGGCCCCGACGGTGAGGACATAGGGGCCCTGCTGATCGAGCAGCAGGGCTGACTGCGAGATGACGAGGCGCGGCGCCGGCTGCTTCCTGATCACCAGCACCGATACCAGTTCCTGGTCGACGAGCAGGCGCTTGGGGTTGGGCATGGTGGCGCGGACGATGACCGAATCGGTCGAGGCGTTGGCCTGCACGTCGGCAAAGCGGACCTCGCCCTGCTGGTTGTAGATGGAGCCGTCTGCCAGCTTGATCTTGACGATCACGCTCGAGCGGCTGAGGCCTGCCCGCTTGACCTCAAGCAACAATTCCTGCGGCACCGGAAAGGTCACATAGACCGGGTCCTGGGAGACCAGGGTCAAGAGGGGATCGCTCGTCGGTCCGACCAGATTGCCGACGGAATAGGTGGAGCGGCCGACGCGGCCGTCCATGGGCGCGGTGATGCGGGTGTAGCTGAGATTGAGCTTGGCGGCATCCAGCATCGCCTGCTGGCCCTTGACCGTGGCCTTTGCCTGCATCAGCGCCGCCTGGGCGCTGTCAAGGCTGGCCTGGGCGACAGCGCTGCGGGCGACCAGTTCCTTGGTGCGATCGAAGGTCTGCTGCGCCAAAGTCAAGGCAGCCTGGGCGCTGGCGAGGCTGGCCTCGGCCTGCAGAACGGCATTCTGGAAGGTGTCCGGCTCGATCTCGAACAGCAACTGGCCCTTCTTGACCTCAGCGCCTTCCTCGAACAGGCGCTGCTTGAGAAAGCCCTGGACGCGGGCGCGTATCTGCACCTTGTCGATTGCCTCGATGCGGCCGGTGAAGCTGTGCTCCTCGGTGAGGTCCTGCATGTGGGCCTTCTGCACGATCACGGCGGGCGGCGGCGGGGCCTGGCGCTTGGCCTCGGGGTTTGGAGAACCGCAGCCGGCAAGCTGCACACCGATGATCAATGCAACCATCCCGGCAATACGGCGCAATGTGCGTGCAGCGCTTCGGAGCGCTCCGGATTGCCTGCTCACCATCGCCATGGCTTTCCCGCTTGTCGGCCTAACACAGCAGCCTGAATTCGCTGTTCACGAGGTCGTCAACGGCGAATTCAGGCCAGTCGCCGGACTGTCTATCATCATGACGGCATCGGGTCGATGGCAGCGCGCATCAAATTGCCGAGACATGGGAGGGCGTTGATGGCATGGCGACGGGCAATGGGGCGGGCTGCGAGACGGGTCGGAATTTGTAACAAATCCTCTTGCCGGCAATAACAGAATGGTGACGAAAACGGAGCATACAGGCGACAGACCACAACCAGAGGGACATTAAATGACATTCAGCAATCATAGCGTGAATATCGAACAGCCAGTACTCACTGGGGGCATGCCGGGCCGCCTGGACGCGCAGGCGGTGGACGTCGCGCAGGGTCCGACGACCCAGATCCCACGCCTCCTGTTCGCCGACGATGCCGTGGCGGCCCGAGTGCTGATGTCGGCCCTGCTCAGGCGCATGAACCTCAAGGTGGACGTGGCCCAGGACGGCGAGGAAGTGCTGATGCTGCTTGGCATCTTCAAGTTCGACCTGGTGTTGCTGGATATCGACATGCCGGTCTTGGACGGGATCGCGACGGCGCGGCGGATCAGGGAGATGCCCGGGGACATGGCAAAAACGCCGATCATCGCCATCTCGGGCTATCTTTCCGAAACCGCAGGCCGGCAGGGAGACTTCGATGCGACAGTGCCCAAGCCGGTTACCATTGACCGGCTATGGAGTGCCATGGCCCAGGTGCTGCCGGACGGTCATTTCTGCGCCGACCGCTCCAGCGTGCTGAAGGTCAGGCGCAGCGAACTGCCGTTGATCGATGCCGCCAGCCGGGGACCTGCCGCCAACGGGAATGGGCTGTCGCCCGATGCCATCACGGCGGCACTCGGCGAGTTGCGAACCATCGCCGGCAACCTGGAACGCGCCATCGCCGATGGTCCGTGCCGCAAAAAGGTGAGGGCGCTTGCCATCGAACTCGATGGGTTGTCGACGCGCATCGCCGCCCCCCGGCTGCAACGCCAGGCAGCCGTCCTTGCGGCCCTGGTGCTGCAGAGCGGCGCGGACGAATTGCGGGTGCGCACAAGGGCTGTCCTCTCGTGCGTTCTGGCGACCCTTGGCGAATTCAGGAAGCAGGCGGCCCTGGCCGGGTGACAGGCAGCGCCCGGCCGCGATTGTACCGCCCCGCCATTGCTTCATGCGAGGGGCGGGGTGATCCGTTCGCGCACATCCCGGTTGCAAATCGCCGGCTTTACGGCGCTTCGCCGCGAAAGCCGGTGGCGACGACGAACAGTTCGGCGCTGTCGGCGCGGCTGGCCTCGGGCTTGACGTGGCGCACGCTGGCGAAGTCGCGCTTCATCCCGGCGAGAAGCGTATTCTCGGTACCGCCGCGCAGCACCTTGCAGATGAAGGCGCCGCCGGGCCGCAGGACCTGGCGGGCAAACTCCAGCGCCGCCTCGGCCAGCGCCATGATCTTCAGATGGTCGGTCTGGCGATGTCCGGTGGCATGGGCGGCCATGTCGGACAACACGACATCGGCCTTGTCGCCGCCCAAGGCTTCAATCAGGGCAGCGGGGGCGCCGGCTTCGAGAAAATCCTGCTTGAGGATGGTCACGCCGGCGATGGGCTCGATGCCGTGCAGGTCGATGGCCACCACCTTGCCTTGACCCTCGATGCGTCCCAGCCGGTCGCTGGCAACCTGCGACCAGCCGCCAGGCGCCGCGCCCAGGTCGACCACCCGGTCGCCACGCTTGAGGATATGGTAACGCTCGTCGATCTGGATGAGCTTGAAGGCCGAGCGCGAGCGCCAGCCCTGGGCGGCGGCGGCGGCAACGTAAGGATCGTTGAGCTGACGCTCCAGCCAGTCGTGGGAGGAAGCCGTACGGCCTCTGGCCCGCTTGACGCGCACATGCAGGCGGCGCTCGCCGCTGCCGGCGCCGCCGACCTTGCCCGCACCCGGCCGGCGCGGCTTACGTGGTGCCGCCATAGGTCTGGTCCTCGATCATCATCTGGGTGAGCAGGCCCTCGCGCAGGCCGCGGTCGGCGACCCGGATACGCGAGGCCGGCCAATGGGCGCGGACCTCTTCAAGGATGGCGCAGCCGGCCAGAACGAGGTCGGCACGCTCGCGGCCGATGCACGGGCTGGCGGCGCGCTCTGCATGGCTCATGGCCATCAGATCGCCGGTGACCCGGGCAACGTCGTCGGGGTCCAGCCAGCATCCGTCGACGCGCGAGCGATCGTAGCGGCGCAAATTGAGGTGTACGCCGGAAATGGTGGTGACGGTGCCGGAGGTGCCGAGCAGGTGGTCGGGATCGGCGGTGGCCCCGTTCATGCGCTCGCGCACCCGGTCGATGAACTGCTCGATGAGCGGGCGCACATGGGCTCGCATGGCCGCAAAGGCGGCTTCGTCCACGTGGGTCCCGCCATAACGCTCGGCGATGGTCACGACACCGGCAGGTATCGAGGTCCAGGCCTCGATCCAGTGGTTGCCCGGCTCGCAGCGCAGCCACATCAATTCGGTTGAGCCGCCGCCGATGTCGAACACCAGGCAGGATCGGGCAACGCTGTCGATGAGCGGCGCGGCGCCGGCCACCGCCAGCTTTGCCTCGGTCTCGCGGTCGATGACCTCCAGGACGAGGCCGACTTCGTCGCGCACCCGCTCGATGAAGTGGGCGCCATTGGCGGCCATGCGGCAGGCCTCGGTGGCAATCAGGCGGAAGCGCTCGACTTCCCACCAGCGCAGCTTGTTGGCACACACCCTGAGGGCCGAGACGGTGCGGTCCATGGCTGCGTCCCCGAGCGTCCCGGATACGCTGGCCCCTTCGCCCAGCCGGACGATGCGCGAAAAGGCATCGACGACAGCAAACCCGCCCGGGCCCGGTTCCGCCACCAGCAGCCGACAGTTGTTGGTGCCAAGATCGAGGGCGCCATAAAGCCTGGCCTCACCGCTACGCGATTTGGCGCGCATACGGCGATCGATCCTGGAGCCAGCTGCTCCATCGGGTGGCCGCGGACGAGCAACTCTGTCGCCCGCGTCGCTCTCAGCGTTCAATGTCAATCCGCCCGGACAACCGGCGATGCCACGGCGCGTGTGGCCGATGGCACTTCGGATCATCCTGAAATTCATGTCGTTGGCCGCAGTGTAGCAGCTTGCCGCTCAAGGTAAAGCAGGGCTGAGAAGATCGCATTGAGAGGTGCAACTTAACTTGAAATTATGGCCTTTCAGATAGCTTCACCGCCACATCCGGGGAGCGACATGCGTACTTACGGCAACCATTGGTTCAAAGAGGGCTCGCTGATTGGCGAGTTTTCCGACCACTTCTGCAGCGCGGCGAGCCGCCGGAAGTCGGCCCTCAGCCTGAGCGCGGCCAAGGTTGAAGCCGAATTGGCCTCCAAGGCGAAGTCCGAATTCATCGCCAACATGAGCCATGAACTGAGGACTCCGCTGAATGCCATCATCGGCTTTTCGGAGATGCTCGGCACCCTGAAAATCAGCGATCCCGAGCGGGTGCACCAGTATTCCGGCTATATCAAGGAAGCCGCCGAGCACCTTTTGTCGCTGATCAACGGCATTCTCGATGTGTCCAAGATCCAGGCCGGCAAGCTGCAGGTCGATTGCGAGGATCTGAACCTTCGGCCGATCATCGAGAGCTGCCTGTTGATCATCGACGCCAAGGCGCGGGAAAAGAGCATCGCCGTGCGCCACCAGGTGGCCGCCGATCTGCCGCTTGTGTTCGCCGACCGGTTGCGGGTGAAGCAGATCCTCATCAATATCATGTCGAACGCGATCAAGTTCACGCCGGAAAACGGCACCGTCATGCTTGCCGCACGCCGCCATGATGATGAATTTCTGCTGATCTCGGTCAGTGACGACGGGCCCGGCATGAGCGCGGTCGAAGTCGACATGGCCCTCAGGCCCTTCGGCCAGGTCAACCAGGGATTCAACAAACGCCACGAGGGCACCGGGCTGGGCCTGCCGATCTCGCTTGCGCTGGCGAGACTGCACAACGGAAATCTTTCCGTCGCCAGTGAGCAGGGCAAGGGCACCTGCGTCAGTCTCTTCCTGCCGATCTATCGCAACCAGGACGCCGAAATACCAACGATAGAGGCGACCGCGGCCGCGCCGCCGGCGGCAAATCCGGTCGTCAATCAAGATTGTTAAGGCAAATGTAAGGGGCTCGGCGACTTAATGGGCCGTCAGACATCAGGAAACCGGCATGCACGCTAACGGCGAGCTTCAAATAGAAGAACGGATCGGTCGCATCGTGGCCGTCACCGGCGGGCACGCCATTATCTTGTTGGACCAGGCTGGTCCGCTGCCCGGCGACGGCGAATTGAAAAGCCCCGAAATCGGCACTCTGCTGAAGGTCGACACGCCGGTCTCGCTGGCCCTCGCGCTGGTCTCGGCGCTGTCGGCGCCGACCCCTTCGACATCCGGCGAACACGAAACGCGCATCGTCGAGGTTGAATTCATCGGCGAATTGCCCAAGGACGAAACGGGCCGGCCGATAAGCTTCCGGCGCGGCGTTTCCACCTATCCGGCGCTGGGCGACGTCGTAGGGCGGGCCACCAAGGACGAACTCTCCATGGCCTATGCCTGCAATTCAGGCACCGCGGTGCGGATCGGCCATATCCAGCAGGATTCGTCCATTCCCGCCATGGTCAAGATCGACGAACTGCTGGGCAAGCACTTCGCGGTTCTGGGGACCACCGGTACCGGCAAGTCCTGCGCGGTGGCGCTGATCCTCAGGCGGATTCTCGAAAGCAACCCCAACGCCCATGTCCTGCTGCTAGATTTGCATCGCGAGTATGCGCCGTGCTTCGGACAATTGGCCGAGGTGATCAAGCCGGACAATTTCAATCTGCCCTTCTGGCTGCTGAACTTCGAGGAAATGGTTGAAATCATCGTCGGCGACCAGCCCAATCGCGATGCCGATATCGAAATCTTGCGCGAACTGATCCCCATGTCGAAGCTGCGCTATATGGGCCACGGCCGGCGCGATCGCGCGGCGAGCCTCAGGCAGAGCGGCCATGAAATCCATAGTGTCGGCGTCGACACGCCGGTGCCCTATCGCACCTCGGATCTCATCGGCCTGCTGGACGAATATATCGGCAAACTCGATCTGAAGGGTGAGCTGGCGCCTTACAAGCGTCTCAAGGCGCGCATGGAGACCATTACGCGCGACCCGCGCTATACCTTCATGTTCGGCAGCCTCACCGTCCAGGATACCATGGCCGAGGTGCTCGGCCGGCTGTTCCGGGTGCCCGTCAACGGCAAGCCGATCACCATTCTCGAACTGGGCGGGCTGCCGTCGGAGATCATCAACGTCACGGTTTCGGTTCTGGCGCGCCTGGCCTTCGACTTCGGCTTCTGGAGCAACGGGCGGGTGCCGATCACCTTCGTGTGCGAGGAAGCCCATCGCTACGTGCCCATCGACCATACGCTCGGCTTCGAGCCCACCAAGCGGGCTATTTCTCGCATCGCCAAGGAAGGGCGCAAGTACGGCGTGTCGCTGTGCCTGGTGACGCAGCGCCCGGCCGAGCTCGACCCGACCATCCTGTCGCAATGCAACACCATCTTTTCGCTGCGGCTTTCGAACGAGCACGACCAGGAAATTCTGAAAGCAGGCATCTCCGATGCCGCCGCTTCGCTTCTGGAGTTCATGCCGACCATGGGCATGGGTGAGGCCATCACTTTCGGCGAGGGCGTGGCGCTGCCGACGCGCATCAAGTTCGACATGCTGCCACCCGAAGCCTTGCCCAAGAGTTCCACCGCCTCGTTCTCACAGAACTGGGTGCACGATATCCAGGATGACGGCTTCCTGGTCGAGGTGGTCAACCGCTGGCGCCAGCAGGCCCTGAGCGCACCCGGCAGCGAAGAGCAGGCTGAACCGGCAGCCCCACCAGCCGCCCAGCCGATGCGTCCGCCGCAACAGGCGAACGGGTTGCAGCAAAATACTTTCGGGCAGGTGCGGCAGCCGCCGCAACGGCCGGTCCAGGCGCAACCAGCCGCCACCGGGCTCGCCGCATCGCCGCAGCCCAGCCTCAGGCAGCAACCGGCGGCCAATGGCCATCATCCCGGCATCGTGCCGTCGTCGGTCGATCCGCGGATGGCAGCCGCCGCCGTCGCGCAGCGCCTCGGCCAGCCCTCGGGCCTTGCCCAGCGCGCCTCGCCCGCCCAGCAGTTGGGCGACCAGAAGAGTCTCGCCGCCCTCATCCGGCAACTGAAAAGCTGAACATTGCCACTGTCCGATCGCCGGATGACAAACCGGCGGCACGGGACTAGAAGTCGCCTCGCCAGAAACTTGGGGGACGATGCATGGCGCGTGATCCACGCTACGATATCTTGTTCGAGCCGGTGAAGATCGGGCCAGTGACAGTCAAGAACCGCTTCTACCAGGTGCCGCACTGCAACGGCGCCGGCTATCGCGATCCATCCGCCAATGCTGAAATGCGTCGGGTCAAGGCAGAGGGCGGATGGGGCGTCTTGTGCACCGAGCAGGTGGAGATCCACCACACCTCGGAGATCACCCCGTTCATCGAATTGCGGCTGTGGGATGATGATGACCTGCCGATGCTGACGCGCATCGCAGAGGCTATCCACGAAGGCGGGGCACTGGCCGGCATCGAGCTGTGCTACAACGGCATGAACGGCCCCAATCTGTATTCGCGCGAGACGCCGATGGGCCCCATGAACCTGCCCATCCTGACTTTTTCCAACGATCCGGTGCAGGCCCGTGCCATGGACAAATCCGACATCGCCGACTTGCGGCGTTGGCATCGCAGCGCCGCTGTGCGAGCAAAAAAATGCGGCTTCGACCTGATCTATGTCTACGGCGCCCACGGGTTCGGGACCATCCAGCATTTCCTGTCGCGGCGCATCAACCAGCGCAGCGACGAATACGGTGGCAGCCTCGAGAACCGGGCACGATTGCTGAAGGAACTCATCATCGACACCAAGGAAGCGGTCGGCGACACCTGTGCGGTGCCGGTCCGCATCCTCGCCGACGAGGCGCTCGGCGACGGTGGCATCACCAATGCGGAAATCCGCGACGTGGTGGCGATGTTGGCCGAACTGCCCGATCTGTGGGATTTTGCCCATGGCTCGTGGGAAGAGTGCTCCGGCACCTCGCGCTTCAAGCCGGAAGGCCACATGGAAAGCCTGGTTCGTGGCATGAAGGCGCTCACCTCCAAGCCGGTGGTGGCGGTGGGGCGGTTCACCTCGCCCGATGAAATGGTACGGCAGGTGAAATCCGGGGTGCTCGATCTCATCGGCGCGGCGCGGCCCTCCATCGCCGATCCGTTCCTGCCGAAAAAGATCGACAACGGCGAGGTCGACGACATTCGCGAGTGCATCGGCTGCAATATGTGCGTCACCGGCGACATGACCATGGCGCTATCGCGCTGCACCCAGAACCCGACCTTCATGGAAGAATGGCGGAAGGGCTGGCATCCCGAGCGCATCGCGACGAAGGGGGCAAGCGAAAAGGTGCTGATCGTCGGGGCGGGGCCGGCCGGGCTGGAGGCGGCGCGGGCGCTGGGCCATCGCGGCTATCATGTCTTGCTCGCCGAGGCGGGGATGGAACTGGGCGGGCGAGTGGCGCGCGAGTGCCGCCTGCTGGGGCTTTCCGCCTGGGGCCGGGTGCGCCACTACCGCGCCCAGCAGATCGCCCGCATGGCCAATGTGGAGGTGTTTCTCGATTCGACGATGACCGCACCCGACGTGCTGGAGCTTGGGGTCGATCATGCGGGGCTGGCCACCGGCTCGACGTGGCGTCGCGACGGGGTAGGGCGCTACAACACCGCCCCCATCGCCGTGGCCGCTGGCATGGCCTGCTTGACGCCCGACGATCTCATGGCGGGTGCCAGACCCGAAGGCCATGTGGTGGTCTATGACGATGACCACTATTACATGGGCGGCGTTGTCGCCGAGGTGCTGGCGGTGGCGGGCAATCGGGTAACGCTCATCACGCCGGCCACCCAGGTTTCCGACTGGACCGCCAATACGTTGGAACAGGGCTTCATCCAGGCGCGGCTCATCGATCTGGGCATCGACATCCGCATAGCCCGCGGCCTCACCGCCATCAGGGCCGGCGGGGTGGAGATCGCCTGCACCTATTCCGGCCGCCGCGAGGATATTTCATGCAACAGCGTCTGCCTGGTGACGGCGCGGCTGGGCAAGGACGGGCTTTTCCGCGATCTCGTGGCGCGAAAGGACGAATGGGCGGCGGCGGGGCTGAAGGGTGTAAAACTGTTCGGCGATGCGCTTGCCCCGGCGCCCATTGCCTGGGCCACCTATGCCGGGCACCGCTATGCGCGCGAACTCGATGAGCCCGACATCGGCGATGCTCTGCCGTTCCGCCGCGAACTGGCGCAACTGGCGTAGCTGACGAGCTGACGCGCTGACGCGCAAAGGGGCGCAGCGACTTCCAAACCGGGGGGATTATGGTCTAATTTTGCCCGATGACCATCGGGGTTCGACGAGCTGTGATGACTGCCGGCATCCTCGTCGTGGCGGGCGGGCCAGCGCTTGCTGCCGGCGATGCCGGTCACGGGCGGAAATTGGCGCAAACCGATTGCGCGCGCTGTCACGTGCTGCCAGGCGAGGACAACATGGGCATCGGCATGTCGCCATCGTTCAAGGCCATGGTGAGCCTCGACATCAAGGATTGGCGCAAGCGCTTCGTCAATTTCTACGACCGCCGGCCGCATCCCAATTTCACGCGCATTCGCGAACTGCCGCAGGTGCAGCAGACCGTGCCGGTGATCGTGCCGTTCGAGCTGACGCTGAAGGACCTCGATGACCTGATGGCCTTCGTCGACACTCTGGCCGCGAAATATCGCAAGTAGCACCGGGCATGAAAAAAGCGGCGCGGCATAAAATGCCGCGCCACGTTTCTTGCAGGAGTGCCGGGTGTCGATCAGGCGACGGTGAAGTAACCGACGAGAAGGAGCCCGCTGACCACGGTCGAGGCGACGATGTAGTTGATCAGCGAACTCACCGGCATCTTCGCCACGCTGGTGCGGGAAAGAATGATACCCAGCACCACGAAGACGACTATGTCGGTCAGGCCGTGTGTCACCCAATGGTGCCCGGTGATAGCGACCATCCCGTCCTGAAAGCCGGGAATGTTCTCCTTCACGATCACCAACAGGACGTTGAACAGGGCAGTGATGGCATAGGAAATGCCGAAAGCCGTTGCGGTTGTGCCGGCGTTTTCGCCACCGTTGACTGCATTAGTGGTAGACATTGTGGTGATCTCCTTAAGATGCCTGCTTGGCCAACAGGGCGACCTTGACGCCCATGCTGATCATGGCGCCGGCACCTTCCATGGCGAATATCATCAGAACCACCAGGCCGGAGGTGTAGAGCACCAGCCTGCGCGCCGCGGCGAGCCGGGCGATATTGGCTTGCACCGCAATCGCCAGAAAGGTGGCCAGCATCAGCAGCATGAAGAACGCGTGTTCCTTGGTCTCCATGAAGAACGAGTGTGAATATTTCCACGGGCCCTGAAGGATGATGGCCTTGTCGGCCCCGTAGTAGAGCACATAGAAATAACCGCCGATGATGTAGGCAAGCCACACCAGCACCGCCGTCAGCACGCCGGCAGTGCGGATGCGCCCGACATTGGCGTCACTGGCATTGAGCGTTGCCACGAACGTCCATACTGCAGCAATCAAAGCGAGCACACCGAAGGTGGGATGCATCATCAAAATCAATTCCTTGGACATGGGTTGCCTCCTCAAAGTTCATGCGAACTGGTGGCACGATGCCGGCGAGCCGCGCGCAATACGAATGCCGCCGCGAACCCGAAGAGCACCTTTGAGGTGAGACTGGCGCTCAAAGGGACCAGCGTCACGAAGGCGGGGTTGATGGCGGGCAGAACCACGAAGAAATTGACCGCCCAGACGCCGATGAGCGTGGCGACCACGGCTGCCGGCTCCATTATCGTGCCGACAAGACGCGGCAACAGGCGGGGCAGGGCCACGGCGATGACAATGCCGAGGGCTATCGCCAGGCCCATGTGGATGGCGAGCCCCAGCGGCACGGCAGCCGGCGCCGAGACCATGCCGGGCAATACGGACTGGGTGACGCCGCGCGCTACGGCTGCGCCATCGGCCCCGGCAATCTGCTGGTAAAGGGCGATCCATGCCACCTCGATGGCCCCGCCGGCGAGCCCGGCCACTATGCCGGCGCTCCACGCATTGCCGGTGAGAACCGGAGCGGGGCTTCGAACAGATTTCACGTTCATGACTGCTACCTCCTTGCAGACCGGATCACGCCAGTGACCGGGTAATCTCGATCAATATTGATTTGCACTCGCGGCGCCTTGATCTGCGTCAACGGCAAAAAACGGGCAGTTTTCGAGGTGAACAGCTTGCGCGGTTGCTGAAGCACCTGGCGACACTGCTGATTGGCGGCAAATTTTTCGACGAATTTTGCCTAAATCCTGTCGTCGAGGTTAACCGCTCCTCAACCGCGATTTCTGGTTAAGAGAGTGTTGAGCCAAGCATCATGCTAAACAAGAGATGACCGAGCAAGGTTACCCACTGATTGTTTTTTGGGGAGACAAAAACATGAACACGGCAAGCAACCTGCAATTTACCTGGAAGCGCATGGCCGAAGAGCGCGAGGAAACCGCGCGCAATCTCGGGAGAATCGCCATCGGCTTGTTCGTTGCCTGCAATGTGCTGGCCTTCGTCAGCTATTCGGGACACGCGCGCTATGCCGAATTGTGTCATCGCCTGGATGGTCTCAACCCGTCGGCCGCCCGCTACATGGGCACCGATGTGGTGTCCAGCCTCGATGCGGTTCGGGCCCAATGCCAATGACTGCAACTTGACTGCCCGCGCCATCGGCGGCAGCGGGATTTGCGTCGCCGAACAGCCAAATGAGGTCTGCCATGTCGGACAACAATGATCTTATTGCCAGACTGACCGAAACCAACCGGCTCATCGCCAGGGGCCACACGGTGGAGGAGGCGTTACAACGTACCGGTGTCAACCGGGTGGTGTTCACGACCTGGCTCAAGGAGCATGACGGCAATGTCGCGGTACCGCTCGATATCCTGCAGCATCTGCAGAGCGAGAACAGCCGCCTCAGGCGCGTGCTGGCCAAGCTGTCGATGGAACAGCGCACCAAGTCCAGGGCGCAACCGGATTTCTTCTCGCGACCGCTGAGGATAATGTAGGCCGCATCCGGGTTTCAGTTTCCGATTCAGGTTGCTGCGGCAAGCCTTTATAACAACTGACGTTTTGACCCTGGCAGGGAGCGCCTGCCTAGCGTCGGGCCTTCATTGCGCGAGCCGCCTTCATTGCATAGACTTCCTCCCTGGCGTGAGGGTGCGCCAATGCACGGCGCTGACCAGGGAGGTTCCGATGCGCGCGATCATGTCTCTAATTCGGTCGATGGCCGGGAGGGCGTGGGGAGGGGCCTTGCTTGTGGCAGCCATGGGCCTGGCGCTGGCCTTGCCGGGAGGCCATCCCGCAGCAGCGGCCATCAGGGGACTGGTCATCGGCATCGACAAATACGTTAACCTGGGCCCGCAAAATCAGCTCAACGGCGCCGTCAACGATGCCCGCGACATTGCCCAGGCGCTCGGCAAGGCTGGCGGCAAGGACATCACCTTGCTGGTCAATGGCGATGCCAACAAGGCGCAAATCGGCGAGGACTGGGCCAAGCTGGTCGCTCGTTCGCACCCCGGCGATACGCTGGTGTTTTCCTATGCCGGTCACGGCAGCCGCGAGCCCAAGCCCGGCGGCCCCGACGCCAACGGCGAAAAATACAACGAGGACTTCATCCTCGGCGGTTTCGCTCCGCATGGCGAACAGAGCAAGGAGCGCGTTGTCGGCTACGAAATGAATGCCTGGCTGAAGCTGGCGGACGACAAGGGAATAAAAACCATCTTCATTGCCGATTCGTGCCACTCTGGGCACATGTATCGCTCAATCGGTGCCGACAACGGCGTCCACTATCGCTTCTTGACCATACCCAAGATCACCGACGATCAGCTCAAGCTGCCGCCACCGACGGTGGCCAATGCGACGCCAGCCGACTTCAAGCACCTGACCTTCGTGGGGGCGACTGATGATGCTCACACGATCCCCGAGGTGAAGATCGGCAACCAGATGCGCGGGGCGCTCAGCTATTCGTTCGCGCGCGCCATCGAAGGCGGCGCCGACCGCAATCACGATGGCGAGATTACCCAGGAAGAACTGGTGAGCTACCTGGTGCCGAAAATATTCCAACTGGTGCAGGGCCAGCAGAACCCGCAGGTGCTGCCGATCAGGACGCGGGGCGAAGCGCTGATCGCCTCGGCGCCGGAACCCACCGGGCCCAAGGTGGTGCCCAAGAATGCTGACGCCTTGGCCATCAAGGTGATCGGCGGCGACGGCGCTTCGCTGGCGGCGTTGCCGGATGTGACGCTCACTGATCAATCCGGAAAGGCCGACCTGATCTGGAACGTGAAGACCGGCAGCGTCGAACAAGTGGTCGGCGGGGTGGTGGCCGAGCATGTCGATGCCAATGCCATGATCCCGATCGTCGCCAAGTGGGCGACGCTCAAGTGGCTGGGCAATCACGCAACCGGCGCACCGGGCGAGTTCATTCTGCGTTCAGGTAACCAGCGCTACAAGCCGGGTGAGGAGATCGACGTGTTGTTCAAGGGTGCCGAACGTCCCTACATGACGTTGTTCAACCTGGCGCCCAATGGACGCGTGGAGTTTTTTGTGGAGCCTGATGAAGTGAACGTCGACTGGAGAAAAAAGACGACGGAGTGGAAGTTCACACCGGAAAAACCGCCTTTCGGGGCAGAGCACCTGGTGGCGATCTTCACCGACAAGCCGTTGCCGGCTTTTCAGGCGGCGCTCAAGCAGATGTCGAGTGCGGATCGCGCGGTGGGCCTGCGCGGCGTCGTCGAAGCGGCGCTAGGCTCGCAGCCGTTCCAGTTCGGCGTGGCTTCCATCTACACCGGCACGGGAGGATGAGCCGATGCACCGCCTGGCCACCGCTGTTGTGCTCGTTGCCATGGCTGGTGCCGCAAGCGGTGCGCTTGCAAGCGATCGGGCGTTGCTGATCGGTATCGACAGCTATGCGGATGCCCGCCTCAACGTGAAACAGGGAACCCCTGCCGTCAACGATGTGGCGGCGATCCGGTCGCTGCTGCGGGGCAAGCTCGGCTTTGCCGCCAGCGATATCCGTGTACTGACGAACGAGGCGGCAACGGGTGCAGCCATCCGCGACGGACTGGCAAGCTGGCTGGTCGCCGGCAGCAAGCCGGGTGACAAGGTCTATCTGTATTTCGCCGGCAACGGCTATTTCACCCCCGATACCAGGGGCACGCAGGCCGATGGACTGGCCGAAGGGCTGGTGCCCTACGATGCGAAGATGTCGGAAGACGGCGGCAAGCTCGCCATCTCCGGGCTGGTGCTCGGCGACGAGATCAGCGTTGCCCTGAAGAAGCTGACCGGCCGGCACGTGACGCTGGTCTTTGATGCCGGGTTTTCCGGCCGGGTCACTCGCATCGCCACCAACGATCAGCAGAACGTGCTGTTCCGCGCACCGCCCGTCGCGGCAGCCAGCCGGGCCATCGTGGTCGAGGCCAAGGTGGCCCAGCAAAAGCAGGAAGGCGCCTTCCTGCATGACTTTCCCGCCGGGCTCGACCTTGCCGTGTGGGAGGCCGTCTCGGCCAGCCAGACGGCCATGCTCGACCCGTTGCGTCCCGGCTACGGCGGCATCTTCACGAGCCTTTACCTGGAAGCGTTGCGGGACGGCAAGGCCGATGCCAACCACAACGGCCAGATCTCCAACCCGGAGTTGCTCGCCTATCTCACCGACGGCTCCAAGGCCTATTGCTCGAGCCGCGCCGATGTCTGCCAGATGGGCCTGACGCCACGGCTGGAGCCGCCATCGGCCTTCGGACATCAGGCCTATGTCGAAGCCAAGACGACCGTTGACTCGCACAAGCTGTCGCTCGATACGGTCAAGGATTATCTCACCGAGGGCAACAAGACCGACGTGGTGCTGACCCAGACGCCGCCAAGTCCGCTGCACGTCGGCGACAAGGATATCCGCTTCCACATCGCCTCCAAGCATGACGGCTATCTGGTCCTGCTCGACCTGAGCGACGATGGGCAGCTGACCCAGCTGTTTCCCAACCAGTTCAGCCGCCGCAAGAACGCCGATGGCGAGGTGAGAGCGAATGCAGAACTCATGGTCCCCGACGACTATTACGGCTTGCGCTTCAACGCGACGTCGGCCACGTCGGGCGAGATAATCGCCATTGTCGCACGCCACAAAGTCGACTGGCAAAGGGCGGTGGGGACGCGCGCCATCGAAGTGATCCCGCGCCAGGAGGCCGTAACGACCTTCCTGCCGCAGATCGCGGCCGCACTCGGCAACCCGGTGGCCGACGCCAATCCAAACGACAATACGACAGCCACGGATTGGTCGGTCGCCACCCTGCGCTATGAAATCAAACCGAGGTAATAACCCATGAAAACGCCCACCGCCCCCATAAGAACGCCCAGCAAACCGACAGGAAGGCTATTGCCATGAGACAAGTAACCTTTACCGCGATTGCCTTGGGCATCGGTCTGACGATGGTCGCCAGTCACGCCGGCTGGGCCGGGCAGACGCAGGATAACAGCCTGCTTTCGCCGACGCCGGACACAACGCTGCAAGCGAGCGCCGATGCCTTGTTGCTGTCGCCCAGCGAAAAGGACGTCGAGGCCGCCGCCGCCAAGATCCCCAAGCCCACCAACCCCATCGAGGCCGCCGCCTATCAGGCGCTCGACAGGAACTGCGCGCGCTGCCATCAGTTCGGCATGCTGGACGGCCGTGTGAAGCCGGCGCACGGCTTCGGCAACGTCTTGTACATGGACCAGATGGCCAGGGACCCCAGCCTGGTGATCCCCGGCAACCCGGACGGCTCCAAGCTGGTGCAGACGATTCTCAACAAGAACATGCCCTACGACTACTATCAGGATCACAACACATCCATCGATCCGCCGACCCAATCCGAGGTCGCCGCCATCCGCAACTGGATATCCTCGCTGGGCGATCAACGAGCCGCGGCGTGCGCCAGCCACACCTTCATCAGCAATGATGATGTGCTGAACATGGTGAGCGCCGACCTCAACCATCTGCAGGATTACCGCGTCGCCGGCACCCGCTACATCTTGCTCACCAATCTCTACAATGCCTGCTCCAGCAACGAGGAGATGAAGGTTTATCGCCAGGGCACGATCAAGCTGCTGAACAGCCTCAGCCGCAATTCCGACCTGGTGAAGCTGGAGACCATCGATCCGGCGCAGACGATCATCCGTTTCAACCTCGACGACGTCAAATGGACGCCCGAGGACTGGGACCGCATCGCCCAGGTCTACCCGTACGCGGTCAAGCCGGACGCCAGGCAGTACGATTTCGTCACCACGCAGCTCAATACCAAGGTGCCGTATGTGCGCGGCGACTGGTTCGCCTTCACCGCCTCGCGGCCGCCTCTATATTACGACCTCCTGAAGCTGCCGAAGACCTTCCAGGCGCTGCAGCAGCAGATCGGCGTCGATGTCGAGAAGGATATCAGGAATTTCGTCGCCGTGCGTTCCGGCTTCCAGAAGTCGCTGGTCAGCGAGAACAACCGGCTGATCGAGCGCCACACCATTTCCACCGGCGTGTTCTGGACGTCCTATGACTTCTCCGGCAACGTCGGGGTGCAGAGCCTGTTCGAACACCCGTTGGGCCCGGGCGGCGAGGACGGCTTCCAGGAACAGGGCGGCGAGACGGTGTTCACGCTGCCCAACGGCCTCAACGGCTATTACCTCAACAAGGCCAGCGGTGAGCGGCTCGACAAGGGCCCGACCAGTATCGTTCGCGACAAGGACCGCAAGGACCTGGCGGTGGCCAACGCCATCTCGTGCTTCGGTTGCCACGACCACGGCTTCCGCCGGGCGCATGACGACATCCGCGAGCATGTAATCCACGACGTCAACTTCCCCAGGGACGTCCGCAAGGCGGTCGAGGCGCTGTATCCGCCGCACCAGGTGGTTGACAAGTACCTCGCCGACGACACCGCGCGCTTCGATGATGCCATGCGGCGCGCCGGGCTCGATCCTTCGCTGAAGCTCGACGGCATCGAGATGATCAACGCCTTGTCGAACAAGTATGAAAAGGACGTCGATCTCAATCTCGCCGCCGCCGATTTCGGCATGAAGCTCGATGATTTCGAGAAGGTGGCCGGCGAGCGCGGCGGCGATGCCCGCAACCTGCTCGACCGGTTGCAGCAGTCGGTGGTGCCGCGTGACAACTTCGAGGCTCAGTTCCCCAAGCTGATCTCGGAACTGACCGACAGCGAATCGCTGTTCAACCAGTACGATCAGCCCATCACCATCGCCAAGGTGAACACGGCCGATACCAAGATCGACGGCGATATCCACCTGTCGTTGTTCTCCACCAAGACCACCTACCACCAGAACGAACTGCCGGTGTTCATCGTGCAGTCCGACACCGATTGCCATCTCACGCTGGTCGATGTGGACGACAAGGGAACCGGCACGGTGCTGTTCCCGAACAAGTTCGAGAACGACACCTTGATCAAGGCCAACCAGGCGTTCGAGTATCCACGGCCCGATGCGCCGTTCCAGTTCCGCCTCAAGGACATCGGCACGGAAACGGTCATCGCCCTGTGCAATGCCAAGGCGAGCGCCGTTGACACCATCGTGCATCACTTCAAGGAGAAGAACTTTACCGACCTGGGCAACTACAACTCCTTCGTCACCCGGGCGATCTCGGTGGAAGCCAAGCAGGTAAAGGCCACGCCGGTCACCAAGGTCTCCGATGTGCCGGTGCACTCCGGGGTGGCGCGCGTGGCCATCAAGCTGACCGTGACGGGGCAGTGACGATGAAGCTGCGTGTTGCAATAGGGTTGCTGCCGGCGGCGTTGCTGCTGGCGGCACTCGCTGTCGCCCAGCCCGCCCGGGCCGATTGCAAGGCGATCGACACGGCAGCGCGGCAGGCGATGCAATCGGGTGCGGTGGCGAAGTATTCCGGCCTCTTGGCCGAGGCCCGCAGCGACAGCAGTTGCGATGCGATCTATCGCGGCAACCTGGCGCGGGTGCTGGCGCTCAGCGCCTTTCGCCATCTGGTCACCGCCAACCCGAACCCGTCGTCGGCCGAGATCGAGGCGGTGGCGGCGCTGGCCAAGCCGTGGCAGGTGATGATCACCCTGGGCGACAGCTACTTCGACGCAAAGGACTATGCCAAGGCCTTCAGGGCCTACGAGACGACACTCGACGACATGCGCGACGAAACGGCCAATCCCACCAAGCCACCGGCCGACATGGAGCGCCACGCCTACAAGCGCGCCATCGAGGCCCGGGCGTTGGCGCCCGCCTTCATCGCCAGCCGCTCCACCCGCGGCGTGCCGTCGGGACTGGCGTCGCCGAAATTCCGCAACTTTACCGCCGAGGCGGTGCCGGTGCCGATCCGCTTTGCCTTCGATTCCGCCGACCTGACGCCCGACGGCATCGCCGCCGCCAAGGAAATCCTGAGCTATCTGCAGGCCGGCGGCTATGACCATGTGGTGCTCATCGGCCACACCGATTCCAAGGGGCCGGCCGCTTACAACATGCAACTGTCGATCCGCCGGGCGGCGGCGGTGCGCGATTACCTGCTGGCCAATAATTATGCCGGCAAGGTCGATGTCGTCGGGCGCGGCGAAGAAGAGCCGTTCCAGGCCGACGATCCCTCGCGCTACACCCAGGACCAACTCGACGCCATGTCGCGGCGGGTAGAGTACAAGACCGAATAGCCCTAGATCATGCGCCCGGTTGGCCGGCCGGGCGCGGCTTTTTCAGTCCTTACGAGCAGTTTCAATATATATAAATCTTGCATGCAACCGGCATCCGGCGGCGGCGATGCGCCGTTGCGCAAGGCTGGGTAACAGGAAGGGAGAACGACGTGAGCGGATGGGCGAGGATTTTTCCGGGTGCGCTGCTGGTGGCGCTGTGGGTGGTAATGGCGGCCGTGAGCCCGGCGATGGCGGGTGAGGTCCATCGCCTGGCGTTGCAGATCTCCGACAAGGACCCGCAGAAGATGAACACCGTGCTCAATGTGGCGGCCAACGTGTCGCGCCACTACGCGGAACTCGGAGAAGCGGTGCAGATCCAGGTGGTGGCCTTCAATCAGGGCCTGCACATGCTGCGTGAGGACACCTCGCCGGTGAAGGAGCGGGTCCTGGGCTTTGCCAAGTCGGATGCCCAATGTGGTGTTCAATGCCTGCAACAACACCCTTCAGGGCATGGCCAAGAAGGAAGGCAAGGTGCCGCCGCTGGTCTCCAACGCCGTCGTGGTGCCGTCGGGCGCCGTGAGGCTGATGGAACTGGCCGAAAAGGGCTGGGTGATCCTCAGGCCTTGACCGCAGCGCCGTTGGATCAGGATAATTCTGGGTCGAGTCGATCCAGAATCATCCTGATCGATTCCAATAAGACAGAGCATGATGTTATCCGAAAAGTGGCACCCACTTTTCGGCATCAAGCTCCAGCCAGCCAGCGGGCGCATTCGGGGCCCAGTTCGGCGAGCGCCGTTTTCTTGTAGGCGGCGATCTCGTCGGCGTTGAGGGTGTCGCGCCAGCGCCCGTTGGTGCCCTTGTGCATGAAGGTTTCGGCGCCGCCCTCCCACAAGGCGCCGCCCAAGGGCACGCTTTCGCTGGCATGGGCCTTCATGTAAGTAAAGCTGCAATGCTCCAGGATGGCCGGCCATGTTGTTTCGTGGACGGGGATGTCAAGAAATTCGGCGAGGCGGCGGATCTGGCCCGGCATGTCGGCCTTGAGGTCGGCGAAGTGCAGCAGCTTGACATTCGGCAGATCGCGGATCTCCCACCACGACCTGATGTTTTCCCAGAACGGCCAGAACGGATAGCCGTTGCCTTCGAGCCATTCGTTGAAATACTGGCGGATAGAGGCAGGCGGCGGCTCGATCGGCGGGCCGATGCGGCCGGGCGTGTTGTTGAGCGCGTCGTACCACATGTCGTTGGCGGTGGCGTGGTGGTTGTACATGGACCAGATCACGTCGCGGCCGTCGCGGGCGATGTAGATGTATTTGGCCTTGGGCGAGAACACCAGCGCATCGACCGGCAGGTGGGTCTTGAGGAAACGCCTGTGGTCTTGCGCCTCCACCGCCGGCAGCTTTACCTCCTTGGGCGGCACCCTGAGGTCGAGCCACGGCGACATCTCGGCCACCGGCAATCCCTCGGCGCCGTCGAAGATCAACTGGGCGACGATCTGCTGCAGCCAGGTGGTGCCGGATTTGCCGTAGGTGGCGATGATGATGTCGTCATCGCGGAACGGAAAATCGTTCCAGAAGGTTGAATCCATATGATGGTTCTGGAACTCGCGGGTCTTCTTCGGCCACGCGACATCGGATGAAGACATGGGAGCAAGTCCTTTGCTGACATAAATTTCCGCTCAACGGATCATGTAGACCTTGCGCACCGTTTCATGCACCCGGCAAGTGCCCTTCCAGTCCTTGGGAAAGAACGCGATGGTGTCGGGGACGATCTCGATCACCTCGCCCGTCTCGTGGGTGTAGGTGCAGTGGCCCTCAAGGAAATGGCAGAACTCGTCGGATGTCACGTGGCAGTCCCAGAAGCCTGGCGTGCACACCCAGATGCCTACCTCGGAGGAGCCATCGGCATTGCACGACAGCATGACGCCGGAGGTGCGCGAGTGTCCCTCGATCATGGTGGGGATGATGCCCCAGTCCTTGAGGTCGTGGTCGTACTTGCGCGCCGGGACGAGATGGGGGGCGGAACTGGAAAAGGCGGCTTGCATCTTCATTCACCGTTTCAGGAGGTCATCGAGGAGGGTTGCCGCCTTGGTGGGGCCGTGGCGGGATTGCATGTGGCGGGAGGTTCGCTCAAGTTTCCGCTTCATTGCCTTGTCGGTCAAAAGCGTCTCGATGGCGGCCCACAGGCCGGCGTCGGTCCAGTCGCCGCGATGCATCTTGATGCCATGGTCGGTCTCGGCGACCCGCGTGGCGTTGTCGTGGCCGTCCCACACATAAGGCATGATGATCGCCGGCTTGCCGAAATACAGGCACTCGTTGAACGAGTTGTTGCCGCCGTGGTGGATCACCGCGTCGCATTGGGCGATCACCGAGGGTTGCGGGAACCAGCTTGCAGCGTGCACGTTGGCGGGGAGGGTGCCATAGTCCGCGAGGCCTTCGCCGAGATTGATGAGGACGCGGACCGGCATCTTGCCCAGCGCCGCCACCAGCCGCTTGAGCGTCGCGGTATCGCCAGTGCCGAGGCTGCCGAAGCTCACATAGATGAGGGGCTTGTCCTGGTTGTCGGCAAATTTGGGAATTTCATAGGGGGCCTCGTCGCGCACGCAACCCTCCAGATACTGGAACCTTACCGGATCGAGCGGGTGGCGGCGCTTGAAGGCGACGGGTTCGGGATACAGCAGCAGGTTGAGGAAGGGCGAGGCCTCGAAGAACTGTCCTGTCGGATAGGGGTCCTCGCCGGTGGTGATGAGGAAGCCGTTGAAGCCGTCGTGGATTGGCTTCACCACTTCGTTGAAATGGGTCTCGAAGGCTTCAAAGCAGGCCTTGTCGTTTTCCCCGCAACCGGAGAGATGCGGCGGGATGTCGGGATCGGGGATCTCGTTTTCCGAACACGAGATGATGCGAACCCAGGGCTTTCCGGTCTCACGCGAATAGCGCTTGATGGCCGGAAACAGGATCACATTATCGACGCAAACGACGTCGGGCTTGACCTCGGCAAGGACGCCGGGCAGTTCCTTTTCTGCCCATTCGGCGGTGGAGACGATGACTTCCCAGCAGTCGCGCACGTAAGTGTCGATCTGCTCGTAGGGCGTCTTGTTGAAGTTGGGTATGTGGCCGTTGATGAAGTCGGCCCAGAATTTTGCCATTTCCTCGGGCGGCATGGGTTCGGACATGTTGACGGCGCGGACCGGAAATCCATAGCCCTTGTAGACGTCGAGGAAACCGGGATCTGACAGGAACACCGCCTTGTGGCCGAGCTCTTCAGCCGCCTGGGCGATGCCAACGGAATTCAGCGCCGGCCCGAAGGCGGCTTCGGGGAAGAAGGCAATGGTCTTCTGGCTCATGGTGGAAATAATCTCCCGCTCTCTCTCGCCACAGATTAGGCCACAAGTCGGGGGGGCGCCGCAACGCCTTGAGTGGCGGTTCGGTTGCGCTTTGGCCTTGACGTTGGCGGTTGCGGTGGACGAGAGATGCCGGCATGCGCCTCTATCATCCTTCAGCCTTCGATTTCTCCACCCCCGTCGACAGTCACTGGCAGGCCACCGCGCCGCCGCTGCAGCGGGAATGTCCGCGTCTCGACGGGTCGGCGACGGCGGATGTCGCGATCATCGGCGCGGGCTTTGCCGGGCTCAACGCGGCGCTGCGGCTGGCAACCGCGCACGGCATCAAGCCGCTGGTGCTGGATGCGGCGCGTCCCGGATGGGGCGCCTCGGGGCGCAACGGAGGCTTTTGCTGCGCGGGTTCCTCAAAACTCTCCTATGGCGACATGATCGCCCGCTACGGGCTGGAGGAAGCGCGCCGGTTCTACACCGCGCAGGCTGAATCGGTGGAGCATGTAGGGGCGCTGCTGAGCGAGCACGGCATCGATGCCGAGCGTTCGGGGGCGGGTGACTGGGCGCTGGCCCACCGCGCCAACCGCATGCAGGGCCTCAAGGCAGAGCGCGACTTCATGGCAGCGACTTTCGGCCTCGACATGATGCTGGCGGATCGTTCCGAGCTTGAGGCGCGGGGGCTGGCGGGGCCGCAGTTCCATGGCGGCTTGTGGAGCCCGGTCGGCTTCGGCCTGCATCCGCTGCGCTATGTGCTGGGGCTGGCGCGGGTGGTGATCGACCTTGGGGTCAGCGTGCATGGAAATTCGCCGGTCACCGGCTGGCGGCACGAAGCCGGACTCAATGTCCTGACGACGCCGGGCGGTGAGGTGTGGGCGAAAAAGGTGCTTGTGGCCACCAACGGCTATAGCGACGAGGAGGTGCCGGCATGGGTGGGCGGGCGGCTGCTGCCGACGTTGTCACGGATCATCGTCACCCGTCCCTTGAGCCAGGAAGAGCGTCTGGCGCAAGGCTGGACCAGCCATGACATGGCCTATGACACCCGCGACCTCTTACACTATTTCCGCCTGCTACCGGACAATCGCTTCATGTTCGGCGGGCGTGGCGGCACCGATGCTTCGCCGTCGGGTCTCGATGCCATCACCCGGGCGCTCAGGGCGACGTTCGAAACGATGTTTCCGGCCTGGGCGGCGGTCGAGACTGAACGGGCGTGGGCGGGCTTTGTGTGCCTGGCACGGCGGCTGGTGCCGTTCGTCGGCGAGATCGATCAGATACCCGGTGGCTATGCGACGCTTGCCTGGCACGGCAACGGCGTCGCCATGGCAAGCTATGCCGGGCGGCTGATTGCCGACCTGATGGCGGGCGCCGACGGCGCGGCCGAAGCCATTCCGGGCATCGTGCGGCAGGCTCCACCGCGCTTTCCGCTGCCCGGCCTGCGGCGCCACTATCTCAAGGCCGCCTATGCCGGCTTCGGAGTGAGGGACGAATGGTTGTGAGGGTAGCGGCCGCGCGCTTATGATGGGCGGGCAACGGCCAAGGGAGCAGCAATCGATGGGCAAGAAGAAGAACGACGCGCCAACCGAGGCGCTTCCCGAAGCGTTGTATTCGCTCGATCATGAGGCGCTGCCCGATGCGATCGCCGAGCGGGCGTTTCCGCATGGCGATTATGTGGTCTCCAAGGAGATCAAGAAGAAGACCTACGAAAGCGAGCTCAAGAAGTTGCAAATCGAACTGGTGAAGGTGCAGGACTGGGCGGTGGAAAAGGGCGAGCGCATCATCTGCCTGTTCGAGGGGCGCGATGCGGCCGGCAAGGGCGGGGCCATCCAGCGCTTCGTTCAGTATATCTCACCACGCCATGCGCGCGTGGTGGCGCTGGCCAAGCCGACCGACATCGAGCAGGGCCAATGGTATTTCCAGCGCTATGTGGCGCATCTGCCGACCCGCGGCGACATGACCCTCTACGACCGCTCGTGGTACAACCGCGCCGGGGTCGAGCGGGTCATGGGCTTTTGCAGCGAGTCGCAGGTTGAGACCTTCTTCGAGGAGGTTACGGTGTTCGAGCGGCTGCTGACGGGCGACGGTATCCATCTGTTCAAGTTCTGGCTGACGGTCGCCCGGGCCGAGCAACTGAAGCGCTTCTATGAAAGGAAGCTCGATCCGCTGAAGGGCTGGAAGCTGTCGCCGATCGACCATGACGCCGTGCACAAGTGGCACGATTATTCCCGCGCCATCGCCGACCTGCTGGCGCGCACCGACAAGCCGGAGGCACCGTGGACGGTCATCGATTCCAACGACCAGAAGCGGGCGCGGCTTGAATGCATCAAGACGGTGCTCAACAAGTTCGATTATGCCGGCAAGGAACCCGACAACATCGCCGCGGTGGACACCCGGCTGGTGACGAGCGCCAAGGACTTCCTCGACCGGCCCGACGGCAATATGTGAAGGGGAGCGGCCCGCCCCTAAATGGCTGAGTTGAACAGGCCGCCGTCGATCAGGAAATTCTGCCCGGTTATGTAGCCGGCCGCGTCCGAGCACAGGAAAGCGCACAGTTTGCCCAGTTCGTCGGGATGGCCGAAACGGCGGGCCGGGACGGTGGAGGCGCGGGTATCGGCCATCTCATCGACACTGACGCCCTTCATTTCGGCCTGGGCGCGGGTGGAGTTCTTCAACCGGTCGGTGTCGAACATGCCGGGCAACAGGCCGTTGATGGTGACGTTGTGGTGGGCGATATCGCGCGCGGGTCCGGCGAGGAAGGCGGTGAGGCCGGCGCGCGCGCCCGATGACAGATCGAGGCCGAGGATGGGCATCTTCACCGACGCCGAGGTGATGTTGACGATGCGCCCGAAGCGGCGCTCGATCATCGCCGGCAACACCTTCTGGATGAGTTCGATGGGGGTGACCATGTTCTGCACCACGCCGTCGAGGATCATGGCGCGGTCGAGGGCGCGAAAGTCGCGGAAAGGCGGCCCGCCATTGTTGTTGATGAGGATGTCGGGATCGGGGCAGGCGGTCAGAATCGCTGCCTGGCCCTCATGCGTGGAGACATCGGCGGCAACCGCCATGACCTTTGCCCCGGTGGCTTTCCTGATCTCTTCGGCTGTCGCTTCGAGGACGCTCACATCGCGGCCGTTGACCACTACCTCGACACCGTCGACAGCCAGCGCCATGGCGCAGGCCTTGCCGAGCCCGCGGCTTGATGCGCACACAATCGCCTTGCGCCCCGTGATGCCCAGATCCATGGCCTTTGTCCTTTCCTCGTCAGTGCCTCCGGTGGGCACCGGCAGGGAATGAACCTGAAAGCCGCCGGCGATGCAAGAGTGCGACGGTGGCGGCTATCAATTGGTGGAATTTAACCCGTAATGACCGCCGGGAAGGGCAACGAAGGTGGTGGCAGGGGCTCGGCGAGTGGGCTATAGAGCCTGCGGCATCAAGGATGAGGCATCATGCAGGGCGAATTACCCGATTTCAGCGATATCGAGGCGGCAGCGGCAAGGCTGAAGGGCGAAGCGGTAGAAACGCCGCTGCTTGAAAGCGCCGGGCTCAATGCTCTCACCGGCGCACGGGTGCTGGTGAAGGCGGAATGCCTGCAGCGCACCGGCTCATTCAAGTTTCGCGGTGCATGGAACCTCATCTCACAGCTCGAAGGTGCCGGCGGGGTGGTGGCCTATTCTTCCGGCAACCATGCGCAAGGGGTGGCCGCGGCGGCGCGCCTCAAGGGGCTGCCGGCGATCATCGTCATGCCGGCCGATACCCCCAACATCAAACAGCAGAACACCCGCGCGCTGGGCGCCGAGATCGTCCACTACGATCGCGCCACCCAGTCACGCGAGGAGATTGCCGCAGCGATTGCCCGCGACAAGGGCTGGGTCATCGTGCCGCCATACGAGCACGCCCATATCATCGCCGGTCAGGGGACCGCCGGGTTGGAGATGGCGCGGCAGGCCGAAGCGCGCGGCGTCCACCTCGATGCGGTGGTGGTGAACACGAGCGGCGGCGGTCTGACGGCTGGCATCGCACTGGCGTTGCAGGCGCTGTCGCCGGCAACGCTTCTCTACAGCGCCGAGCCGGAAGGGTTCGATGACTATCGCCGCTCGCTGGAAAGCGGCGAGCGCCAGACCAATGCCAGCACCGCCGGGTCGATCTGCGATGCGCTGCTGTCGCCGACGCCGGGCGAGATGACGTTTGCCATCAACCAGCCACGCCTGGCCGGCGGACTGGTGGCCAACGAAGCGCAAGTCGGGCAGGCCATGCGGGCGGCTTTTCAGCACCTGAAGATCGTCGCCGAGCCGGGTGGCGCGGTGGCACTGGCCGCGGTGCTCTCAGGCGCCATAGAGACCAGCGGGCGCAACATCGGCGTGGTGGTCTCGGGCGGCAACGTCGATGCGGACCTGTTCTGCCGGCTGATAAAGTGAGAGCGCGGCACAAAACGGCAGGCATTGACTGGTCATCACGCGGAAATGGATAGTTTGTAGGCCGCACCCGGGACGACTGCGTCGTCGGCCATCGCGGAGGGATCAGACCCTCCAGCTTCCGCCGGTCACCAAACGCATTACCCCTTTGCGGATATTGTGGAAGTCAACCCCGATCAGAGCGTCATTGGCATCCAGTCCCTTCATGGCGCGGATGCCATAGCACTTGAGGAAGACTTCCTGCTGGCGTTTGCGGCCCTGTGTGGCATGGCGGGCATTCTTGTATTGCTTGCTGGTGTCATCGACGCTGGTTTCGTCGTGTTCGTGAATGCTCTCTGGCGTGAAGGCCAACGCCCAACCGGCTTTTTGCAGATCGATCATGAAGGCCGAGTGTTCACCCTGAATGGGCAGTTCCTCGTTCCATTTCACCGTTTGAAAGACTTCTCGCCGAATGAGCAGGAAATTGCGGGTGTAATTGGCATAGGCAAAGCGCAAACCATCGGCGTTCGACCACAGCCATTGGTCGGCCGGCACGCTGAATTTGTAAAGAATGCCGTCACGAATGATCATGTGGCCTTGCTTGTTGCTGATCTGGCCCGACTTGATGCCCTTGCCGTCGCCGAGCTGGCATTCAAGGCCGGACAAAGCCCCGATTTCAGGGCGGTGGGCCATAATGCGCAGCATGGCGGCGAGGTCGGTGCGCTCGGAAAAATTGAAATCGTCGTCGAGGCGCAGGACATAGCGCTCATCGCGCAGCTCGCCCACCAGTTCATTGCGGGCCGTCGTCACGTTTACCCGGCCTGGATAGGTGCGCACAAAATGTCCGCCGGCGGTCAGGGTGCGATACAGATCGGCGACGGCTGGCGAACTTTCTCCATCGTCGGCGATGTAGATCCGGTAGTCCTGATTGCAGTAGGCTTGAATGCGCTCGACACACTTCAACAGGCGGTTTGGCCGGTTGAATGTCTTGATGAAGATGGCGATGCGATGGGGGGGCATGTCGGCTGCTCGGTAACATGGGGTTTCAAGGAATTCAAGCGTCGCAGGCATGGCGACAAGGGCGGCTGGTGAAGGCTACGGCAGCGGCGCGAGACCATGATCGCAGGCCCTTGAGGTGGCGGACACGCACACCTCCTGCAACAGCATTTCGGCCTTCACCGGGATCATGTCGCGATAATGGCCGATCTTGAACTTGACCCGGTTGCCGGGGATGTGAGGATCGATGTCGCCCTCGGCGCGAACGATGAAGCGGTCGTTGGCGTAGACATCGATGCGGGCACCCTGAGGCCCGCCGGCGCGGATGCGGTAGGTCATGCGCACCCAGCCGTTCTTGGGGTCGGGCAGTGTCGCCAGGGTGGAAAGATCAGCGGCCTTGAGTTTCAGATGGACGGGCTGGCAGCGCTGGCCGATCCTGTCGCCTTCCGAATAGCGGCACTGCAGAGGCGGTACCGGCACCAGCGTGGTATTCTCTGGAGCATTTGAAAAGTCCGGATCGCCACCCGTCTTGGCGAACATGCAGCGGCAACCGTCGTCCTCAACCGTGAGGTGGAGGACGCCGTTGTCGAAGCGCTGGGCAAGGAACGGGCTGCCTTTGAAGCCGGGCATCATGTGCTGGTACTTCCATTGCCCGATCACCCAGCGCGCCGATCCGCAGGCCGGTATGGTGTCGCCGCCATAACCCTTGAGCCTGAAGGTGAGGGAATACCAGGTGTCCTGGCCGATAGCGGGATAGAGGTCGGCGGGCGCAAAGCGCAGCTCGTTGCGCTGGATGATGGGCTCGCCGTTGCGCCGCTCGGGCTTCGGGCAGTCGAAGCCGGCAATGGCGGCCATCGTCGAGGTATTGGCGAAAAAGCTCGGGCCAAGGGTGTCGGCTTCGGCCACCAGATCGCCTTGCGCAACGGACATGCACGGGCCGGGATCCTCGTGCCTGCCGTCGATCTTCATGGCCAGATAGGGGCGTCCGGTTGCGGTATCGACGCCGAAGCTGAGAAGCGCCGGGTCGGCCTGGCAAGTGCGCCACAGGCTGGTGTCGACGGTGCCTTCGGCAAAGGTGTCCAGAGCCTCGCCGGCGATGGCTGTGGCGGCGGCGAAAAAGCAACCAACGGCCGCGGCAACGGCGGCCGCCAGCCGGGGGTAGAGATTCGAACGGGTCGATCGTAGGTGCATGACCGCAACTTTCGATTGGCGTCGCATGATGTTTCGGGGCCGGTGGAAACCACCGCCTTGGGGCGACGGCAAAGGCGATTGAAGCCGTCCGTCGGCCTCGCCGGGAATGGTGCCTATTGATCCGGATCAATGCAAGGCGAGCTTGAGCGCGCGAAAATACTATTCTCAGTTGAATTGGTCAGTTTTCGAAAGATGGAGGACTGAAAAATGCCAAACAAAGCCAGCAAGCAAGCGCTAACCACAGGGGGGTGGAACGATCCGTTCCAGGCCTATCGTGCCGAGATGGACCGTATGTTCGATGCCTTCTTCGGCGACCGCGGTTCGGTTGCGCCACAGATGGGCTTTGGTGTGCCGGCGGCAGCCAATGGGCGTGGCTTCATCGTGCCGGACATCGATATCACCGAGAACGACAAAGAGGTTTCGCTGACGGCGGAATTGCCCGGCCTCGATGAATCCGACGTCGATTTGAGCGTGCGCAACGGCATGCTCACCCTCAAGGGCGAGAAGAAATACGAGCATGTCGATGACAAGGACGATGTCCACATGGTGGAGCGGCGCTTCGGCAGCTTCCAGCGCAGCTTCCGGCTTCCTGACACGGTGGACGCCGAACGCATCGACGCGAAGTTCGACAAGGGCGTGCTGCGGGTGGTGATGCCCAAGAAGGAGGGCGCCGTGGAGCCGGTCAAGAAGATCGCCATCAAGGCAACCTGAAATCCCTGAATGGCGTCTGTCTGCCGCCCGCGGGCAGGCGCTTTTGGGGGTTGGCCCGGCATCCAAGTGATCCGCAGTCGCTGGTGCCGGGCTTCTTTGATTCGATAAGGAGTGCTTGCGCGCGGTGAGGCACGAGATGCATAATCGCCCGTACGCAGCCCTCATCCTGGATCAAAGCACCATGTCCGCGCCCACTCAATCGGAAATCGAAGCCTTTCGCCGCGACGGCGCCACCGTGCTGCGCGGCGTCCTGGACGCGACGTGGCTCGACCGCCTTGCCGCGGCGGTGGAAGCCAACATCAAGAGCCCGGGCCCCTACGGCAAGAACCACACCGAGGAAGGCCGGCCCGGTGCCTATTTCGGCGACTATGCGAATTGGCAGCGCTTTCCCGAATTCCGCCAGGTGTGCGACGAGGGGCCGCTGGGCGCCATCGCGGCAGTGCTGATGGGCGCGCGGCGGGCGCAGCTTTTCCATGAGCATGTGCTGGTGAAGGAGCCGGGCACCGCCGATCCGACGCCATGGCATCAGGATCTGCCCTATTACTGCATGGATGGCACCCAGACGGTGTCGATCTGGGTGCCGCTCGATCCGGTCTCGGAAAAAGTCTGCCCGCATTTCCTTGCCGGCAGCCACAAGGGGGCGGTCACCTTCGTGCCGCGCCGTTTCAAGACGCTCAAACCTCTGGAAGGCGATACCTCCACCTATGAGCCGTTCCCCGACATCGATGAGGAACGCGATGCGACCGCGTTGCGTGCCTGGGCGCTGGAGCCCGGCGATGCGGTCGCTTTCGACTACCATACCCTGCACAACGCCCCGCCCAATTCGACTGGGCGGCGGCGGCGGGCGGTGAGCTTCCGCTTCCTCGGCGAGGATTGCCGCTATGTCGAGCGCAGCCATGAAGTGTCGCCGCCGTTTCCCGAGATGGGCCTCAAGCTCGCCATGGGCGATCAGTTGCCGGAAGACTGGTTTCCGGTGGTGTGGCCGACGCCGTGACGATGTCGGGCGGATGCCAGTGCGGGGCGGTGCGCTACCGCATATCGGGGGGGCCGTTGGGGAATGCGGGCATCTGTCATTGTCGCATGTGCCAGAAGGCATTCGGCTCATGGGGAGCGGCGCTGGTCAGTGTCGATCGAGGTCATCTCGTGTGGACGCGCGGCCAGCCTGGCGAATATCGCTCGTCGGCCATCGTGGCGCGTGGCTTTTGCCGTGACTGCGGGACGCCGCTCTACATGAGCGAGGACGGCGATCCCCACTACGAGATCGCCATCGGCAGCCTTGATGATCCAGAAGCCGCCGTGCCTGATCACCAGGTCGGGGTGGAAAGCGAGCTGTCGTGGTTCGCCAGCCTCAGCGCCCTGCCGCGCGAAACGACGGCGGAAAACCGTTCGCCCGAAGACCTGGCGCGGCTGAAAAGCCGGCAGCATCCCGATTTCGATACCGCCGAGTGGCCGCCCCTCAAGCCGTAATCAGGCCTGCGGCGGATTCCTTTTGTTGATGGCTTCAAGGCGCTGGCGCGCCACCTCGCGCACAGCATCGCCGATCTCGGCATTGGACTGCACGAGGCGGCGGAAATCGCGCACGCTGAGCGCCAGAAGCTCGCAGGTGCGCGCCGCGGACACGGTGGCGGTGCGCCTGGTGTCCTCCGAGATCATCGCTACCTCGCCGAAGAAGTCGCCCTCCGACAGCCGGATGGGGCCGGAGGGCGTCTCCACCTCCACTTGCCCCGATGCAATGAAATACATGGCCTCGGCCTCGTCGCCCTTGGTGATGATGACATCGCCCGCGGCCACCCGGCGCGCCGTCAGGAGGCCGACAAGCCGGGCCACGGCGGCGGCATCGAGACGGGCAAACAGCGGCACCCGCGCCACCATGGCGAAGCTGACGACGAAGTCGCGCCGGCGGATCTGCTCCTGAAAGCTGGTGGCGATGATGCCGACCGGGAGGGCGAAGAACAGGATGCCGAAGATGATGGTGAAGCCGGCGACCATCTTTCCCACCACGGTGATGGGCACCACGTCGCCGTAGCCCACCGTCGACAGCGTGACGACCGCCCACCACATGGCGCTCGGCACATCGCCCAGCCGGTCCGGCTGCGCCGTTCCCTCAGCCAGAAACATGGCGACGCCCGCCACCAGCAGCAGCCCGGCAAACAACAGCGCACTTCCGGCCAGCGCCCGCCATTCAGCAGCGATCACCCCGATGATGGTGTCGAGGACCGGCGAATAACGCGCTAGGCGGTAGAAGCGGATAATGCGCAGGATGCGCACCACGGCCAGGTTGGGCCCGAAGAAGATCTCGATGAAGAAGGGCATGATGGCCGCGAAGTCGAGAAGCATCATGGGGCTGGTGGCGTGGGTCAGCCGGGCCCGCCAGTCAGGTCTCTGGCGCAAGGCGGGATGTTCCGGCGCCGTCCAGATCCTGGCCGCATATTCGACGATGAAGATGACGACGCAGAAATGATCGAACCACAACAGCGCGGTGCCATAGACCTGATGAATGGTGGCAACGGTATCGGCAACCGAGGCCGCGACGTTGGCAATGATGATCGCGACCATGGCGATGTCGAAGGCGCGCACCACGGCATCGCCGCGGCGGCTGCGTTCCAGGACGTCAAAAAGCCGACGCCTGAATGGTTCGGCAGCCGTCATGCCGATCATGGGGAGCGGTTCCCGCAAGATGCCGTCGTCGCGCATCGCCATCGTGTGAACCACGTCCCGCATTCGGCCGCATTGCGACGTCGCCACGGTAGCGACGCGATGCCCGGCAATGCTGATCGATTGCCCAAATGAGAGGCACAATCTGGGCGGAATGTTGCCGGTATTGAGGCGATCATGCGCCGATTGTTGCCTTGATGGCGGCGATCGCCTCGGCGGCCCTGGCGCCGTCGGGGCCGCCGCCCTGGGCCATGTCGGGCCGACCGCCGCCGCCCTTGCCACCGACTGCCGCAACGCCGGCGCGCACCAGGTCGATGGCGTTGACGCTACCGGCGAGGTCGGGGCTGACGCCGGCGGCGACAGCTGCCTTGCCGTCGTTCACCGTCACCAGCGCCACGACGCCCGAGCCCAGTTGCTTGCGCGCTTCGTCAACGAGGTTGCGCAACTCCTTGGGGTCGATCCCTTCAAGGACGCGGGCCACCACCTTGATGCCGCCAACGTCTTCCGGGGTGCTTTCAGCGCCGCCGGCACCGCCCATGGCGAGGCGCTTTTTTGTATCACCGAGTTCACGCTCCAGCCGCCGGCGTTCTTCCAGAAGCTGGCCGATGCGGGCCTCGACATCGCCCGACTGGACTTTCAGCAGGTGGGCAATGCGGCCAAGGCGGTTATCCTGGTCTTCCAGATAGCGCCGTGCCGCCTCGCCGGCCAGCGCCTCGATACGCCGCACGCCGGCCGCCGAGGCGCTTTCGGCGACGATGCGGACCAGGCCGATATCGCCGGTGCGCGCCACGTGGGTGCCGCCGCACAGCTCCAGCGAATAGACCGGCTTGTTGGGACCGCCCTCGGGTTGGCGGCCCATGGAAACCACGCGCACTTCATCGCCGTATTTCTCGCCGAACAGCGCCATGGCCCCTTCGGCGATGGCATCATCGACGCTCATCAGCCGGGTGGTGACGGGATCGTTCTGCAGAATGACGGCGTTGGCGATCTCCTCGACGCGGTCGATCTCTGCTTCATCCATGGCCTTTTGATGGGAGAAGTCGAAGCGCAGTCGGCCGGGCTCCACCAGCGAACCTTTCTGTGCGACGTGGGTGCCAAGCACCTGGCGCAGCGCTTCGTGCACCAGATGGGTGGCGGAATGGTGCAACCTGACGCCCTGGCGGCGGGCATGGTCGACGGCAAGTTCCACGGGGTCGCCGCGATGCAGCACGCCCCTCACCAGGCGGCCGTAGTGGACGAAGAGGTCGCCCAGCTTCTTTTGCGTGTCGCTCACCTCGAAGACGGCGCCGTCGGCGGTGCGGATGGTGCCACGATCGCCCACCTGGCCACCCGATTCGCCATAGAACGGTGTCTGGTTGACGATGACGGCCGCTTCGGCGCCCTCCGAAAGGGCATCTGACTCCTTGCCGTCGGCGGCGACGATGGCCTGCACCACGCCTTCGGCGGTCTCGGTGGCGTAGCCGAGAAATTCGCTCGCCCCCACCCGGTCGCGCAGTTCGTACCACAAGCCCTCGGTGGCGGCCTCGCCGGAACCCGCCCAGGCCTTTCGCGCCTCGGCGCGCTGGCGCTGCATGGCGGCGTTGAAGCCGTCCGTGTCGACGCCGATGCCGCGTGCCTTCAGAGCATCCTGGGTGAGGTCGAGGGGAAAGCCGAATGTGTCGTAGAGCTTGAAGGCCACCTCGCCCGGCAGGCGCTTGCCGGACTCAAGGTGGCCGGTTTCCTCATCGAGAATGCGAAGCCCGCGCTCCAACGTCTTGCGAAAGCGGGTTTCCTCCAGCTTGAGCGTCTCGGTGATGAGCGCATCGGCGCGCTCCAGTTCCGGGTAGGCGGCGGACATCTCGCGCTTCAGGGCCGGCACCAGCTTCCACATCAAGGGTTCGCTTACGCCCAGCAATTCGGCATGCCGCATGGCGCGGCGCATGATGCGGCGCAGCACATAGCCGCGGCCTTCGTTGGAGGGAAGGACACCGTCGGCGACGAGGAAGCAGGCCGCCCGCAGGTGATCGGCGATGACCCGGTTGGAGGCCTTCGCCGTCCCTTGAGCGGCCACCCCGGTTTTTTCCTCGATGGCGCGGATGAGGGCCTTGAAGAGGTCGGTCTCGTAGTTGTCATAGGTTCCCTGCAAGACGGCGGAAATGCGCTCCAGACCCATGCCGGTGTCGATGGAGGGACGCGGCAGGGAAACCCGCTCATCGGTTGTCACCTGCTCGTACTGCATGAACACCAGGTTCCAGATCTCGATGAAGCGGTCGCCGTCCTGATCGGCCGAGCCGGGAGGGCCACCGGGTATTCCGGGTCCGTGGTCGTAGAATATCTCCGAACAGGGCCCGCAGGGCCCGGTCTCGCCCATGGCCCAGAAATTGTCGGAGGTGGGGATGCGGATGATGCGATCATCACCGAGGCCGGCGATCTTCTTCCACAGGCTGTGGGCCTCGTCGTCTTCGGCATAGACGGTCACCAGCAGGCGATTGCCGTCGAGACCCATTTCGCGGGTTACCAGGTTCCACGCCAGTTCGATGGCCAGGTCCTTGAAGTAGTCGCCGAACGAGAAGTTGCCCAGCATCTCGAAGAAGGTATGGTGGCGGGCGGTGTAGCCGACGTTTTCCAGGTCGTTGTGCTTGCCGCCGGCACGCACGCATTTCTGGGCGGTGACGGCACGCTTGTAGGGGCGGGATTCAAGGCCGGTGAAGACGTTCTTGAACTGCACCATGCCGGCATTGGTGAACATCAAGGTGGGGTCGTTGTGCGGCACCAGCGGGCCGGAGGCGACGATCTGATGGCCGGCCTTGCGGAAATAGTCGAGAAACTGCGATCTGATCTCGCTGACGCTGGTCATGGTCTGATCTCGCTGACGCTGGTCATGGGCTGCAAAAATCCTGAAATCGGGCCTGAAGTCGGGCCGGGGTGCTTGGCGGGTGCTACGCCGACGTATTCAAGCAAGGGGTAATAGCCTCCTTGGCCAAGTCGTGTCCACAGCATCGCATGGGGGCGAGCGGGGTACCCATGGTGCCGCGGGGGCGCCATGAAAAAAGCGACGGCCGGATCGCTCCGGCCGCCGCTTCGACTTGCTCAGGGTCTTAAAGCGTCAATTCGCGCCTATTCGCCATCGCCTTCGACACCAGCCTCGTCGGGATCGATGATACGCTGGGCGATCAGGCCGGCATTGGCGCGGATGGCCTGTTCGATGGTCGCGGCGATATCCGGGTTGTCCTTGAGAAAATTCTTGGCGTTCTCGCGGCCCTGGCCGATACGCTCACCAGCGTGGGAATACCAAGACCCCGATTTGTCCACCACCCCGGCCGTTACGCCGAGATCGATCAACTCGCCGGTCTTGGAGATGCCCTGGCCGTACATGATGTCGAATTCCACCTGGCGGAAGGGCGGGGCAACCTTGTTCTTGACCACCTTGACCCGGGTCTGGTTACCCACCGTCTCGTCACGGTCCTTGATGGCGCCGATGCGACGGATGTCGAGGCGTACCGAGGCGTAGAATTTCAGTGCATTGCCGCCGGTGGTGGTTTCGGGACTACCGAACATGACGCCGATCTTCATGCGGATCTGGTTGATGAAGATCACCATGGTGTGCGACTTGGAGATGGAGGCGGTGAGCTTCCTCAGCGCCTGGCTCATCAAACGGGCCTGCAGGCCGGGCAGGCTGTCACCCATTTCACCTTCCAGTTCGGCGCGCGGGGTCAGTGCCGCTACCGAGTCGATCACCAGCACGTCGACAGCGCCGGAACGTACCAGGGTATCGCAGATCTCCAGCGCCTGCTCGCCGGTATCGGGCTGGGAGATGAGCAGTTCGGAAATGTCGACGCCGAGCTTCTTGGCATAGATCGGATCGAGGGCATGTTCAGCGTCGATGAAGGCGCAAATGCCGCCGCGCTTTTGCGCCTCGGCGACGGTGTGCAGGGCCAGCGTGGTCTTGCCGGAGGATTCAGGCCCGTAGATCTCGATGACCCGGCCGCGCGGCAGGCCGCCGATCCCAAGCGCGATATCGAGGCCGAGCGAGCCGGTGGAAACGGATGCGATTTCGACTGCCGGGTTCTGTCCCAGCTTCATCACCGAACCCTTGCCGAAAGCCCGTTCGATCTGGCTCAGAGCGGCATCGAGCGCCTTGGTCTTGTCCATCGAGGAAGTTTCCACCACCCGCAAATTGGATTGTCTCATAATCGCGCTCCTTATTTCACATGCCAGCCCGCCTGCGCAATGGATGCGTCATGTGGCGGTGTGGGAGCAAGATGTACCAGTTTTGTTCCATGCGCAAGCGAATTCGTAACCTGCGGAAATTCATCGTGAAATTCCTTGGTTAGCGAACAGATTATGAACAGAAAATTACCGATAAGTCATGTAGGGGGAACAGAATGCGGCGATGACCGGCGAGGCGAATCCTTCCGTTACGGGGCGGCGCGGCGAAGTTTAAATTGCGCCCGCGTGGCTGCAGGAGTTCGGTCACATGCCCGCTTTGGCGTCGTTGCATCGTTTGATTGTCATCTGGGCGTGCGCGGCCGCATGGCTGGCGCTGGTGGCGCTGGCCGCGGCAGCGAAGGAGGCTGACAAGGACTTCATCTCCACGCCGGGAGCCGCCGAGGGCGCGGTGCTGCGGATCATCGAGGCGGTGGGGCGCACGCCGAAGATGCTCAGCATCGACATTGTGCCGCAACCGCTGCATCTCGGCGCCCTGGGCGATGTGGCAACGATCGCCCATGCCGCCACCGAGCGCGCCGGGCTGGAGGATCCGGCAATCGTCACCTCGATCACCATCGCCCGCAGCGTCGCCATCCTGCCGAGGCCGAGTTATGGCGATATCCGTTGGACCATCGAGGTCGCGAGCCCCAACGAGGCGGCCACCGTCTATGCCAATGCTCGTGGCGAGATCGTCGCGATCGATCTGTCGCGCACCCACCGCGCCAAGACGATTAACCTGCTGGATGGCGACTGGCGGGTGCTGGATGCCCAGCGGGCGCTCGCCTCGGCGGTCGGCGCGGGCAAGATCGTCTACAAGGTCTCTGTCGGGCATCGAGCGGTGTCGGTGGACGCCGTCAGTCCCGACGATCCCAAGCGGCTGCGCGCTTATATATGGAGCCTGAGCGGGGTACGCCGCGGCCTCATGGACATGCCCAACATCGATGTCCTGACGGGCCGTCCCGACCAGGCCGCGTTTTCATTCGATGCCGTGGACCTGACCATGGTGCCGGCGCTCATTGCGCAGGCGCGTCAGAAACTCTCCACAGGCCCAAGGGTCAGGAAACTGAATTAAGCGTCGAGGGGAAAAGATATCTGAGGCCGGAGGCATGCCATTGGGGCTAATTGGTCATTGAGCCGCCTGTCGGGGAGAGAGGCGCATGCTCCCGGCCTCAGATAACGGAATGAAGCGTGTGTGTCACCGAGACGCCCCGTTCCGCAGTTCACGTTCTCGTGCCATGGGCATCGCTATGCCCGCATGGCGTGTTTTTTGTTGATGGACACGCTATAGGGGAGGCGTTAAAAATCATCTAACAAAAGTTGTGTTGATGAAATTATAAACTTCATGGTTGTGGTGAAGACCGGCCTGCTGCGACCGCGCGGTTGACAGGCCCCGGCAGGCGGGTCAAGCGTGTCAACGACCACAAGCCGCCCACCCATGCCGCCGGAGCACCAAGATGCCCCCATCCGAGTCGCCGATCGTCGATGCCCTGCAATACTGCAATTTCTCGGAAAAGATCTTTCGCCAGATGCGGGCCGGCGGCCTGAGCGCCGTTCACGTCACCATCTGCTATCACGAGATGTTTCGCGAGACGGTGGCCAATATCGAGCGCTGGAACCGTTGGTTCGAGCGCTTTCCCGACCTGATTTTCAAGGGCTTGAGCGGGGACGATGTGCGGCGGGCGGCAAAGGAGGGGCGCACCGCCATCTTCTTCGGGCTGCAGAATTGTTCGCCTATGGAGGACGATATCGGGCTGGTTGAGGTGCTTCATACCCTTGGGGTGCGCTTCATGCAGCTCACCTACAACAACCAGTCGCTGCTGGCGACGGGGTGCTACGAGGCCGCCGACGGCGGGTTGACCCGCATGGGCCGCCAGGTGGTGGCCGAAATGAACCGGGTGGGCCTGGTCGTCGACATGTCGCATTCGGGCGAACGCTCGACGCTGGAAGCCATCGAACATTCAAGCCGGCCCATCGCCATCACCCATGCCAACCCAAAGGCTTGGCATCCGGGGTTGCGCAACAAGTCCGACGACGTGCTGAAGGCGTTGGCGGCCTCGGGCGGCATGTTGGGCTTTTCGCTCTATCCACATCATTTGAAAGGTGGTGCGGCGTGCACGCTGGCGGATTTTTGCGAGATGGTGGCCCGCACCGCCGATCTCATGGGGATCGACCACATCGGCATCGGCTCTGATCTCTGCCAGGACCAGCCCGACAGCGTGGTGGAATGGATGCGGGTGGGGCGGTGGACGAAAGAGGTCGATTACGGCGAGGGCTCGAAGGATAACGCCGGCTTTCCCCCGCAGCCGGCGTGGTTCAAGGACAATCTCGGGCATCAGAACATTGCCGCCGGGCTGGCGCGGCAGGGGTTTCAGCCGGGCGAGGTGGCGAAGATCATGGGGGGCAACTGGCTCGACTTCTTCGATGTGAGCTTCGGGCCTTTGAAGTGATGCCTAGCGTCGTGGCCGGCCGGCGGCTGCGGCAACATTGTGCGCCGCGGCGGCGCGAACAAGGGCCTTGAAGGCGGCTGCATCGATCTCCTCGCCCTCGTGGATATCAATGGCGCGGCGCGTGTTGCCGTCGAGACTTGCATTGAAGATGTCTGACGGGTCGGCGAGCGCGGCGCCTTTTGCAAAAGTCAGCTTCACCTTGTCCTTGTACGTCTCGCCGGTGCAGATCAGGCCGGCGTGCTCCCAAAGCGGAACGCCTGAAGGGTTCGACGGCTTTCGCCATTTCACCGCCTCGACTGTATCGGGCAGGGCCTCGGTGTTGAGCGCCCGCAGCCGCGCAAGCACCTCGCCGCGCCAGTCACCCAGCGCCGCAAACTTGGCGTCGATCTCCGCGGAGGGGGAGGTTGAGGTTGTTTGCCGAGGCGTGTGGGGCATGGGTATGGGGTGCCTTGTAGCCGGGTCGAATCGCAATCCACGGGCGGCTTGATGGGCCTTCAGACTTCAATACCAGAAACCGGCTCCGCCTCCGGGTATTCCGGCAAGCCGTCGTCGAGCCTGATCCAAACGGTGCGTCGGCTTACGAAGGCATGAAGCTGAGGATCGATCTGATCCGGATCGTCGAGCGATCCGGCGGCGATCACGAGGATGTCGGGCTGGGCAAAATACCGGGCCGAAACGGTGCTTCCGCATTTTGGGCAGAAGCCGCGTTCGCACAGGTCGGACGAAGCGTAGTATGTCGGCTCGTTGCCCGCCCACACGAAGTCCTTTGTATGGAACATGACGTCGGTGGCAAAAGCGGCGCCTGTATGCTTCTTGCAGTTGCCGCAATGACAGTGGCCCGCCCAGAAGGGAGGAACTTTGGCCTCGTAGCGTACGAGGCCGCATAGGCACCCACCGGTGTATGACATGTTCCCTCCTTCATTTCTCAGTCGAAAAGCCCAGATTTTGCTTCGCCGTATCCGGCTTCGCCATCACCTTCCCAAAACCTTGTAGAGCGCAG
>Ga0315540_10000024_pt1 | contig 69165 bp, 79 predicted proteins | sample SalMarSW160110MG_FD_203677 | JGI IMG/M metagenome (GOLD analysis project Ga0315540, IMG submission 203677) | Salt marsh sediment microbial communities from the Plum Island Ecosystem LTER, Massachusetts, United States - Salt Marsh Sediment SW1601-10 ...
CTCTAGGTTGAGCAGCAAACGGGCGATTTTCAGGTCTAAGTCACTGATTTCGCCAGCTTTTACTTTGGCGGAACATTTTTGGCATAAGATGCCGCTTTTTAGGCAGAAACTACACAGTTCTGTTTTCATTAAGAGTCGGTTTTCCTGCAAAGAAGGAGTTCGGCTTGGTTCGTGATTTATCTCATCAACGTTATTTCTATTGTACTGACGTTTGTTGCCCCTTGGTTGACTTCTTCTCGGTCTATCGGTAGAAACTTATCTGTCCCGATTCCGACGTTCTTGATTTTCACGTCAGGTAGAAATCTGTGACGAACAACTTCTGCTACGTCGATTGCCCTACTTATAGATCTGCCGCGTGCCTTTATACTGACTTCTTTTGCGCCGCCATGGAAGAAGGTGATGCATGCGAGAACATAGTTCATTATGGGCTTTTTGCCAATTAAGACAGCGTTGATGGTTTCTGTCACGGTTCCGCTTCACTCCTAGTTTACTTTTTAATGGTTTGTGTTAGCTTTTTTTTTGAATAAATAGGTTGTGGTGTTAACTTTGTGTTCTTGCTGGAAACATTTTGCCATTTTTTTTGTTTACAAACAATGATTTTGATATGTTTTACTTTTTTACAGTTTAGAATTTTCATATGATATAATTTCATTTGTGGCTAAAGGGTTGTTTGGATTAAAGGCTCATTGTTTTAACAGTCAAATTATTAAGCAAGTTACGCTACTATTGTAAAAGTTTACATTAACAAAACGGCAATAAAGTGATTGTTTTGGAACCACTAACGAAACGCTCGATTCAACTGCTCAAAACACTTTACGAGAAAGGAAAATCCACAAACACCTACACGTTAAGGGTAAAACAAGATGAACTTTCAAATCAAGTGGGCGTAAGTAGGCAAGCTCTAAACGTACATTTACGTAAGCTGAAAAACCGTGGTTATATCCGCACAGGGAGAGGTTTTATCGACGTAACAGAGAAAGGTTTGACTGCTCTTGGCGTATCTACCACACCTGCATTCATATTGCTCAAAATTTCGCCCATAAAGCGAATTCACGTATACGAGCAAATTCATGAACTTTCTGTTTCTCGAGCTTTCCGCGTAGCAGGTGAAGTGGACGCCTTAATAATTGTGGAAAGAGAAAACCTTGATGAAATTCTCAAGAAGCTCTACACAATTGATGGAATTGAAGACACACGTTCTTACGTTACCATTGAGGAAATTAAGTAAATAGTTAACATCTATCTTACAACTATAGACAAAAGGTATATTTGATACTAAACTATCAAGACTTACAAAAATAGAAGGTTCACAATCAATGCCGATATTAGATCCAATAAAGAAAACTATAGCCCAAAAACACAGGTTATACATGAAAATCTGTCGAGATTGCGGTGCTCGCAACGCGGAAACAGCTCTAAAATGCAGAAAATGTAAAGGCAAAAACCTGCGTTGGAAGAAGCGAGAAATAGTGAAGTAGATAACTCTTCTTTTATCCATCACACATTATGTTATTCCAACTCCTATACCAGAACGCATTCTCTCATAGAGGTAAATAATAACCACAATCCCTTAATCGTAAAGGGAAACGACGGATCTTGGGTCAATAAAGGCCTATTGGGGCAAGAATTCTCGCTTAAAGGAACAAATGTGATGGAATCTTTAATTCGACAAATTAGAATTTGGTTGAGATTTTAATTTGTTGCCATAATTTTAATCTTGTCAAATGGAATGACTTGGACAAAGAATAGGAACTGCCTTTTACCATGAAGTTTGATCCTTTTCTTTGAGGTCATGACATAGGAGCGTTTCATTTAATGAGCTTTAATTAGAATAGTACGTTTTTGAGCTCAAGGCTAACTGAGAAGAAAACGAGGATTGAATTTAAAGGACTTTTACAAGTGTTTCTACGTTAAAAATAGTATTTGCGCACCCATTTTTAATTAATGGTATACCCTGACCCGCAACATCCATGCAACTCAAAAGTGGACTTAGCATCTTCATCTCTTCCCCGCAAGCCACGCCGACAATGCCCTCATACTTACTCGACTTTAGAATCTTCGGAATACAGGATCCACCAGGCAGAAGGTAGACGTCGTACCCCTTCTTCTTAGCATATTGGTCAGCTTTGTTTACCAAACAATCGTCTGAACAATGTGAGCAAATATAAGAAGGGATTTCGGAGTTGAATGTTGCTTTGCATCGACAATCCATGTATTTGCGCGCACAATGAGGTAGGAAAAGTGCTCTTGCTTTAGTTTGCAGGAACTTCCTTCTTTCTATAGTATTAATGGCTTGTAAGTCGATGAGATCCTGAAGCAAAACTACTGCATCAGACAAGTTAAGTCCGGTTGCTTCTTGAATGCGAAACTTTAAAATTAAATCTCTTGCAGTTTTTAGGAACGTTTTATGCATGCCCTTCTGGTAAGTAATCAATGCAAGTTCAGTGAAGAAAAAACGAGGCACCTTTGAGAGGTCGAAAGTAAATTTATAGGGCATAAAATAAGGATAGCATCCCTCTTGCTTAAAAAAATTGCTTATTAACTATACGGAATCTTAAGTTTGTTGTTTCTTCTGATTAAGGGTCAAATCTTCTTTGAGCAATTTACGTATTATGTTAGACTTTTCCAATCAGGTATATCTGTTGGTTCCCGTCTCTATTTAGATTATCAGACTGATGTAGTAATTTCAGGCCTTGAGTTCAGCATCTCTGTTCTTGCCGAATCCAGAAATATTCTATCTTAACCATAGCTAACTTTTTAAAAGCTTAACTTTTCCTTACTTTCTCGATTGAAATCAGCCCAAGTTTTGTCTTAATCCAACTAATTAGAAAAGGGCTTTAGATACTTATTTGAAACAAAAGCCTTTCAGCGAGTTCTTTGTACCTGTTGCGGATGGTTACTTCAGTAACCTGCGCGATTTCAGCAATTTCTCTTTGTGTCTTACGTTCTCCAGTTAATACTGATGCTACATAGCTTGCTGCAGCTGCTATCCCTGTCGGTCCTCTCCCTGATGTGAGTTTAAGTTCTTTTGCAGAAGCCAAGATTTTGTGGGCGATTTCTTCAACTTTACCTTGCATTGTGAGCTGGTTAGAAAACTTTGTTATGTATTGACTTGGTCGCAGAGGCGGAATTGAATAGTTAAGTTCTCGGATTAGGAAACGGTAGCTTCTTCCCACTTCTTTCTTGTTAACGGTTGATGATTGAGATATTTCATCTAGTGTTCTAGGTAAGCCGCATTGTCTACATGCCAAATAAATCGCTGCTGAAGTGACACCTTGAATTGACCTGCCGCGGATCAAACGTTCCTTCACCGCTTTGCGGTAAATAACTGAGGCTGTTTCCAGAATACTTTTAGGCAGATTGAGGTTGTTAGAAATCTTCGTGATTTCAGAAAGCGCAAACGCCAAGTTCCTTTCAGTAGCGTCGGAAACTCTGATACGTCGCTGCCATTTTCTTAGACGGTAAACCTGGGCTTTCTGTCCAGGAGAAAGACTCTTGCCATATACGTCTCGATCATGCCAATCAATAGTGGTCGAAAGGCCTTTATCATGTATTGTATACGTTAGGGGCGCTCCAACGCGGGTTCTTTTCGATCTTTGTTCATCATCAAAAGCCCTCCATTCGGGTCCACGGTCGGTTAGTTTCTGTTGAACTACAATGCCGCAGTCCATGCATACTATTTCGGCAGCTTCAGAATCATGCATAAGTCGAGTACTGCCACATTCTGGGCAAACCCGAGATTTCTGGGGTTCGGCTTGAGGTGAGGTTTGATCGCGGTTTACTGTTTCCTGTAACTTGTCTCTAATCATTCATTTTTTGCTCCGTTGCGTTTTCGAGAGCAGCAAGTACACCGGTTTATTTAGTAGTCTAGCAGGTTCGATGTTAGTTGGTTTGATCACTGCGTAGGGTGCTGTGACTGGGCCAATTATATCAAAAACTTTACCGACAACTTTCAGGTTCTCGTCGACAACTTCAGAGCCAAGTTTAGGAGTATTTTCAGCTTTAACTATAACATTTCGTGAAGGAGATACATTTGAAACCCTGCCCAATCTTTGCAAACGACCATTCCCCTCTCGAAAACATGTACGTCAACGTACCTGTACATTTAAAGCTTTCTGGATGGTTATTGATCCGAAGTATAAGTATGCATTTTTATCGTCGAAAGATTATTAAACATGAAGTGTGGATAAGACTGTGCCTTAACAAGGGTGAGGCTAAGAAATATGTCAAAACCATTCTATGTAAAATATGAAGTCCCAAAAGAGCTAATAGATGCAGCCTATGAAGCCCTAACGATTGCTTCAAAATCAGGATCAGTTAGGAAAGGCACAAACGAAGCCACAAAAGCTGTAGAACGTTCCCAAGCAAAACTTGTTGTTATCGCTGAAGATGTTGACCCGCCGGAAGTAATTGCACACTTACCACTGCTCTGCGATGAAAGAAAAATTCCATACGTTTTCGTTCCAAGCAAGGAACAACTCGGCAAATCCATAGGCATTGATGTTCCATGTGCGGCAGCATGCATCATAAGAGAAGGAGAAGCAACAGGTTTAATCAAGGAAATCGTAACTCGAATCGATCAGGTTAAACGAGGAACTCAGTAATGAGTAAAGAAGCAGCTGAGGAACTAATTCCATCTGAAGTTATACAAATTATCGGTCGTACAGGGGTAACCGGTGAAATCACACAAGTACGCGTTCGTATCATGGAAGGAAAAGACAAAGGCAGAATCATCACACGCAATGTTAAAGGCCCTGTTCGTGTTCAAGATATCCTGATGCTGCGAGAAACCGAAAGAGAAGCAAAGAAAATTACACGCTAAACTTAGGAGAAATGTGTCATGCCAAAACCGAGAAAATGTTCATTCTGTGGTGCTGATTTCCCAGCTGGCACAGGCATGATGTTCGTTAAGAACGACGGCTCAATCCTCTGGTTCGATTCAAGCAAATGCAAGAAAAGCAGCCTACAGTTTAAACGCGATGCACGCAAACTAAAGTGGACTCAGTACTTTGGCAAAGAAGAAAAAGGCAAAGGTTAAGCAAGGCAGTTCTTTAGGGTCCAAATTTACTTTTCCATTTTTTATTTTTTTATTTACTGAAACTTTATTTTCTAGCTAATACGCTCCACTCAGGGTAACAAATTGCCGCTATTATTTGCGCGAAAAGAAGTTTTCGAATGGCTTAAGCAAGGTAAAAAAACAATCGATGTGAGAAAAGGTACAGGTAAAAATGGAGACTTTGCCCTTTTCCAATGTGGTCCGCATATTCTACGGTTTTTAATAGTCAAACGTGAGGTGGGGAAATTAGACGATGTTGTGCGTTTGGACAACTATCTTCAAATTATTCCTACAGCTGCAGATGTCCAGGATGCAATTAATTTTTTTTACAGGTTATATGGTGCTTGTGATGGCTTTTTTACAGCTTATCATGTTCGGTCGTTAGAGCACGTTGCGGAAAAAGAGAAATAAATACTGATGGTCTTATACTAAGCAGTTAATTTTCCGTTTTTCGTAGAAAAAATAATTAAAACGTAACGCTTAAATACCGATCCCATGAATGATTCTTAATAAAAGAAGGAATATAAATTGGCATCATTCAATGGTTGTTACACTGCACTAATAACCCCCATGAACCGGACTCACCAAGTCGACTACGAAGGATTAGCGGAACTAGTGGATTTTCAAGTAAAAAACGGTGTTACCGGCATCCTAGCAGTCGGCACAACCGGCGAAAGCCCCACTCTGTCTTGGAAGGAGCACAGCAAAGTCATTGAGCAAGTGGACCAAGACTCAGGTAAACGCTGCCTGACCATAGCGGGTACAGGTAGCAACTCGACAGAAGAAGCCATTGCAGGCACAGAACGTGCCCAAAACGCAGGGATAAAAGCTGTCTTGCTGGTTGACCCCTATTATAATGGACCCAGTTCGCTTGAGATTCGCCGTGAATATATAGAACCAATTGCTCAGCGGTTTCCCGAAGTCCAAGTCATCCCATATATAATCCCAGGCAGAACAGGGACACAGTTGTTTCCTCCAGACCTTGCCATTTTGCATCATCAGTATCCTAATGTGAGTTGCGTAAAAGAAGCCACAGGTGATTTAAAGAATGCAGAGTTAACACGCAAACTTTGCGGCAACGATTTTGACATACTCAGCGGTGATGATGAAAAGACTCTCACTATGATGATTTCACCTGACATACGAGCAAACGGTGTCATTTCTGTCATGTCTAATATTGCACCGCGTGCGGTCTCCGACATGGTTCATTACTGTTTAGACGGCAACGAGGAAGCTGCAAGTGTAATTGTTCAAGCTCTTAAGCCGCTCTTTGATCTCGTCACTGTAAAAACACAGGAGCAGACACCATATGGATCCGTAATATGCAAAGCTCGAAATCCGCTTGCATGCAAAACCCTTATGAACGTATTGGGGATGCCTGCTGGTCCTTGTAGGCAACCGTTGGGTAAAATGACACACAACGGGTTAGAAATTGTGTTGAATAATGCACGCAAGGTCTACGAGGCAAACCCTCAAGTTTTAGAACCAATTACCCGACACTTCAACGTTGACTTAAAAGATCGTCTATATAACGAGAAGTATCTTGAGGGACTAACATATGCTTAAGCTATGCGTCGCAGGAGCAGCGGGTAGAATGGGAGTTGCAATAATACGGGAAGCAAGAGCAAAAGGAATAATGACTGTTGGTGCAACCGAGGCTCCAGTTCAGCCAATGGCTACTTCTGGAACCCCGACAATTGGTAAGACTTTACGCCAGCTTGGTATATCAGACCAGGATACAGTAATTCAAAGCTCCGACAATTTAGCGGATGCACTTATAGACGCCGACATTTTCGTAAGCTTCACAACTCCAGAAGCAGACATCACCAACATTCCAATAGCGGCTAATATGCATAAACGGATAATTTTGGGCACAACAGGTTTTACTCAAGACCAAAACCGGCAGTTAACTATTGCGATGTCGGGCAAAGTACCTGTTGTTTTCTCGCCAAACTACAGCGTAGGGGTCAATATACTCTTCAAACTAGCTGAAGCTCTAAATGCATTTCCAGCAGGCTACGATTTTAGCCTTAGCGAAATACACCATACGGGCAAAAGGGATGCTCCAAGCGGAACCGCAAAGAGGCTTGAACAAATAATAATGCAAGCCAGAGGCTACACCAAGACAATTTATGGCAGAGATGGCATTAGCCCACGTCAACCTACTGAATTTGAGTCTGTTGCGCTGCGTGCGGGTGGGGTTGCCGGGATTCATGATGTCATAGTTGCTGGGCCAAACGAAATGCTGCGTATTGAACACACCGCATTTTCCCGAAACGTATTTGCACAGGGTGCAGTTTACGCAGCTGAATGGTTGAGCAGGCAAACAGAGCCTAAAATTTTCAGTATGGCAGACGTTTTGGGCTTAAACTAAACCATTAAGTATTTTATCGAGGAACAAATACAGTGAAAAGATCAAAAGGAAGAAGTAGAAGATGTCGAATAAGCGAAAAGTAGCTATATTAGGTGCAACTGGAGCCGTGGGTCAACGTTACATTCAGCTCTTGCAAAATCACCCCTGGTTCAAGATTGAGGTACTTGCTGCTTCAGAGCGGTCATCAGGGAAAAAATATGGCGCCGCATGCAACTGGCTAATGGAGTCTGAGTTGCCTGCAGAAATAGCTGAAATGCCCGTAGTCAACTCCACTATTGAATCAGTAGAAAACGTTAGCGACGTGGACTTGGTCTTTTCTGCTTTGCCAGGAGATTTAGCCGGTTCAGTTGAGTCAGAATTTGCCTCAATATATCCAGTGTTCAGCAAGGCTAGTGCTCACAGAATGGAAAAAGACGTTCCATTGATCATTCCAGAAATCAATCCTGACCATGTTGAATTAATCAAGATTCAACAAGAGGTTCGGGGTTGGAAAGGTTTCATTTCTACAGATCCCAACTGCAGTACAATCCAAATGGCAATTACCTTAAAACCACTCATGCAATTTGGTCTAACGCAAGTAATGGTTACTACATTGCAGGCACTAAGCGGTGCAGGCTACCCCGGTGTTGCTTCACTTGACATAATTGATAACGTAGTTCCCTTCATTTCAGGAGAAGAGGCTAAGATGGAAACCGAAGCTAAAAAAATTCTCGGAACCCTCAATCAAGGAATTATTCATAATGCTAATTTCGATCTTAGTGCCAGTTGCAACCGTGTTAACGTCAAAGATGGACACTTAGAATGTATATCTGTAAAACTGGACCAAGAACCATCAATCGATCAAATTGAAGCAGCCTTTGAAGATTTCAATGGTGCTCCGCAACTGCTCCATCTGCCCTCCGCTCCAGCAAGGCCCATCATTGTTCGCCGAGAAAAGAATCGTCCTCAACCACGATATGACCGAAATGCAGGTAACGGCCAAAGTGTAGTAGTTGGAAGAATACGCAAAGATCCCATAATGACTATCAAGTATGTATGTTTGGGGCACAATACAGTTCGGGGCGCCGCCGGAGGAGGCATTCTAAGCGCAGAGCTGTATGTAGCTAATGGCTTGGTCTAAAATCAATTATTCGCTTCACAAATCCCTTTGGTGTAATGAATGGTTAAAAGAAAACTTCGTGAACCCTTAGAAAATCGAAAAGGGAGTCTCTTCTTTGACGGCGTTTCCGTGAAGGAGTTGGCTAAAAAATACGATACACCACTTTACGTTATCAGCGAGAAACGCATCCGAGACAACTATACCCGTGTCCAAAATGCCCTAATCAAAAACTACAAGCATCTTCGAATCTACTATGCAGCAAAGGCAAACACCAACGTGGCAGTTTTAAAAATTCTGCAATCAGAGGGTGCTTACTTGGATACAGTGAGCCCCGGAGAAGTCTTCATTGGCTTAAGCAGCGGGTTTACCTCAAATCGCATCCTTTTCACGGGGACTAGCGTACGAAACGATGAATTAAAGATGTTAGTCGACGCAAATGTAACTATAAACATAGATTCCCAATCCGAGCTTGAGCGCTTGCTAAAGATTGCTGTACCTTCAATTATTTCGATTCGTGTTAACCCTGAAATCGGAGCTGGGCATCATAGCCATTGTGTAACTGCAGGTCCGGAATCAAAATTCGGACTCTGGGAAGAAGACGCGATTAAAGCTTATGCGACTGCGAAGAAAGCACGAGTAGAGCGCTTCGGAATCCACATGCACATTGGCTCAGGCATTATAAACGTTGAACCTTATGTCTTAGCAGTTGAAAAACTGTTGAAAATTGCTAAGAGGGTCCATGAAGAAATCGGTGTTGAGTTTGAGTTCATTGATATTGGCGGCGGATTCGGGGTTCCTTACAATTCCCCAGATGATGAATTAGATTTAGCAGAGTTCTCAGCTAGAGTTATTTCTCCTTTTAAGACCCAAGTTAAGGAATACGGACTTGGCAAGCCTTTTCTTTGCATTGAACCGGGGAGATACTTGGTATCTGATGCATCCACTTTGTTGACTACAGTCAACACTGTCAAAGTCACGCCTTCACGCAAGTATGTCGGCGTTGACGCTGGCTTCAACACGTTGGTTCGTCCCACAATGTATGGTTCTTATCACCAGATCATAATTGATAAAAAGCTTGAACATGCCGACAAAGAAACCTACGATGTAGTAGGTCCTATTTGCGAGTCAGGAGACATCTTGGCTAAAGGACGAACACTTCCAACGATAAAGGAAGGCGATTTGCTTGCAATTCTTAATGCCGGCGCATATGGATTTAGTATGAGTTCGCAGTACAATTCTCGTCCAAGAGCAGCTGAAGTAATGGTTAGGCAGGGAAAAGTCTTAGTAGTTAGGGAGCGCGAGCAGCTAGCAGATTTAACGATTAAACAACGGATGGAGGAGTAAGAAAATGCTTTTTTGGAAGATGCACGGCTTAGGCAACGACTATATAGTGGTCGATAGCAAAAAACAGGGAATTAGCGAGCAACAGGTTCCAAAGTTAGCTAAAAAATTGTGCCAACGACGCTTCTCCATAGGTGCAGATGGCCTGTTGCTTGTTTGCCCTTCCAATGTTGCAGATGTTAAGATGCGGATTTTTAATGCTGACGGTAGTGAAGCAGAAATGTGCGGTAATGGCATTCGTTGCTTCTCAAAATACTGCTATGAAAACGGTATAGTTTCCAAAAACCCGTTTAATGTTGAAACACTTTCGGGCGTAAAACAAATATGGTTGACTATAAAAGGTAGCGACGTTTACTCTGTTAAAGTGGATATGGGCGCACCAAACTGGGAACGCTCAGCCCTATCTATTCACGGTCAAGGAACCTTCATCAATGAAACCTTAGAAATTGGTAACAAGCCTTACTCTATAACTTGTCTTTCTATGGGAAATCCGCATTGCATACTATTTGTCGAAAAAGTTGAGGAATTCCCCGTTAATATTATCGGTCCGATTGTTGAGAATTACAAAGCTTTCCCAAACAGAACCAATGTTGCTTTTGTTCAAGTCTTAAACCGAAACGAGCTCAAAGTTAGGGTTTGGGAACGCGGTTGTGGAGAAACGTTGGCATGTGGAACAGGAACGTGTGCTGCTGTCGCAGCTGCAAACAGGCTTGGAAGAGTTAATAACAATGTCACAGTTCATCTTCTCGGCGGCGATTTAGAAGTCGAAGTGGGTAAAACCCTGCTCTTGATTGGAGCAGCCGAGAAAGTTTTCGAAGGAACTTTATTTCAGGAGCCATGAAACATGACATTTGAATTTTCTGATAGAATTAAACGTTTGCCCCCCTATCTATTTGCTGAACTAGAAACGCTTGCACGAGAAAAGAAACGTTGCGGTGTTGATCTCATCTCACTTAGCATAGGTGATCCTGACCTTCCGCCGCCACCGTTTATATTAGAATCTCTAAAAGAAGAAGCTGGTGACCTAAAGAACCATAATTATTCTTTTAGCCAAGGCGAACCAGCGTTCCGAACCGCGGTGACTGAATGGTGCAAGGAACGGTTCGGCGTTGATTTAAAGAATGACCAAGTAATTTCCCTTTTAGGCTCAAAGGAAGGTATTGCAAACACAGCTCGCGCATTCATAAATCCGGGTGATCGCGTTTTGGTCCCAGATCCCGCCTACCCAGTGTATGCCAATGGCAGCGCAATTCTTTGCGATGGCAAAACCGTGCCTATTCCTTTGTTGGAGGAGAATAATTTCAAACCAGACTTCGATACAATCAATACAGAAGGCGCCAAAATGATGTTTCTCAATTACCCCAACAACCCCACCGCTGCAACAGTTGACAAAAACTTCCTCAAAGATGCTATTGATTTCGCAAAAGAACACAATATTATTTTATGCTATGACAACGCTTACTCCGAAATCACATACGATGACTATCGTGCTCCAAGCATTTTGGAAGTTGACGGGGCTATAGATGTTGCTTTGGAGTTTCATTCTCTTTCCAAGACTTTCAACATGACTGGCGATCGCATCGCTTTTGCGGTTGGAAACAAAAAGTTAGTTGATGGATTGGCTAAAGTGAAGACCCAAATCGATAGTGGGCCACCTGTTTATACCCAAAAAGCTGCAACAAAAGCACTTGCATCATACAAGAATCATGAAGTCCCAGCCTTCCTGAAAAAGAATAATCAAACCTTGCAAGAACGCCGTGACCTGCTCGTTACCACCCTCTGTAAGTTGGGCTATGAAGTTGAAAGCCCCAAAGCCACCTTTTATGTTTGGGTTAACTGCAAGTGCGATTCTATGAAGTTTGCTGCAAGACTGCTTGATGTGGGTGTAGCTATAACTCCTGGTCTTGGTTTTGGTAAGTATGGAGAAGGCTATGCGCGAATTACTTTTACACAGCCTAAAGAACGCATTGTGGAAGCTTGCAACCGAATTGCAGCTGCCTTCTAATTCTTTTGTTTGAAAATTCTTTTAATACTCTGAGCAAATACTTTTTTCGGTTTTTGATTTTGTAGAAACAGGCACAAAAAGAAGGAAGAAGTTTTTGCTGCTTGGACAAAGCTAAAGGTTTGCTGAATCAGCTAAAAAATCATTTTGGGTACATCCGTCTTTCTTAACAATCAGAGTCTTCTGACTTGTCACTACTTACTTCTTTGGTAACTTGTGAGCACGATTGGCGTCAATCTATCCCAACTGCCAAAACCAAGAATCTGGTCGCAACAATATATGATTTTGCAATAAATAGACTTGCGATTGCAAAAGAAACAGCAATTCCAGTCTCAAAAAGCGAAGGGTTTCTATTTTTTAACATAAATGGTGTTTGTTGGGAAAGCCATCTCTATGCCTTCCTGCTCAAAAGCTTCCTTTATGGCGAAATTAATTTTTTCTTGGGTCTCCAAATATTGCCCCCAGTCTGATGAATCAACATAGTAGATGACGAGGAATTTCAGGCTAAAATCACCAAACTCGGTAAAATTCACTCGATTAAAAATTGCTAATTCTGTTTTCTTGATTATTTCTGAAATAATTACTGGTATTTTTCTGAGCTTTTCAACAGAAGTATCGTAGGTTACACCAATAGCAAACGATACACGCCTTTTTTCAAGTTTTCTAAAATTACGCACGCTACCGCTTGTTAGTTCTTTGTTTGAGATCACTAGTTCTTCACCTTGTAGAAGTTGAAGTCTGGTTGATCTGATTCCGATATTATTGACTGTTCCACTGTATTCTCCAACAACGATGAAATCACCGATTTCAAACGGTCTGTCAAAGTAAATTGAGAACGCGCTAAAGAAATCGCTTAAGGTACTTTGCAGGGCAAATGCTATGGCGATGCCTCCCACTCCTAAGCCTACCACTGCGCCAGTGAGGTCAACATTGAATATGTATAGTAGAAGAAGAAAGGCGCTGATATACACCACTAATTGAATAATTTTTTTCAAAATAAATAGCAAATGATGGCTGTTTTTTCCTGCCATAAGAGCTGTTCTGCTTGTATACCAGTCGGCTATTATGTTTGAGACGCGGGTAACTGCAAATGCACCTAAGAAAACTTCTAAGATGGTAAATATTGCCGTTAGCGTGCTGTTGAACGGTTGAAGAAACGAGAGCGGTTGAAGAGCATATTCAATTCCGATTATGACGATCATTATGATAATTATGACTTTGACAGCTGCAAAAATATCGTCATCTAGGGTAGTTTCCGTCTTCTTTGCCCATTTGGAAAAATACTTGTTAAAAATCATGTAGGCGCCCCATCCAACTAGGACGACCACTAAAAATATGATTATGGAAGATATAATTTCCGCAGTTCCACTATCCAAATTAAGAAATTGCTGGAGAGTATCGGTGAGGATAGCCATCTTACTTTGTTGATAATCAGACATTATATTTAAATTTCTTGTAAATATTTTCAATAATTTTCTTTTTCAAAAAGAACTTTACTATCTGCAATTTAATAATAGCGACTTACTAGAAAATAAGAAAAAAAGATAAAAATGGTCGCCTTTTAGGCTTTCGTTTTGGCTAATTTCTTCAAAATCTGTGCTTTACCAATGTCGTATGCAATAGCGTAGTCGAATAGACCTTGAGATGCTGCGGTCGCACGTTTAATCATGTCAGTTTCAATCTTGATTTTTAGTTTGCCAATGGCTAATGCTCCGATTCCGAAAACCCCATTTTTAATTTCTTTACCGTCATCATTTGATTCTAAGCCTTCAACTCCGACCGGTTTAATTGCATTAATATCTGCCACGATTTTGCATTTAGTCGCGTTTCTTTTTAGGTCTTCACTGCTGAGAAGTTGGATTCCTCCTGCTCCCGCTGATAGAATGATTTCTGCATTCTTTATTGATGCTGCAGTTTGTTCAGGTTTCGCAACTTCCACTACTTTAACCCGTTCTGTACCTGCTTCTCTATTGATTTTGTCAGCGACAGCCTGTCCTTTTGCAATTGAACGAGATGTGATGATCACGTTTGCTTTTTCTGAGGCATAAATTCTTGCTGCCGTTTGTCCTACAGGTCCTGTTCCCGCTAGCACTGTGACGTTTTTGCCTTCCAATGTTTCGATACCTTTTTCTAAAGATAAGCTTAGGGTTTTTGCGACGGCACCTGCTGCAGTAGAGTATGCACCTCTTGGGTCAACGATGATAGAGTTCCCCCATGGTGCGGATGCCATTGCCTTCTGAGTAGCAGCAACGACTTGTTCGACCATTTCAAAGTTGCTACCGTTGATGAAGATTTTTGTGTGCGCTGCACCCATTGGTCCTCGTGGAAAGAGCGCGTCGAATACGATTTTTGATGCATCGTCAGCTGTAACATTTTCATATTTGAATATCATTGAGTCTGGGAAAGCGTCGATTGCTACTAGCATGTCAAATGGACTACAGTATTTGTCTGTGTCTAAGAAAACGAAAACTGTTTTGAAACTTGGTTGTGCCATTTTGTACACCTTTAATCCTTGTGTGATACAGTTTAATGATTTAAGATTTGTCCAGAATGCAAATAATCACTTTAACCGCAACCGTTTAATAACAAAACCCTTAAACCATCTACATTACATCAAGAAGGCACATTAACTTGTCCATAAACGAAATCTTAGAGGTTCTCTCAAACGCCTGTGGAGTAACAGGCAGAGAAAGCCAAGTTAAAGATATAATGGTTCACCTCCTTAAACCCTACTCAGACGAAATTCAAATTGACAAACTAGAAAATGTTATTGCAGTCAAAAATGGGAAACCTAAAGCTCCAAAAATCATGCTTGCAGCCCACATGGATGAAGTCGGTTTAATGGTGAAAACAATCACCAAAGATGGCTTTGTCAAGTTTTCAAAGATGGGCGGCATTGACGACCGCATTTTACTAGCTCAAAAAGTCATCATTTATACCCAAAAGGGTGCACGTTTAGGTATTATCGGTTCCAAACCACCACACATACAAAAAGAGGAAGAACGCAAAAAAATCATAACATACGATGACCTTTTCATTGACGTAGGTGCGGAAAGCAAAGAAGATGCCTCCAAAATTGGTGTAGCGATAGGTGACCCAATAGCGTTTGATATTAAATACACTAATCTTGGTAATGATGTTGCTATCGGTAAAGCATTCGACAACCGTGTAGGGTGCGTTGTAATGGTTGAAACCCTAAAATTGCTTAAAAGAACAGATTGTACTGTATGCGCAGTTGGAACTATCCAAGAAGAAGTTGGTCTGAGAGGTGCGGCAGCGGCTGCTTTTGGCGTCGATCCTGACCTTGCTTTAGCTTTAGATGTTACAATAGCCGGTGATGTTCCTGGAGTCAGAGAATTTGATGCCAGTGCAAAGATGGGCAAAGGGCCGGCATTAACTATTTCAGATTCCGGTTTGATAACTCATCCAAAAGTCTTACGGTGGCTAATAGATTCGGCGGAAGAGAAAAAAATCCCGTTTCAACTCGAATCGGGGTTGCTTGGTAGTACGGATGCAGCAAGGATCTCCATCACGCGTCAAGGAATTCCATGCGGAACAATTTCAGTACCAACAAGGTATATCCATAGCCCTGTTGGAATGGTCCACCTCAAAGATATCGAAGATTCTGCAAGCCTAACCGCAACAGCCATCCAAAGAATCGCAAAACACTTCTAAATCAAAAACTTTTACCTTTTTATATTTCAGAGATCAACAAAGAAGAGGCTCTTTAAACCAAAGTAAACGGTTAATGGAATAATGCTTTAATGTATTTTCCGATTAGTTGTGGCTGTTCAAATGCTGTTTTCAGAACTATACGCGGATTTTTTAGGTGGTTTATTAATGATAGTCTCTTGTATTGAGCCATAGCTCTAGCTGCTATCTCTTTCACTTGCGCGGGGGTAAAATCTTTAGTAGTTATTAGTGGCATCCCCTTGGGTTGTCTGGCCTGAGCAAAAGAGTTCCAGGTCAAGTTCTCTTCAACGTATCCTTTTGTTATGCATTCTTCATATAATCGGGTTCCGAAAGAGGGTGTTGCAACAAACAAATGCATCCCAACATCATAATCTCGCTTGAGTCTTAACGCAAAATTCACCGTTTTTTGCATGTTTTCCTTTGTTTCTCCTGGAAAACCTATAATGTAGAAAGCCCCTGTTTTTAACCCTATTTCCTTAGCGTCCTTAGCAAATTCTACCACACGGTTTAAGTCAAGACTCTTACGTATAACTTTGTTAAGGATTTGCTGGTCCCCTGATTCCACTCCAATAAAAACACTCTTGCAGCCTGACTGTTTCATTTTATTTAGCAGTTCCCTATTTAGACAGTCCGCCCTTACACCATTTGGTGTTTCCCAACCAATCTTGATATTTCGTGAAATAATATCGTTGCAGATGTTTTCGAATCGTTCGATGTCAAGGGTTAAATTATCATCTTCAAAAAAAACGTTCCGGACTTTGAACTTCTTAACGACAAATTGAATATGATCAACTACATAGTTTGCTGAATGAGCCCTAAAATACCTGCCCATATGTAAGTGGACTGCACAAAAGCAGCAATTGAAAGGGCAGCCGCGGCTGGTAATCATTGAAATGGCTCGATCCTTGAAGCTTCGGTAACCAATCTTTTTTGAGCTCAAATAACGCTCCATATCCACTAAATTATACGCTGGATAGGGTAATTCATCCAAATTTTTAATAAGAGGTCTAGGAGAATTTAGTCTGATTTTTCCACGTTGACGATAGGCAATTCCTAATATTCTGTCCATTTGTTTTCTGTCTTCAAAAGCTTGAGCTATTTCAAGCATGGTGTATTCGCCTTCACCTCTGACCACTATGTCTACGTCTTTTGCTTCCTTCAAAAACGCTTCAGGCGCCAAAGTAACATGGGGACCACCAGTTACTGTTAGTATATTCGGATTAGCTTCTTTGACTAAATTGCTGATTTTGACAGCGTTATCAATTTGGCAAGTAAAAGGTCCAGATATGCCTACTACGTCAGGTTTTCTTTTGATTAATTCCTGCCTTATTCTTGTCAATGGCATGCCAACGATTGTTTCAACACCATTTCTTTGGAACACTGAGTCAACCATAAAGGCATCCAAAATCTCAACTTTGAAATTAGCCTTTTGAAGTAAAGCGGCTAGGTACATCAAGCCTATAGGTAGGTTCCCAGCCGGCTGTTCTGAGCCCGGATAAAAAGTTTGGGGCGGATTTATCAGGAGCACTTTCATTTTAGTACCCAGTATTATTGTTTAGTTGACTGTGGGAAATATTTAAATCAATTTACAATCAAGCATAATTTTAGTCGTAGACGCATTAGGGGATTTATGCGCTATTCAATTGTGATACAGTTCTTTTGAAAAAAATAGCTGGCATGTTACTGCTATACTACAACAACATAAGTTTATGAACAGTTCTTCAGCTTTATTTATGATATCTTTTTCGCAGTTTAATGGGAGGTGAGTTTTTGAGTACACGAACTGAAGAAACCAAAAAAGGAAAAATGACTGTGGCTGAGGCAGGAAGAAGAGGCGGAGAGAAAACTGCCGCAACTCACGGGCGAGAATTCTACGAAGCGATAGGTCGCAAAGGAGGCGAAAAAGTCTCAATGGAGCGAGGTTCAGAATTTTACAGTGAAATAGGCAGCAAAGGAGGTTCAGAAAGAGCCAAACAACATGAAGGTTCACCGGAAGCATATGGTAAAACTAGTTTAGAGGAAGCGGGCCACCGTGGTGGGCAAAAAGTAAGAAAACATATCCGATAAGCAATATGCGATTGCAGAAAAACCTTTGTTTACTCTTTTCTTCCGTCTAAAAGGTAAAAGGTTCCTTTATGCTACTTCTATATAGAAAAGATACCTTTTGAGCTAAATAAATTAAGAACAACTGTAAACTTTGAATATCAAGCAAACTATCAGGAAAGAGTCGAAAGAGTATTCTGAAATAAAAAATTGATAAATCTACTTATTTTTATTTATAGTAAGCAAAGGTTGAAATATTCTAATTCTAAATTTATTTTTATGAAAAAAATACTAATTCTATACTACAGTCGGACAGGCAACACTGAAAGAATGGCCAATGCTGTGGCTGAAGGGGCAAAAAGCAACGATGTAGAAGTTGAAGTCTCTTTTCACGTTGACGCTGATAGTCTCGATTCTTTTGACGCAATAGTTGTTGGCGCACCAACTTATCATCATGACATACCTGTCGACTTCAAGAATCTTTTTGAGGAGGCAGCAATTAAGGGCATAAACTTGAAAGGAAAAGTGGGTGGAGTCTTTGGTTCTTATGGGTGGAGCGGAGAAGCCCCAAAACTTATTTTGGAAATAATGAAGAACAAGTTTGAAATGGACATTGTGCAATTGCCTTTGCTCGCAAGATATCTGCCTGATCAGCAAACACTAATCGCTTGCAGGGAACTTGGACAGAAGATTTCCGAAAGCTTGATGAAGAAGGCTTAACATTTAGCGATAGGAGAAAATTATGGAAAAAAAGAACATCGATCTCCTCGATTTTTTGAAAAATCAGATTAAGGTTGAGAACCAAATAGTCGAATCATTGGAGAAAGCTATAGTTGACATGAAAAACCCCGCTGTCAAAGGTGTACTGAAAGGAGTGTCTTTAGATTCTGTTAAGCACGCTGAACTTTATTCTGCAGCTATTACTTTGTTAACTCAGGCTTCCACAGCATTAAATCAAGGTAACCTAGACGAGCAAAGAGTTTTAATAAAGAAGCACATAGAAATTGAAGCGGAATTAATCAAAAAACTCCAAGAAATGATCCCGGACATTGAGAATGAGAAGGTTGTTTTCCTCTTAAAAGCCATATTAAACGACGAATGCAGACACCATGCCATGTTGAAGATGGTTTTGGAAATAATAGTTCACGGAGAAACTATAACAGAGGCGGATTGGTGGAAAATGCTCTGGGAAAACGTTCCATTTCACGGTGCTCCCGGCTAAAGACAAAAGAAAAATTATTGCTATTTACATAGTGCAACTACGCATTGTTGCAACTGTTATTGAAGATCTGCTGAGAAGAAATCCATGTTTCGTCGACAATTTGCTGTACTTCTTGCAAAACTGAAGCTAGCATTTCCCCTTTATCTGTCAAACCATAGGCTTTTGGTGTTCTTCTTATGAAAACGAGTTTTTTACCTTTCAAGCCTCTGAGGTACTTGTAAGTCCTTCTCATTGAGAGTTCTGTTTCTTTTGCAAGTTTTCCAGCGGATATCCCTTCTTTGGGTATGGCTTCATAAATTTTTCTTTCAGTTGTGGCAAAGGCTTCCTTGTTTGGATCTCGTTTAGATTTAAAGAAGAAAATGTAGTCTCTCTCTTCAGGAGTTTGGATTAGACCGACTTGACGAAGGCGTTTTAAGATTCTGGAAGCTATTTTTGGGGAAATTATGGTTTCAATGCTCTCGAAGGTTTTTGGTCCAGATAATAAAGCTCTTAGGAGCATTTCCTCGTAGCATTCAGAATGTGCAGGTAGGACTTCAACAAATTCTGGAAATTCGATAAGCAGTTCGGTTAGTCTTCCGCCGAATGTTGTTGCGTAGTATTCATCACGTGATTCAGTTGCTAAGCCCACTGCCATTAAGGGTTGAAGATATTCCTCATTGATGGTTTCTTGGCTGTGTGAGTGTCCAGTTTTTTTTAGTTCCTGCTGGAGTTGGTTGACTGAATATCGACCATTAACGATCGATTTTAGAATGTGTAAGCGTGTCTCATTTTTCAAAGCATTATAAAGTTCTTTAAGGTAGTTGGGTTTGTTCATTGTTTCACGTAGTTTTCGAAGTTCGTTTTTGAGTTTGTACACATGACAACGGTTAATACACTCTAGCGGTGTTATTGGCGCGCAGTTTCGACATTCAGCATCTAACGTTTTGAGCATTGTGGATAAGTCTTTATTGTTTTCGCTATTTCTGATTGATAGGACATTACCCATTTGCTTTTTTCTCCTATTGCGTGTAATCGTAACGGGGAGGTATTGAGAAGTCTGGTAAAATTTTTGTTAGCTATCCCGTTTTGACACGCGTCATAACTTATGACAAGCGTCATATTTAAATACGTTTTCCCCGGAAATACCCTTAATCGGTGTAAGAACTTGATACTACCATGTGAAGTCGGAGTTAAAACAGTCTTGCCAGCAGTCAAAGCCATAATGGCAAGATCAATCGTAGAAAAACATGGCTTAAACGAAAAACAAACCGCTAACATCCTTGGTCTATCACAATCTGCTGTCAGCAGATACATTGGAAGAGAAAGAGGTAACCAACTCCCACTTGAAGATGCAAGTGAAGTGTTAACGTTAATAGACCAAATGGTAATCAGCCTTCTAAAACATCCCGAGAACAAAGCTGAAATCCTAAAGCTCTTCTGTAAAACCTGTCAAGCAATCCGAGAACAAGGTTTAATGTGTAAACGCTGTCAAAAAGAAATGCCTGACGAATGGGCGAAAACTTGTTTCTTTTGCCGTGAATAATCATTTTAAGATTTATTAAAACGTATTTTTGTTGATTTTTGGAATCAATAAATGTACGATGAGAAACCTATATGTTAGACATTATAAAGGAAGTCAGCAAAAGCGTCATAAAAATAAGTATAGTGAAAATGTTACCAATCAATGTATCCTGCTGTTCAGTTTGTGGTATGGTGATTTAGAATGATAAGCCTTATGATACTGCGTTGAAAGCGGGGCTGATTGCGGTTATGGATAAGTGCTTAATGGTTGAGCGCGGTCGTTTTGTTTTAGCTTTTATATTGCTCCAAGTATCAGGGACACAACAGTTGCGATTATAACGATTACTAATGTTTCGACAAGGGTTACTTTCCAGTTTACTCGAGTCTTCTTGGAACGGTATCTAACTAGAAATACTCCTGAAATAGTTGCAACTTCAGTAAAGGCCAAAATTATGTTTAGAGGAGAGATCTCCTGCAAAAGTAAGTAAGTTCCTATTGGTAGGATTCCTGCAAAAAATGTTGTTGTTCCTGAAATTATCGCTCCAAAAAGGTTTGAGCGATGTATCTGCTTACTGAGCAAAGTAAAAAGTTTTTGGACCAGCAGCAAAGATTTGTCGCGTTCTTTCTTGTCAGGTATGTCGCTTAAACTGTAGTTCATCAGATTTTGAAGAGTAATGATGTCTGCCAAGTCTGCGGTTATTCCGCCGAGGAGAAAACTTGAGAAATTTGTTATGGCTACAGCACTAAGCGTTAGCAATGCAGCGAAAATTAGTGTTTTGGGTTCTCCAAGCAAGGTCGCGCCCGTAAAGGTTGCTATTATTGCCGAAAGAATGACTACTAAGCTTGTTATGGCGCCGTCGACTAAACCCGCAACTACCTCCATTATAGGTTCCTTTTTTAGAAGCAGGTTTTCCCATTCTTTGCTTAGTTTTTGGCCCTGAACTGTTAATTGTACTGTGCCATCTTTTTCGAAGATGAGTCCTTCAATGGCCATTTCTTTCAGAGCTTTGTCGAGCTCTTCCATTTCTACGCAGGTGTAGTTTACGCAGACACGGTCAATTCGGTTCTTTAAAGTTGTTTTCTTAATTTTAGTACCTTTGCTCAAATTTAAAAGAACAATAACCCGAATGACATCGGGCAAATCTTGAATTTCAAAGGCCACTTTGGGTAATTCACCAAATACTTGATTAAACTATCTTTTTAAAGCTAATAATTTTTGTGCTAAAAAAACGAAAACTTCCATGGAACGTTTTTGTTATGCGGATTCTCTATTGTTACAGTTAGCACTCTTTTTAGACGTCTAACCTTAAAAATTTCATTCGTCAATCTTACTAGCGGTTATAATGTCTGACTATTCAGAATGGGATGAATACTATAAGAATTATCCTCTTGCAGAATTAGGTTGGGAACTTGGTAGGCCACGCCCCATATTGGTTGAGTATGTTAAAAAAGGTTTTATTCCAAATGGCAAAGTCTTGGATCTTTGTTGTGGGGCGGGAACCAATGTATTATATCTGGCAGAAAATGGCTTTGACGTAACGGGTATAGATATCTCCAAAACCGCAATAAAAATTGCCGGGAAAAAATCGCGATTAGCCAAGGCAAAAATTGATTTCTTGTGTGAAAGCTTTGTTGATTTGTCTTTTGTCGATGGAGAATTTGATTTTGTTTTTGATATGGGCTGTTTTCACCATGTTGAGCTTGAAGACCAAGTAAAGTTCATAATGGGAGTTCACCGCATTCTTCGCGGAGGTGGTTTGTATATGCTCACATGTTTTAGCTATAGAAACGGACGAAGATGGAATCACTTTACTCTGCAGCATATAATGAACTTATTCAGTGAATTCTTTGTGATAGGAAAGGTAAGGCATTATTCTTCTCTCGAAGGAGACGGAGTAGTAAGGTTCTTTTATACAGTTTTGATGGAAAAGAAGCTGTAAATTATGCCATTTGTTCAAGAGTTTTTTGGATTTCCCCATATTTAGGTTCAATCAAGGGATCTTCAGATATCCAGACATAACGCACTACACCCTTTTCATCTATAACAAAGATTGAACGTTTAGCAACTGTATAACCTTTAAGTCCGGCAAAATCGGGAAATACCAAATCGTACTTCTGGATTACTTCACGGTTGTAATCGCTGAGAACTGGGAATGGTAATCTGTTTTTTTCCGAAAAAGCCTTGTTGGAGAAGGGGTCGCTTACACCAATTCCTATGACCTGAGCGTTCAAATCAATAAGTCGAGCCATTGAATCACGGAACGCACATACCTCTTTGGTGCAAACAGAAGTAAATGCGCCAACAAAGAACGCGATAACTACTTTTTTACCCAAAAAATCATGGAGGCTTATGGGCTTCAAATTAGTGTCGGGTAGCGTGAAATCCGGGGCTTTATCTCCCGTTTTTATCTGGTTTGTCATAAAATTAGTCCTCGTAGAATTGAATGTGCTGGTTGTATAAATGGTTGATGTTAACTGGAGGTGAAGGCCGAAGGGCAAATTTTGTTTAGTGTACAAATTTCGCATTTTGGCTTTTGTGCATTGCAAACTTGTCTACCATGAAAAATTAAAAGGTCAGTTAGTCTCATCCATTTCTCTTTTGGAGTAATCAACATGAGGTCTTGCTCTATTTTGTCCTGGTCTTTTTGTTCAGTTAATCCCAATCTCAATGATAGTCTACGTACATGTGTATCCACAGCGATACCCACGATGATCCCATAAGCATTGTATAGAACGATGTTAGCAGTTTTTCTTGCTACTCCCGGCAGTTCTATTAACTCATCCATTGTTTTTGGCACTTGTGAGTGAAATTTTTCTACAAGCAGTTTGCAGCATTTTTGAAGATTTTTAGCCTTATTATGGTAAAAGCCAGTTGAGTGGATATCTTGTTCAAGTTCTTTTAAGTCGGCATTAGCATAGTCATGCGCTGTACGATATTTCTTAAAAAGAGTTTGGGTTACTATGTTGACTCTTGTGTCGGTTGTTTGGGCTGATAGCATTGTTGCGACTAGTAACTCTAATGGGTTAGAGTAGTTCAGAGCAGTTTTTGCAGTTGAATATTGTTTTTCTAAGAGTTCAATTATTGTTGTAACCCTTTGGTTTGGTTCAAGATAAATTTCTGGCTTGTTCAATGCTTTTCCTCCGAGGAAATGTTTTGTTTCTAATGGAGGTAGAATCATTTGAGGTAAAAGAGTTTTACTCTAAATTATCGCTGCTATTTACATTTGTTCGATTTATTAAGTTATTAATTGAAATTTGCTAACTATTAACATTAAATTATTGCACAATATTTATATAATTTTTTATTTAATTGAAATTATGTTAAAAGCGTCAGATCAAAGAGTTGAGATAAAGGAGCACTTGACAAAGTTCTGAGTCGAGGTAAAGCCCATTTCTACTGCGCGAGAGAGTTAATGCCGATAGGATTAGTAAATTCTGCTAAATACACGATGTTGAGAAGGAAGCCGCAGATACGGGCAAAAAAATAATAACACTATAAAAGATCACAATTAAGACTTATTTTTTAAAGTCTTATTAAAAAAAAATAAAAGAAAAACTTAAAAAATTCAAGATGAAACTTGAATGCTTAGATAACCTTTTTTATGCTTTTTGTTTTTTACTCTTTGCATGTATGGTGATATAAATGGGTTTGAAGCTTAAAGTAGATAATAAAGAAATTCCTCTTAACGAGTTTGTTGAAAGAATTATTAATGGAACAATAACCGGCGCCGTTTCATCTCTAAAAGGCATAAAAGAAGATTGGAAAAAAATCGAAGTAGAAATCGAAAAATAGTTAGCCCTTAAACTCTATATTTGCCTCTACTTTAGCAAACATTTCTTTTTTAGCTTTGCATATAGGGCAGACATAAGGTGGATCTTCTCGGTAGACCACATAACCACATTGCTTGCAGTACCATAGTTTCTTTTTCACTTCTGTGTTTTTTGCAGGTTGCGTCTTTGTCGTTGATGAGGGTTTGCTTTCTTCTTGGGCTGGTGCAAGCACATTTTTTAATCCGTAGGCTCTGCCTTGTTTTTCTAGGGGTCTTCGTTCTGGTACTTCTGGTAGGTTTTTGCTTTCGAAAACGGCTTTGTTTACGTATAGTCTGCAGTAGCATGCGCCAAATTCTGCTACGTCGGGGTCGCGATAGTCGCAGGGGCAGATTATGTCTCGGTCGACTTCAAAGTTGCCTGTGGCGAGTCTGCATGGGCATGATGGGTATCCATAGCGGTCCTCGTTAGTTTTTAACCCTTCAAGAAACATCTGCAGTAGGTCATGTTGGGGTGTTAGGTAGTAACCGTAGCTTTTTGCGTCTGCCTCTGCTCTTTTTCGGGTTTCTTCTATTGTTGTCAAATGCCCAGAGCCTCTTTTAGCTGGTCTTTGCGAAAACCAGTGATTACGATTTTGTCGTCTACTATGGTGGTTGGGTAGCTTAGCATGCCACCTTTGCTTGTTATGGCTTGATGCGCTTTGTCTTTGTCTTGTGAATCGAGTAAGTCTACATCTACAAATTCATATTCGATTGCGTTATCTGTTAGGAATTGTTTTGTCATTTTGCACCAAACACAAGTGCTTAGCGCATAGAGAGTGACCTTGTGGTCATTTTTTTTACCAGAAACCTTTGAGAAATTCATATTCTCACAAACTTAACTTTGCCTTAAGCCGCATATAACTGTTTAGATAACCCAAAGGCATCAAACTAAGAGCAGGTGTTAAAGCCAAGCTGGGAAGTTCTGGATGCTCAACAAAGCAATCTTAAAACCCCGTAACACTGAAACGAGGTAACAAATATGCTTGAATCTGAATACGGCCAGTTTTGCATCAAATCGCTCCGTGAATAGAACTCGATGTAAATAACTAGAATGGTCAAGGCAAACAAATTTTTCAAAGTAAGGGTTGCTGGAAAATCTTTTATTCGAGTTAAATGTAAGTTTTATTGGAGGATTTTTTATGGCTAAAAAACCTATGACTGCAGAAGAGGAAAAGAAAAAACAGGCTTATTATAGTAAAACTGAGAAGAAAGCTAAAGAAGTTAAAAAGTAACCTTGTTTTGCAGAAAAGTTGGCAGGCACCGTTTGTCGTGGACGGGGTCGAAGCTTTCTATTTCTTCTTTTTTTAGCGGTAGCACTTTTCTTGAGACTATTCCATTTAGACTGTAAGGCAGCCGGATTAAACGGTACTCGCCTGAAGTTACCCATTCATCAATGTGAAAGCCTTCCTGCTTAGCTTGACGTGCAATGTTTAATCTCTGCTGAGTATTCAGGTTGTAGGCTTCTTTATCAAACACATGAATGTGGAAACCTCTGCCTGAATATACGATCCTTAAATCTGAAAAAAGCTTCTGCAAATATTCGTGAAGCGCGACGGTTTCTTTCTTTATCCTATCCAGCTCCAACTTGCAAAAACTTAACCCTTGCTTCCTTTTCATCTTATCCGCTAAGGTGCCGTGGATTGGGCATGTAATGTTTTCTGGGTCAAGGTCAAAAGCGAGTTCCTGACCTATGGTGTGGTCCTTTCCATCGTAGAGGTTGCGGTCATAGTATACCGCTTCAGGTAAGAACTCAAGAACCTGTTCTTGCACATTATTTATAGTTTTGTATTCGTCGATAATTATTGTTGTAGCGGCATCTTGCTGGTATTTTTCTGGGAAAATCTTTGTGTGCCTTCCAATGATAACAGCAAACTTTGTTCTGCCCATAGCGTTAGAGAGCCATTGTGTAGCTTGCTGTGGGTTGAATTCTTGTGTGTAGAATTCTTTGCGTTCTTCAAGCGTCGAAAACCGCATTCCAGGAGGTAAGTAATACTGTGCCATTCTATCCTTAATTTAGATGCAACAAGTTGCCAAAAACCTTTGTGGCAACCAAGAGTAGCAGAAAAACTAATATCTGCGCTTTTGTGAAGTTATTACGGTGAAGTTTTTGCCAATTGACCCTGATTTTCAAACAAACCGAAAAGTCGTAAGTGAACACAATGGTCACAAAGTTTGGGGCCCCGTTGAACCTCCTACTAAGCTTGGGATTCATGGAACAACCAGCGCAGTAGATTGGGATTCATGCCTCGGTGATGGTGTTTGCATAGATGTTTGTCCAGTGTCGCTTTATGATTGGGCTGATTCTCCTGGACATCCACTGTCTGATAGGAAATCTGATCCTGCACGCGAAAAAGACTGCATACAATGTTTAGCTTGCGAGATGCAGTGTCCAGCAGCAGCGATAAAAATTACTCCGCCCCCATAGTTGGAAATCCCTTTTTCTATTTTAGATAAAAGTGTTATATTCAATAGCTGTACAATTAAGGTCTTAGTGTATAGTTCATGAGTGGACAGTCGAATGGTAAGACGATAGTTATAGGGTCAACTGATGTTTCACTGAAAATTAGTGATGTTACAGAACGGATCATCTCAGGCATAATGAACGATGGCGTTGTCGAAATTGTTGGTATAGCTGAATCGATCTTTTTGGTTTGTTCAGCTTTGAATTTATCTAGTGAAATCGCAAAAGTCTACTTAGATCAAATCAACTTCGGATACGTCGACGCCATGACCCTTGGAAAGGTACCTGCAATTTATGCGCACGTTACCCAGCAAGAATCCGTCAACTATGAGCGTTTGGTCGCAGAAGAAGAGCAAGAGATGGATAACATCGGCGATCGAACAATAAGTGTAGGTCATGAGATTCCAATGGAAAAACTTGTAACCAGGAGCCTCATGGCATTGGCTAGGTTTGACGAGATAAAATTAATTGCTGCGGGAGGATCCATAAACGAAGCGATTTCTCTGTCGCTTAAATTGGAGTCAGGTCAACTGACAAGAGATCCTGTCGGTGTCAAACTGTTTTATCTTTATTCCATCAACATGAGAAATGACCCTGCCAAGAAAATTTCAGCTGTATCAATTTACCTAAAAAAGGGAATAGCCACAAAACCAGTAGATTTTGTAAAGTTTCTAAAAGCGGATTAGCTAAAGCAAAGAAGGTAGGTTGAAGCTTACTTCAACTGGCCTTTAGGTTTGTTGACTTTGTTTCAGATAATCAGGTTTCAGAAGGTTTCGACATATTTCGGGTGGTCTTTGATGTTGGTTCGCATTGCTTATTACTTACGTTTACTACTATTTTTTTGGTGAAAATTTATGGTTAAAACTGAAGAAAATTTGAAGGCTGCTTTTGCAGGTGAATCTCAAGCAAACCGCATGTACTTGGCGTTTGCAAAAAAAGCAGAGGAAGAAAGCTTACCTCAGGTTGCTAGACTCTTCAAGGCTGCTGCAGAAGCAGAAACTGTGCATGCTCTAAACCATCTGAATGTCATGGGACAAGTTAAGTCAACTGCGGAAAATTTAGGCACCGCAGTTTCAGGCGAAACCTACGAATTTAAATCAATGTATCCCCAATTTATTGAGGATGCAAAAAACGAAGGTAATAAAAAAGCTCTTCAAAGCTTTGATTACGCTAACAAAGTAGAGCAAATTCATGCGAACCTCTATCAAAAGGCGCTTGAAGCACTCAAAAACAACAAGGAGCTGCCGAAAGTCGACATGTATGTGTGCCCTGTTTGTGGAAACACGTTCGAAGGAAACACACCTGACATGTGCCCAATCTGCGCAACGAAGAAAGAGAAATTTATGAAAATCGAGTAACACAAACTACTTTTATCTTTGTTTTTTTAATTTAGCTTAGGGTTTTGCAAAATTCAGTTGCATCATTATTTTCCGTTATTTTTGTTAGTCTGCTAGAACAACAACACCTAAAAAATTCTTGTTGTTCTACCAACCTATCCATACACAGAGAGGCTGCTTTTTAGCCTGAAATCGGGGAATTTTTTCTGAAGATTTTGTTCTTCTTGACAATGTAATGGGCTTCATTTTTGGTAGATTAAAAGAATTATGAGGGTGTTTGTCTTCTAAGCCTTAATCGGCAAGAACTCTGATTGCCCTTTGATATCACTGGTATGGGTTTTTCGTCTTTTATTTTCTGTAGAAGCGATTGCTTTGTTGACTATAAGCCTTGCAGCTTCGATGGATATGTAAAGTCGTTAACTAGATTTAAAATTCTGCCGACCTTTATTTAATTATTAGATAAAAGAAGAAAAAGTTAGGCTTTAGCTTTTTCTGCGATTTGTACACCGAAGTCAAAGCATTTTTGAAGTTCTTCATCGGTGGGGATCCATTTTGCTTCCATCGTCTGTTCCATTATGTCGAAGCCTGCTTCTTTAGCGATTTTGGTCATGTTCCGTATTGCTCCTCCTCCCCAGCCGTAGGAGCCAAAGAAGCCCCAGAGTTTGCCTTTAGGTTTTAGGCCGGTAATGTAGGTTAGGAAAGAGCCAACTGAAGGGAACATCCCGTTGTTTAGCGTCGGTGAACCTACCAAAACGACTTTAGAGTCCAATACTTCGGTGACAACATCTGTGTTGTCGGTGTTTCGCAGTTTTAGCACTTTGTACTCGACGTTTTGGCTTTTTATGCCGTCAGCGATCGCGCGTGCCATTTTGTCGGTGCTTCCCCACATTGTGTCAAAGACCATGAGAACTTTTTGTTTGGTTGCTTTGCCAGTACTCCAATCCAGGTAGGCATTGACGATTTTCATGGGGTCTTTGCGCCATATTACGCCGTGGCTTGGGGCGATGATGTCTATGGGGATTTTTGCATCCACGACCTCTTGGATTTTTTTGACGATAAGAGGTGCGTAGAGCATAAGGATGTTGGCATAGTAGGTTACTGCTTCTTCCATCAGTATGTTTTGGTCGACTTCGTCGTCGAAACGTCCGGCGCTTGCGAGGTGCTGGCCAAACGCGTCGTTGGGTAATAGAATTTTGTCTTCAATAAGATAGGTAAACATGCTGTCGGGCCAGTGAAGCATTGGTGCCTCAAGGAAAGTTAACGTTTTTTTGCCCAGACTAATTTTGTCGCCTGATTTGACGATTTCGATCCGCTCGAATTCTGCGCCGAAATGTTTGATGAGTTCTTCTTTGCCCCGTGCGGTTGAAAAGATTCGAGCATTTTTGGCGAGTTTAGCGATTGTTGGTAGGCTGCTTGAGTGATCCATCTCTACATGGTTAACAATGATGTAGTCGATTTTGTCGAAGCTGGTTATTTCTTCAATGTGGGCGATGAGTTCTTCGCAGAAGTTGCATTTAACGGTGTCGACAAGGGCGGTTTTCTCGTCGATTACTAGATATGCGTTGTAACTGCTTCCTCTCGATGTAATGTAACCGTGGAAGTCTCGTATATTCCAGTCGACGACTCCAACCCAGTTTACTCCATCTTTTAGGGTGACTTTAACCATTTTTTATTTCTCCAAAATGTACTCTAGAAAGATTGTTAACTATAGATTTTGGTGCCCTTATATTAATTTCGTTTGAGCTATCTTTAGCTAGCTGCCACAGTTATATTGAGGAAAATACACAGTTAAATCAAAGTTCAAGGGCACTATGTTGTGGGGCGCAGAAATGAGTTTACTTCCAGATGACAAAAAAGAACTGCTGAAAAAAGATTTTATGGAAAAATTGGTTGATCCAGTAAAAATTGTTGTGTTTACACAGGAGTTTGAATGCCGATATTGTTCGGATACTAGAAAGATTGCTGAAGATGTCGCAACTGTTAGTGCTAAAATTACTTATGAAGTTCATGATTTTGCTGATGTCAATAAAGCTAAAGAATTCGGTGTCGAACGGATTCCTGCATTAGCCATTATAGGCAAGAAAGATTACGGTGTGAGAATTTACGGTATACCATATGGATATGAGTTGCAGACTTTAATAGAAGCAATAATCAATGTGTCACGAGGGCAAACTGACCTCTCAGAGAAAACTAAGCAAATCCTTGTAGACGTTAAAACATCTGTACATATTCAGGTGTTTGTGTCCCTAACCTGCCCACATTGCCCTATTGCGGCTGCCATAGCGCACAAACTGGCCATTGAAAGTGACCTGATAAAAGCTGACGTGATTGAAACCAACGAATTTCCCGACTTGGCACAGAAATACAACGTTATTGGCGTGCCTAAAGTGGTGATTAATGAGAAAATCGAGTTTGTCGGAGCTTTTAACGAAGATCTTTTTGCGGAGCATGTTTTGTTGGGTGCATTTAAGACTTGAAAAAAGAGAACTAAAGAAAATCTGTTGTTTTTAGTGTCCTCCGCAGCCGCATGAGCAGTTGTGACCTTTGGAACCGCCGCCGCTTAGGTATAGCTGGGGGTTTGATTCGAAGGATTTTTTACATCCAGCTGCGCAGAAATAATAGTATTTGCCTTGGTAGAGAGTTTTGTACTTAGCTGTCTTTTCATCTACGTCCATGCCGCAAACTAAATCTTTTGCCATATTTTGTTCACCTCCATTTCTATGGGGTTGGTTGTTACTTAGAGTTTCGGTTTAAATCGCCTAAGCAATGATGCGTTTGTGACAACCGTTACGGAGCTGCTTGCCATCGCCGCTGCAGCGTAAACTGGGTTAAAGAGTACATGTAGGATTGGGTAGAATACACCTGCTGCCAAGGGAATAAGTGCAACATTGTAGAAGAATGCCCAAAACAGGTTTTGACGAATCTTTCTCATTGTTGCGCGACTGAGTTGGATGGCTATGATCACGTCGCGTAGGTCATTTTTTATTAGCACTATATCTCCTGTTTCCATGGCTACGTCTGTGCCGCTTCCGACGGCGATTCCGATGTTTGCTTGGGCTAATGCTGGGGCGTCGTTTATGCCGTCTCCGACCATAGCGACCACTTTGTTTTCAGCTTGTAGCCGTTTAATTTCACTTGCTTTTTCGCTGGGCAAAACTTCCGCAAATACTCTACTGACGCCGATTTGACTTGCGATGGCGTTTGCGGTACGTTGGTTGTCGCCTGAAATCATTATCACTTCCAATCCCATTTCTTTGAGTTTAGCTACGGCCTCGGCTGAATTCTCTTTGAGAGTGTCGGCAACAGCAATTAAACCTGCAATTTGACCATTTACTGCGATAAGCATAGCTGTTTTGCCCGATTCTTCGAGTTTAGTCATTTTCGCTTCTAAATTGTTGATTTCAAGATTGTTAGCTTCCATCAACTTTCGGTTTCCGAGCAGAATTGTACCGTTTCGGTAAGTTACTTCAACACCGTAGCCGGGTAAGGCATTGAAGAGCTCTGGATCCTCAACTTTGAGGCCTTTTTCTTTGGCTTTCTTCAAAATGGCTTCTCCCAACGGGTGCTCGGAGTTTTTTTCCGCTACTGCAGCTAACTGCAACAGCTGTTCTTCAGAGAATGCTTTATTTGGATAAATGTCCGTGACTTCTGGTTCGCCTTTAGTGAGCGTTCCCGTTTTATCGAAAACCACTGTTTTGAGTTTATGAACTGCTTCGAGAGCTTCACCGCTCTTAATTAGAATGCCGTTTTCTGCGCCTTTTCCGACTCCGACCATGATGGCGGTTGGAGTTGCGAGTCCGAGGGCGCAAGGGCAAGCTACGACTACGACTGCGATGAACACAGTTAACGCGAAAATAAAGCTTTCACCCGCTATGAAGTACCAAGCTAAAGCTGAAAGAGTTGCAGTAATTATAATGACTGGTACAAAGTAGCCTGCTGCAACGTCAGCTATTCTTTGTACGGGTGCTTTTGAGGTTAATGCCTCTTCAACCAGGTTAATTATTTGAGCTAAAACTGTGTCTTTGCCCACCTTTGTTGCGCGGAATTTAAGCATACCTGTTTTGTTGATTGTTGAGCCCACTACTTGATCGCCGACTTTTTTCTCGACAGGGATGCTTTCGCCTGTGATTACTTTCTCGTCAACGCCGGAGTAGCCTTCGATTATTGTTCCGTCTACGGGAATTTTTTCTCCAGGACGCACAATAACGATATCGCCTACAATGACCTCTTCGATGGGGACTTCTATTTCTTGGTTGTTGCGAATTATACGGGCGACTTTTGCTTGGAGCCCCATAATTTTGCGTATAGCCTCTGATGTTCTTCCTTTGGCTATTGCATCTAAGAGTTTGCCCAAAAGTATGAAAGTCATTATCATGGTGGCTGTATCGAAGAAAACTGCTGCGTTGGGGAATAACTCTGGAATAAAAGTAACGACAGTACTGTAAAAGTAAGCGGTGGATGTGCCCATTGCTATTAAGGTGTCCATGTTTGCGGTTTTGTTCTTTATCCCCTTATAGGTTCCAACATAAAACGTCCAACCAACCACAAACTGCACTGGTGTCGCTAGAAGAAACATCAGGATGTTTGTTTGTTCCATCGGTAAAGGGGAGAGCCACATCAACGCTATAATTGGGATTGTAAGGCCAATGCTAGCTGTTAAAAGAAGTTTTAGGTGTTGGATGTGACGTTTGCGTGCTTTATCTTCAGCACCGTCTTGAGGTTTAGGTTCGACAACTGCGTATCCTGCATCTTGGATTACTTTTTTAATCGCTGGTAGGCTGATTTGGTCTGGGTTGTATTCGACAGCGACTTTTTCTGCTGCGAAAACTACTGTTGCGTTGTATACTCCTTCGCGGCTGTTTAGCGCTTTTTCGATGGTTTTGGCGCAGTTAACGCATGTCATTCCGCCTACTTGGAGGCTGATTTTTTCGTGGATGACTTTGTAGCCGGCAGTGGTTATGGCTTCCTCTATGGTTTTTTGGTCTACTATGTTCGGGTTGTAGTCTATGATGGCTTTCTCGGCGGCGAGGTTTACGGTTGCTTGGGTTACGCCGTTGAGTTTGGATAGCGCTTTTTCTATTGTGTTAGCGCAGTTTATGCAGGTCATGCCGCCTATGTTGAGATTGATTTTTCTGGTTTTGGCTTCGGTGATGTGTGATTCCTCCTTGCGTCTCTGGTTAGTTTATTTGGGTTGGGTCTCCATAATAAATATTTCTTTTAAAGATATATCTTTTAAGATTAATATAATTGTGAAAATGCTCTTCCCATTTAGTCCACATACTAAAAAAATAGGATTGCACTTCCCGCTATTTCCAAACACCGCAACCCAATCATGCTAACCCCGTCTTTGTATAACTGTGAAACAAAAAGGAAGAAAAAATCGCCAGCGAGGACTAGTTGGTTTATTCTGTTCGTTTAATGATGTGGTACCCAAACTTAGTTTTGACAGGAGCAGAAACTTGGCCTTTCTCGAGTTCAAAAGCCGCTTTTTCAAACTCCTTAACCATCTTGCCTCTCGTGAAGGAGCCCAGGTTTCCACCTTTTTTGCCGGATGGACATAACGATACCTGTTGAGCGATAGCGCCGAATTTTTCGCCTTTATCAAGACGTGCTTTAATGTTTTTGGCTTCTGTTTCTGTTTTGACTAGTATGTGGCAGCAATGTACTTTGTCAGGCATAACCTATTCTTGGTTTTGTTGGCTTTTATCTTTTTCTTCCGAATTCGTAAAATTGATTTTAAATAAGTTCTGTTGGGTTTTCTTTGCGTCTCTTTTTGCATTTTTGGTGACTATTTTCCATGGTTTTCACACGAATATGTGTAAACGAATAGAGGTAAATAGCTGCCTACTTCGAACTTCGAAGTGCTATTGAGGGATATTGTTATAGCACAAGCACCCCGTATTGTTGACTATGCGATCAGAAAAGCCTCTGGCAAATCTCGAAGCGGAACAAAACATAGATAGCGCAACAGCAAAGCAGCTGGCTAAAATAGTAGAATTCTTGCAGAACATCGAAGAATAGTTCAATTTGCCATTATCAACAAGTTGGGATGGATGGAAACATTTTTTATCAAAACAATCTGTTTTGCGTTAACTTTAGATTTTACAAATGTTGACTAATAAAAGGGAAATCTCTCTCAGCAATTAACCGAGAGATTATTGGTTTACTCGATTACCTGAATTGCACCTTCGGGACATTGTGCTTCACATGCTCTGCAGACTAAACATTCGCTTTCTTTGCTTGGAACTGATTTACCATCTTTGATTTCGTACACGCCGACAGGGCAAGTGTTTACACAAGTTTCGCAGCCAGTGCATTTAGGGTCGACAACAATTTTAACCATTTTTGTCTTACCTCTGAATAATTTTCTTCAAAGATTCTTGAGTAAAATAAAAGGATTTAGGTGTTTTAGCGCATTTTTTCACGTAATCTTAGTAGGATTCCGTTAATGGCTGATTCTGCTTTGTCTTTTTGTTTTTGGTACTTGCCGCTATTTTTCTTGAAGGTTTCTATGGAAATCTCACCTTTGCTTTGGCGCAGTTCCAGGCTTCTTATGTTATTTTCAGCTTCGACAAGGTCTTCTTCGGCTAAGTCTAATTGTCTTGCTAAATCGGAGTATGTACTGCTTGAAGCGATAAATGCTTGTTTTGTTCGATCTATAGTTCTAGTCAAACTTTCAATGCGATTTTCTATGGCTTTTCTTTGAACTTTGTATTGGCGTCTTGGAATTTTTCCTTTTTGTGCTTTGGTATCCATTGATTTTAATTCATCGTTTAACTGTTTTCTGTCTTCGAAGGCGTCAAGGAAGGTTTTGACATCATCTGTTGTTACATTCTGACTATGTTTCATTTCTGAACTTTTTGTTTGTTGTGCAGTGATTGGCACAGTTTTTTGAGTTGATATTTGTTCTGCTCTGGTTGCATACGTTTCTTCTTTGGGTTGACGTCTTTGATAGAACAATACAGCCACGCAGCCAACTCCTGCTGCGAAGGCTGCCCAAAAGGTTGGTCTAAAAGATACCCAAACCGGGTTGTAGTTGTATGATATTTGGATGGAGTTTTGTTGGGGTGCGAGGTAATCTATGTGGCTTATGCCCTCTTCTGTTATTGTGAGCGTGTCTTGGTAGGTTCCTCTTGTTAATGATGAAGTGGCTGTTATTTGGTTTGCCTGTGGAGATATGATAGTCGCTCCTTCCGGTAGGTTGAACGTGATGGTTGCTCGGTCGACGTAGTAGGAGGTGTCTGGGAAAAGGTTAAAGTCTGCTAATACATAGTTTGACCCTTGAATTTTGGCGCTGGGTAAGTCGTATTTAGCAACTAGTGTGGTTGTTTGTCCTTTGCCTAAGAAGGTTATCAAAGTGACGTTAGCAAGTTGCATATTGCCAGTCGCTGAGTTTGCTAGACTACTCGGTAAGGTTCCGCCAAATTGGTCTTTCACAACTAAGTTTGAGGCCTCAACTGGTATGCTTATTACGTAAGAACTCGATGAAGTTGATGAGTTGCCTATAATTCGATAGCTGTCGGAGGAGGTGACCTTTCCATTTGGATCGATGGTTATTTGCCGATTTAGATTATTGATCGTGGTTAATTGCAGCGTGCCTGTGGGAACTTCGAAGGCTGCTGAGGCTACTGCGTAAGTGAATGCTGGAAGATTATTTTTTTCGTAAATCGCGTCATTTGTTGCTCCATCATCTTTGGTGATGGTGAGGCTCAAGGGACTACTTGGAAAAGAGAGGCTGACCTTGCATGTGCCCGCATCTTGGGGTAAACTGGGGTAAGCTGGAAAATCGAGAGATAGATTTCCTTGTCCGTGATCAGTGATTAAGCCATTTGATAAGACAAATGCTACTGTAAATATACTTGGTGAATTTCCGTTGAAGTCTACTTCTGCCCCGTAAAATCCACTTTGGCTAAGTTGAACGCCTAGATTGATCTGATAATTTTTTGTGTTATCATAAGCGAACCCTTCTAAAACATAAGCGCTGTATTTGTAGGGCACCCCAACCGTGAATTTATCAGGTACCTGGCCCGACACATGTATTGTGTCAAGGATTGCGATGTGCCCCGAATACATGACTTGAACTTGGTGATCAACACTAGTAATAGTGTAGCCGGTGGTTTGAGCCAAAATGGGGTTAGAAGGCATAGCAATTGGCAATATGGCTAGTAACAAGAAAACCCCGATCAAGAGACCTGCAAGTGTACGTCTCATCGAATTCACCAAACCAAAGTTTCGTTAATGTTAGGTCAGCTTGTTTATTTACTTTTACCGTAATACTAAACTTATTTGGCGCTTGCTCTTTAAAAGCAAAAAGAGTTAGTCTGTAATTGTTGGGAAAAGTAATGTTTGATCAAAATGGTAGTTTTTTGGTTGATGTTGCTTTTTGAAAATTGTTTTTTGGTAGCGGGGAGTAGATTTGAACTACTGATCTCTGGGTTATGAGCCCAGCGGGTTAATCCTGGCTACCCCACCCCGCTATGTTTTCCAACGCGTTTTTGGGTGCAACCTATTACACATTTAGTCAGATATTAATAGTTTCTTTTTCGTTGTGCGGCAAAAGCATTTTAGTATCGAACATACTTTCTATGGCTGGATGGTTTAGATTGGATAAGCCATATTTGCGTAAGATTTCAAATCCGCAGCTTGATAACCCCATATTTGTTCAGGGGCTTCCAGGCTTTGGAAATGTGGGCCGAATTGCAGCACATTTGTTAATAAAGTTCTGCGATGCTAAGCCATTTGCGGAGTTATATTCGCCATCCTTTCCAGATTATATTTCAATTAACTCAAAGGGAATTGCTTCTTTGCCGCATTATGAATTTTTCTATGCGCCAATGGAAAAGAACAATTTGATTATTATGACAGGTGAGGTCCAGCCATCTTTTGATGACGTTGTTGCGCATTATGATGTTTGTGATAATATAATTGATTTTATTGAATCTATAGGCTGTCGCTTCATTGTTACTATGGGTGGTGTGCCAATAACGGAGGATAAAACCCAAGTTTTCATAGCTGCAACTTCAAATCGGCTGGCAGCTGAGTATATGGAGAAAGGGGCAGTCATATACAGCAAGGGCAGAATCGTTGGTGGAACAGGTTTAACTTTAGCGCTGGCAAAAGAGCGAAAGATTGAAGGAGTCAGTTTGTTGGGTACTACGATGGGTTTTAAGGCTGATAAGGGCGCCGGATTCTCGGTTTTCAAGTTTTTGATGAAGGCTTTAGGAAAAGAGATAAAAGAAGGTTTGGTAGACAACAATCAACCTGAAGAGCAGTAAGTTGGGTGTCAGATGATGGAAAATAATGAAGTTGAAGTTGGCGGTATTGAATCAAAATTTACCAGAATTGCTTTAACAATAGTCTCTGTGTTTCTTATTTTTGTTGGACCAACTTACGTGCCGTATTTGTTGTCAGATGTCCTTAAACTGAATTATTATGCTTCAATCGGGATAGGGTTAGTGCTTTTCATTGTTGGTTTAGTGCTGCTTATTTTCTTGATAAGAAAGAAAGCTATTACGTAAAATTTTTGCCTCAGATACCCTAGAGTGCATCATCAGTCAGCTTTTTAGTTTCTTCATCGGCAAATCCCTAGGGCGTCGTCTGTTTTATTAAGTATTCTTCGGGTCTCAGGTTTATTATGGGTATGTTTTTTGAATACATAAGGCATATTAGATATTGCTAAAAGAATATTTTCTATGTTAGATAGCCGACGAAGCAGGCTCAAACTGCCTGATAAAAAGGGTGATGAATCAAAAAGAACTACAATCATCCTTGAAAAGTCGGAACGAGAATTCATTGAACTCTTAATAAAAGAAGGCAAAGAACCAGGTATAAAACCGCTTATCTCCAAAATGCTTAACATTTACAAGAGCATGACGATTCAGGATTGGCATTTTCCAGGCGAATACTACTGCGGCATAAGCCGAATAGCATTCGTTAACGTTGAATTAATCAACATTCTAACCCAACAAATTCCTGAAGAGAAATGGCACCAAGTCGGCGAAAAGATGGGTGATGCTTTGAAGGTTTCTATTCAGTCAACGATAGGTGTGGATGCAGGCAAACAAGAAAATTGGGCATCCATTTTTGAACGCCTAAAAGTTCAGGGGTTCGGAGACTTTTACTTAAAAGACAGGTTTCTGCTTTTAAAGACACCTTTCATTCACGAATGCGAAATCTGGCGAGGTCTTTTGGAAAGTCTTCTTTCTATCGAATTGGAAACTAAAAATTCAATTCCTCCACTGGTTTTTGAAATAAAGAAGCACAAATCGGTAACAATGTAGTTTCTCTTACCGTTCGACAGTTAAATATTAGTGAATATGTTTATATGGGAGACAGGCAAAGGTGTCTTCCAGTGACGTATGATGAGGGATTGCGTTCATACAAGGCGATTGCCTTCATTAGAAGCTTAATATTTTATTTAGAATTAGGTGCAATCTCGCAACGAAACGTTCTTTCAAAACAAAAACCTTTAGGTAAATCTCTGGAAATTCAGGTGAAAATTTATGGATAAAATAAAATTTGCAATTCCCAAAGGATCCCTAGAAAAAGCAACTGCAGAATTTTTCTCTAAGTCAGGATTCAAAATAGGTGGAACAGACCGCACATATCGCCCCTCAATAAATGATCCACAAATCGAAATGAAAGTTCTTCGGCCTCAAGAAATTCCTGTCTTTGTTAACGAGGGTTTACAAGACTTAGGTATCACGGGGGAAGATTGGGTTAAGGAAAACAAAGCCGATGTTGAAATTCTGCAGAACCTCGAATACGGAAAAATCAAACTCGTCATAGCTGTGCCCAAAAGTGTGCCTGAAAATAGCACCGTGGGCGAGTTCATGGAATCAATCTGGAGCCAAGGCAAGAACTTCCGCATCAGCACCGAATACCTCAACATCGCGTCTGAATATCTCAAAAACACTCCACAATATAAGAAGCGGTTTGGCGACGCTGACCCTATGATTGTGACCCCTTGGTGGAGAAAAGGCGAAAATTCGCAAGCAAAGATTTTCCTGTCTTTTGGTGCGACCGAAGCTAAGCCTCCAGAAGACTCTGATTGCATAATGGATGTTACTGAAACAGGAACAACAATCGAAGCCAATAACCTGAAAATAATTGAAACCGTCTTAAGATCATCAGCTGTTCTTATTGCTAATAAAAAGACTTTAGAAGACCCTGAGAAGCGAGAAAAAATCTTTGACATTGTAGCTTTGCTAAAAGGTGTTGTGGATGGTTCAAAGAGAATTCACATATTTGTTAATGTTAAAAAAGAGAACCTGCAAACTTTACTCACTGAGTTACCTGCCTTAAAGAATCCTACTATATCACCACTTGCAGACGACGGTTGGGTTGGAGTGAACTCCGTTATCGAAAAAGATTGTTTAATTGGTTTGCTTCCGAAAATCCGAAAACTAGCACAAGGTTTAGTCGTTTATGAGCCGCGGCAAGTCCTCGCGCTTGACGAGATAGCACGGAGAAATGAAGGTAGATGCGCAACGGACTCGGAATAAAGGTCTGGAACTCAAAAGAGCTATCTGTCGACTGGTTCAAACGCGAAAAGGCAGACAAACAAGCAACCTTGGAACTCGAGAACAATGTCAAATCCATAATGGATCAAGTGAAACAGAATGGCGATAAAGCGCTTGTAGATTTTGCGTTGAAATTCGACAAAGCAGAGTTAACAACCCGTACACTCAAAGTTAAGCCAGAAGAAATCAAAGAAGCCTACACAAAAACCAGCTCCCAGCAAATATCTGCCATAAAATTCATGAAGGAAAAAGTCGGTGACTTCCAAAAGCAGTTGGTCAATGAAACCGACATAAAGGCTGAAAGTGACGGAATATTTGTTCAAACGGTTCTACGTCCGATAAAAAGTGTCGGATGCTATGTTCCGGGAGGGCAAGCTGCATACCCAAGCACCCTTGTCATGACTGCGGTTCCGGCCAAAATTGCTGGTGTTCCCCGAATAGTTGTGTGTTCACCCTCAGATGCCCGTGGTAGAGTAAACCCTTTGGTTCTTGTTGCTTCCGATATCTGTGGAGTTGATGAAGTTTACAAAGTTGGTGGAGCCCAAGCTATCGCAGCTTTAGCTTACGGGACAAAAGCCATAGAGCCTGTCTATAAAATTGTTGGGCCTGGCAGTAGATACGTAACAGCCGCGAAAGTTTTTGTTTCCAACGACGTTGCCATTGATATGCCTGCTGGTCCTAGTGAAGTTCTGATTTTGGCTGATGAGTCTGCTGATGCTCGATTTATTGCATATGATATGGTTTCGCAGGCTGAGCACGGTGACGACAGTGTTGCTGGGCTTATAACAACTTCAGAGAAGGTTGCTTTGCAGGTTCAGGAAAGCCTTAAAAAGATTGTTGCTTTAGCCCAAAGAAGGGAAAAAATCTCTGCATCTTTAGCTAAATACGGCTTCATTATCGTTTGCGAAAATATCAAAGAAATGGTCACCTTAGCTAATCAGTTTGCTCCTGAACACTTAGAGGTCTTGACAGTTAAACCCAAGGAGATTGCTGACCAACTCACTGCTGGACTTATATTACTAGGTCCATACAGCCCCGTTGCATTGAGCGATTATGGTAGCGGAACTAATCATGTCCTGCCTACAGGGGGCTTTGCGCAATCTTACTCAGGTTTAACAGTGCTGGATTTTATGCGGAGAGTTAGCATTGTTGAAAGCACAAGAACGGGTTTGGAAAGAGTAAAAGACAGTATAAAGACCCTCACGGAAGCAGAGAATCTTCCGAACCACTATAAAGCGATAACGGCCAGGTTCGAAAAATGAGTGCTTCATACAGAAAGTGGCTAAGAGATAAACTTGCAGAGCTCCAAAACATTGACTGCTATTCGGCAGGTGCGACACCTGAAACTGTCGCTAAGCAAATAGGCGTTAATCCATTCGACATTGTTAAGCTGAACTTTAACGAGAGTATGTTTGTTGACCGCTCAGCGCAGACAAAGTTGATTAAAGAGTTGGCTGAAGAATTTGACTTGCGTCTATATCCTGAGGATGAAGTTTCCAAGTTTCTTCCAAAACTATCGAGCTACATTGGAGCTTCCGAAGATTGTCTTGTTGTAGGCAATGGAAGCGACGAATTAATTGACCGAATAACACGGCTATTTATGGAACCGGGTGACGTCGAGGTTTCGTTCACACCAACCTTCAGTATCCCAAAACTCTGTATTAAACGCCAAAAAAGCGAATATATAACGGTTCCTCTGAAAAGTGACCTTCAACTTGATGTCAAAGGCTTGCTTTCTGTGTTCAGAAACAAAACTCGTTTACTGTATATTTGCTCACCTAACAACCCAACTGCAACTCAATTCAACATGGAAGATGTTGAATCCTTAGCCAAAGCCTTCCCCGGAATTGTCGTTCTCGATGAGGCGTATTGTGAATTTGCTGATTACTCGTTTGTCCCTCTGATACGTGAGTTCCCAAACATGATAATTCTGCGAACCTTCTCCAAAGCTTTTGGATTGGCGGCGTTGCGACTGGGTTACGCCGTGGCAACCCCTGAATTAGCTAAAGTTATTTCTGAGAAGTCGCCTCTTCCTTATCCAGTTAGCGGTTTTACCTTACGTATGGGTAGTAAAATGCTAGACAACGTTGACTTGATGAAAAAAGCCGCCAAGCAATTGGTCAATGAACGCGGAAAACTCATAAAGGCACTAAACCAAATAGAGGGCGTGCAAGCCTTCGATTCGCAAGCGGATTTTCTGCTGATGAACACACAAAAGCCCGCTGACGAAGTTAACGACAAACTGCTCAAACGTGGCATAATGATTAAGAAATGGGGTAAAATCCTCCAGTATGACAACTGTTTCCGTGTGACTGTTGGTTTGCCAGAAATGAACGCTAAATTAATTGAGGCATTAAAAGAAATTCAAGGTGACTAAGATGAGAAAAGATGAGGTTTACCGTAAAACCAAAGAAACTGAAGTTAAAGTAGCCGTGAACTTGGATGGTGAGGGAAAAGTTTCGGTTTGTACTACAATTCCGTTTCTTGACCATATAATCGTTTCTTTTGCAACTCACAGTCTAATTGATATAACCGCATCAGTGAAGGGTGATTTGGTGCATCACTCTGTCGAAGATCTCGCAATTGGTTTAGGTGAGGCGCTGAATAAAGCGTTGGGCACCCGTGAAGGCATTATGCGTTTTGGGAACGCCGCCGCACCAATGGATTGTTCACTTGCTTTTGCAGCAGTTGACCTTGTTAAACGACCATACTTCAAAATTGACCTTAAACTCCGCGGGAAAAAAGTAGAAGACATGCCGACTGAAGATATCGCGCACTTCTTTGAATCCCTGTCGCAGTCTTTGCAGGCGAACGTGCATGTTTTTGTTGAGTACGGAAGCAATGATCACCACAAAGCGGAAGCTGCCGTTAAAGCTTTTGCGCTCTCTCTTCGTCAGGCTATAGCTGTAGATTCCAGGCGTAAAGGTGTGCCCAGTTCCAAGGGAGTTATCTGATGCCCGAAGTAGTTATTTTTGATTATGGGGTGGGAAACCTTCTTAGCCTTAAAACAGCATTGGAAAAAGCTGGTTTAGCGGCGTCAATTGGAACTACATGGCGAGACCTCGCAAAAGCTGATGCCATTGCCCTACCAGGAGTTGGAAGCTTTACCGCAGCCGCTTCAAAGCTGGATTCAGTCAAGGAAGTGCTCCAAACAAAAATCAGTGAGGGCATACCATTACTTGGCATCTGCTTGGGCTTGCAGCTTTTCTTTGAATCTAGCGAGGAAGGACCCGGAATAGGTTTAGCGCTGTTTGAGGGCAGAAATATGCAGTTGCCTAAAACCGTTAAGGTACCACACATGGGTTGGAATACTTTAGAAATCGTCAAGTCAACCGAACTTTTCGACGGTGTAGCAGAGGATACTTACGTTTATTTTGTTCACTCCCTCTATCCAGAGCCTAAGGAAAAAGCAATAGTTTGTACAACAACCCAGTACGGAACAAGATTCACCTCTGCGGTTTCCAATAAAAACATTTACGGAACCCAGTTTCACCCAGAAAAATCAGGCGACGTAGGTCTTAAAATTCTAAGTAACTTTGCAAAAATCATAGTGAAGTGAGTTTATGCAGTTGATTCCAGCAATAGATTTGATGAACGGCAAAATCGTTCGCTTAACTCGAGGAGAAGCCAAAACCGCAAAAAGCTATGAAAAACAATTTGGTACCCCGATTGAAGCCGCAAAGCGGTGGCGCGATGAAGGTGCAAGCAAGTTGCACATTATCGATTTGGATGCAGCCTTTGGAGTCGGCGAAAACCAAGTTACCATAGCTGAAGTTGCAAAGAATGTTTCCTTGCCAATTCAAGTCGGAGGCGGAATTCGCAGCTTTGAAATAGCTGTGAAACTTTTCCAATCAGGTATAACGCAAGTTATTCTTGGCGCCTTGGCTTTCAGTGATCCTGAAGTGATTAAAAAAATTCAACAGAAATTCGGTTTAGACTCTGTCATTGTTGCTTTAGATAACAAGGAAGGACATATTATGGTTGAAGGTTGGCAAACCTCAACTACAATAACTGTGGATAATGCATTGGAAAAATACTCTGCTCTTGGTGTTCACCAATTCTTGATTACTTCCATTGCACAAGATGGACTGCTTAGTGGTCCAGACCTTCAAATGCTTAGTGCAGCTGCTCTTTATCCAGGAGCGAAAATCATCGCAGCAGGAGGAATCGGAAGTATCGGCGATTTAGCTGCTCTTAAAGAAATCGGTATGGACGGTGCAGTCATTGGTAAAGCTCTTTATGAAGGTCGATTCACGTTGAAGGAAGCTATTCAAAAGATAGGAGCTTAAATTATGCCTTTAGCAAAACGTATAGTGCCGTGTCTGGATGTGGATCATGGGAAAGTTGTCAAATGTATAAACTTTCTTAACCCGAAATGTGCAGGGGACCCCGTTGAGATGGCAAAGCGTTATTCTGACGAAGGCGCTGATGAACTGGTTTTCCTTGACATAACGGCATCTTCTGAGAAAAGGGACATCTTGCGTGGGGTTGTTGAGGGCGTGGCCAAAGCAATAAGTATCCCTTTTACTGTCGGCGGGGGGATTCGCAATGTGGGGGATGCAAGACTAATTTTGTGCAGTGGTGCTGACAAAGTCTCGGTTAATACAGCAGCAGTTGAAAATCCCAAATTAATCACAGAGCTGGCGGATGTTTTCGGCAGACAATGCGTAGTAGTAGCCATTGACGCTAGACGCAACAAGTTACCAAGCGAGAACAAGATTATGGTTGAAACAGGCGAAGGCAAATTATGGTTTGAAGTAGTCACATATGGCGGCAGGAAACCTACAGGAATGGATGCGGTTGCCTGGGCAATGGGGGCTGAGAAGCTTGGGGCGGGCGAGTTCTTGATAACTTCGATGGATAAGGATGGCACAAAAGATGGTTACGATATAGAGCTAACTCGTGCGATTTCCGAACGAGTAAATGTACCCATTATTGCAAGTGGAGGCGCAGGCATTCCGAAACACCTCTTTGATGTGTTAACCGATGGCAAGGCTGATGCTGCTTTGGCAGCTTCGATTTTTCACTACAAGAATTATCCTGTTCCTGTTGTGAAGGATTATTTGCGTGAGATGGGGGTGACTATTCGAATATGACATATGAAGAACTGCTTGAAAAATTAGACTTCAAAAAAGGCAACGGGCTTATTCCTGTGATTGTTCAAGATGCTAAAACTAAGGAGATGTTGATGCTTGCTTATGCGAACAGAGAAGCATTGGAATTAACTATTAAGACTAAGAAAGGTACTTATTGGAGTCGTTCTCGAAATGAACTGTGGGTTAAAGGCGAAACCTCAGGGCACACCCAAAAAATAATCTCTGTCTCAACAGATTGTGACTACGATGCTTTGCTTTACATTGTTGAACAGACTGGTGCTGTGTGCCATACTGGAGAAAAAACCTGCTTCTTTAATAAGATGCTCTAAACCCCCAATTCTGACCATAGAACTCAACATGTTTCTTTTGATTTTGAATAAACAGGTTTTTGAAGTTAATGCTTTTAAATGCAATACTCCTTCTTCTATTGTGGTATAATCATGTCGTTACATGAAGCTATGCTCTACGAGCGCCAAAGCGAGGGCAAAGTTAAATGTTGCCTTTGTGCTCGTCGCTGTTTGATAAGCGTTGATTCTACAGGTTTTTGTTTAGTTCGTAAAAACGAAGGTGGAACCCTCTATTCATTGAACTATGGTAAAGCCGTGTCTGCAGGTGTTGACCCCATCAGCAAAAAACCGTTGTCGCATTTCAATCCTGGCGCGTTGGTCTTGTCAATTGCTGCTGCTGGCTGCAATTTCCGCTGCCAATTCTGCGACAACTGGATGATAAGCCAAGACCGAGAAATTGCTGGCAAACCTTTCCAGCCTGAAGAGGTAGTTAAAGCAGCGTTGAAATCGGGTTGTCAAGGCATTAGCTACACCTACACTGAACCAACAATCTTTATGGAATATGCTTACGATACTGCTAAACTCGCCAAACATGCAGGTTTGTTTAACACTTTTGTAACAAACGGATATATGACTACAGAGGCGGTCAAGACTATCGCTCCGTATTTGGACGCTGTTACTGTGGATTTCAAAGGTGGCGGCGATCCCGACTTTTACAAATCTAACATGTCGGTACCAAAAGTTGAGCCAATATTCGAGAGCTTAAAGGAGTTCAAACTCCAAGGAGTTCATATTGAACTAACAAATCTTGTAGTTCCCAAATCAGGCGACTCTATGGATCACATCCGCGAACTTGCTAAATGGGTTAAAAACTACCTTGGAGCGGACACACCTTTACATCTTCTGCGTTTTCATCCAGAATATAAGATGACTACAATTCCTGCCACAAGCGTGAAAGAAATGGAGAAAGCATTGTTGACCGCTAAAAACCAAGGCTTGCACTATGTCTATGTCGGCAATGTTCCCGGTCATCCAGGCGAGAACACCTACTGCCCCAACTGTGACACAGCAGTCATCAAACGCGAAGCCTTTGACATTACTGCATGGAACCTCACTAAAAACATGAAATGCCCTGTCTGCGGACAGCAAATTCCAATAAAAGGCAAACTGTACCAAAACAGCCAACGTTTCCCCTATGCACTGTTTTAGACAAACCAACTCTTATTAGGATAAAACCTAACTTTGCATTCGTGCCAAAGTAGATGACCCGGTACCGTGCATTGGCGATTTCAACCAGCTACTGGAAACCTAATAGCGACTACACAGAGAAAATCATAGCCGCTATCCAAGGCAAAGTTGAAGACGGTGATTTTGTTGTGGTGTCTGAAAAGGCAATTTCGACGGCGCTTGGCAATATGGTTGACGAGAGTAGAGTAAAGTCAGGTTTGATGGCTAAGGTTTTAGCCAGTTTATGGATGCGTCTTTTTTGGGGTTACCCGCTTGGGATAATATGTGGTTTTGGGCAGCGACTGCTGAGAAGGATCCGTGGGTACCCGCTTGAATCTGGCAGTTACCACAAACAGGTTGCTCTTCAATACGCGGGGATTTGGCAGGCACTCTTGTTTGGTTCAGAAGGAGGTATTGATGGTTCAAACCTAGCTTACTCTTATGTGAGTTTGCCATTGGAAAACGCAGATGTTTTAGCATGGAAAATTCGAGAGCAAATCCGACAGAAACTGCAGAAAAACGTTTGCTTACTAATAGCCGATACAGACAAGACCTACAAGTTTCGAAATTTTTTCTTCACTCCGCGACCAAGACCTCTGAGAGGGATCCATTCATTCGGAGGGGTCTTCACGTATGTCGCGGGTAGGGTTTTAGGACTCAAGAAAAGTTCAACGCCATTGTCGGTTGTTGGTTGCAATCTGAAAGCTGCTGAGGCATTGAAAATTACCAATATTGCCGATAAAACTCGTGGTGCAGGATCAGGTGCCACCGTTTGGGATATGGCCGCAAGGTTCCATGTAAAAGTTGATGCTGTAACTTGGGAAATGCTTAGCGCAATCCGACATAAGCCCATAGTAATAGTTAGAAGAATGCGGTAAAATGGCTCTTCGTTGATTGTTTAACCGAAAAGAACTTTTCTTTAGAGTAACACATAAAACAAGGATTGTAAGACTTAGCGCAGTGACGGGATAGAGTATGGTAGATACGCTTCGAAAAATGGACGCATTTTTTAATCCACGTTCAGTTGCAGTTATCGGCGCCACTAAAAAAGTCGATAAAGCAGGTCATGTTATTTTCAAGAACTTTGCCACTAACAAGGAACATGGTGTTTTCAAGGGGGTTCTCTATCCTGTTAACCCAAATGAAGACTCGATTCTTGGCTTCAAATGCTTTAAATCGTTGTCTAAAATTCCTGGTGAAATAGAATTAGTCGTAATAATTGTTCCTGCTCGGGTAGTTTTAGCAGTGATGGAAGAAGCAGCTGTTAAGAAAGTTAAGACTGCTATAATAATTAGTTCGGGCTTTAAGGAGGTCGGCAACAAAGAACTTGAAGACCAAGTGGTCGCGGTCGCCAAGAAAGCAGGTATTCGCGTTTTAGGACCCAACTGCCTTGGAGTTTATTACTCTAAAACAGGTATTGATACTCTATTTCTGCCCGAAACCAAGGTTTTAACCACAGGTGAAGACGTAGTCGCGACGCCAAGACCGCTTCCGGGCAACATAGCTATGATTACTCAGAGTGGAGCCTTTGGTGTAGCTGCGCTTGACTACCTAACTGGGCGCCAGATGGGTGTCAGTAAATTTGTTAGTTTTGGCAACAAATGCGATGTCACTGAATCCGACATACTCCATTATCTGCTGCATGACAAAGAAACCAAAGTTATCCTTGTTTATCTTGAAGATGTCAAGGATGGACGGGAATTTCTGAAGATATCGAAGAAGGTTACAGCCAAAAAACCTATTGTAGTCATCAAATCAGGACGAAGTGTGGCTGGCGCGAGAGCTGCTGCTTCACACACTGGGGCCATTGCAGGGTCAGACAAAATCTACGACGCCGCGTTTGAACAAGGAGGAATAATTCGTGCTCGAGATATGGAAGAATTCTTTGATATCGGTAAAGCCTTGGCGATGCAACCGCCAGCCATGGGCAAAAATATCGGCATCTTAACTGATGCTGGCGGACCGGGAGTTATGACTGTTGATGAATGTGAAGCTTTGGGTCTAACGGTGGACCGTTTCTCTGAGGCGACCTTGAAGAAATTCCAAGAGCTTAAAGATCAAAATATCATCCTAAAGATTGCTGCTACATCAAACCCGGTTGACCTCACTGGTTCAGTTACTGACGATATGTTTGTTATGGCTGCTGATTTGATGTTTCAGGAACAGAGCATTTGTGGTATAATTCTTCTTGGTCTACATCACATGCCGGGACTCAGAGAGGTTTACATAGACGGACTAGTGAAAGTCGCTGAAAGTTATACCAAGCCTATAGTTATGTGCGACATCGGTGAGACAGAAATGGCGCTATATACCCGGTCTCGTTTCGATAAGCTGGGTGTTCCGTCTTTTGAGTCGCCTGAGGATGCAGCAAGAGCTATGAAAGCGTTGGTAACTTATGGTTCTTACCTTCAAAAAGTCGGCTGTTATGATGAGTACATGGCGGCATTAAAGAAAACAATCATCACTAAACCTTCACCGTAATGGTAACTTCGTTTCCATCCACTAAATTGAGGATGCCGCGCAAGTAGACGGGTGCTATAACCTCTAAGAGGTCTTCCGGGTAATTGGGAACTAAAGGAATTACGACGGCGCACTGTAAAGAACAGATTTTAGCTTTAAAGAGCATACCTGGATAGTACCCGACTTGGGGAGCAACAATTGTTCCTTCGGAGTTTTCAAGAATTAATTTGTTTTCTATATCTTTTCCTTTCAAACGAATGTTTAAGGTTCCAGAATAAGGAGAAGAGTCAAGTGCGTTTTCAAGTTGGTGCCGAACCCATGGCAAGTCAACGAAGCATTTCCCTTTTCCTGTGCCTGAAAACACCTCGCCTCGTAATACTATTTCTGGCAAACCTTGGCCTTCGCACTATTTTTGTTCTTTTAGCCACTTCGCAACTGACTTCAATACAGGGTCAGCTGATATGTCGATAACGGGCACGATCATTTTTTCTTTTGTTTCAATAGTAGGTGTGTATTTTGGCATATCTGAATAGCCAACGTAGGTCCAATAGACTTTGTGTTTTTCAAGCAGTTCTTTAGCGACTGCGGTCGTTGAAGCTGTAAGAGGAAAATACAAAAACACTATGCCGTCCACCCAATATAGCCCAGCTAGTTTGCCCCCGGCAATGATGGAGGTAAAGCGCGCGATTTCGTCGGGGCTGTTAAAATGGGTTTTTTCCATAATTACAATTTCTTTAAAGGGTTCATAAGAGATAGCGACGTCACAATCACTCATAGCTTGCTCACCGATTGTTTACTTAATGTGTGAGATGTCTCCTTTTAATTTTTGCTATCTTCTTCAAAGATGTTTAAGAAAGCATTTGGTTGATCAAAAAAATAATTTCTTTGTCTTCAATCATACAAAGGAGTTTTTTCTCTAAACAAAAATAGTGAATTTTACTCTTGTTAAGGGCGTTCTAGTTTGATGAAGTCTGTTTTGTCGGAAAATTAATATTGTTAGAGTGGCTTTTTACAGTTTTATTGTTAGGTGAATTGTTATGGCGATAAAAGTTGGAATTAATGGTTTTGGAAGAATTGGACGACTTCTCTATAGAGCAGCTATTGAAAAGAATGCAGACATTGATTTTGTAGCCATCAACGATCTTGCAGACGCGAAAACTAATGGCCATTTGCTCAAATACGACTCCGTACATGGGCGCTTTCCTGGAACCGTTGAAGTAAAAGGAAACGACCTAGTAGTTAACGGAAAAGACCTCAAATGTCTGAGCATTAGAGACCCCGCGCAACTCCCCTGGAAAGACCTGGGAGTTTACCTTGCTATAGAATCTACAGGTTTGTTCACGAACCGTGAAGGCGCAAGCAAACACCTCGCTGCAGGAGCAAAAAAAGTCCTCATTTCAGCTCCAGCAACTGACCCAGACGCAACATTTGTTTTAGGCGTAAACGACAAGACATACGATCCAGAAAAACACAACATTCTTTCGAATGCCAGTTGCACAACCAATGCATTGGCCCCAATCAGCAAAGTTTTATCAGATAACTTTGGCTTGGAAAAAGCACTTATGACAACTTGTCACAGCTACACAAATGACCAGAAAATCCAAGACATTGTTCACAAAGACCCTAGACGTGCACGAGCTGCGGCAATCAACATTATCCCAACCAGTACCGGAGCAGCAAAAGCAATCGGATTAGTTATACCAAGTTGCGCCGGTAAAATGAACGGTTACTCGTTACGTGTCCCAACTCCAGACGTATCCATTGTTGACCTAACCGCAGTCTTAGGCAAGGATGTAACTAAAGCAGAAATCAATGCAGCGATGAAAGAAGCAGCTGAAGGAGAGCTGAAGGGAATTTTGCAGTACACTGAAGATCCAATTGTTAGTACTGATGTCCTTCACAATAACTTCAGCAGCGTTTTTGATGCAGGCTTAACCATGGTTTTAGGCGAGAAGGGCAACTTCGTTAAGGTCTTTGCATGGTACGATAATGAATGGGGCTTTAGCAACCGAATGATAGAATTCATCGAAATGGTAGGAAAAAAAGCTAACCTCTAAGCCAAGTGCAAACAAACTTAAATCCATCTTTTCTTTCTTTTTTAGTATTAACTCTTAGGTGTATTATACATGGCAAAGTACAAGACTTTGGATGATTTTCAAGTTAAGAACAAAGTTGTTCTTGTCAGAGTAGATTTTAACTCAGAAATAGATCCTCAAACAAAAAAAGTTAACAGTGACGTTCGAATCAGAGCACATGCTGAATCCACTCTCAAAGAATTGGCTGAGAAAGGCGCTAAAACCGTAGTACTCGCTCATCAAGGGCGTAAAGGCGACCCTGATTACACTTCGCTAAAAGAGCACGCTGAAATTCTTGGAAAAATCCTCAATTGCCCCGTGAAATATGTTGATGATTTGTTTGGCGACAAAGCCAAAGCAGCTATAAAGAGCTTGCAAGGCGGCGAAATCCTTGTTTTAGAAAATGTGCGTAGCTGGGATAAAGAAACCAAAAGTATGAGTCTTGAAGACGCAAGTAAAACTGACCTTATACAGAACCTTGCCCCGTTGGCAGATTTATTTGTTAATGATGCCTTTGCTGCAGCACACCGGGGGCACGTCAGCATGGTGGGTTTCACTGCAGTATTGCCATCTGCTGCAGGTAGAATTATGGAACGTGAACTCAAATCACTTAGCAAAGCATTAGAAAAACCTGAAAAACCCTGTGTTTATGTTATGGGAGGCGCAAAAGCTGATGACTCCCTTGAGATTAGTAAGTATGTCTTGGGAAAAGGAATTGCCGACTATGTGCTTGCAGGCGGCGTAACTGGTCAGCTATTCTTGGCGGCAAAAGGAGTTGACATTGGCAAAGCAAATATGGCATTTTTAGAAAAAAAAGAGTTGACAGGTTTAATTCCAGGTATCAGAGCACTTGAAGAGCAATTCGGTGACAAAGTTATGATTCCCGTTGATGTGGCAATGGATTCTGGGGGAGTTCGCAAAGAAATCGACGTTAGCAGTTTGCCCACTGAAAACTCGCTTTTGGACATTGGAACTAAAACTGTTGAAGAATATTCGAAAAGAATTCTATCGGCAAAATCTATCGTTGTTAGCGGTCCAATGGGTGTTTACGAGAACAAAGAATTTAATTACGGTACAAAAAAAGTCTTCGAAGCAATAGCAGATAGCCAAGCTTTCTCACTTGCAGGCGGAGGAAATACTATTGCAGCCATCAATGAATACGGCTTAACCAAGAAAATCGGCTATATTAGTACCGCAGGGGGTGCCCTTATCGAATTTTTGATGGGCAAAAAACTTCCGGGCGTTGTAGCTCTCGAAAACTCAGTTCAAACAAAGAAGATCTAACTTCTTTCTCTTTTGTTTTTTTACATTTCGTGTATCTAAGATAAGAAAGTAGAAAAAGCTGCCTTTGATTTAATCTTTTTTGATCTATTTGTTTTTGTAAGACGGAGTAAAAAAAATTGGTTGCCAAAAAGCAATTGACTTTCTGGTCTAGTTCAATTGTTTGCCGCAATTTGGGCAGAATTTTTGATTGGCATCGACGATTCTTCCGCATTGTGGACAGACTATTGTGGCAGTTTTTTGTGGTGGAGGAGCGTATGTTTGTGGTGGTGGATTGTTTTGTTGCGCGGTTCCTGGGAGTACAGGGTTGTAGACTAATGCTAATATGCCGCCGATTAATGCTAGAATTCCTCCGCCGAGACCTATTATAGAAAATACCAGGATGAGTATGCCCCATTTTGTATGTTCGAGTGGATTAGCTTTGAGTTTGCTTGCAAATATGAGGATCAGTATGGATGAGATTAACGTCCATACACCCAATCCAATAAATATTGACCAGCCCCAACCGAAAAACATGCCGTTATAGTAGTAGTTGCCGTAATAACCTAAGACGTTGTTGTAGGCAGAGTATGCTATTGCTCCAAATGCGAATAATGCTATCGATCCCAATATACCGAGTATGCCACCGATTATTGATAGCCAATATGCTACCGTTGGTTGATTTTGAACTTGATTTTGTGGATACAATTCCGTTTCTCCCTTGACTGTTCATTCTTTGAGTTGAGGGTGTATAAAAAATTTTTGAGCACTTGGTTGCTTTACGATTCGAGACGCTGATTTTTCTGTACATATTGTACTTTTAAGGCTTGAGAACTTGCACTAAATCTGTTTCCAAAAAAGTTTCTATCGCTGTTGATTTTTAGTCCATTCTAAGACGTGATGGTAATTCTGAATTTCATGTTTCAGAAAGAACTGATTTCATCGAGTTTCTCAGAAATCGCCGATAAGTTTGTCGCAATATAATCTGGCTCTTGTTTGTTTTCCTTCAGGTCTTTTAGACTGTTAAACTGTGAAGGAACGAAAATTGTCTTGAGTCCTACCTGTTTGGCTCCTTTAATATCTTCGATAGGACTATCACCGATGTAAATTGCTTCATGTGGCATTATTTTGAGTTTGTATAGGGCGTTTTGAAAGATTTCGGGGCTAGGTTTTCTGTACCCATTTTCCTCAGATACAATAATTACATTGAAAAAATGGTTTATACCGACTTTTCTTAGGCTTCTGTAAATGACGGGTGCATAGGTGAAGTTTGAGATTAGTCCCACTTTCCCGAGTGTTTGGGCTTGTAAAAGAAGTTTATTTGCTCCTTCCCTCAATTCAAGTGCATCAATAAAATCCTTAAAAAAAACGTTCAACGCGGCTTTAATTCGCAAGTTATCTGGCGAAACTTTAAAGCCAAGACTGCAAAGCGCTTCAGAAACCCATAAGGCATTAGTCACTTCACGGTATTGTTCATAGCGGATTTTGCGGTATTTTTCATGTGAGTAAATGTAGGCTTTTAAGAACTTGTCTTTGTCTGTTGCAAAACCTTCCGCGATTAATGCCTTGTGGAGTTTTTCTCGTGAGGCATCCATTGTATAGCCTTTGCAGTTAACTAAGGTGCCCACATAATCGAAAATCAAGGCTCGACAAACCATACTAAGCCTTCTTTTTTTCGGATAGAATGTTGGCTTTGACTATTTGAATGATTTTTTTGCCAACCTCGGTTTCAAGCAGTTGCGACGTGTTGCCGATGGCGGTTTCAATGTGACTATCAAATGGAATCTCTCCTAGAAATTTTAGCCCTAGATTTCCCGTTTCACTCTCGACCCCCTGTTTCCTGTCTTGTTTCATGTTCTCCACAACGCCGATAATATGCATTTTTTGGTCGTAGAGGAGCGCAACTTGTTTTTTAACAGTTTCAAAAGCTAACAATGAAGGCGTAGTTACAATCAAAAACTCTATGCGCCCGATTAGCCTGACAAGATCTAGGATTGCATCTCCAATTCCAGGTGGCATATCAATAACTAGAAAATCAAGTGCCCCCCACTGTGTAACGGCCAACAACTCAATGAGTGCGTTTGAGATATCTGCTCCACGCAAGGGAGCTGGGTTGTCGCCTACAAAATAGATTAGTGACATGTATTCTAATCCATGGATTGTAGGTGGGATCAGGCCTTTTTCTTCTGTAGGTTGTAGGTTTTGGGCTCCGAGAATAACGTGAGTTGAGGGGCTGGTAAAGTCAAGGTCAAATAACCCGACTTTGCAACCGTATTTTGCGAGAGATAATGCTAGTGTGGTTGCTATAATGCTTTTGCCGACGCCGCCTTTCCCGCTTGAGACAGCAATAATTCGGCTTATCTTGCTTAATCGTTCGCCAATTACACTTGTCCGCGGGTCAATCATTCCTATTTGACTCCTTTTAAGTCCTCAAGCCAGACGCCACGTCCAGTGACAATTTCAAAGTCGGGACTGCCGCATTTAGGACATTTAATGTAAGTGTGGGCTACCTCAGGGACAAAATGAATAGCTTCGGAAATTGCTTTGTCGACTTTCTTTGTGTTATATCGCCATGTAGTGTTGCAGACTCTACATTTAAGCGTAGATTTAGCCTTAAGTATTCGGAACTTGGATTTGCTAAAGATTCCTTGTTTTATTTGTGAAAGTGCAAATCTCAGAATTGGAGGCTCAACCTGCTGGAGTTCTCCAACTCTAATTGTAACTTCCGTAACCGTGGTTATGTGTTCTTTTTCTGCAATTTGTTTGGCGGATGTCAGAATCGCTTCAGCTAATGCCCATTCGTGCATAGTTTAATCCTTCTTTATGCGGCTTTAAAAGAATATTGCGAAAAAATAGACAAATCTATTTTTTTGGGGAGACACTAGATTTAAATCAACTTATTTGTTTCTGTAAACTATCTTTTATCAACGAAGAAGTGTATCATGACTTGGAAAAAATAAGGATTTTAGCTTTTGCCGGAAGCCTAAGAAAAGGTTCATACAATAGAGCACTGATCCGAGCAGCAACCGAAGTTGCACCTGAAAATGTATACATCAATTACTTTGATTTAGAAGGCATTCCACCCTTTAACCAAGACTTTGAAACGAGTCCACCGCAAATAGTCAAAGAGTTCAGGAAGAAAATAAGAAATGCAGACGCCCTGTTGATTGCAGCTCCAGAATACAATTATTCAGTTTCGGGTGTTCTAAAAAATGCAATTGATTGGGCCTCAAGACCACGAACTGATTCGCCACTCGAAGGTAAGCCAGTCGCTGTCATGAGCGCCTCAATCGGCAGATTCGGCGGTTCTAGAGCTCAATACCATTTGCGACAATCTTTTATTTATCTCAACATGCACCCTGTGAATAAGCCTGAAGTTATGCTATCTGATGCTTCTCACAGCATTGATTCAGAAGGTAGATTGACTAATGAGACGACAAGGAAACTGGTTCAGAAATTAGTTGAAGCTTTAGCTGCTTGGACTCTAAAACTCAAAGAAAAATCCCGATAAGTTATCACTTATATTTTACAAAGCCTTAAAATTTGCCCGAAACCACGTTAATAATTGGCGAAAACGATTTGAAAGTCATAGCTGATATGCACATCCACGGTAAATACAGTCGAGCAACTAGTGAACAAATGAGTTTACCTTCAATTGCAAAGTTCGCCAAAGTCAAAGGATTAAACTTGGTGGGCACTGGCGATTTCACCCATGCTCTTTGGCTAAACGAAATCAAGCAAACATTAATCCCTGATGGTGAAAGCAACCTCCTGAAGCTATCCAACGAAGAGTCACCTGTTCGCTTCATACTGCAGACCGAAGTCTGCACAATTTTTAACTTCAAGGGTGAATCCAAGAAAATTCATCACGTCATCCTAACACCAACTATTGACTCAGCTCTCCAAATTACCGAGAGAATTACTCATTTTGGAAATTTATCTTCAGACGGTAGACCAATCCTTAACGTGTCGGCTCCACAACTTGTGGAAGAGGTGATGGCTGTTTCGCATGACAACATGATTTTTCCAGCTCATGCTTGGACGCCATGGTTTAGTATTTTTGGAGCGTTCAGCGGCTTTAATACCGTTAAAGACTGCTATCAAGACATGACCAAACACATCCACGCAATAGAAACAGGATTATCATCTGACCCGCCAATGAACTGGCGCCTAAGCAAACTAGACAACTATACTCTGGTTTCGAACAGTGACTGTCATAGTTTTTGGCCATGGCGCATCGGAAGAGAAGCCAATGTACTAGACCTTGATCACTTTACTTACAACGATGTTATAGGAGCTGTAAGAAGTAATAACCCAGCACATTTCAAGTTTACAATTGAAACTGATCCTGCCTACGGCAAATACCATTGGACAGGACACCGATACTGCAAAATTTCCTTTTCGCCTCAAGATGCAATAAAATTCGGAAACATTTGTCCAGTCTGTCGCAAAAAACTGACCAAAGGCGTGGAGCAACGTGTTGAAGAGCTTGCTGACCGACCTGCTGACTATGAACGCCAAGATGTGCCGGGATTTATGCGTTTGCTTCCGCTATCCGAGATAATTTCAGCAGTGTTAGGCACTGAATCGCCTTCAAATCGAGTGGTTTGGAAAAACTATAATCTGTTGGTTGAAAAATTCGGCGACGAATACACTGTGTTGATTAGCACTCCATTGGAGGCGCTATCTTCTGTTGTAGATTTTTCTATTGCTCAAGCAATCATTAAAGTTAGAGATGGCGCCGCAAAGGTTACTCCGGGATATGATGGCGTTTATGGGCAAATAGCTATGGGCGTAGAAGTACCGACAGTTAAGCACAAGCCAACTCAGATAAAGGTTGAACAGAAAAACATGCTGGATTTCTTTTAGGAAAATGTCGATTTTCCATCTGTAAAAAAACAAATTGTTTTAATTATCCTAAACAAGTCTAACTCTTTAAAGGATAGATTTCGATTTGAAAGACCTTTTGACAAAGATCAACAACTTAGCTACACAGAAATATGGTGCTCATTACGCGGAAGCTCGAGCACAAAAACTTAACAAGACAATGCTTACGTTAAAAGAGGAACGCGTAGAAGCAGCGAAACAAGGTATAGAGAATGGCGTGGCCATCCGAGTTCTGGTTAACGGTGCATGGGGTTTTGCGTCAGTCGGCTCCTTCGATATCGCGATTTTGGCGGCTGCAGTTTCCGACGCTTGTAAGATGGCAAAGACGGCTAGTGTACGGCTAAAAAAACCAATCAAGTTGGCGGCAACTAATGCTATTGAAGACAAAGTAGTGTCCAAACCTAAAAAGAATCCTGCTGATGTCCAGATGGAAGAGAAGTTAAAAACAGCGCTGACAATTAATGAGAACGCTTTACGTTTTGATTCCCGAATCAAGAGTTGCTCGATTGATTATTATGATTTGAATGGGAAGTCCTTTTTTATTAATAGTGAAGGCTCCTCTATCGAGCAAGATAAATTGTGTGTTTGGGCGAGAATCACCGCTTCTGCTATGGAGGATGGCGCCTTCACTTTCAGCCGAGAAGAAATCGGTTCCACAGCAGGTTACGAGCTTTTTGACAACCAACTTCCTGAAATTCTAGGGGAGAAAGTGGCAAAACGCGCCATTCAACAATTGAGTGCTATACCCCCTAAGGGCGGCAAATTTCCAGTGGTGCTGGGACCCAATGTGGTCGGCGTATTTGTCCATGAAGCTTTCGGGCATTTAGCCGAGGCCGATTTAGCACTTTCAGGAGGCGTATTAGCAAGTAACCTTGGAAGAAAAATCGGTTCGGATTTAGTAACGTTCTATGATGATGGCACAATCGAGGGTACCTTTGGTGCATTCAAGTATGACGATGAAGGTGTTCCAAGTCAAAAAACTCTTCTTATTAAAAATGGTGTTGTTTCAGGGCTTATGCATAACCGTGAGACGGCACATAAGTTTGAAGTAGATCCAACAGGTAACGCAAGGGCAGAGGATTTTCGTGTGGAACCTATCATTAGAATGAGATGCACGTACATGGCGCCTCGAGACCAAACCTTTGAAGAATTAATTAAAGATGTGAAGACTGGATACTTTTTTAAAAGTTTTAGGGGTGGTCAAGCGAACCTTGATGGGACCTTCCAAGTTGGTATCCAAGAAGGTTACGAAATCCATAACGGCGAAATCGGTGTTCCTGTGCGTAACGCTTCAATTAGTGGTAATGCTCTGGAAACATTGCATAAAGTAGATGCGGTGGGCAAAGATTTCATGTTAGATCCAGGACGATGCGGAAAAGGCCAGATAGCATTTATTTGTGATGGCGGACCGCACATAAGAGTTAGTGAGGTGGTTGTTGGTGGCAGTGCTTGAAGATAACATTATGATGCAACTGGCGGAAAACGCCGTTAAAGCTTCATTGAAGAAGGGTGCACAAGAAGCGGAAGCTTATGTATACGAGGGGCAAGCAACCAACATAGGAATCGAACTTGGACAAATAAGCAAAACAAACCGGATAATTGATCGTGGCTTAGGCATAAGAGTGATTGTAAACAAGACAATTGGGTTTGCCTACACCAACATTACAGACGATCCTCAAGCTGTTGAAAAGGTCGCAGAGAAGGCTTTAAGCGCAGCACGCGCCAGTAAACCTGACAATGACTGGAGAGGACTTCCTCAAGAGAAATTATATCCCAAAACCAAGAGAACCTTTGACCAAAAAATTGTTGACCTAACCTCTGAGGACATAGTCAAAATTGCCTCAACTATGCTAGATGCTGCCGGAGAAGTTGATAAGCGGGTTTTTCCCGTCGAAGGCGGAGTAGGTGGTGGTTATATTTCAGGTGCCATCGCTAACTCAAGTGGTATCTCAGGTTTCGATAAAGGTACAATCATTGAATGCAGTGTTGCAACCTTAGGCAAAGAGAACCACTTAGTGACGCCAGTTTGTTTCGAGTTTAATGCGTCAAGAGAGTACAACTTGGATCCAGAATGGGTTGGAAGGGAAGCTGCAAAATTGGCTGCTTCAGCCATAAAAACCAGGTCGGTTGAAACCACGTCTGCTAAGGTTATTTTTACTCAGTTTGCGCTGCAGGAACTTTTAGGTTACACGTTAACTAACGCTATAAAAGCAGATAATGTGCAGAGAGGGCAATCACCGTTCAAGGATAAAATCGGAGAAAAAGTCGCCTCAGAGAACCTTACTATTTATGACGATGGTTTATTCGAAAGTGGATTGCGCACTTCAATTTTTGACGGCGAAGGGGTTCCACATCAGAAGACACCTGTAATAGAGAAGGGTGTGTTGCGCAACTTTTTGTACGATAATTATTCTGCGAAAAAGGATAGCAAAGAAAGCACTGGAAACGCTTCGAGAGCAGGATACCTTTCAACTCCTAGTATAGATACGACTAATTTTCACGTTATACCTGGTAACAAAACTTCTGATGAAATGCTTCGGGAAGTGGATGATGGTTTAATTGTCTATTTTCTCCAGGGCGCTCATAGTAGTAATCCTGTTAGTGGAGAATTCTCGGTTGTCGCTACTCCCGCTTGGAAAATAGAGAAGGGCGAAATAACTCATTGTTCACGCGGTGTGATGTTAGCTGGTAACGTTTTTGAATTACTAAAAAACGTTAATGTCGTTGGGTGTAATGAGCGACAGATGGGTTCTTTGATTGCACCTTGGATTATGGTTGAAAATGTTCGGATTGTTGGAAAATAAATTCTCTGTTTTCTTTTTTTATTGAAAATATCAGGTTGCTAAAGCATTTTTGTATACCGCTTGGGCTGGTTACATCTGCTGTGTTGAGTAAGTATCAAAAAATTACGGACTGATTAGTTATTGAAGTATTACCAAGTTTTTTGAATTGCAGATTGACTGATGCATCCTTTAGGCCCAGAAGCTCTTAGAATACTCTTTTATGACGCCTTGGTATATTCGTTTTGTTTGTTGAGCAATCGTTGCCCAATCGTACTTCTCTTGAACTCGCTTGTATGCATTATCTCTTAACTGCTTTGCGAAGTTTTCATCCAATAATACTTTAGTTATCCCCCAAGCAAGTGAATCAGGGTTATTTGGGTATACTTTGATTCCCGTTTCATCATGTTCGATTATCTCTGATAAGCCACCTGTATCAGATGCGACAACTGGGCTTTGAGCTGCCATGGCTTCCAACGCAACAATGCCGAAGGGTTCAAAGAGTGAAGGCACTACTGACACGTCTGCGATTCTTTGTAACTTAAGCAAAGATGCTTCATCCAGGAAACCTTGGAATAGTACTTTGTGTTCTAAACCCATACTTCGAACGATGTTTAAGAGCTGTTCTTTCATATAACCGCTGCCGACGATGATGAATTTAGCGTTTACTTTGCTTAGAATTTTCGGGACAGCGTTAATCAAGACGTGAATGCCTTTCTCGTAGACTAAACGCCCGACAAAAAGCACGATTTTTTCTTCAGGCAAAGCAAACTTTTTTCGGAAATCCCTAAAGTCGAATGGTACTTCGTAATTGTGTATGTTTACACCATTTGGAACCATCACAAGTTTGTCATTGGGTAAACCGAAAGCGTACCTAACGTGTCCAATCATATAGTCGCTGCAGCAGATAACTTTCCACGCCTCGTATGTTAGCCACGCTTCGGTTTCATGAATCATCTTCTCTGTGGTAGTGTGTAAACCGTCTCGTCTACCCATTTCGGTTGAATGCATAGTAACAAAAAGCGGTTTTCTAAAAATATGCTTTAGCCCTATGCCTGCATTTGCTACGAGCCAATCATGTGCATGGAAAACGTCGATTTCATCAGATAGTTTTCTGGTAATCGCTGCAGTTTCTTTTTGCATGTTCATATTCATTAAGTAAACCCATGTGGCAAAATCGGGTGATGGATTTTTGTAGGAATCTATTCGATAGACCTCTACGCCGTCAATGACTTCGTGGGCTGGCGCTCCCGGGAAATCGCAGGTTACAACATAGACCTTGACATCTTGTTTAACCAAATGTTTAGACAAAAAGTAAATGTGAGGTGAGATTCCCCCGATTACTCTTGGCGGATACTCCCAAGTTAGCATCATTACACTTAGTTTATCTTTCATTTTGCTTTTCCTCCGCCATTTTCCTGTAAATCTTCAGCATACCTTTTATCCAGTCGTTAGAGTCTGGAGATACGACAGTTATTTTTTCTTCGGGGACATTGTAGATGCGAATGACTTCATCTTTCATCCATTCTGATTTGACATTAACTTTGCTTGCTTCGTAGAAACCCAGCCATTCGATACTTTTGATGGCCATGTTGTAAGAAGTATTTGAATTCGGAGAACGATGATCTTCAATGCTTTCAACAGAATAAACAAAAGGCAGCTTCAAACCATTTTTTAGTGTAACCGCAGCAGGGATAAAATGCCAGTCGAAAACATCAATCAGATCGATTTGTTTCTTTGAATCGTAATAAATGCTTGCTGCGGCGCGTTCAACTTCTTGATTTAATGTAAGTACCCATGTTAAAACTCCGATGTGGGTTTTTACGGGGTTGGTTACTCTGAAGGTCTTAACGCCTGTGGGTTCTTTTGATTGCCCCTTGATTGTATCATCGTAGGTTACAACGTCAACGTCTAATTTGTTGTTTACAAGTTGAGCTGATAGTTTACTCACATAAATGGAGAGTTGCCCAACCACTCTAGGGGGGTATTCCCAAGAAAAAATTATGACATGCATATTTCCACTACGTGAAGAGCGAGCAGACCTTAATTATACCTCTACCGTTGAGGTAGTATCTTTTCTTTCCTTCATTGTCAAAGAAGCCTTCAGCGAACCCTTCATTTTTATACTTGTCTAATATGCCTTCGATTTCGTTTGGGTCTTTCTGCAAAAGCCTCGCCACTTCCTCCCCTTTTCTTGCTAAATCGGGGGCTGTAGCGCACAAGTTATGCAATGTTTGCAAAACTTTATCTGGAAACGGTAGCTCTTCTCTCATAACAACCCACCATGTCACCAAGGAGTAACTCAACTAATCTTATAAACGCATACGTGGCTAAAAACTTAGAAAAGTTGAGTTGCCTCCAGTGTTTGTTTTCTTAATTCATTATAACGTTTATTTGCAGTATCAATTATTGTAGTTCGAATTTTTTCGCCTTTTTCTATCGATGCCTTAATTTTTCCGAGCTTTAACGCTAATTTCGTGTCTTTTAGGGAACATTTTGCCCAGCTTTCAAAATCACCGTTGCCTAAATGGAACTCCACAGCTTTCAAGTCTATCTTTTCTAGTGTTTTGGCGAACCCTTTTAGACTCCAAGCCATCTGACCTGTATAGCACTCTTTTCCAACACCAGTATAGAACAAAAAAGGCTCATTAGCAGTTAAGATTGAAATGCGTAGTCTGGCTTCAAAATCGTTAAGAAGTGTCTGCGCTGCCACAAAAGCGTCCATGGGTGATTCGAAGGGGCTAAAATAGGAGTGAACTTCTCCTGGTCCACCGCCTGCCGTGAACATGTAATAGAGGTGGTCGCTGGTCTGGAAGTCACGCCAAAGCCTCAAAAACTCCTCATCTTCTGCTTCTTTGATTAGCGGTTCCAGTCGCCGCAGAGTTGTGTAGTATGCCCACTGCATCACATTGCCAAGCCAACCAGATTGATCGCGTTGAATATCAGCCCAAGAAACTGTGCCTTCCGCTTCAGGTACATCAATTTCTCCTCCCGATGCATGTTTGTCGACTACTTCAGAAGGTGTAGCCATCTGAAGATTGTTAAACCTTAGAATCTCAGTAGGTAGATGCTGTAGAAAACTATGAATCCCTGTTTCAGGCCAATGATGTTCACCAAATGTTTCATAGTCTGGGAAGATGTTGATTACTTCTCCTTTAGTTTCGGCAAGCCATTTCGCGTATTTGCTTGCAGTTAGAGGCCACTCAGGCCACCATCGTGCAGAAAAGCGGAAACCGATGTCATCAGTTAACTTGTAGTTTCTCAGCAAAACTCGAATTTTTTCGGCGTCCTTGGGGGTGTAGATGTAGTTTGGTGATTTTTCACCTAGAATTTTCTCCACGCCCTCTGTATAGATACCCTTGTATCCTATGCTTTCGACCGTTTTGGCAATTGTGTTGTTGTATAGAAGTTCAGTGTTTTCGAAAACTCGTGGAGTGTAATCCAAAAGGTCTTTGATGACTTGTTTGTGCATCTTTACTTGTTCTATAAATTCTTCTTTTTCAGCATAGAGGCTAGCTATGGAGTGGTAATAAGTTTGATTTAAGAATTCGGTGCATCCGGAATCCGCGAGTTGTCGGAAACTTTCAATTAAGTCTTTTTCGAACATTTCGCATTGTTCAAGAAAAACCCCTGATAGGCTAAAGGAGAATTTTGGCTTTTTTCGTTCATGTTTGTGGCGGTCGATGACGTCGAGGATTATTTGGTTTGAAGGAAAGTAGCATTTTCGTGCTGCTCGTTTGAAGATTTCTCGATCTATTTCGTTGTTAAAGTAATAATTGAATAAGTCATTTTTGGATAATCTTCGGAAGACTTTGCCTTCCCAAAATAGACTTCGCCTTAGCCGATGTGGCTGATGAACCTCAAACACGAACACAACGTCAGTCATAAACTTTAACCTAACACTACATAATTGAGACCGCGTTTATTTCTGATTTGCTCTCAAACAAACCACTTCACAAAGATTCAAACGATTTGCCAGCGATTAGTATCTATTAATTTTATAATATCGGTCTTTTCGACAACGTCACCTGAATCTGGGTTGACAAAAACATGTGTTCTCTGAAGCTCAACCAATATACCTGTTTCGCGATCAAAGTAGATGCATCCCCAATCGTCGCTTACGTTCCAAGATGCTTGGTTAGTCTCCCTCACCTCACTATAGTAAGCTCTGTTTATGGTTTCGTTTAGCAGTAGTTCTGCTGTTGGAACTTTATCACCGCCTTTTAAGTTAGCTGCGCATATCGGAACGCCTTTATCAGCGATTTTGAAAGTGTTTTGATTTTGTGGGGTAACATCAGTTTGGAACTCAAAAGAGAATTCACCTCCAACGGAATAGCATAATGTATAGACTTGGTGGATGGTTGATCCTAAAACGGCGGTTATTTTGATTTTCGTCCAAAGTGTAGTGTTTTTTTCGAATTCGGGGATGGCTATTTCTATGTTTTTGCGGTTAGATGTATAGACTCCATACATTTCGTAGGTGAAGTAGTCACCACTTCTCACTCCAGCCGTCCAGGTTTGCATGGATATGGCGCTTGGACTAGCAAGCAAGGACAGAACCAGTATAAAGCTGATGACGACTTGGATTTTTATCTTCATGTTTTTCACCGATTTTTCTGTTTAGACTAAAAAAGATGAAGCAGTTTTGGGTTTCAATTTCTTTAACTAAGGTTGTACTTGGAACTTCTGCAACCGGCTATTCGAAGTGTCAGCTATGTAGATGTAGCCTTCATCGTCCACTACTACATCTTTAGGCGTGTTGAACTGGCCGTCTCCGTTGCCCCTCGTCCCCCAAGTTCAGATGAAGGCGCCATCTCCGCTAAATTTTTGTATGCGGCAGTTCCAATAGTCAGCCACATATACGTTTCCTTCGCTGTCGACAAAGACGCTTTTGGTGGTGCTGAGTTGCCCGTTCCCTGTTCCGCCGCTACCCCAATGCGTAATGAAGTCACCTTCGCCCGTAAACTTGACGATTCGGTGGTTGAGGTAATCACCGACGTAAACGTTGCCTGCTGCGTCGAGGTCTATTCCATGCGGATACATTAGCTGTCCTTCAAGGTTGCCCTTGCTGCCCCAGCTGCAGATGAAAACGCCTTCACTTGTGAACTTTTGTATTCGGCAATTTCCTGAGTCTGCAACATAGATGTTTCCTTCTCTGTCAATTGCTAAATCGTAGGGCCAGAGGAACTGTCCTTCTTTTGCGCCGATGCTGCCAAAGGTGTCAAGGAATTCGCCTTCTGAGGTGAATTTTTGTATTCGATTATTGCAGGTGTCAGCTACGTAGACGTTGTCTTGAGTGTCGATGGCTAAGCCCATGCTGTAATTGAATTGACCCTTGTCGGTGCCGTAGCTGCCCCATGACGAGAGATATTCGCCGTCGGTCGTGAATTTCTCGACGTGGTGGTTGTATGTGTCGGTGATGTATAGGATGCTATCAGAGTTGTCGATTACAACGTCATAGGGGTGGTCGAATTGACCTTCACCGTTGCCTTAGTTCCCCATTTGTCAATGAACTTGTAGGTTTCAGATTGCCCAGACGTGACAGAGGCTAATGCCAAAAGTAATGCCGCTAACAATACTGCGCTAAACAACTTAGTCTGCCAAGAACGCAGAGTTTCAAACCCCGAGTTTCTATGATTTTTTAGTCGAAGATTCGTTATTCTTCCGCTCCTTAAACTGATATTTCTCTTAATTTTTTTGGGTTGAAGTGCTTTTTTGTAAGAATTTGTGAACAAAACTGGACTTTTTAGTCTATTTTTGTGGACTAAATGCAAAATTGTTTCTCTTTTTTATAATAATGAAGTGGATTGCAAAAGCATAAGCATCGATAGTCTGTTTGCAAAAGTATTGGCCATTTGACCTAGAAATACAGCTATGAGATGTAGACTATGAAGAGAAACGAGAGAACATCCATTACGTAGTTGCGGTTCATCCACAGATTTGGCCTCTAATTTCCGTTTCTTCAAAATCGTGATTACTGTAATTTAGCTGGTTTTTTGGCAAAGTTTTAATGGCTCAAAGAAGAAATAGGTCGTTTAGCAGCGGGAAAGCATGCCAGAAAGCAGGGAAGAAATCTACTCAGTCATGTTTAGTTCACTTAACCACCCCGCCCGCCGCAAAATCCTTCGCATCCTATCCGAAAAACCTCTAACTTTCTCGGAGATGCTTGAGATCTTGGGTGTTTCGAGCTCCAACTTGACTTACCACCTTGACAGCCTCGGCGAGCTGGTTACTAAAGATGATAGCGGTATATACAAGCTTTCTACATTTGGTTTTGCTTCTGTGAATACCATGAGGGTCGTGGAGGAAGCTCCCGAAGTTCAGCCGCGGAGGAGGATTGGCTTGACATTGAAGTGGAAAACGTTGCTGGGCGTCCTGCTAATTGGGTTGGTTGTCACGGCAAGCGTTGCTGTCTTGCAAGGTAGTCTACTTAACCAAACATCAGGCGAACGTGATAGCCTGCTTTCGAAGTACAATCAACTGTTGTCTTGGAGCAGTTCTACTAACAATGCCATTAATTTCTTGCAAAACGTCGTCCAAATCGACACTAGCCATTACCAAGCCACTTTGCTAAGCAATAACTTTGAGCAGCGCGCCGATTTAGGTGGAACCCTTCAACAGATTATGACTTATGATCTTTCAAGCAGCGATAGCAAGTTGTACGTTAGCCTAAGATTCCGTAACAATCAATTCTCGAGATATCAAATCTTGGTTCAGGAAGGATCACCAGTATATTCCCAGCCTCAACCTTCCAGCGCCGTGGACAGCTCCAAAGGGATGCTGGAGAGGCTTGCAGCTTACGAGAGCACTGTCTATCTGGGTAACATGAGTAGTCTTTTGTCGCTGGCTAGTAGTTCAACTCAAGATATCGAAATTAAGGAGGGCAACTTGAAGTTAGCTGCATCACAGGGCGAATCTCCAAAAATAGTAATAATGTACACGGAGAACAACGTTGATTTCTCGCCTAAAAGTCTAAGCTTAGTTTTTAGAGACGGCGACTTGGTGGACATGATTGACGGTTATTTCCTCTTCTCCGTTGGAAGCACCGAAGTCAACATTTCAAGTGACCGTGCGGTTACGTTGGCAAGAAACGCACTTAACAGCTACAGTTGGACAGCAGAAGGTACCACAGTTTCGGACTTTCAAGTGGTCGGACAGCCAACCGTGATTTTTCATCCCAACACTAAAAATTCTTTAGAACTGTATCCTCAATATACTGTGACATTTGATCTTGACAAGGTTTATCCAGGTGGAATAAACGCTATTATGGTTGAAGTTTGGGCAGACAATGGTAGCATAGCCCAAATAAAAACCCAAAACAGTTAACCCTTCAATTTTTACTTAACATACAAACTCGTGTGTTCTCAATATTGGTTTTTAATATTTGACTTCGCAAAAGATTATTTTGAGCTCTCAATGGGGAAAATTTATATGAAGAGTTGTTGACTACCAAGACATGGCGCCCAAAAAGAACCGCAAGGTAACAGCAGCTCATAAGTCGCAAAACAGGGTATGGCTTGCAATAGCTGTTATAGCTATCCTAGTTATCAGCGTTGGAGTCTACTTCTCTTTAGCCGATCAAGCGCCAACAACAATTCCCCCTACTAAAGTTTTGCTTCAAACTACGGCAGGAGACATAACTATAGATTTAAGAACCGATAAACCCATCACTTCTGAAAACTTTATCAATCTAGTTAAAGAAGGAAAATATGACGGCACAACATTCTATCGAACCATGACAGGATTCATGATTCAAGGCGGACAAGTCAGCGGTAGCATACCCACTATAAAAGATGAGATAGGCAGCAACAACCGCAACTTACCATACACAATAGCAATGGCAAAAACTAATCAACCTAATTCCGCAACTAGTGAATTCTTCATAAACGTTGCAGACAACGGACAATATGCTAACTTTGATTCAACCTACACTGTATTTGGGAACGTAATCGCCGGAATGGATGTTGTTGACGCAATCGCCAACGCGCCGGTAACAGAGAACCCCAACATGCCAGGTGAAATGAGCAGTCCAATCAATCCTGTTACAATCATAACAGCAACTATTGTACCTTAACAACAAGCACAATTGAAGAGGCGTGATCACTTACTTAATTCCTTTTACAACAATTAAGCCATACTAAAGTGGAGATGACTCTTTTTGCTTGCAATAGGAATAATAGCTATAATTCTAATTGATACAGAGAAGAACCATGTCAGGACAAAAAGCAAACCAACCCCCAGATGAATATACAAACGGAACAAAAATCTTACTTCGTACAAGCATGGACGACATAACAATTCAACTGCGCAACGACATGCCCATAACTACAAGTAACTTCAAGAATCTAGTCCAAAATGGAACATACAACGGAACAATCTTCCACCGCGTTATAGATGGATTCATGATTCAAGGCGGAGATCCAACAGGGACCGGATGTGGCGATCCCTCGATACCGGATATTAAAGACGAATTCACAAGAAAAAACCGCAATGATAGAGGCACTATCGCTATGGCAAATGCAGGGCCAGACACAGGGAGCAGTCAATTCTTCATCAACTTGGTAAATAACGATTACTTAGACAACAAACATCCACAGTTTGGCAAAGTCATTGCTGGAATGGATGTTGTTGACGCAATGGGTAGAGCGGCAACTGACGCAAGAGATAAACCACGCAATATCATCTCGATACTTAACGCAACAGTCTTGCCTTAGAAAAACAAAAGTTAGGAAGAATAGAATCTACTTTTTCTTCTCTTCTTCAGGTTTAGGTTTAGAGCCTATTTCGACGACCTGAATGTTTATCTGGTATTTCTTGCCACCAGCTACCATTTTGCCTTGTCCGTAGTATCCCCTGCTGCCCGTTTTGAAATCTTTCTTGTCTAGGATAAAATTTTGTTTATCACCGTTTAACTGAATAGCTGCAATATTCACAACATCGCTCATTTTCAAAGTCACCATCAATTACCTCTAATCAGTAAACCGTTGCTTTTCACTTTTTCGTTTGATCTTTGTTATTTTCAAATTAAGGTCAGCGGTTAGCATGAAATTGTATGGTCGTTATGGGTCAGACTGGAGGAAAATTCTCGTTTGCCCAGGACTTGGGAACTGTTTATTGATAGACAATTTAGTTGCGGCGCTACGTATTTGTTGTTTCGATAAGGTGATGGATGCTTGAAAATTCCTAATATTTTCAAAAAATCTTTGTGGTCCTTTAAACAAAATACGTTGCGCTGGGCAATAGTTATTTCAGGAATGGATAGACCGGGCTAGAAACATATTATCAGCTTGAACGAGGATTTGTCGTTGGGTATTTAACGCGGAATACTTTGAAGACATGATGGCATTTATCGCAACAGTGAATGTTTACGGCGAAGTAAGAGTTTTCCATTTTGCTTTGGAGTTTGCAAAAGTCCGCTCTGCATCTAGGGCACTTTACCATTTTGATCCATTTTTAAGCATGGTTTGGATGTGCGATAAAAGGATTATGCACTATTTGTTCAATTTCTACCTACAAATGGCATTAAAATATTTTCAATAAGCTTCTGGGTGCTCCCCAATATTCTGACGAAAAGTCCAAGCTATGTGAGAAGAGTTTAGACTTTTGGACGCTGAGTGTTTATTGTAGAATTTAC
>Ga0315540_10000026_pt1 | contig 67525 bp, 32 predicted proteins | sample SalMarSW160110MG_FD_203677 | JGI IMG/M metagenome (GOLD analysis project Ga0315540, IMG submission 203677) | Salt marsh sediment microbial communities from the Plum Island Ecosystem LTER, Massachusetts, United States - Salt Marsh Sediment SW1601-10 ...
GCCAGGGATCGCAGGTTGATATTTTTTTCGGAAATACTTTTCATCTTTTCAACGTCCCATGCACGATCGTATATGATGTTGAAAGCGATATGCTCGATGAAAGTTTCCGGGTTAAGATGTCCAGGTGTGGTTTGCATTTTGGAAAACTTTCTGATATGCAGTTGGATCTATTGAATTATATCATCGCAAAATACACTGTTAAGACAAGGCCCATAAAAGAGACACATGGGATGATGAGCTACACGTTCCAAACACACCCCAAACTTTCCACGAGATAGGCCATGCCATTGAAAAGTAAAAAAAATAAACAGAATTTGAATACCATGGCCTATATCTATGTTGTGGGCGCCAATAAACTGCAAAATGATCTTTTGCTTTCGTTCTTGAAAGATAAAACGGGTTTTAACGGAAAATGTATTAAAAAACTGGAATTCGTAATCCCGGCAAAAAAAATAGAGCAGAATTTGCCACGGTTTCTCCTATTAGACTGGACCAGTGTCGATAATGAAAAAATTTGGAGAGATATCGATTCTTGGAGAAATACAAATTCATGCCAATGTTTTTTTGCTTTTTGCAATGTGGATCCTGAAGTGGAAATCGAAAAATTGGCGTTAAGCAACAATATTCAAGGTCTTTTTTATAAACATGACCCGCTGCATATAATTCCCAAAGGTATTTCTTCCATTTTGAACGGGGACTTATGGTATTCTAGAAAAGCATTGACCAAATGTATATTGGAAAATAATTCTTCGAACAATTTTATTGAACATACCGCCGCCAGAAACCTCACATTGAGAGAAAAGGAAATCCTATTTCTAATGGCCTCAGGGTGCAGAAATAAGGAGGTTGCTGCCAAACTTAATATCAGCACCCATACCGTAAAAACACACATCTACAACATTTACAAAAAAATAAATGTAGACAGCCGTTTTCAAGCGGCCCTCTGGACAGCCAAATACCTTTAGAAAAATTAGTTCAGCTATGCCTGATAATAAAAGGCTGTCTTTTGGTTGAAATTTTAAAGTAAAGAGTTTAACGACAATCTTTTAGATATGAGATTTTTATGCTTGCGATGGCAATACTGAAATGTATTTTCTCGGTTCCAGTAAACCGACGATCTCCCATGCCATACATCTGATCTCAGTCCCCGGTCTTTATTCATGTAATGGTGATATTTGATACTGGCTATCAAAACAGACCGCCATACCTTGCGATTCAGTCCGAACCACGGTTCCGGAAACGTTGATATGCGAACCCTTGCCTTTCATTCCCTGAAGACTATTCAGAGGAAGGATTAGGTCTATTTTTACGCATGTTCCTTCTGAAAATGGGTCGTCTGTCCAGAAAAAAGCGCCTCCAGCGCAGATATTTCTGGTCACAACGTTAACGCTCCAGGGCTGTCCGCTTTCATCGGTTATCGAGATTCCTGCCGGAAGTTCCAGAGTGAATCGATCCATCTTTCGTCTATCCTCGCAGTCCAATGGAGCACCCTCCATCTCGACATAGATTAAAAAAGAAAGAATTTACATGATAAAATAGATCAGGCTAATCTTGTTGACATGTCAAAAAATATATTCAAAAATAGCGTTTCCAATTAAAGCAAGAAAACACTTCCTCTATACCTTTTGGTACATTTCGGTAACAAATCTTTAACAGTCAAATCAACTTTTAACAATCGGTCAAAAGTATGATTTATGGCTTATCTTTTCGCATATACCATTTACGCAGAAAGTACTAGAAAAAAATGGGCAAACTAGTATTTTTTACCTAGTGAGCGGCATTAAAAAATACGCCATAAATGGTACCATCTACCGATTGTTTTGCCTTTTTACTGCTGGTAATAATTATTCCTAAATTCGTTCTTCGTTAAATAAAAATATCGTTAATCGGTTTATTCGTTAAATGAGGAATTAGGTCATAAATATTTTACAGAGAAGCAACCCATCATTTAACGAAAAAACGATTTAATGAAAATAAAATATAAATATATCGATGATTTATATTTTTAACCTGATGTAATCCACGGGGCGGAGCTGCGAGTTGACGATGGTTAAATTATTATTATGCAAGAAATTCGTATTAAAGAGAAGCACCACATAATCTTCCCCGAAAATTCTCAAAAAATTTTGAGAACCGATACATCATAATGTATGAACAGTGTTATCATTGAAAAAAACTATAGAAACCTTTACAAGAATTCCACTTTCTCGATTTTATTCGAGCCTGATTTGAAGAATGCGGGGCATATTCTCCTATTTTAGGCTCAAATTCATGGGGCCTTAAGACTTCAAGCATTCCCCATATTTCCCCATGCACTCCAAGTTGTTTGACCAGCAATAAAATGATTCGGACCCAAATTCAACTTCACCCCGAGCAGATACAATGGCTTAAGAAATTGGCTCTCGAAAGAGGTATCTCCATGTCCCACGTAATTCGGGAAAGTATCGACTCTTACCGGACATATACTGAACGAATCAGGGGGCTGAACTCCAAAAAGAAAAAAGCACTCAAAGCCGTGGGAGCTTTCAGCACTGAATTAAACGAAGGATAAAAAGATCAAGTTCTGATTATAAAAAAAATTAAGCGCTTTTTTAATATTGCCGGAAATTAAATTCTGAGAATGAAAATATATGACTACTTCGTTTCAAAATATTCCACAAAAACAATAATCAAAAAACAGGTTCTCTGCTCTCTATACCATATGTTTTTAACCTCATGCTCCCAGCTAACAACATAATCTTTGTCGATACTTCGGCATTTTATGCCCTTATAGATCGCTCTAACTGCCATCATCAGGAAGCCTCTATTTTGTGGCCGGAATTGCTCTCTGAAAGAGTTTCTTTAATTACATCCAACTATGTCGTATGGGAGACCCTTGATCTGCTTCAGAAAAAAATCGGATTCGAAGCCGCAAGTCTCTGGTCCCGGGATATTTTGTGTGTATTGGATATTTGGTGGTTAGATGCAGATCTCCATCAGCGGGTTTATGAACTCTGGCTGAATTTGGGACGCAGAAAGCTAACCCTGGTAGACTGTGCCAGCTTCGTAACTATGCATCAATGCGAAATCGAAAAAGCTTTTTGTTTCAAACCCTATTTTCTGGATTACGGTTTCACTTTACTTGCGCCATCGTCAAATTTCAAGGATGAATAAATGATATCATTATTGGATGATTGGCTTTTCCATATTTCAAAGAATATATCGAAAAGATTTCAGAAGTAAATTTTGAAATGATCTATACAGGTTTCATAAACAAATGAGATTTAACAAGTTTAAATTCAGATCGAAAAATCCTAACTTAGACATGAAAACCGGTTTTTACAATAGTTATTTTTTTGACCTTCGCCTTAGTGAAGAACGGCGAAGGAGTGAACGGTCCGGCTTGCCGTTTTCTTTATTGACCATGGATATTTCTAGCCTGTCAAATTTGATCAAACGTCATCCAAACTTGAACCTGGTTAAAATAAAAAGAGTCATAACAGACATGGTTCGTAGAAATTGTCGTAGTATTGACCTCAAAACCTGGTACAACAATACAACGCTGAAAATTCTTTTGCCTGAAACCGCCGAAAAAGATGCACATGTTTTTTTTGAGAAGTTACAAAAGAAAATTGAAAATAGCTTCAAGGCCTTATTTAGAATAGAAAATACGTTCGATTTTAAAAAAAACGTGATGATTACATCTTTTCCGGAGGTTATTAAAAATTCGGAAAGTGTTCCTGGATCAAAAACTAAAATGGTCAATAAATCAAAAGTCACGCCTATGTTAAGTTCATCCAACGAGGATAATGTTTCAACGACGTTAACCATAAAGTGGGATTCGTTAAACCAAACCAGTTTAACATGGCCATTGTATTCGGATCTTTTAGCAGAGCACAGCTTCTCTAACATTGGGAAATGGATAAAAAGAGGCATAGATATAGCGAGCTCTCTAATCGGGATCGTACTTTTTTCACCCGTAATGCTCGTCATAGCGATTTTGATAAAGTCCACCTCTTGCGGGTCTGTTCTATTCAGACAGGAAAGAATCGGGTTTTTGGGTAAAAAATTCATTTTCCTGAAATTTCGTTCCATGTACACTGATTGCAGTGAAGAAAAGCACAAAGAATATGTGACGAAGTTGATCAAAAACTGCCTTAACCCAGACAATCCCGATCCAGAATGCAAACCATTATATAAAATGAATGATGATTCCAGAATAACCCCCTTAGGAAAATTTTTGAGAAAAACTAGTCTCGATGAACTGCCCCAGATATTTAATGTGCTCAAAGGAGAAATGAGTTTGGTTGGACCGAGACCTCCCATTCCCTATGAGGTGGAAAAGTATGAAAGCTGGCACCTCAGAAGAGTACTGGAGGTAAAACCAGGAATAACTGGTCTTTGGCAAGTAACAGGCAGGAGTATGACTACCTTTGATGAAATGGTCCGGTTGGATATTGCATACGTCAATAATTTTTCGTTGTGGCTGGATATGAAGATTTTATTCAAAACCATTTGGGTGGTGCTTTCAGCGAAAGGTGCGTATTAAAGGGTAAGGAAATAGAAAAGTGAAAAAAAAGAGGAATGGCCGAAGACAGAGAACAGACGACGGAGGCAGAGGCTAAAAGTCGGAAGTCAGATTGGCTTTAGCCTAAAGCGAAGCACTCCACAAACCTAACATCGTTATTTACCGACAGGAGGCTCTTTCAAATGGAACCAACAAAACACATCAATATTGGCGTCGTGGGATGTGGCTACTGGGGGCCGAACCTCATTCGAAACTTCAGGTCGATTTCCGGGTGCCATGTAAAGGTGGCCTGTGATGCCGATCCAAAAAGGATGGTGCATATTAAGCACCTGTATCCGGAAATCATGACCACTACTGATTTTGAAACCCTTGTCAAAGATGAAGAGATTCACGGCATCTGTATCGCGACACCGGTTTGGTCGCATTTCGAACTGGCCAAAAAGAGCTTGGAAGCTGGCAAACATACCTTTGTAGAAAAGCCTATGGCATCCAATACTTCGCAATGCAAGGAATTGATGAGCATAGCAGATCGCGAGTGTTTGATACTGATGACCGGGCATACATTTATCTATTCGTCACCTGTGAGAAAAATCAAAGAGATCATTAGCTCCGGCGATATCGGTAAAATTCTTTATATCAGTTCCCAACGCATGAACTTGGGTTTGTTTCAAACAGACATCAACACGGCTTGGGATTTAGCACCCCATGACATTTCCATCATCCTTTATATCTTGGAAATGCCTGTTACGTCCGTAAACTGCCAAGGAAAAGCTCATATCAATGTCGGCATCGAAGATGTGACCAACATGTCGTTAATGTTTTCCAACAACGAGTTCGCCACTATTCAGAACAGCTGGCTGGATCCCAACAAGGTGAGAAGAATGACCTTTGTAGGGAGTCGGCGAATGATCCTCTATGATGACAACGAACCTTTGGAAAAGATCAAAATATACGACAAACGGGTCGAAGTACCACCCCATTACGATACCTTTGCTGAGTTTCATTATTCCTATCATTACGGCGACATGTATGCACCATATATAAAGCAGGTGGAGCCACTAAAAGTTCAGTGTGAACATTTTCTAGATTGTATACGAACTGGTCAAGAACCTCTTTCGTCAGGTTCGGAAGGTCTTCATGTTGTAGAAGTTCTCGAGGCTGCTTCCGAGTCTCTGAAAAGAGACGGTGCAAAGGTGAAGATTTCCGAAATCATGCAAAAGGAATCCATGGATGACATGAAAACCGCCAAAGCCAAAATCGCCCAAGCCTTTTGATATTTGGACACGAAAAAACATTGATTTTCATGATGTGAAAAATTAAGAAAATAATTATCTGTTGTTATCTGTAAAAAATCTGCATCCCATAAATAATAAATACACTATGAAAAAAATCGCTTCAGACGTGAGACTCGGTAAAGATGTCAAGATTTATGAATTTGTAAACCTGTATGGATGCGACATCGGTGACAACACCAAAATTGGCGCATTCGTTGAGATACAAAAAGACGCCAAGATCGGCAGAAATTGCAAAATATCCAGTCATACATTTATTTGTGAAGGCGTGACGATCGAAGATAATGTTTTTATCGGCCATAGTGTGACATTTATCAATGATCGTTATCCTCAGGCAACGACAACCGAAGGTCTGCTTAAGACTGCAGATGACTGGACCTGCATTCAGACTCGCGTAAAGCAAAATGCTTCCATCGGTTCCAACGCTACGTTGCTCTGTGGTATTACTGTGGGAGTAAATGCCATAGTCGGTGCCGGCAGCGTCGTCACCAAAGATGTGCCGCCGAATAGCATCGTCGCCGGCAATCCCGCTAAAGTACTGCGAAGAATTTAGTTTCGCACAGAGAACACAGAGTATTCTTAGAAGGATGATGTTCTTATTTTCCGGCTTCGCAGGAAAAGAAAAAATATTAACTCTGCGATCTTGGTGAGAGGAATATTAAAATGAAAGTACCGTTTCTAGATCTAAAAGTCCAGTATGAATCCATCAAACAAGAAATCGATGACGCTATCAAACAGGTGCTGGATTCCTGTGCTTTTGCAGGCGGTCCCTTTGTCGAAGCGTTTGAAAAAAAATTTGCTGAATTTTGCAAATGCGATCATTGCATTGGTGTTGGCAGCGGAACCGAAGCCCTTTGGTTGACATTGTTGGCGATAGGTGTAAGACCGGGCGATGAAGTGGTTACTGTACCGAACACTTTCATCGCTACAGTCGAGGCCATCAGTTTTTGTGGGGCCAATCCTGTTTTTGTGGATATTGATGAACGTTTCTATACGATGGATCCGGAAAAACTCAGGGAATTTCTGGAACAGAAATGTGTTTCTGACAAGTCAAGCAAACGACTTATCAACAAATCAACCAATAGTCCAGTAAAGGCGATTATACCGGTTCATATTTTTGGCCAAACAGCGGATATGAATCCCATCATGGAGATTGCGCATGAACATGGTCTTTATGTTATTGAAGATGCCTGCCAGGCGCATGGCGCGGAATACAAAGGAGAGCCTGCCGGATCTATAGGAGATGCCGGATGTTTTAGCTTTTATCCCGGGAAAAACCTAGGAGCATACGGTGAGGCCGGAGCTATCACCACCAATAATGCCGAATTGGCTGAAAAGATAGCCATATTAAGGGATCACGGGCAAATAAAGAAATATTACCACAACAGAATCGGCTGGAACGCCCGCATGGACGGTATACAAGGTGCAGTGCTCAGCGTCAAATTAAAACATCTTCCTGGCTGGAATCAGGCACGCAGAAAAAAGGCCATGATATACAACAACATTTTGACCGGTATAGACGGTGTAATCCTTCCTGATGCGGCTGATGATTCAACACACGTATATCATGTCTATGCTGTCCGCACCAAACATCGGGATGCGCTGCTTAAATATTTAGCGGATGAGAACATCTTTTGCGGGATTCATTATCCGGTGCCCCTTCACCTGCAAAACGCCTATTCAAATATGGGGACTAACAATAATGGGTTAAAAATTTCAGAAAAAGTGGCTTCAGAGTTATTATCCCTGCCGATGTTTCCCGAGCTGAAGGACGATCAGCAAATAAAAGTCAAAGACAATATCCAGGATTTTTTTATTGACCGTCTCGTAAATCTTCCTTCCGGTTATTACCAAACCGGTTAAAGAAAGGATTATAATGACTCAAAAAACTGAATTACAACAAATCGACCTTTTTAAAAATTTGATCGGCGACGCGCATCGAAATAAAGAAAATTCAATGGATATTGCATATTACATGGGTTTGATTTGGCGTCGCCGGTGGTTCATCATCGCTATATTTTGTATCGCCATGATATCTGGTATTTATTTAGCCATTACCCTCCCAAAACTCTATCAGGCGGAAACTTTGATTTTAATTGAACCACAGAGGGTTCCGAATAATTATGTGCAATCCATTGTCTCAACCGATCTGGATTTCCGGCTCGAGAACATTACTCAAATCGTAAAAAGCCGCACGAATCTTATGGATATCATTAAAAAATTCAACTTGTTTTCTGGACCTGCGTATAAAAATCTTTATATAGAGGACAAAATTGAAAAAATGCGAAGCCTTATCTCGGTCAGTCTAAAAGCCGATCGTAGAAGAAGGTCTGCCAATTCCTTTACCATTTCATTCAAGGGCAAAGATCCTTCCAATGTTATGGACGTAGTTAATGCCATCACAACGCTGTTTATCAATCAAAATATAAAGGTTCGGGAAATGCAGGCAGAAGGTACCACCGAGTTTCTTAACGATCAATTAGCCAGTATGAAAGATAATCTTGAAAGGGTTGAAGAAGCTTTAGGTGAATACCGGAAAGCTCACATGGGAGAGTTGCCCGAACAGTTAGCTGCGAATCTGAGGATGCTCGATATTTTGCAGCAGCAATTGAATGAGAAACAAACGAGCTTAAGAAACGAGAAAAACAGACTGAGCTCCCTTGAAAATCAGCTCCAGATTGCCCGCGAACAGTCAAAAATAGCAGGCAACATACAACCCAACTCAGAAAATCAAAATTCTATAGAAGCATTGAGACGACAGCTGTCAGACTACAAGTCCCGTTACACGGATAATCATCCGGAAGTTATCCGATTACGGAAGAGAATTGCAGAAATGGAAAAAGAAAATGGGAGCGAGGCTTCAATACCGTCTGAATTAATATTACAGAGGAAAGGCATAGAAGAAGAAATCGAATCCATAAAAAAGGACATTTCAAAATTGAATACCCAGCTTGTTTTTTATCAACGCCGGGTGGAAGAAACGCCCAAACGGGAACAGGAGCTGTTATCATTAAAGCGCAATTATAAAAACACTCAGGAAACTTACAACTCGTTGTTAAAAAGAAAATTGGAAGCCGGAATTGCAACCAATATGGAAAAAAGGCAGAAAGGAGAGTCATTTCGGATATTAGATCCCGGCCGGTTACCGGAGAAACCTATATCTCCAGATATGAGAAAATTATTTCTTATATGTCTTGCGGTTGCGTTAGGTTGCTCCGGAGGTGTTATATTCTTACTTGATTTTATAGATAGTTCCGTAAAGAAGCCAGAAGTTGTTTCGGATAAATTGGGAATTCCCGTATTGGCCGTAATGCCCAATATAAAGCATCACAAAGATATTATACGGCACCGCTTGAATATCGCATGCAGCTTTTTTGCGGGCATAATTTCACTGGCGCTCTTGGCCTGCTTTGCCGCCGTCACCATCCTGGAAATGCACCATGTCGTGGAACTTATAAAAAAATATGCCAACATTTGAGAGGATCTGATGCTCAACAAATTATTGGGAACATGAACCCTGTAAAATAGAATAAATTTTTGTCGGATAACAATGAGGGGATATTGAGGTGCGATGTGAGTAAATTTTCTAAGGCAATAGAATTATACAACAAAGAAAACAAGAGATCGTCCATAGGCCAAGCAGATATTGGGCATGCAAAAACACATTATGCTGATCCAAAAGATGGTGTACCGCCAACTCAGCCATCTACAAGACCGGTGGAAAAAATATCTGCCCATGAATCAAGGATCGAATCAAATCGATCTTCTGTAAATAATATTGACAAAAATCTTATATCCATTAAAAACCCGAATTCCATGGAAGCTGAGCTGTTTAAGGTTATGAGAGGAAAGATATTATTTCCGGCCTCCGGCAACCCGCCCAGATCCATTCTGGTCACAAGCGCGGCACCGGGTGACGGGAAATCTTTCATTGCCTCAAACCTGGCGGTTAACATGGCTCAAAACATTGATGAAACTGTTTTGCTGGTGGATTGCGATTTACGCCAGCCACGTATTCATAAGAACTTTGGATTTAAGCATGTAAAAGGATTGAGTGAGCACCTTTCAAAATATGTCAAACTTAACGACCTGCTTCTCAAAACTGTGGTGGACAAACTCACCTTGTTGCCGGCCGGAAAACCGCCTGATAATCCATCCGAAATCTTGTCTTCAGCCAAAATGGCCGAGCTTATCGATGAGCTGAAATCACGATATAATGATAGATACTTAATTATCGACTCGCCGCCCACTTTGTTGGCTCCGGAAACCCTTGCCATTGCCAAACGAGTTGACGGTATCATTGTGGTGATCAAATTCGGCAGTACTCCGGTTGATATGGTCGGCGAAATGATAAACAACATAGGCAAAGAGAAAATCATCGGGGCAGTCATTAACCGATATGACATGCCGTATTCAAAGTACAACAGATACAAGAAATATAGCAAATATTACAAAAAAAATCCTTAGACAGGATTCACGGGATTGTTTTGCTTTTATTAGTTTCTTCCAGAAACTAGAAGCTATCTCAAAAAAGTCTTTTGGCCCAATTTCTGTGTTGGTGCCTCGTTTCAAGTCCTCGACATACTTGAGTATGCCTGCGGTTTGAAACTCGGCCCCGCCTTGATCTTGAACCAAAATCCTTTTTTTGAGATGGCTTCTAATAAAAGCAAAAGCTAATCCAATAGATATTGTCCATCCTGTCTAACCCGCAAAAAATAAAAAACAGAATCCATTCCATTGAATATCAAAATCATCAATCCAATCGAATATCACAACTGGGACCAAATACTCTTTGCCGTTGGTAAAACCACCTTCTTCCACACGTCTGCTTGGGCGAGAGTCTTGCAAGAATCCTATAGATACAAACCTCTGTATTTTACACTAATAGACAACGGTAAATTATCTGCCATAATCCCTGTCATGGAAATCAAAAGCTTTTATACAGGGTCAAGAGGCGTATCGCTTCCTTTCACAGACCAATGCCCGCCATTTGTTGAAAATGAAGAGGCGTTTACTGAAACATTTAAAGAGGTTATTAACTATGGCAAGAAGGCCTATTGGAAATCCATAGAACTTAAATGTTGTGTTAACTATTTGAGAGGCACGACGCTCCCATTTGAAACATTCTTAACCCACAATTTAGACTTGTCACAATCTAAACAGGATATTTTTTCTAATTTTCGAGACAGTACAAAACGAAATATAAAAAAAGCGATTAAAAAAGGCGTTCACGTTAGAATACAAAAATCTTTAGAATCTGTAAAAGAATATTATAAATTAAATTGCATCACACGTAGAATTCATGGGCTCCCTCCCCAGCCGTTTTATTTCTTTAAAAAAATATATGAGCACATTATTTCAAAAAATCATGGATTTGTTGCTCTCGCTAGATATCAGGAAAAAGTCATTGCAGGAGCAGTATTTTTCCAATTTGTTGATCAGACCATTTTCAAATATGCCGCTTCGGACACGAGATACTTTCACCTTCGCCCTAACAATATCGTTATATGGGAAGCGATTAAATGGCATCGTCTAAATGGGTTTAGAACATTTAATTTTGGCAGAACAGAACTTAAAAATAAAGGCTTGCTTCAATTTAAAAGGGGGTGGGGAACAAAAGAAGAAATACTAAATTACTATAAATATGATCTTAAAAAAGATTGCTTTGTAACCAAAAAAGCAGGCATTAAATCATATTACAATTTTTTCAGAATCCTGCCGATGCCGTTTTTACGGCTGACCGGAAGCCTTCTCTATCGACACGTTGGTTAAATAATATAGATAGTATTTAAATTTGGAGTTCCCAATTATTAATTGCTAATTCTAAAAACAAAATGCTTAAATGAGTAAAAGACCAAATATTATCAAAGGTAAAAACTATAAAATTGCATTAGACAATATCAATCTGTACAGACTCTAAAGTCAAATCTAAAAAATCTGCTGAGGTACTTTGTTAATAAACAATTCAAGATTTACAACTCAAAAATTATAACAGTGTCACTAATCCGAATATTTTACATAATCAAGCCGCTGATACCCAGGTCTCTTCAAATTTTTCTAAGGAGACAGATCGCTAGAAGAAAAAGAAAATCCTCCTTCCACATCTGGCCGATAGATCCGGAAGCCGCTGTACCGCCTAAAGGTTGGCCTGGATGGCCGGAAAACAAAAAGTTCGCTTTGCTTCTATGTCATGATGTGGATACTCAGAAAGGACATATAAATTGCTTGGAACTGGCAAATCTTGAAGCAAAACTTGGATTTCGATCTTATTTTAACTTTGTGCCTGAAAAGTATAAAAACTCAAACTCGACGTTCAGGGAAATCAGAAAATTAGGTTGTGATATCGGCGTTCATGACCTCAAACACGATGGCAAATTGTTTATATCCAGAAGAATATTCGAGAGGAGAGCTGCCAAGATAAACTCTTATTTGATTAAATGGAATACGAAAGGCTTTACGGCGGGTTCTATGCTTCGTAACTTAGATTGGATGAAAGCTTTGAATATATCCTATAGCACATCGACGTTTGATACTGATCCATTTGAACCTCAACAGGATGCTGCGAAAAGCATCTTTCCTTATTGGGTAGGAAACGGTCATTATTATTCCGGCTTCCTTGAATTTCCCTACACTCTTCCGCAGGATCATCTTTTGTTTGTGATTTTAAAAGAAAAAAATATTGATATCTGGAAAAAGAAATTGGATTGGATTGCAGAAAAAGGTGGCATGGCGCTACTAAATACGCATACAGATTACATGAATTTCGATAAACGAAAAAATAATTCAGAAGAATATTCAGTTGAACTTTATACAGAATTTCTTGAATATATAAAGAATATGTATAGCGATCAATACTTGAACGTGTTGCCAAAAGACATCGCTCGTTATTTGCAAAAAAACTTCAAACAAGATTAACAAGATTTACAATATATCGTCTTATAGTCGAAGGCGATTTTTTATTAACTGTCAAAACCAAGACGAGAGGATATATTAACCGAAATATGTTAATGGGTCAAAAAGCGGGAGAAAATATCGGATGACACCGGAAGAGTTGTCTTTTTTTTAACAATCTACCGACAAGATTCGTTTTAGTTTGTTTAATTTAAAAACGAGTTGTCATCTTATGTGTTTGCCGAACTATATGGTTATTGTGTTAATTATACTTGGTTGCGAGAGTAGATTAATGTCAATAGGATTGGCTTTCTTTCAAGAAAAAAATGACATTGATAAAAAATATTAGAAAATCAAAAAAGCAGCCTAATTTTTTTATTGTTGGAGCTGCCAGATCCGGAACAACTTCACTTTGGAATTATCTCCAACAGCATCCTGAAATTTTTATGTCAGGAAGACATATCAGTGAAAAGGAACCCTCATTTTTTTGCAATCTAACGCCGCCCTGGGCTGTTAAATATTGCGACTTTGACGCTTACATCAATTTATTTGTCGAAGCAGAAGATCAGAAAGCACTTGGCGAGGCTTCAGTGAATTATCTGATTTCCCCTGAGAGTTCTAATCGCATTGCGGATCAATATTCAGAGGCAAGAATTATTATTATCTTGCGTCAACCTGTTGAGAGGGCTTTTTCGCTATATAAATATATGTGTAATCTGGGAGTTGAGTGGATAGCACCATTTGAAAAGGCGCTACGCGTGGAACACGAAAGATATAATGATAATAAATTTAAACACAACAACCCGTTTTATTATTATGGGTATTTATACTTCCATTCTGGGCTTTATGCAGAGCAAATCGAGCGTTATTTTAACGTATTTTCAAGAAAACAGATACATATCATTCTATTCGAAGACCTGAAAATAAATCCGGTAGAGACTACCCAACGTGTATACGATTTTCTCGGGGTAAAAAAAGAATTTGTGCCTAAGATCACGGTGCTAAATCAAAGCAAGTCTCCTTTTTCAGTGTTTGCACAATATTTTTTTAAGCAAATATCGAAAAAAAATTTTCCTGACTTCTTGGCAACAAAGAGAATAATTAGAAAAACGGCACAAATAGCTTTTGATGCAAATTTAGCATTTGGGCGGCTCCGTCCTTTCATTCTCAAAGATACTACCCGACGAAAATTATTGATGGATTATCGAGACAACATTCGGGAAACAGGTAGGTTAATCGGCCAGAATCTTGATGGTTGGACCACGGACTGTTGAATCACCTGCAAACATTGATTTCTAACGCTATACAGAGCGCTCTACAAAATTTTATTAAGATTAGTTTTAAGTAAATTAAGAAGAAAATCGGTCAAAAGTAATGAATCAGATTATGCACATTGGTTTTTCACGGGTAATATTTTTTATGTTAAATCTTCCTTTTAAACATAGTAAGTAACAAAAAACGTTTTCTAAGTATGACCAAATAGCCATGCATATTTAGAATGTCTGAATTCTGTAAACAGATGGCCAATATTCTGAGCCTACTTGTTATGAGGAGAGCACAATGAATAATCAAGATAAAATCAACCCCGAATGGCTGTATTCTTACGAAAACAAACTTAAGACCTTGCAGGGAATAAATCAGGCCGTGATCATTGTCCAGCAAGATACAGATCTTCAAGGCTTGGACACCATACCGGTTATGCATCTTGTTCCAAATCTACAACCTCAGACAGAAGTCCTCGAATCGGATACCGATATCGTTTCTTTCTTCAAAGAACCAGGAGACAAAGATAGGTCAGCATATACCCTTGCAATCAGACACGGAGGAGTATTAAGAAAGCCTGAGAAGGTTCCCCAAATTTTACAAAATGTTTTGAAACGAGCAGCCGAATGTGCTCCAAATAGAGGAATCATTTATATCAACATCGATGGTTCGGAAGATTTTCAGTCCTACCCTCAATTGTTAATGGATTCTGAACGTATACTTGCTGGCCTAAGACTGCTGGGACTCAAGACTGGAGATAAAATCATTTTTCAAATAGATTATAACCGTGCCTTTATCTCATGCCATTGGGCTTGCGTTCTGGGAGGATTTATACAGGTGCCGATTTCAGTAGCGCCGACTTATAGAGAAAGAAATCTGGCGGTTAATAAACTGATCAACACCTGGGATTCTTTGAATTGTCCGATCGTGATTACGACTGAGAATCTTATCAATCCGCTCAACGCCCTGGCCACTCGAGAAGGGATATCGAATTTTCGGACTGTGGCTGTGGATAAATTGTTGACCAGCGAAAGAGACAATGATTGGGCAGATATCACCCCTGATGACGTAACCATATTTTTGTTGACTTCTGGCAGTACCGGTAAACCGAAGCTCGTTCAACAGTGCCACCACAGCCTAATCAGTCGTTCGGCAGGAACAGTTCAATTGAATCGGTTCACTGAAAAAGAAATTTCTGTCAACTGGATGCCGTTGGATCATGTCGGTGGTATTGTAATGTGGCACATTAGGGATGTATACCTTACCTGCCAGCAAGTTCATGTTCCCACCCAGATGATTCTTGAACAGCCGTTATTCTGGTTGGACCTAATTGACAAATACAAAGCCACAAATACATGGGCGCCTAATTTTGCTTATGGCCTGATTAGTGATCGGATAGCAAAGAACGATTCAGAGAAAACCTGGGATCTTTCACACTTGAGATCTATCCTTAACGGAGGTGAGGCTGTTGTAGCTAAAACTGCAAGAGTCTTTCTTAAGCAGCTCAAACCATATGGCCTTCCCCCAAGTAGTATGCAGCCGGCGTGGGGAATGTCAGAGACCTGCTCAGGTGTGACCCATTCCAGCCGATTTTCATTGGATTCTACCAGCGATGATGATCAATTCGTAGAAGTTGGGGAGGCAATCCCAAACTTTTCAATGCGTATTGTCGACGAGAGAAACCAGATCGTCCAAGAAGGAATCATTGGCCATCTTCAGGTTAAAGGTGCTCCGGTTACCTCTGGATACTACAACAATCCTAAAGCAAACGAAGAAGCCTTTACGCATGATGGCTGGTTCGACACCGGTGATTTAGGCATTATCCGTGATGGCCAGCTTACGATCACCGGGCGAGGCAAAGGTGAAATAATTATAAACGGTATCAACTTCTACAGTCATGAAATCGAGTCAGTTGTAGAATCGATAGAAGGTATCGAAGTCTCCTTTACGGCTGCCACTGCGGTTCGCCAATCTGACGACTATACGGATAAATTGGCTATATTCTTTCATCCCAACGATCCAGAATGGGAGAATAAAATTGATCTGGTCCAGAAAGTTCGCCGAAAGTTGATAAAGGCGTTCGGAATTTATGCCGATTACGTTCTTCCTGTTGCAAAGGAAGATATTCCCAAAACGGCTATCGGTAAAATTCAACGTTCTATACTTAGTAAACAACTCATGGAGGGTGAATTTGATGAATTGCTTAGAAAAATAGAAGTGGAAAATTGCCCGGCCGTTACGGTTCCGGATTGGTTTTACCGTAAAGTTTGGGTCCCGACAAACCCTGAAGTAAGCGAAGTTGCGGCCGAGAAAGGCCATTTTTTGATTTTTATGGACGGCTTGGGTCTTGGAAAGCAAGTGATTCGATTTCTAGAAAAAATCGAACAAAAATACATCCTGGTGGATATTGGAGAGGAGTTCGCTCAAATAAACGAGAACAAATTCTTGATTTCTCCTGAAACATCTCATCATTATGATCAGTTGATAGGTCTACTGAATAAAAAAGGGATTTCTATAAATACCGTTTTACACCTATGGAATTATTCCGCATACCAACCCGTTGTCGATCACGCTTCCATACAGAATGCCCAGAACAGAGGGGTTTATAGCCTGCTCTCTCTGATACATAGCCTTGACAGATCTTCAAACATCGGCGAGGGCGTGCGTCTGTTCGTTGCAACTAGTCACTTGCAGCCTACTGCTTCAGACAAAGCCCTGGCATACGAGAAATCGACGCTGCCTGGATTTCTTAAAGCTGCAGCCCTTGATCTTCAATGGCTTAAGCACAGTCATATAGACTTTGAAATGACTGATATGGATGGGAAGTTTTTGTTAGATGAACTCGGCCGTATCGACTTGGAGAGTGAAATTGCCTACAGAAACGGGATTCGAATGAAGTCATACCTTTCGAAAATCGATATGATTGGTGAAAAACCCGGAGGGGTGCCCTTGAAGGCAGGTGGGCTCTACCTGATTACTGGCGGCCTTGGTGGTGTGGGTTGTTATCTTGCTAAACGGCTGATGACTCAATATAAAGCAAAACTGATTATCATCGGCAGGACGAAATTGCCTGAACGTTCCCTCTGGAACAACTATGAGCAAAAGGTGGATCGGATAGCCGACCGAATAAGAGCTTATGAGGAGCTCGAATCCAGTAGTCGCAAGACCGGCGGAGAATTCATCTATTATTCAGCTGACATATCCGACTACGAACAACTAGAAACAGCCGTCTCAAGTGGTGAATCAAAATGGGACATACATCTGTCCGGCGTTTTTCACTTAGCGGGTGATCTCAATATGGCCCATCACTGGAGGACTGCTGAATCACATAGGATAATCTCCGAAAAAAGAGATGTTTTCGAAGCCATGTTCAAGGCAAAGGTTTACGGTACCTGGAACCTATTTCAGAACATCAAACAGCGTTCTGATACAATCTTTATCGGATTTTCATCGGTCGTTAGCGAACTAGGAGGGGCTACATTTGGCACCTATTGTGCTGCTAACAGTTTTTTGGACGGTTGCTGCAGACATCATCATTTCAGCCTGCCTCAAAAAGTATTCACTTTCAACTGGTCCATGTGGGAAGAGTTGGGTATGAACAGAGATAACCCACAGTATGCTCAACAGGCAGCTTCCAACATGGGCAACATGATCATTGAGCCTGAAAGCGGATGGAATTCTTTGCTTGCAGGACTTTGCAGAAAAGACCCTCAGGTATTTGTTGGTCTTAATGGCCTCAATCCGCATATTAGATCCCGTCTTGATAAGCAACTCGATTTTCAAAAGCGACTTATTTTATATGTAACAACTCCATCCGGCAGTTCTGTGAGTGATGAACTTCTCAAGCAGATGAAGTTGGCGACTCAGGATATACAATATCCAATTGAAATAATAGAAGTAGAAACGATACCTGCTTTAAAAAATGGTGCGATCGACTATAAATCGTTACAACACTATGGCAAAGATAAATCATCGAAGGAAACAGAGTCACAATCTCCAAAGAACGAGGCTGAAAAGAAAATTGCTGCTATCTGGAAAGATGTTTTAGGCCTTAAGAAAATCAGAACTGACATCAACTTCTTTGACTCGGGCGGCACTTCGATTCAACTGGCGCAGGTCAACGGACAGCTTAAGGATGCTTTCAGGTGCGACATTTCCATGACGGACCTTTTTCAGTTCCCGACCATATCCTCGCTGGGTGAGTTCTTAAGCTCATCAAAAACATGCACCCTAAGCGACAATTTGAATCAGTCTGCGGAAAGAGCAATGGAAAGAAGATCTAGAATGCTTCGGCGAAAACGCATAGGAAAGAAACCATCTTACATGAAGTAACCGAGAGGAAGAGCATATGCTTTATTGCCCGAACGAATTAGATGTTGCCATTGTAGGAATGGCTGGTCGCTTCCCAGGTGCCGAGAATATCGATATGTTCTGGGAGAACCTTGTCAACGGCAGAGAATCAATCTCCTTTTTTACAGATGAGGATCTTTTGAAGGAAGGCGTTGATGCTACCCTGCTCAAAAATCCGAACTATGTGAAGGCAGCCTCTATACTCGACGACGAGGATTTATTCGATGCAGAGTTTTTTGGTTACAGCGCAAGGGAAGCAGCTCGGATCGATCCGCAGAGTCGCTTATTCCTTGAATGCGCTTGGGAAGCATTGGAATGTGCTGGATATAACCCCTTTAACCATGATGAGCCAATCGGAGTGTATGCCAGCCAATCAATGAATACCTATATTTTGCACAACCTGTACTCACATCTTTGTCTTGATGAATTTATGCTTTCATATCAAAATCTCCAGCATGTTCTGACCAACCTTAATGATTTTCTTGCAACGCGTGTTTCTTACAAGCTGAATTTGAAAGGACCTAGCGTTAACGTTCAGTGTGCCTGCTCCAGTTCCCTGGTTGCTGTTCATCTGGCATGCCAGAGCCTGATCAACGGCGAGTCTCAAATGGCGCTTGCCGGGGGCGTATCGCTTTATCTTCCTCAAAGGAGAGGATATCTGTATGAAGAAGGAATGATCCTCTCTCCCGATGGACATTGCCGCGCCTTCGATGCTGATGCGAAAGGGACTGTATTTGGCCGCGGTGTTGGTGTTGTCGTGCTCAAATCATTAGAAGATGCATTCAAAGATGGCGATATGGTTTATGCCGTTATCAAAGGCTCAGCACTAAACAATGATGGTGATCGCAAGGTAGGCTATACCGCTCCTAGTTTGGAAGGACAGGCCAAAGTCATCGCCGATGCTATGGCCTGTTCCGGCGTAAGTGCAGATACAATCTCATACATCGAAGCTCACGGCACAGGGACAACTCAGGGAGATCCCATAGAAGTCGCAGCACTTACGCAAGCCTTCAGAAATCATACCGATAAGAACGGTTTTTGCGCCCTCGGTACAGTAAAGTCGAATTTCGGCCACCTTGATGCTGCTGCCGGAATAACCGGGCTTATCAAAACCACTTTGATGCTTCATCATAAGAAAGTACCTCCATCGCTTCATTACAAGAAACCCAATCCACAAATTGACTTCGAGCACAGCCCTTTTTACGTTTGCCACGCGCTCCAAGAGTGGGAAGGATCAGGCGGCCCACTTCGTGCGGGGGTCAGCGCCTTTGGCATGGGAGGAACAAACGCACATGTCATTGTTGAAGAAGCACCTGAGTTGCCGTCTACTAACGAAGAAATCGACCGCCCCGTTCAAATTTTGACATTATCAGCCAAGAATGAACCTGCATTAAAGAGATTGGCTGAGTGCTATGAACTGCACCTGGGAAAGCATTCAAGAGAATCCTTAACGGACATATGTTTTACGGCCAATGTCGGGCGCTCGCATTTTGAACATCGTTTAGCCGTTTTAGGGCAGTCATCCGGGGTGGTTCAGGAGCAATTGAGGGCCTATCTTAAAGGGGAACAACCGGACAACGTTCTGAATGGACAAGCAAAGACCTCGGATCTACCGCAAGTAGTTTTTCTATTTACCGGCCAAGGTTCCCAGGGTGTAGGCATGGGCCGTGAGCTCTATGATGTGCAGCCCGCTTTTCGCAAAGCCTTGGATAAGTGCGATGAGTTACTCCGACCGCATCTTGACAAGCCGTTACTCTCGGTTCTCTATCCAGAGCCAGGCCAGGCTTCGCCTTTGAACGAGACTGCCTACACCCAGCCGGCACTGTTTGCCTTGGAGTATGCTCTATTCGAGATGTGGCGCTCCTGGGGGATAGAACCCTCTGTTGTCATGGGCCACAGTGTGGGTGAATATGTCGCCGCCTGTGTCGCCGGGGTCTTCAGCCTTGAAGACGGCCTGAAATTGATAGCACAACGCGGCCGGTTCATCCAGGATCTGCCGAAAGATGGCGAGATGGCAGCGGTATTTACTGGTGAGAGTCGAGTAGCGGATGCCATTGCCCCCTTTGGAAAGACAGTGTCGATTGGTGCAGTCAACGGACCTGAGAACACGGTAATTTCCGGATCAAGTGAGTTCGTGGCAAAGGTAATCAAGGAACTGGAGGCAGAGGGCATTAAAGCTCAGCGTCTTCGTGTTTCCCATGCTTTTCATTCTCATCTCATGGATCCGATACTGGATGCTTTTGAGCAAGCAGCTTCGGAGGTTACCTATTTCTCGCCGCGTCTTGGTTTAATGTCAAATGTGACGGGGCGTTTGGTGATTGGCGACGAAGTCAGCCACGGGGCTTATTGGCGTCGCCATGTGCGTGCACCAGTTCAATTTTATCGATCAATGCAGGCTCTTGGCGAACGACAAGGAGCGGTATTTGTAGAGATAGGACCTCATCCGGTGCTGCTGGGAATGGGTGCTCAATGTCTACCTGAGGCTAAGGTTACATGGCTTCCTTCACTCCGAAGGGGACGAAATGATTGGGAACAGATTCTCGAGAGTCTGGGAAAACTCTATGTGCTAGGTGTAAAGATTTGTTGGGATGGGTTTAATAGTGATTTCAAGGCCCGCCGCGTATCCCTTCCTACCTATCCATTTGAAAAGAATCGATACTGGATTGAATGTTCTGAACGGAGTAACTCGGGAGCGATTTCCTTCCCACAACCGTCTCAACGTCCTAAGACAAGCCATCCGATGCTGGGAAATAGGCTACGGACTCCGCAGAAAATATACGAGACTGAACTCAACATAGACACTATTCCCTGGCTCCGGGAGCATCGAGTTCATCAACAGATGCTGCTACCCTTCACAGTGTATCTAGAGATGGCATTGGCGGCTTTCAATGACGACTCCAGTAAAACACCCAGCGTTCTCAAGGATGTGTTTATTGAGCACGAGCTCATCCTGGCCGAAGACCAAACATATACAGTTCAGTTGATACTCATGCCCGAAGATGAACAAACAGAATCTTTTCAATTTTACAGACTCGAGGATAACGGTGAGTCTGAGACAAATTGTTGGGCGTTGCTAGCGAAAGGAACACTGTGCTCCGTCGAACCGGAATTAAGTAACCTTAAACATAAAACTCTCGAAAAAATACTGGGCAGTTGCAAAGAAGAATTCTCTGTCGATGCATATTATGAAATCCTTGAAAATCATGGCTTGCTTCTCGGGACAGAATTTAGAGTATTGACCGATCTCAGAAAAGGAAAGGGTGAAGCACTGGGTCGTCTAAATCTGAAGCAATCGATAAGACAGGAAGTGCGATCTTATCGGTTGCATCCTGCATTTTTAGAAGGATGCTTTCAGATCATTTCGGCTGTAATGTATGCTGATGCGTTCCCGCAAATCGAAGGAGGGGTTTTCATACCTACAAAATTTAAAGCTTTACGGATATACGGTGACCTCAGTCACAGCGAATGGGGCTATGCCACAATGAACATATTGGATGAGCATTCCAAAAAGCAAATTTCCACGGACTTTTACATCCTGGACTATTTAGGTCGTGTGGTGTTTGAAGTTTCAGGGTTGGAATACAGGTGTCTGTTCCAGAAAGACTTAACTGTCGACAACAGAGAGAGCTTATCTTCCTGGCTCTATAATATGGTTTGGAAACAAGTTACTTGCAGCAATGATTCGGAGGGGGTTAACACTCCACCGATCTCTCATAATCAAAGTATAAGCCTTACCAAAAATTCTTGTCTTGCAAAAAACGCATCAATATCTGAATTCATCAGCGGCCATACAGATTTTTCTCAGCAAGCAATTCACTTGGCGCCTACCTTCGAAACTTCTAAGAAGATGGAAGATACTGGCTCCGTAAACCCAAAGTCCCAGGGAGAAGGCAAGTGGCTTATTTTCGCGGATACGCAGGGTCTGGGTGAAATGCTGGCTAAACAAATCAAAGAAGAGAATAGAGAAGCCACGCTAGTATTTGCCGGTGAAAGCTTCACAGCAAACCAGGGCAGGTACACTATCGAGCCTTGCAAATCGAGCGACATGAAACGCTTGATAGAGGAAATTTCGAAAAAAGGGCAACAACCCTTGAAGAAAGTCATCCATATGTGGGCCTTGGATTCTACCCCATTGGAACAAGCCAGTCTCACTCAGTTGAAAGAACAACAAAAGGCTCTCTGTAGCAGTGTGCTTCACCTGGTACAGACACTTTCTCGAAAGGAAAATAGGGTCGACCCTAAGCTGGTCCTGGTGACTCGTGGTGTTCACTCGCCAACTTCCGTCTCGGGACCACATCACCCAGAGTCCTCTGTTATCTGGGGACTTGGTCGAGTTATTGCTCGAGAACATTCAAATTTCAATTGTACCTGCATAGATCTGGATCCTTCAAACCAAGATCCGGAAGATCTGAACGAAGAACATGCGAAGTTCTTAGCTGAGGAAATCTTGCAATCAGACGGAGAATCCCAAATAGCTTATCGTGACAGCCAGCGATATGTGGCAAGGTTGATGCCTTATCTTTTGAAAGAAGATAAAACCAATGTGAAGTTCGGTAAAAAATCATTTCAATTCCGCGAATTCTCTCCTGATGCATCCTATTTGATTACAGGCGGCATAGGAGGGCTCGGTCTTTTGATTATGCGATGGATGATTGAAAGTGGTGCTCGAAATTTGATATCGATGGGAAGAAGTGCTCCTTCCCAGAGTATACAGAAAGAACTGGATGCTCTTAAAAAGAAAAACGTAAATTTGAGCTTAGTACAATCAGACGTCTCTCAGCTCGAAGATGTTACGCGGATTTTTCGCCACATTAGAAAGAAATTTCCACCATTGCGGGGTATTATCCATTGTGCCGGAGTATTGGATGACGGCGTTTTGCTCAAACAGGACTGGGAGCGCTTTGAAAAGGTATTTGGACCTAAAGTTTTTGGCACTTTCAATCTGCACGAACTATCGAAGAACCTGGAGCTGGACTTTTTCGTGATGTTTTCTTCCATTTCATCACTTTTTGGACTGCCGGGTCAAGGCAATTATGCAGCAGCCAATTTATTTATGGATGCTCTGGCAGAATACCGTTGCGGAATGGGTCTACCGGCACTCAGCATCAATTGGGGACCTTGGTCCGAAGTGGGGCTTGCGACTCAGGAAAAGGTCATGGAAAGGATCAAGTCCCAGGGAATGGTGCCAATATCACCCGGAAAAGGTTTACAGATCTTCGAACGAATTTTTCGCGAAGAAGCGCATCAAGTTGCCGTTGCCCGCATAATATGGGCGAAGTTTATAGAACAGTTGGGCATAGGTGTAGTTCCTCCAATGTTTTCTGACATATTCAATGGTTGTTTGCAGAAAGAAAAGCGAAATGAGTGCGAATTTTCAATGAAGCCTGACTTTGTAAAACAGCTTTCAGAAGTCCCCAATGCCAGACGCCGTGCTATGGTTCTCGCGATGGTGACTGACCAAGTTCGCATAGCTTTGCGACTGGATACTAAAAAGCCAATAGATACAAAGCAGCCGCTTTCGCAGCTCGGACTGGATTCACTTTTGGCAATTGAACTCAGAAATCGACTTAGTGCAGGATTATGCTTTAGCCAGTCGCTGCCAGCCACGCTGCTCTTTGATTATCCGACTCTCGACGCCATTACGAATTATTTGTCTGAAGAGATATTGTCCATTGACTCCCAGGAAAAGTCTAAAAGAATTGAATCAGAGGATAAGTTATTGAGTCAAATCGAACTTCTTTCTGAAACAGAAGCCGAAGCTCTCTTAATGGCGGAAATGTCAAGCAAATTTGAGGAGAATTGAAATGAACAGTTCCAAAGATGGACTCGAACAGCTTTCTGCAGTCAAGAGAGCTCTATATGAGCTAAAAAAAACGCGTGCTCAACTTGAAACATTAAAGCAATCGAAGAATGAGCCCGTCGCAGTTATTGGCATGGCTTGCCGGTTCCCGGGTGGTGCCGATAGTCCTGAGTCGTTTTGGCAGTTATTGAAAGATGGTGTTGATACCATCTCTGAAGTACCGCAGAACAGATGGAATGTGGACGCCTATTACGATCCTGATCTGGAAGCACCTGGAAAGATGATCACTCGTTGGGGTGGTTTTCTGAGTGATTTTGATAAGTTTGATTCGAGTTTTTTCAATATTTCTCCACGCGAAGCCGAAAGTATGGATCCGCAACAAAGAATGCTTTTAGAGGTAAGCTGGGAAGCTCTTGAAGATGCTTCGCAGGCTCCGGATCAGCTTACAGGAAGTCCAACTAGTGTCTTTGTGGGCTTTAATCACAGTGACCACTGGTTCAACCGCATGGCATTCTGCGATATGAAGGAATTCGATGCTTACCTTGCAACAGGAGGGTCACCGAGTATTGCCTCTGGTCGTCTGTCATATACACTCGGCTTGGTAGGTCCCAGTGTCACGGTCGAAACTGCATGCTCATCCTCCTTAGTAGCGATACATTTGGCCATACAAAGCTTGCGAAACAATGAATGTTCGCTATCGCTGGCAGGTGGGGTCAACTTAGTCCTTCGGCCAGAAGTGACGATCAGCCTTTCCAAGGCAGGTTCGTTGGCGTCGGACGGGCGATGTAAGACCTTTGATCACAGGGCCAATGGTTTTGTTCGTTCAGAGGGATGCGGCATAGTAGTTCTAAAACGCCTCTCGGATGCATTGAAAAACGGGGACAGGATATTGGCCGTGGTGCGAGGTACTGCATGTAATCAGGACGGCCGTAGCACTGGTCTAACCGCGCCGAACGGGCCATCCCAGGAAGCCGTCATCAGAAGTGCTTTGAATAATGGGGGCATTGATCCGGGGCAGGTGAGTTTTGTCGAAACTCATGGCACGGGTACTATCCTAGGCGATCCGATGGAGGCCCATGCCCTTCTTTCAGTATATCGCACCAACAACTCCGTTGGCCAGCCATTGGTCCTTGGGGCAGTGAAAACAAATATAGGTCATTTGGAAGCCGCTGCCGGAATCGCAGGGTTTATCAAGACAGTGCTTTGTTTCGTGCACGGAGAAATCCCTCGAAATCTCCATTATGAAAAACTTAATCCTAATATTACAGACGAAAAAGAGAATATGTTAATCCCGGTCGAGAATATGCCATGGTGTTCGGATAAAGGAATTCGTCTCGCCGGGTTGAGTTCTTTTGGATTCAGTGGGACCAATGTACACATGGTGCTGGGTGAAGCGCCGACGTCCGAAAAAAAACCCATTGAAAATGATAGGCCTCTGCACATACTGACGCTATCGGCGAAAAGTGAGTCAGCATTGCAACAATTGGCAGATAAATACGGAAAACATCTCTCAAATAATTCTGTTCCGTCTGTAGCCGACTTCTGTTACACAGCGAACACGGGAAGATCCCACTTTCCAATTCGACGTTCCTTTGTAGTCAATTCGGTCGAAAAATCCAGAAACTTTTTCGCTGACGTTGTGAAAGGAAAGAAGAGGGACGGCCTTTTTTCCGGTGATTTAAGGGATTCGGAGAATTGTGAAATAGCCTTCTTATTCAGCGGACAAGGTTCTCAATATGTTGGCATGGGGCGTCAATTGTTCGAGACTCAACCCACTTTTCGTCAAACTCTGGAGCACTGTGATCAATTACTTCGTTCTTTCATGGACCTTCCGTTGTTATCCGTGATTTATCCCAAAGCTGACAAGGAACCGGTATTGAATGATACGGCTTACACGCAGCCTGCGCTGTTCGCCTTGGAGTATGCCTTGTGGGAGTTGTGGCGATCGTGGGGGATTGAGCCTTCCGTGGTGATGGGTCATAGCCTGGGAGAATATGTTGCAGCCTGTGCGGCTGGCGTATTTTCTCTGGAAGATGGGCTGAAGCTGATAGCCGAGCGTGGGCGATTGATGAATCAACTTCCAAGGGACGGTGCAATGGCTGCAATATTTGCCGCTCATTCGGAGGTTGAGGGATTACTTTCGCGTTATAATGGGCAAGTGTCGATTGCAGCGATCAACGGCCCCAAAAGTTTTGTGCTTTCGGGAAAATCTGAATCGATACAAGCTATCTTGAGCCGATTGGAAGATCGAGGTATCGTTTCGCGTCCTCTCAGTGTTTCACATGCATTTCATTCCGCTTTAATGGACCCAATTCTCGATGAGTTTGAAAAGATTGTTTCGACAGTGCAATTTCACACTCCTTCTATCGAGATGATCTCAAATGTTACCGGAAAGACCATTAACGACAAGATAACCAGGAGCGACTACTGGCGGCATCATCTACGGCACACCATCCAGTTTGACGCGGGAATGAGACAACTGTATCATCTGGGATGCAGATGTTTCGTTGAAATTGGACCGAATCCAGTGCTCTTGGGAATGGGAAGACGTTGTCTGACCGATAACGACTGCGCGTGGCTCCCTTCTATCATGAATGGAGAAAACGACTGGCAAAGAATTCTAGAAAGCTTGGCAGAGTTGTATGTACGTGGATTCAAAGTAGACTGGAATGGCTTTGATCAGGATTATTCCAGACAACGTCTGCGAATACCAACTTACGCTTTTCAACGGGAACGATACGGCCAAGATTTGCCGATGGAGAGGAAAGAAGTCACGACATCTCAAACCTCACCGCTATCATGGAATGCGATTGTTGCCTCGGGGAAAGCGCAATCCGATCAGGGTCCTCTGGATTTGGATATCGGGACCTATCCGAGGAAGTGGGAAGTATTGCATCGTTTGACCTTGTCCTACCTAATTCATAGTTTTAAGGAGTCCGGAATATTCATCCAACCAGGACAGGAGTTCACTGTTGATACCATCATATCAGAGGCCGCTTTCAGCCCTAACTACCGGAGACTTATTTATCAATGGCTACAAAGACTGGAACGAGAGGGGTTTTTGATAAAATCAGATGGAAAATTTATCTGTCCTCAACCGCTTCCCAGTGTCGATCTAGAATCTTGCTGGCAAGAAACTCGGGAAACTTTGTCTGACCTTCCCATTTTGTGCGAATACCTGGAGAATTGTGGTCGTAAATTGATCGGCATACTCAAGGGGGAAGAGAACCCATTAGCTACATTGTTTCCCGCCGGCTCTTTTCGTATCGCAGATTTTTTATATCATGAATGGCCATTGATACGTTATTTTACTAACATCCTTAGGACGGTTTTTAAGACTATTGTGAATTACGTTCCATCTGAGAGGTCGTTAAGAGTGCTCGAGATCGGCGCAGGCACAGGAGGTACTACAGCATCTCTACTGCCTTTAGTATCGGACCGAAAATTACTTTACTGGTTCACTGACGTCTCTGAACTTTTTCTTTCCCGGGCACAAGAGAAATTTAGAGTGTATTCGTTCCTAAATTACGATTTGTTGGATATTGAGACGGATCCGCAAAAACAGGGCTATCCTCTGCATTCTTTCGATATCATAGTAGCAGCCAACGTACTACATGCTACCCAGGATCTGGATGTGACAATACAGAAAGTCTCGTCATTGCTCTCACCAGGGGGTTATCTTCTTCTTATGGAAGCAACAAATTATGTTTCCTGGCTTGATATATCTTATGGGCTCTATGAAGGATTCCATCTCTACAAAGATCTGTGGCGCCAGGATAATGCATTTATCCCAGTGGCAAGCTGGAAAAAGTTGCTTGCTGGCCACGGCTTCAAAGATATTGCGGTATTTCCGGAGGAAGGAACAAAGGCGGAGACCCTTGTTCACCATGTCATAGTTGCCCGGACTGATCAGGCAGCGGAAAGCGTCGGAAATTGGGACATGGTTCAATCAGAATCTGAAAAACTTGAGGTAGCTAGGAAAACCGATCAATTAGAAGGGAGTTATCAGCATGAGTTTTTACTCCAATTGAAGGAAGCCTTGCCTATACAACGACAAGATCTTCTGGTTGACTACGTAAAAAAGCATCTCATGGACGTTCTGCGTATGGATGTTTCCCGTCCGCCTCGCAGGCGGTCACGTTTGATGGAACTGGGTGTGGATTCGCTCGTCGCGTTGGAGTTCAGCAAACGTCTAGAGCGCGGTCTATATCTGCCATCCGGAACGTTGCCGGCAACCCTCATCTTTGACTATCCCACAATTGAAGCTGTTTCAAACTACTTGGAAGACAGAGTGACTACCAAAGGAGAAACAAAGAAAGAAGATCAGCCTGAGAAAGCTACTCAAAGTCAAGAGAATTGGGTTTCGAGTGAAGATTTGCAAAACCTATCCGAACAGGAAGTAGAGGTCCTGTTGATGGAGAAACTAAAAAAACTTTGATAATTGGAATAGTTATGGAAGACAACAGCAACACAAGCCTTTCTCCTTTGAAACAGGCATTGCTTGCCATCGAAAAGATGCGGGCCAAACTCTATGAGGTGGAACGTGCAGAGAAAGAACCGATTGCCATTATCGGTATCGGTTGTCGATTTCCCGGTGGTGCCAATGACCTGAACAGTTTCTGGCGTATATTACGCGAGGGAGTTGACGCAATTGTCGAGATTCCATCCGACAGATGGAACGCAGATGCGTTTTATGATTCCAACCCACATGCTTCCGGAAAAATGACGTCCAAGTGGGGTGGATTTATAGAGGATATCGACAAGTTCGATCCACAGTTCTTCGGAATCTCACCTCGAGAAGCAAAAGAGATGGATCCTCAGCAAAGAATGATGCTAGAAGTCACTTGGGAAGCTCTTGAGAATGCGGGACAGGCACCAGATCAGTTGTCAGGTAGCCAGACAGCAGTCTTCACAGGTGTCGCTGCGTATGAATATTCGGACTTAAAAATGGGAACCGCGGATCTGAATAACTTCGATAATTACTATATTTCAGGTTGTGGGCCGAACATGCTGTCCGGACGTATTTCATATTTTCTGGGATTGCATGGTCCGAGTGTGACCCTGGACACTGCCTGCTCATCCTCATTGACTGCGATACACCTGGCATGCCAGAGCCTTCGCCTTAGGGAGTGCGAGATGGCCATAACAGGAGGTACAAATGAAATTATTCAACCTCACTTGATGGTCGCCTACTCCAAGGCAGGACTCATGGCAAAAGACGGTCGATGTAAGACTTTCGATGCATCAGCCGACGGTCTTGTTCGCGGTGAAGGATGTGGAGTTCTAATCCTCAAACGTCTTTCAGATGCGCTTGATGCACGGGATCACATCCATGCCATAATCAGAGGATCGGCAGTAAATCAGGACGGACCCAGCAGTGGTTTAAGTGCTCCCAATGGTCCCGCCCAGACTGCAGTAATTCGCGAGGCGCTACGGCGCGGAATGGTGGATCCTCTATCTGTAGGCTATGTTGAAGCTCATGGGACTGGGACTTCCCTCGGTGATCCCATCGAAGTCCAAGCCTTGGGGGAAGCACTGTGCAAAATGCGATCGAAAGATAAGCCGCTTTACATTGGCTCAGTCAAGACTAATTTCGGTCATCTTGAAGGAGCTGCAGGTGTGGTGGGACTGATCAAGACCGTCCTTGTCCTGAAACATGCTGAAATGCCTCCAAATCTCCATTTCAGGAAACCTAACACACTCATTAACTGGGAAAAAATCCCAGTGGTTGTCCCCACTAATGCCACGCCGTGGCAGATGGATGGATATAGACGGATTGCGGGTGTAAGTGCCTTTGGTTTTGGTGGGACAAACGTTCATGTAGTTCTGGAGCAAGCTCCCGAACACGACGTGCATCGAGGCAAGCGAACAGTCGAGCTAATAGGGACTGGGAGTGAGCCAAAAAGGCCTCTCCACCTCTTCACGCTTTCCGCCAAGAATGAAAACTCTTTGATGGAATTGTCCAGGCGCTATGTATCGCATTTGAACACACATCCATCCATGCCTATAGAGGATATCTGTTTTACTGCCAATGCGGGTAGGTCTCATTTTGATCATCGCTTGGCCACTATAGTAGCCTCATCAGGGCAGTTGTATGAACGTATGAAGGCATTTTCGAATAATCGTTCTTCAGACGAAATTATATGTAAACAAGTCGTTGAAGTGGAAGAACCGAAAATCGCTTTCATATTCACAGGTCAGGGACCGCAATATGTAAACATGGGCAAGCAGTTGTATGAAACGCAACAAACTTTTAGAAAGGCGATGGATCGTTGTGAAGAGTTGCTCAGACCCTACCTGAAAAAATCACTTTCATCCGTACTCTACCCAAAAACCAATGAAGAATCTCCTCTGAATAACCCTTCTTATGCGCAGCCAGCCTTGTTTGCTCTTGAGTACTCCTTGGCAGAGCTTTGGCGATCCTGGGGGATCGAACCCTCAATGGTTATGGGAAAAGGCATGGGCGAATATGTTGCCGCTCATGTGGCAAAGGCAATTAGCTTGAAGGATGCTCTAAAAATTGTTTCCGATCGTGGAAAAATATTCGAAGCCCTTGCTAATAACGATAACATGGCAACCTGGAGTGAAGAAGATAAGAAGTTCGCAGAAATGGTTCGGGTTGCTGAAGAGGAGTGCGTGTATGTACCAGGCATCGGAAAAACAATTGCAAGAAACTATTTTGAAGACGAACCTCGCAGATCCGTCTATGCTTCCCTCGCAGTTAAAGGTGTAAATTCGAGTCGACCGATGTTATCGTATTCATTGTCTTCTGAAATAGAAGAACGTACTCTGAAGGCTTTTTACGAAAAGATTTGTGAAGTATCTCTTTCAAGAGCTCAGATCCCAGTGGTGTCGTGCGTGTCAGGTAGAACGATAAAGGACGAAATAGCGAAGCCTGAATATTGGCTTGATCATCTCCAACATCCCAGCAAATTACAATTCGCAATACAAACTCTTCATGAAAAGGGCTGCAAAATATTTGTTGAGATCGGCCCAGGCAACGTGTTTCTTAACACAGCAAGAGAAATGAACCCAGAACTTCAGGCCATCTGCTTATCAACCCTTAAGAAGGATGAAGACGATTGGCATTCTATACTCAACAGCCTGTCTTCTCTTTACGTTAGCGGTGCATCCGTGAATTGGGTAGGTTTCGAAGGAAAATATCCATCTAAGAAAACTGCTCTCCCGACATATCCTTTCAGCAGAAAGAAATATTGGAGCGATGATCGAAAACGCTTAATTTTCGGCAGATTGGAGAAACGAGATGAAAAAAACCATCCTATCATTGGAAAAAGAGTGTATTCTCCGATAGTTAAGGATGCAGTGTTCGAAGCATGCTATAGAGAGAACAGCCCATCATTCCTCATCGACCATCGGATACATGACATATGTCTCATGCCGGGTGCAGGCTACTTGGCTCAATCACTTATAGCTGCCAATGAAGTTTTCGGAAATGGCTATCATGCTGTTGAGCAGCTTCACTTTATGGAGCCGATGGTTTTCGAAGACGGCAGTGAGCGAACTGTACAGTTTGTATTAACATCGGAAGAAGGTGACGTCGCTTCTTTTAAAATTTTTAGCATCCCGCGTAACACTGAGAATTCTCAAGAAGAATGGATACTGCATGCAAAGGGACTGATCCGAGTTGGTGACGCTCGTTTCCAGGGGCTAAATGAGGTCTTCGATTATGCTAAGGCTAAGAAAATTCACGACCATAAGGTTAATGTAAGAAGCCATTTTCAGGGAATGGAGAAAGTTGGTGCAGAATTGGGGCCAAGTTTCCAAGGGATCGAAGAGCTTTGGCATGCAAATAATGAAAGTATCGCGCGGCTTATCTTGCCGAAGCGGCTTCTGAACGAAGCTAGTGATTACGCCATCCATCCTGTTATTCTCGACACTGCAATTCAGACAATGGGTTCTGTTTTGATGAATGGGGATGCCTATCCTAGTACATACCTGCCGATAGAAGTGGAACGCTACCATGCTTATCGTAATATCGGCACCATGGCATGGTGTCGAGCGGTTGTTCAAGAATCGAACGATCCGGATGCTCCGGTATTGACCGGTGATATAACCCTATACGATGAATCGGGGAGGTTGAGTGCGATTCTCGAAGGTGTCCATCTTAAACGAACCGATCGTTCGGCTCTACGACGCGTCGTTGGTAAAAATTATGCTGATTGGTTATATGAACCGGTTTGGCGATCCAGTGATCCTAAAAATGTTCTTAGAGATTCTACTGATCGCAAGCCTGGAGCTTGGCTAATTTTTGGGGGCTTTGATTACACTAGTAAAGGTTTGATAAAATTGATCGAGGAGAACGGAGAAACCGCCATCATTGTTACGGATAGTCCGACCTTTGATCGAAAAGGAAATCATTATTATATCAACTGCAAACAGCCCGAAGATTACAGAAAGCTATTCAGAGAGCTCAATCAACAGGTGCATTGTGTCGTGTTCCTTTGGAGCGCTATGCCTGGAGAATCAAGTGAGATGTCCTCACGTGATTTGGAGATCCTGACGGAGGAGAGGTGTGGCGGAGTTCTCTACTTAGTACAGGCTATGATCGATGCTCAAGAAACAACTCTCCCTAAACTTTGGATCGTTACAAGAGGCGCGACGAGTTTAGATGGGGGAGGCACTCCGCCTGCGGTCATTGGGGGGGCTCTTTGGGGCTTTGGCGGTGTCGTTTCAACGGAACATCCTGAACTGTCATGCGCAAGAATCGACCTGGACCCATCGGACAGCGATGGGCAACTTAGAGCTCTTTTTAATGAAGTTCGTTTTTCTTCACAAGAAGATCAGATCACCTTCCGAGGCGGCAGAAGGTACGTGGCGCGCTTGATTCGTTATGCTCCGGGTCGTAAAGCACATGACGATAACAAGTACCAATCACAGCATGGCCTAGTGAAAAACGATCATTTTCGCGATGATGCAAGCTACTTGATCACCGGAGGGCTGGGTAGTCTTGGCCTTCAAGTTGCGCGGTGGATGGCCAGAAAAGGTGCACTACAAATAACGCTAATGGGACGTTCCGATCCGTCAAAGGAAGCACTGGAAGTCATTGAGGATCTTGAGCATAAAGGAGTAAGAATACTCGTAGCTATAGGCGATGTCACCTTGGAAGATGATGTTGCCCGCATTATCGGCGAGATAAAGGCATCCATGCTGCCGCTGCGTGGTGTCATACATGCTGCTGGAATTCTTGACGATGCCTTGCTGCTCAAAGAGAAATGGGAGCATTTTGCCAGAGTGCTGGCTCCTAAAGTGAGTGGTTCCTGGAACCTGCATGCTGCTACGAAACAGATGGTTCTGGACTTCTTTATAATGTTTTCCTCAACTGCCACATTGCTGCCGAATTATGGCCAAAGCAGTTATGCAACGGCCAATGCTTTTCTTAACAGCTTGGCGCATCACAGACGCAGCGTAGGGCTTTCCGCGCTAAGCATCAATTGGGGTGTCTGGAGTGGTGGAGGGATGGCAGCTACCGTAGATGAGCGCGATCGACAACGCTGGTTTCAGCAGGGTGTTACACTCATGGAGCCGTCGGATGCTCTTAGAGCACTCGAACAGGTGATAGGCAACGAGATTTCACAGGTGGCTATATTTCCGATAGCCTGGTCGTCATTCTTCAGATACAAGAAAGATGCGAATGTGCCGGTAATGCTGTCGGAATTGTCTATCCGGAAAATCAAACCGTCAGAGGCTTTAAGTAGAACCACTGAAAAGCCAAATCTGCAAATACGATTGAATAAAGTCGTTCCGAACCTTCGTCTTACTGTCTTGAGAGAATACATCATCGGGGAAGTGACGAAAATACTGAAATTAGATAAAACTGATGTCATCAGCACCAAGAAACCATTGTTTGAGGCCGGACTGGATTCGTTAATGACCGTGGAGCTGAGAAATACTCTGAGCCTCGCAGTTGGACGCAACTTGCCTGCGACACTGCTTTTCAAATATTCAACCATTGAAGCGCTGACAGAATATCTGGCAACCGAGATCTTTTCGATTGACGCATCCGATGAAAAACCGGCGCCGATGGTAGATGAAGAGAAGGATCAAGAGGATATCGAAAATCTGGAGTCTCTGTCTGATGAAGAGATCTCGCGTCTCCTTGACGATGAGTTGAAGTCGCTTCCTGGACAAATATGGAATGAGGAGGAGGCATAGATGAACGACACACCTCAGAGGATTGACGTCTCTCGGGAAAAACAAGCATTATTCGCTTTGAGGCGAATGAAGGCAAGGCTTGAAGAGATTGAAGCAAAAAATACAGAGCCAATAGCCATCATTGGAATGGGCTGCCGTTTGCCCGGCGGGGTCACTGACCTTGAGAGTTTTTGGCGTCTGTTAAGTGAAGGCATTGACGCGATTTCCGAGGTCCCGCCGGATCGGTGGGATATCGATAGCTTCTATAATGCCGAGCCTAACGCTTTGGGAAAGATGTATACTCGTAGCGCCGGTTTTATCGATAAAATCGACCAGTTTGATCCAGTCTTCTTCGGCATTTCACCGCGTGAAGCTGTGAATATGGATCCACAGCATCGGTTATTGTTAGAAGTGAGTTGGGAAGCACTGGAACATGCGGGTCAGGCACCGGACAAATTATTTGGAACATCTACGGGCGTATTTGTAGGAGTTTCAAATAGTGACTATTTACAATTGGCCGTTCGGACTTACAAAGATGAACAGATTGATGCCTACCTGGGTACAGGAAACGGCCCAAGTCTTATGAGTGGAAGGTTGTCCTACCTCTTAGGTCTAGAAGGACCTAGCATCACAGTGGATACCGCCTGTTCCACGTCACTGGTTGCCATCCATCTTGCCTGCCAGAGCCTGAGAAATAACGAATGCAGCATAGCCTTGGCCGGAGCAGCAAATGCTATCATTACTCCCACAACCAGTCTTATATTTTGTCGAGCTCAGGCCCTTTCCCCATCAGGTCGATGCAAGACTTTCGATGCTGATGCTGATGGTTACGGACGAGCAGAAGGGTGTGGCATGGTAGTACTCAAGCGTCTCGCCAATGCCATTGAGGATCGGGATACTATCCATGCCGTAATCAGAGGGACAGCCATCAACCAGGACGGGAAAAGCAATGGGCTTACTGCTCCGAATCAATCAGCCCAGGAAAAAGTGATTTCAGCTGCATTATTAAATGGCAAAATCAAGCCTTCTGAGGTGAGCTACATCGAAGCTCATGGAACCGGAACCCCTCTCGGAGATCCCATCGAGGTTCATGCGTTGGCTTCAGTGCTTGGAGAAGGACGGCATGCGGAGAACCCTTTGGTTATCGGCTCCGTAAAGACTAACGTAGGGCATTTGGAATCGGCGGCAGGTGTGGCTGGTTTAATAAAGGTCGTTCTTGCCCTACAGCATAGAGAGATTCCTGCTCATCTCCACTTGAAACAACTGAATCCTCACATCTCTGTGGAGGATTTACAACTGCTCATTCCAACTCAGTCAATATCCTGGCCCGAAGGGCAAAAGAAGCGGATTGCTGGAGTTAGCTCATTTGGATTCAGTGGTACCAATGCACACATGATATTGGAAGAGGCACCTGAAATTAAGACCAAACAGGTCGATGTGGAACGCCCTTTTCATTTGCTTGCTGTTTCGGCAAAGAGCGAAATAGCTCTGCAAGAGTTGGCTGAACGTTATCAGAGACACTTTGGAGCACATCCTGAGGAATCCCTGGAAGATATTTGTTTTACTGCCAGTGTAGGACGATCTCATTTTGAACATCGTTTGGCTGTGATAGGTCAGTCGCCAAAACAGATCCAAGAGAGATTGCGGGCTTTTGTGATCGGGGAGCGTTCAGGCATTTTTTTTAACGGGTTCACAAACACTTCGAATGAACGTAGGGTCGCTTTTTTATTTACCGGTCAAGGTTCCCAGACCGTAGGCATGGGTCGTGAGCTCTATGATTCCCAACCCGTTTTCCGCAAAATCCTGGATAAATGCGATGAGTTGCTCAGGCCATATCTCGATATACCGCTACTCTCTATACTCTATCCAGAAACCGGCCAGGAGTCGCCTCTGAATGAGACTGCCTATACTCAGCCAGCACTTTTTGCTTTAGAGTACGCTCTGTTTAATTTATGGCGCTCTTGGGGAGTAGAACCCTCAATGGTGATGGGGCACAGTGTAGGCGAATATGTCGCGGCCTGTGTTGCCGGGATTTTCAGTCTGGAGGACGGTCTGAAATTAATAGCACAACGTGGCCGGCTCATTCAGTCATTGCCGAAAGATGGTGAGATGGCGGCTGTATTTGCGGCTGAAAACCGAGTGGCCGATGCCGTCTTCGCTTACAAAAATATGGTATCCATTGCAGCGGTTAACGGCCCTGAGAACACAGTGATTTCAGGGACACGTGAGTGCGTTGGAGAAGTACTCAAGGAACTCGAGGCTAAGGGTATTACGGCTCAGCGTCTACGGGTATCCCATGCTTTTCATTCTCACCTCATGGATCCGATGTTGGATGCTTTTGAACAGGCAGCATCGGAGATCGCCTATTTCACTCCGAGCATTGGTTTAATGTCCAACGTGACGGGACGTTTGGTAAAGGGTGATGAGGTTAGCAATGCGGATTATTGGCGCAAACATGTGCGTGCACCGGTTCAATTTTATCGATCTATTCAGGCGATGCAACGACGGGGGGTGGATACCTTTGTTGAAATTGGACCTCATCCGGTACTGCTCGGTATGGGTGCTCAATGTCTACCTAGAGATAAAGGAGTGTGGCTGCCTTCACTTCGCCGGGGACGGAATGACTGGGAACAAATGTTGGAGTCTCTTGGAGAGCTTTATGTGCGAGGGACACAAGTCAACTGGAAAAGGTTTGACAAGGACTACAACCGTCGAAAAGTCAACCTTCCAACCTATCCTTTCCAGCGGGAACGGTACTGGATAGCTCCTTCGGGCTCTAAGTCCCGGAGGAGAAATGAACACTATCAAAAACGTGTTTCGGACCAACCATCTCATCCACTTCTAGGCCAAAGACTTCTGTCAGCACTGAAGCAAATTCAGTTCGAGAGCCAGCTCAGCTTCAAGATGTTTCCCTTTACAAGAGATCATCGGTTTTATGGCATGGCCGTGTTTCCGGCGGCTGCATATCTGGAAATGGCTATTGGCGCTATAGTCGATACTTCGCCTGATATGCGGCCGGTTTTGAAAGATGTTGAATTCATCAAGGCGCTCACCCTTGATAAAGGCATAGTTCGGACAGTTCAAGTCATACTCAATCCAGAAGAATCTGATGAAGTACCATTTCAAATCTTTAGCCTATCCGATGAGGAAGAGGGACAAAAGGGTACCTGGCAGCTACACGCAACCGGAAGAATTCGTTCGGATCAAAAAGGCGATGGACAATCTGGCTCGATATCTCTGGCTGAAATAAAAGAGCGATGCCGGAATGCGCTGTCCACTGAAAATTATTACAAGGATCTCAAGGAATTAGGTGTAGATTATGGCTCAAGATTTCAGGGGATAGAGGAGCTCTGGTTGGGAGACGGGGAGGCACTCGGTAAACTCCAGCTGCCAAAGATGCCCGTATCGGAAGTGGATGGTTACCAGATTCATCCGGTCTTGTTGGATTCCTGTTTCCAACTCATCGGCGCCGTATTGCTCGGACACACAGACGAAGGCACCGATCGTGACATCTATATGCCCGTTGCTTTGGAAAGCTTTCGAGTTTATGAAAACGCCAATACCCTTTTGTGGGGTCATGCCTCCATGCGGGAAGGATATGGGACGGACGCAGAGACTGTTGTTGGAGACCTTTACCTTTTTGGTGAAAACGGTCGGAATGTCGCGGAAATTTCAGGTCTACACCTCAAGAGAGCAAATCGTGAAGCTCTGTTACGGTCTATGGGGAAGTCTCAGAGAGATTCGGTCTATGTTGTAGATTGGCAGCCGAAAAAACTTGCTGAGATCGATCCTGTCACTGATCAGGGCAGGTCATTGCAATCCGGCAATTGGGTGATCTTTGCAGATAATGAAGGCCTGGGGATGAATTTGAAAAGATTCTTGGAGGATCGCGATAGGACCTGTATCATGGTTTATCCCGGAAAAGGATATGCGGTCTATGGGGAACGACGCTACGAGATAAACCCATCGCACGTAGAAGATTTTCAGAGAATGTTCCAAGAAGTGCAGTTACAATGCGGATCCGGGCCTCTTGGTATTGTACACCTTTGGAGTCTGAATCTCGAACCAATGCAAGAAATTACCACACCCTGGTTGCTGGAGACTCAGGAACGCTTATGCGGCGGTGCACTACATCTCGTCCAGGCGCTGGTAAACATAGAGGACTTCGCATCTACACACCTATGGCTGGTGACAAGAGGCGCGCAGGCAGTCCGGTCGGCTCCCTCCCAGCAAGCTATCGCTCAGTCGCCTCTCTTAGGTTTCGGTAGAGGAATCTCTTTGGAACTCCCACACCTTCGCTGTACAAAGATCGATCTAGATCCATCATATGGGAAACAGGATGAAGCCAAAGAACTGTTTGATGAGATTTGGTCTGCAAATTCCGAAGACGAGGTTGCCTTTCGGAGTGAAACACGATACTTGGCCAGGCTCGTACGAGCGAATGTTTCCAGACCGAGCCAATCGGAAGATAGTAGATCGATCGTGAAAAAAGCGCCTTTGTCGTTGAAAATCAAGACTACTACAGCATCAGACAATTCAAAGGATACCTTCCGGGCAGACGGAACGTACTTGATTACGGGGGGACTAGGAGGTCTCGGATTACTCGTGGCCCGGTGGATGGTTACAAATGGGGTACGACATCTGGCTCTGATCAGCCGGGGAGGAGCATCCGAAACCGCTAATAAAACCCTAAACGAAATACGACAAACAGGAGTGCAGGTGCTGGTTGGGCGGGCAGATGTTTCTCATAGAGAACAGGTAGCAAACGTGCTTGCAGAGATCGGCCATTCAATGCCTCCTCTTCGCGGTGTCTTCCATTGTGCAGGTGTAATCGATGATGGCCTGCTGTATCAGCAAAACTGGCAGCGATTTTCCAGAGTATTGGCGCCTAAAGTGCATGGAGCGTGGAACCTCCACTGCTTGACCTTGAACATGTCTTTGGATTTTTTTGTGCTCTTCTCATCGGCGGCTTCGCTGCTCGGGTCAATTGGCCAAGTGAACTATGCCGCAGCAAACGCTTTCTTGGATGCCCTGGCACACCACAGACATGGAGAGGGACTGCCGGCATTGTGTATCAATTGGGGACCTTGGGCCCGTGTCGGCATGGCAGCAGACCTTGACATCCGTGAACGTGAGCGCTGGGCCGAGCAAGGCTTGCTAATGATAGAGCCAGATCAGGGGATTCATATGCTTGAAAAGATGATGCTACAAGGCGCCCCACAGGTTGCTGTGTTTCCAGTCAAATGGGCGAAGTTGCTGAAACAGTTTCCAAAAGGCGGAGAGCCACCGCTATTAGCTGACATTGCTCAAAGGACATATTTTTCATCCGAAGCGGTTCAAGATTCCGATAAGGTGGACGAAATCTCTCGAGAGCTTGAGCTTGCCGACCCGACGGATAGATACGACCTACTTTTCGATTACGTTTGCAGTCAAGTGATCAGCGTACTTAGACTCAGTCAATCCTTTGAACTTAAGCCGGATCAAGGTTTAACCAATCTCGGTATGGACTCGCTCATGGCGGTTGAACTAACAAACCGACTAAAACAAAGCCTTGGTTGTGCGCTTCCGTCTACACTCGCCTTTGAACGACCCACCATAGCGGCAATTTGTGATTATCTTTCGACTGAAGTCCTTGGGTTTACGTCCATAAAGATTCGTTCCGATGAAAGCAAAAAAATAGTAGCCCAGGCAGAAAAGTTAGAGGAACTGACAGGTCTCACGGAAGAAGAGTTGGAGAAGACACTATCAGCTGAGCTGAAAGATGCGGGCTATTAAGGAGGTAGTTGTGACGACGCAAGAAAATTTGGAGAAAGATATGAAACTTTCGTCGCTCAAGCGCGCACTGATCGCAGTTAAAGATATGCGGGCCAAACTGGAGGCCATGGAGAACAAACGAAGAGAGCCTATCGCTATCATCGGTATGTCATGTCGATTTCCGGGAAACTCAGACAACATTGAAGCATTTTGGGATCTCTTAAGAAACGGTGTAGACTCAATTACGCCAGTTCCACCCGACCGTTGGGATTCAGAAACTTATTATGATCCAAATCCTGACACACCTGGGAAAATGTACGCCGCAGGAGGTGGGTTTATCGGAGATGTCGATAAATTTGACCCTAAGTTTTTCGGTATCTCTCCTCGTGAAACGGTCAGGATGGATCCGCAACAACGATTGCTGATCGAGGTCAGCTGGGAGGCGATTGAGTCCGCAGGTATTTCACCATATAGACTTGTCAATAGCTCGGCGGGAGTCTTTGTGGGCATTAGCACGAGTGACTACGCACAAATTCAGATCAAGCAAAATGATTTGAGTCAGATCGATGCTTATTTTGGAACGGGCGGAACCGCGAGCATTGCTGCAGGCCGATTGTCTCACATTTTGGGTCTTCAGGGACCCGCTATGGCTCTGGATACTTCATGTTCGTCATCTTTGGTGGCAGTCGACCTTGCCGTTCAACACCTAAGGTCTGGACGATGTGATTTCGCTTTGGCGGGCGGGGTCAACCTTATATTATTACCCGACACCTCGATCATTTTAAGCAAAATTCGGGCCCTGTCTCCAGACGGAAGGTGCAAAACTTTCGATGCGTCGGGAGATGGGTATGGCCGAGGTGAAGGCTGCGGCATGATCGTTTTAAAGCGATTAACCGATGCTAAAGAAGATGGTGACAATATTTTGGCCGTAATAAAGGGATCAGCGGCAAATCATGACGGACGAAGTTCCGGAATGACAGTTCCCAATGGGCTTGCCCAACAGGCAGTCATCCGACAAGCGTTGCTGGATGCAGGAATAGAACCCTCTGAAGTGAGTTATATAGAGGCCCACGGTACTGGAACGAGTCTTGGCGATCCTATTGAAATGCGGGCTCTCGATGACGTTTTCTGCAAAGACCGAGGTGAAAATCAGAAGTTGATAGTAGGGTCGGTGAAAACCAACATTGGGCATCTGGAGGCGGCTGCCGGTATAGGCAGTCTGATCAAAGTTATTCTATCGCTTCATCACGGTGAGATTCCACCGCATCTGCATTTCAACAACCCAAACCCCCACATTCCGTGGAAAGACCTTCCCATTTCAATTCCAACAAAATTGATGCCTTGGCCCGGTACCCGGGGCCAGCGTGTGGCGGGAGTCAGTTCTTTCGGTTTCAGTGGCACCAACGTCCACCTAATCGTTCAAGAAGCGCCGGAGCGCAAACATATAACTGCAGAGTTTGAGCGGCCCCTCCATCTACTTACGCTTTCAGCCAAAAACGAACGTGCTCTTTATAGACTGGTACGTAGATACTTATCACATATTAGAAACAATGCTTCTGAATCAATCTCCGATATCTGCTTTACAGCTAACCTCGGTCGCAATCATTTTGGCCATAGGCTGGCGATCGTTGCCGATTCACTGAAACAAATAAGCGAAAGGTTGGAGCTGGCGGATTCCGGTCAGGAATCATCTGGCATTTTAAGGAACAATATTCCGGAAAGAGTTCAAAGAAATAAAATCGCGTTTCTTTTTACCGGACAGGGATCACAGTACCTCGGTATGGGCCGTGAATTATATGAAACTCAGCCAACTTTTCGCAAAGTTTTAGATGAGTGCAATGAATTGTTAAGGCCTCATCTCAAATGGCCGCTTATCCCAACGCTTTATCCTGAACCGGGCATGGAAAGAGAAAAAGAAAAACTGCTCAACCAAACAGCGTTTACTCAGCCGGCACTTTTCGCTGTTGAATATGCTTTGGCCACACTCTGGCGTTCGTGGGGCATTGAGCCTTCAGCCGTCATGGGCCAAAGTGTGGGTGAGTATGTAGCTGCCTGCATTTCAGGCGTATTTAGTTTGGAAGATGGCCTTAGGCTGATTGCAGAACGCGGTCGTCTTATGCAATCTTTACCTTCGGGAGGCCAAATGATTGCCGTTTTTGCTGATGAAAGAAAGGTCTCCGAGGCCATTGCTTCCTATGAAAATACGGTTTCCATTGCGGGATTGAACGGTCCTGAGAACACTGTCATATCGGGTCTAGGGGCCGATGTTCAGAAGATCGTCGAAAAATTTGAGGCCAAGGGAGTTATATGCAGGCCGCTTGTGGTTTCCCATGCCTTCCATTCTCCTCTTTTAGAACCGATTTTGGATGAATTTGAAAAGGCGGCTGCAGAGATTTCATATTCGAAGCCTCGAATTAAATTGATTGGTAACCTTACCGGCGAGGTAATCAGGGCCGATGAGGCTGGACAGCCAGCCTGGTGGCGTAAGCACATGCGTGAGTCTGTGAATTTCAGCAAATCGATTCAGACCCTTCACAGACAAGGGTGTGGTATATTCCTCGAGATTGGCCCACACCCTGTGCTTCTGGGTATGGGCGCCAAATGCTTGCCCGAAGATGAGTGTACGTGGCTGCCTTCACTCCGCAGAGGAAGAGGAGAATGGTTGCAAATGCTCGAAAGCTTGGGGGGGCTTTATATGAAGGGCGTGGAGATTGATTGGGCGGGCTTCGACCGAGATTATCCACGCCGAAGGGTCGCTCTTCCTACATATCCCTTTGAAAGGGAAAGATATTGGATACCGGAAACCGTCTCAGGTCGGAAAGTGAAGAAGAATATGGCCACTGCCGATGGAGATGAAATTCATCCATTGCTTGGTGTGCGAGTTCGCTCGCCGCTGGTGCAGGATACTATCTTTACGACGTCCGTCACTGTGGACGATTCTTCATTTCTCAAGGATCATGTGGTGTTTGGAACGCTGGTCTTTCCGGCGACGGGTTATTTGGAAATGGCGATTGCCGCAGCTCATATGGAACATGGCTCCACAAACAAGGTTTTTGAGGACATTGAAATTGAAGAACCATTAGTATTTCGGGATGGTGAGACGAAAACGCTCCAGCTTATTTTGTCGCCGGTTAAAGAAAACGTGCAGACGTTTCAAATCTATAGCTTTGGCGAGAATGAATTAAGTAAGGATAGGGCATGGACCCGTCATGCACTGGGTCGGATTCGTTTTCAAACCAATGGAGATGACAAAATTCAAGACACAGATCAAACTTCAATCGAGGAACTTCGGAAGATTTGCGTCAATGAGCTCGACATAGAGTCTTATTATGTGAAATTGCGTAAGCATGGTATACAGTTAGGACCAACATTCAAAACCATTGAGAAAGTCCGGCAGGGACACGGAGAGGTTCTTGGACGACTCCATCTTCCAGAGCCCATAATCGCAGATGCCAGAGGATATCAGATTCACCCCGCTCTGATGGATGGGTGCTTTCAGATCCTTGGAGTAAGGTTGACATCTTTCGGCGGTAGCAATGACCACAACGATACCTACTTTCCTGCTGGGATTGGTCGATTACGAGTTCAGGGATCTCTTGGTAAAGGACGCTGGTGTCATACCCGTATTCATAATGGTGACGGAGACCGGGAAATCGTCTCGGCGGATATTCGGTTGTTGGACGATGATGGGAAAGTCGTGATGGAGATAGAAGATTATGTGGCCAAGAAAGCTACAAGTGAGGCCCTCAACCGGATTAGAAACAGATGGCTGCGAGAGTGGCTCTATGAGGTCCAGTGGGAGAATACGGAGCGCGAGCCCATTAAGGTCCCTCAAGTTCACAATTCTCGGGAAAAATGGCTGATCTTTGCCGACTATACAGGCGTAGGAGAGTCGCTGGCAGCGCTCTTGGAGGAAAAGGGAGAGCGTTGTGTCTTGATTTATAAGGGCGAGAGAATTGAGACATCGGAGGAGGGATTCTGGAGAATAAATCCTGAGCATCCAGAACACTTTGAGAGCCTGCTTCAGAAAATCTCAGACAACACCGGACAGACACTTCGTGGGGTGATTCATCTCTGGAGCCTGGACACTGCGCCACAAGAGCGGATGACTGGAAATGCTCTCGAGGAAAACCTGCGCATCAGTTGTGAGAGTGGATTGTATCTCGTACAGGCACTGAGCAAATCTCCGAGGAAAAAGAGCGCTCTTCTTTGGTTTGTGACTCGAGGAGCTCAATCGGTTGGAAATGAATCACTGCCTTCTGCGGTGAGTCAAGCGCCTCTCTGGGGTCTCGGAAATGTAGTTGCCTTAGAACATCCTGAGATGTGGGGGGGATTGGTGGATCTAGACCCTGAAGGTTGCACGGATGAAGTTTTAATGCTTTTTCACGAGATTCTGAATCTAACAAGTGAGGATCACCTGGCCTTCCGCCAAAAGCAACGATATGTTGCCCGCTTGGTATCCAGCAAGATGCAGAAAATTTCCATAGAGTCGTTGATTCTCCAACCTGATAATACCTACCTCATTACTGGTGGTCTTGGAGGGTTGGGTATTGAGATCGCTCGCTGGATGGGTGATAAAGGAGCAAGGAACCTTGTGCTGGTAGGCCGGAGCGGCGCTTCAGATCGTGCAGTTGAAGCCATAAATAAGCTGGAGAAGTCAGGAGTTCGGGTTGTAGTGAGTAGAGGAGATGTATCTCAAGTGGAAGATGTTAAGAGGATTATCGCCGATACCTCCCAAAACATGCCACCTTTTAAGGGTATTGTGCATGCTGCCGGCGTTCTCGACGATGGTCTGCTATTGAATCAAGACTGGCAGCGTTTTTCGAAAGTATTAGCTCCTAAGGCTAAAGGAGCATGGAACCTACACATGTTGACCCGACACATCCCATTGGATTTCTTTATTCTATTCTCGTCTGCTGTCACGCTGTTCGGCTCACCCGGCCAGGGAAACTATGTAGCTGCAAACACTTTTCTGGATTCTTTGGCACACCATCGACGAGTCCAGGGACTACCCGCTTCGAGCATCAACTGGGGAGCATGGGCTGACGTGGGGCTAGCAGCTGAACGGAATCTGGGCCAACGCATGACAATGCAAGGAATGAGATTCATTGCACCGCAGCAAGGGCTGCAACTCCTAGAAGAATTAATTCAACGACGAGTTACCCAGGCCGCGGTGCTTCCCATAAATTGGAGCCAGTTTAGCCGATTTTTGCCAAGAGCTTCTGAACTACCTCTGCTCAAACATTTCTTCAGTGAGGAGGCTATCGAAATATTGGACACCACTGCTGGTGCGCTATCAATGGATAGGTTAACTAGGGAGGAACTTCTCGCTGCTGAACAGGCAGAGCGCAAATCGCTTTTGGAATCATATGTATGGGAGCAAGTTGCCAGAGTTTTGAAAATTACAGACGCCAAGCCTGAGCCAGAACTGCCTCTCACAACTATGGGGCTCGACTCTTTAATGGCATTAGAGCTAAGAAACCGGATACAGGCTGACATAGGGCTTGCTTTAACTTTGGATGGGTTGCTCCAAGGCGTCACTGTCCATGAGATGGTTCTGCAACTTTTGAGTCAGCTGGCAGGCGATGCTTCTTTTGATCAAGATGTTGCAGAGGTTGCACAAACAACAATCGACGGCTCGTGGGAGGTTATGGATATATGATAGAAAGGATTAAGCAATGCGAAATAAAGTGATCTGGTTTGGCTGCTTTGGTAGGTAGGTTAAAATGGTTTTGTTAACCCCTTTTAAACGTGGCTTGGTTCTTTGTCTGATTCTTACAATATTGTGTTTAATCACAATAGGTTCCGGCAGAGCCCCTAAACAGAATTCTGAAGGTCCCGCTACCACGATAAAGAAAATGGAGCCAAACCAAAAGATCGAGGTCACGGCTCATTATGGCAAAAGCCTTCGTGGCAGAATAGGATCTATTCCTGTCCTGGTGCTTCGTGGCAGTTACGAGGAAATGGGAGAGGCTCATGGCGCGTTGGCCGGTAAAGAAATCATCCATTTGCTGGATAAGATATTGATACCTTATGTCAATCAGAAACAAACCGATGCGTGGGATAAAGAGCTAATCCCGGATGCGAGAGCGTACCTATTTCCGGAAAGGTATGAGAGGGAACTTGATGGCATCATGCTGGGCATAAAAAAACAATATCCATCTGTGGCCGATCGAATGCTTTCCTCTATAAACAGAGAACTTAGCGTCGATGACCTTCGCGTACTGAATTGTTTCAACGAATTACCGTATTCCAAGGGCCGATGCAGCTCATTCTGCGCTTGGGGGAAATTCACCCAAAACGGTGAGGTCATATGTGGGCGAAACTTGGATGAAAGGCCTATTCCCGGAAAAATGCCATTTATGGTTATTGCCCGGGAGCCGACAGAACCTGGTCGTCAGGCGTGCATCGAAATATTTCTTCCAGGGTTTATTGGTGTATCAACACCCATGAATGCAGACGGATTAATCGTCATGGCCCATCATGAACGAGGACTTCCTTCCTCCACCTCGCAACCTTGGGAGCCGCGTGCGATCGTCCTACGCGATGTCATTGAATCCGTAAGAGTCACCGATTCGATTGATGAGATAGTTCGCCTTTTTGAACACAGACCGGTGAGATTAGGTAATAGCACTCACATTGCGCTCCCTTTGCCCTCGCGTGAGCATCCGAGCAGCCCATTTCCGTTTGTGTTGGAATGGGATGGTAACCGCCTGGGAGGCGGCGTCACCGTTAGAATCGAAGACCCGATTATGGCAAAAGATGCCACCATTTGCACAAACCATTTTGTCAAGCGGCGACCGGAAAAGTCTACAAGATCTGGGAGCAGCCACAGGCGATTTCAGCACTTATTGTCTTTGATACGAAAATTCCATGCTTCAAAAGAGGTTATAGACGTTGAAAAGGCGATGAAGATGATGGACTCGGTATCACAAAATGGTGAGTCATTCACTTACTTGAGCGTGATTGCGATTCCTAGGGAAAGGAAAATGATTTTTTCTATCTCTCCAAAAAGCAATGTTCCGGCTACAAAGGGACAATGGACAGAGATAACATGGGACCAGATATTCAGTGATGATGCAAAAGGAGATTAAACTTAAAGATGAATACTGTTGAGTTCTTATCGTACTTGCGAAGTCTTAATGTGCAATTAGATGTTGAAAGCGAAAAGGTGCGTATAAGCGCTCCAAGTGGAGTGCTGACGCTATCATTAAAGAACGAACTGTTTCAACGCAAGGGTGAAATTCTAGAATTTCTCAGTGACCGGATAACGGGCACACCAGAGGCAATGCAGATGCCTCAAATTGTTCCCATTTCGCGCGATAAGAGCTTGCCGCTTTCTTTTGCCCAGCAACGGCTGTGGTTTTTAAACCAGCTTGAGCCGGGTAGCGTAGCCTACAGCTTGCCAGTCATGATTCAATTTCGTGGTGCACTGGATATCAAGGCCTTGAAGCAGGCGTTTCATGAAATTGCCCGGCGGCACGAGACGCTTCGCACAACATTTCGCGAAACACTTGGGCGCGTCCAGCAGGTAATCGCCTCGGAGCCGTCGTTTTCACTGAAAGTAATAGACCTGTGTCAATTTACAGAAGACAATCGGGAAAAAGAGATGCGGCGATTAATGGATATCGATTCTAAGCAGCCATTTGATCTCAATGAAGGTCCGCTCTTCCGATTGTCTCTTTATCGCACGGCCGATCAGAATCATGTACTGCACATCAACATGCACCACATGATTTCGGACTACTGGTCCTTTGGGGTCATTAGCCGGGAGTTTGTCGCCTTTTACACAGCTCTGGTTTCCGGCACTCCGCCACAGCTTCCCGAGTTGCCGGTACAGTATGCGGATTTTGCGTATTGTCAGAGGGAGTGGTTGCAAAAAAAGGTACCGGAAGCGTATCTGACCTATTGGAAGGAAAAACTGGGGGGAGAGTTGACAACACTGGATCTTCCCGCAGACCGGCCTCGACCAAAGGTGCAGACGCATCACGGAGCGACCCATTCCTTAGAGATACCCAAAAGTCAGGTAAAAAAACTGCGAACGTTGAGCCGTGCTAAGGGCGTGACCCTTTTTATGATACTGCTTGCGGCGTTCAAGACGTTACTGTATCGCTACTCCGGCCAGGAAGATATTATCGTAGGTACTTCCATAGCAGGACGCAACCGCGCGGAGTTAGAGAGGCTGATCGGCTTTTTTATTAACACCATTGTCATGCGGACAGACCTTTCCGGTAATCCCGGATTTAATGAACTCATCCACCGCGTACGCGAAACTGCCTTAGGGGCTTATGCTCACCAGGAGATGCCCTTTGATAAACTGGTAGAGGAACTGGCGCCGGAACGGGATTTGAGCCGCACACCGATATTTCAGGTTTTTTTCAATCATATCCGGATGAATGAGGTTCACTATAAATTGCCGGGCGTGGAGGCGGAAGTGGTTGGCGTTCTCGAAAGCGAGTCCAAGTTCGATATGACGCTGTATGTTTTCGAAGGGGACAACGAGATTACTCTAACTACTTTATACAATTCTGACCTTTTCGATGGATGGCGCATTGCGGAAATGCTCAAGCAATATGAAACCTTACTCGAGCAGATAGTGGAGAATCCAGATGAGAAGATTGCTCATTATTCACTCGTGACCCCGTGGGCTCGGCAGATTCTCCCTGACCCCAGAGCGGTTCTAGACGAGCCGCTGCAAACGTCGGTTACCGATATGTTCGCAAACTGGGTGAAACGAACCCCGGAGGAACCTGCGTTGATCAAAGGTGATCAGGCTCTTTCTTATGAGGAGTTGTCCCAAAGCGCAAGGAAGCTGGCTATCATCTTGCAATTAAATGGGCTGACCCGGGGAGATACCGTAGCAGTACATGGAGCGAGAAGCTTCGGTTTAATTACCAGCATGCTGGCTGTGTTATTGAGTGGAGGTGTTCTTCTGTCAGTTGACGAGAACCTCCCCCGCCAGAGACAAAAACTCATTCTTCAAGAAGCCGGCGCGAGGATGATGTTATATATTCGAAGCAGCGGACTCGAAGACGCGTGGTGGGAGAATGATCCAAATCTGGACGTTCAGTCTATAGAGGTGGACACGATAGGTTTTGTTAGAGCGTTCACCGACGTTGGCCCGGAGGCAGTTTCACTGCCGGAGTTGAGTGTCGATGATCCAGCTTATATCTTTTTTACGTCCGGAACCACGGGTATTCCGAAAGGCGTTTTAGGCAGTCATAAAGGCTTGAGCCATTTCCTCAACTGGCAGCGAGAAACCTTTGGCATTGAACCAGAAGACAGAGTGGCCCATTTGACCAGTCTTTCTTTCGACCCTGTTCTTCGGGAAATCTTTCTGCCTTTGACAAGCGGCGCAACGCTATGTTTGCCGGAAGAAATCGACATCCTCGATGCCAATGACGTTCTTTCCTGGCTGGAAAGGGAAAGGATATCTGTTTTGCACACAGTTCCCTCACTCGCTCAAAATTGGCTAAACAACGCCACAGTAGAAGTTACGCTTAGCGCGATGCGCTGGCTGTTCTTTGCTGGTGAGGCTTTAACAGAGAACCTGGTGCGGCGGTGCCATTATGCCTACCCGAATACCAAAATCGTGAACCTTTACGGTCCTACAGAAACAACCTTAGCGAAATGCTTCTACGAGGTGCCTTCTGATGTCCACCATGGCGTGCAACCCATAGGAAGACCTCTGCCACAGACTCAGGCTTTGGTTTTGTCCCGTGGCAATCAGTTGTGCGGCATAGGGGAAGCTGGAGAAATCGTACTGCGAACGCCTTTCCGTTCTTTGGGATATATCAATGCTGACGAAGAAAATCGGAAACGTTTTCTCCGAAATCCCTTTCGTGCTGATGAAATGGACTGCGTTTATTTCACCGGGGACCGCGGCCGCTATCGGTCCGATGGAATGATCGAGTTTTTGGGACGACTTGATGACCAGATCAAGATACGCGGGGTGCGTGTGGAGCCGAACGAGGTCGCGGCGATGCTTGCTGGACACCCGGTTGTGGAATCGTGTTTTGTAACAGGCAAGAAGAATGAGCAGGGTCGAATCTTCTTGGTGGCTTATGTGGTCGTAGCGGAACAGAGCCGAGGGAGTGTTTCTGAATTGAGAGCTTACCTCAGTCAGCGATTACCGGCGACGATGATCCCTGAGATTTTCGTTTTCTTAGGTGCTCTGCCACTAACCTCCCGAGGGAAAATCGACCGGAGGGCATTGCCTGCGCCGGATCAGCTTCGCCCCGATCTGGAGGAAGCCTTTGTCGCACCCCGGACCCCATCAGAGGAGTTGGTTGCAGGTATTTGGAGTAACATACTGGGTATAGAGCGTATCGGCATTCATGACGGATTCTTTGACTTGGGAGGCCATTCTTTGTCGGCAACACAGGTCGTCTCTCGCATTCGGAAAGCATTTCAAGTGGAGCTTCCTTTACGCACATTATTTGAAGCACCGACAGTGGCTGGTTTGACCGAGCATGTTGAGGCGGCCTGCAAAACCCGAAAAGGCTTTGAGCTTCCTCCACCTTTCGATCGGGTCTCAAGAGACACAGACCTTCCGCTTTCCTTTTCCCAGCAGCGAGTTTGGTTCCTTGATCAGTTAGAGCCCGGGACCTCTGCTTACAACATCTCGCATGCGGCTCGTCTTACGGGAAGTCTCGATGTTGAGGCACTTGAACGGAGCTTCAACGAAATCCTTAAACGTCACGAATCTCTTCGGACAACCTTTGGTGCATCAGATGGACAGGCTTTCCAATCAATTCACCCCCCGGAATTTTTGGCTCTTTCGATAGTAGATCTCCAAGAGATCCCTGAAACCCAACGGCTTATGAAAGCCCAAAAGCTAGCCATGGAGGAGGCCAATCGTTCCTTTGACCTGAGCAAAGGTCCACTTATCCGAATGTCTCTGCTAAGAATTGAGGATACAGATCACATCTTGCTTTTGACAATTCACCACATTGTCGCTGACGGCTGGTCCATAGGGGTATTCATTCATGAGTTGGGGGTCCTTTACAAGTCTTTCACCATAGGACAGCCGTCGCCTCTACCTCCTCTTGAGATTCAGTATGCCGACTTTGCATGTTGGCAGCGCAAGTGGTTGCAAGGAGAAGCTTTAGAGGCACAAGTTGCTTATTGGAAACAAAAACTGCATGGCATCCAGAAAGTTTTAAATCTGCCTACTGACCGCCGTCGGCCGCAAATACAGAGCTTCCGGGGCGCACGCCAACGCCTGCAGCTGACTTTAGAGTTGTCGAATGCGCTTAAAACATTGAGCAAACAAGAGGGCACCACCTTGTTCACGACCTTACTCGCAGCATTCAATACCTTACTCTACCGCTATTCAGTTCAAGAAGACATTTGTATAGGCACCTATATTGCCAATCGCAATAGAAGTGAGATTGAAAGGTTGATAGGTTTCTTCGTCAACACTCTGGTAATGCGCACAGATATTTCCGGCAATCCCAGTTTCCGCGAGTTATTGGGTCGGATCCATAAGGTTACTTTTGACGCCTATGCACACCAGGACCTACCATTCGAGAAATTGCTTGAGATTCTGCAGCCGGAGCGTGACATGAGTCACACCCCGCTATTCCAGGTGATGTTCGTTCTTCAGAATATGCCGATACCGACCTTGGAACTACCCGACCTGACTTTACACCCCTTATCCTTTGAGCACAGAAGAGCGAATTTTGATTTAACTCTATGGATGTACGAAGTATCAGGAAGATTAGTAGGTTCAATGGAATATAGTAGGGACCTATTCGACGATGCCACCATTTCACGGATGATAGACCACTTCCAAATCTTGTTGGAGAGTATCATAGCCGATCCAGATCAATCCATCTCCGTCTTACCGATATTGCCGAAAAAAGAACGCCATCAATTGCTGGTGGGATGGAACGACACCGCCGCTGATTATCCTCAAGATAAGTGTATTCATGAATTGTTTGAAGCCCAAGTGAAGCGAACGCCCAACGCGGTCGCTTTAGTCTTCGAAGATAGACAGATGACCTACCAGGAACTCAATCAGTGTGCAAACCAGCTGGCGCACTATCTGCAAGCCTTAGGTGTCGGTCCTGAGGTCCTCGTGGGCATTTGCATTGAGCGTTCCATTAAGATGATTGTGGGGCTCATGGGGATTCTCAAAGCCGGTGGAGCGTATGTTCCCCTGGATCCCACATATCCTCCGGAGCGTCTGGCCTTTATGCTCGAGGATGCCCGGGTGTCCTTGGTGCTAACAGAACAGCGATTGATCGAGAATCTTTCCAAAAATAAGCTGAATACGGTTTGCCTGGACACAGATTGGGAAGCGATAACACAACAAAGTTTAGATAACCCCACCAGTGAAGTAATGGCCGAAAACCTGGCCTACATAATCTTTACATCAGGTTCGACAGGAAGGCCAAAAGGAGTCATGATCGAGCATGGATCCCTTGTAAACTATACAAACATAGCAAGTGATGAATTTGGTATAAGCCCCCAAGACCGTGTTTTGCAGTTTGCCTCGATCAACTTTGATGCAAGTGCAGAAGAGATATACCCATGCCTGACCAGAGGTGCGACGTTGGTGTTGCGTGACGATTCGATGTTGGGTTCATCCTCCCTCTTTTTACAGAAATGCCAGGAGGGACGCCTGACAGTATTAGATTTGCCGACAGCTTATTGGCACGAACTCACGGATGAATTGTCAAGCGGTACTTTAACATTACCTGAGCGCTTGCGCTTGGTGATTATCGGCGGTGAACGGGCATTGCCGGAACGGCTGAAAATTTGGCGCGAACAAGTCGGAGAACGGATACGCCTACTAAATACATACGGCCCGACGGAGGCAACAATCGTCTCTACCATGTGCGACCTAACAGTGTCGGTGGAATCAGATGATTCGGTTAAAGAAGTGCCAATCGGAAAACCTGTAAGTAATGTCCAAGCTTACGTATTGGATCAAAACCTGCAGCCGGTCCCCATAGGTGTGCCCGGCGAACTGCACATTGGTGGCTTAGGTTTGGCTCGTGGTTATCTCGATCAGCCTGAGCTGACTGCAACAAAATTCATCCAAAGCCCCTATGAAGAGAACCAAAATACTCGATTGTACAAGACCGGAGATCTTGTTCGCTACTTACCTGATGGAAACATGGAGTTCCTCGGTCGTATTGATGATCAGGTAAAAGTTCGAGGTTTTCGAATTGAACTGGGCGAGATCGAAACAGCGCTGAATCAGCATATGGATGTAAGAGAAAGTGTTATTAAAATCTTTCAGGATGGTCAGGGCCAGAACCGTTTAGCGGCTTATTTTGTTGTAAATGGAAACGCGGCGCCGTCTATCCGAGAGGTACGCGACTTCTTGAAGCAATCGCTACCTGAGTACATGATTCCTTCAACTTTTGTCTCTATGAAAGCGCTGCCCTTGACACCCAATGGTAAAGTTGACCGCAAGGCCTTACCTGAACCGGAGAGTTTTGTTCTAGATCAAGAAGCAAATTATGAAGAGCCCCGTACAGATCTTGAGCGTACTGTCGCTGCCATATGGCAGGAGGTTCTTAACTTAGAGAAAGTGGGAGTACACAACAATTTCTTCGAACTGGGCGGACACTCTTTGAAGGTGACCAGGGTTCTCTCCAGGCTGAGAGCGACTTTGAATATCGATCTCCCTTTGGTTAGTCTATTTCAGGCTGCAACCGTCGCCGCTCAGGCCGAATTAATTGAGAAAATTTTTTGGACAGAAAAGAGTCAACAAGTATCCTCAAGGGAACTATCGGTGGAAAGTGAGTATTTTGAGCTATAGAAATAAATGAATTCCAAGCTTACCTCTATGCCGGGGCAGTTCCACCCGAATCATTCCATCATTGAACGATTATCCTGTATCCAGTAAACACCTGTTCTACTCGTCAGTGCGTTAGAAAATATACCAATGGAAGAAATATTCAGAAAGAGTAAAACTATCGGAAAGTGACTATTTAGCATATGAAAACACATGAGCTTTTATCTCATCTCAAGAGTCTGGACGTAAAGTTGTGGGCTGCTGGTGATAAGCTTCGCATGATCGCTCCCAAGGGAACCCTTACGCCAGTGTTGCGCAATGAGGTTTCTCAGCAAAAGGTGGAAATTCTATCTTTCCTAAAAAATCATATCGAGACTATTCCCGATGAAGAGATACCAATTCGACCGGTGTTAAGGGAAAGAAATTTGTCCCTATCCTTTGCCCAGGAGCGCCTATGGTTTCTGAACCAATTAGAGCCCGAAAGTTTAGCCTACAGCATGCCGAGCACCATCCGAATCAAGGGAGTGTTGAGTACAGATGCTTTGGAGCGAACTTTTTTAGAAATGGCCCACCGCCACGAGACCATGCGCACAACCTTCCATTCTAACAACGGCACTCCTGTGCTCAGCATTGCCCCTGAGCCAAACATCCTGTTCGATGTAATAGATCTGCAGCATTTATCCGAGGTAGAGCGGAAATCCGAGGCCATGCGTTTGGCCGAGGAAAATGTTCGAAAACCTTTCGATCTTGCTTGCGGTCCTCTGTTCCGAGTGCTTCTGTTTCACCTCGGAGAAGAAGAACACGTGATGCACATAAACATGCATCATATTATTTCAGACTTCTGGTCATTTGGGGTGATGACCAAAGAGTTTACGGCGCTCTATCCCTCTTTCGTCAACGGTGAACCGGCTGATTTGCCGGAACTGCCTGTTCAGTATGCGGACTATGCTCTGTGGCAGCGGAAATGGCTGCAAAGTGGAGCGCTTAAGACGCAGCTGCGTTACTGGAAGGAAAAGCTTTGTGGTGAGCTGCCCGTTCTGGAGCTGCCCATTGACCGCATTCGTCCACCGGTACAGACTTACCGAGGCGCCAGTAAGTCGATAGCTTTGCCGAGAGACATAGTCGATGCCCTCAGATCGATGAGCCGACGCGAAGGAGTGACTCTTTTTATGACCCTTCTGGCGGCGTTTAAGATACTACTGTATCGCTACACGGGTCAGGAAGACATCCTCGTGGGTACTCCAATTGCCGGTAGAAGCCGTGTTGAGCTAGAAGGGTTGATCGGGTTTTTTATGAATAGCATTGTGCTGCGAACCGATCTTTCCGGAGAGCCCACTTTCAGGGAGTTGCTGAGGAGGGTTCAAGATACAGCCCTAGGTGCTTACGGACATCAGGATATGCCCTTTGAAAAGCTGGTTGAAGAGCTCGCTCCTGAACGCAACCTCAGCCGCACACCGTTGTTTCAGATTTTTTTTAATCATATGGTTGCTGAAGACTATGCGGTGAATCTGCCTGGGCTCGAGTTCCAGGGCTTCGGTCGATTGGAGCATGAATCAAAATTCGATCTAACGCTGTACGTTTTGGAGGATGAAGATGGCATTGAACTGAGATCATTATACAACACTGACCTTTTCGATAATTGGCGCATGGTAGAGATGCTCAAGCAATATGAAGTGTTGCTCAAGCAGCTTGTGGAGAATCCGGATGAGAAGATTTCTCATTATTCGCTGGTGACCTCAACAGCCAACGATTGGTTACCTGACGTGACAGAGCCGCTGTCACCCCAATGGGAAGGTGCCATTCACGCTCGCTTTTCAGAACAGTCCTATATTAACCCAAATCGCGTGGCGGTTGTGGATAAGTTGAACAGCTGGACTTATGGTGAGATGGATCGTTGTAGCAATCAACTGGCTAATTTCCTAATAAAAAACACAGTGCGGCCCGGAGATGTTGTGGCTATCTATGCTCATCGTAGTGCTTCTCTGATTTGGGCTATGATAGGCATTCTAAAAGCGGGGGCGGCTTTTCTCATTTTGGATCCTGCCTATCCAACTGCACACCTGCTCGAATGCCTTCGTCAAGCGAAACCAAAAGGGTGGTTACAGATTGAAGAGGCCGGCAAACTTCCAGAAGATTTGTCCGAGGGAGTTGACTCTTTAGTTGGTGATTGTCGCGCAACTCTGCCCGGTCTTGCTGCAGCTGTTGAACGCGGTTTTCTTAGTGCATATCAAGAGGAAAATCCTGAAATTGTCGTGGGCCCTAACGACCTGGCTTACGTGATATTTACTTCAGGCACCACTGGACAACCCAAAGGTATACTTGGCACTCACGGACCTATTTCTCATTTTCTCCGATGGCATTGTCAGGAATTTGGCTTTACTGAGTTAGATCGATTCAGCATGTTGTCTGGTCTCTCTCACGATCCTTTGCTGCGTGATATTTTTACCCCTTTGTGGTTGGGGGCCACTCTGTGTATTCCAGACACGGATGAAATGCTGACTCCGATCAAGTTCAGAAGTTGGATAAGGACGCAAAGGATCAGTATTGCGCATATGACACCGGCACTCGGGCAGATCTTAACAGAAAAGGCAAGTGGACAAAAGTCGAGCCAGGAGAAGTTGTTGGCGCTTCACAATGTTTTTTTTGGCGGCGACATCCTGACAGAGCATCATGTGAAAAAGATTCGCGAGATAGCCCCCTCGGTTGAATGTTACAATTTTTATGGTACAACGGAAACGCCCCAGGCTATGGGGTATCATAGTGTCAAGCTCCATCAAGCAGATGGGCATGTGCCACAAATTCCGTTAGGTAAAGGCATTGACGGGGTTCAACTGCTGGTTATTAACGAAGCAGGGCGGTTATCAGGTGTTGGAGAACTAGGCGAAATTCATGTTCGTACTCCTTACTTGGCCAGGGGATATCTCAATGATGAAAAACTAACGTGCGAGCGATTTATTTCCAATTGCTTTAATGGCGTCTTAGAAGATCGTCTATATCGCACAGGGGATTTAGGTCGCTATCAGCTTGACGGAACTGTAATGTTTTACGGCCGAGCTGACCGCCAAGTATCGATTCGGGGTTTTCGCGTCGAACTGAAGGAGATCGAATCGGTCCTATCGATGAATTCTTGTATCAAAGAATGCGCGGTGGTAACCCGCGAGAAAGAAACAGGTGAGTGGTATATAGTTGCCTATGTGGTGGCAGTTGAATCTGAAGGTGCTATTTCCCCCGGTAATTTAAAGGATTTCCTGAGTGAAAAATTGCCGAATTATATGATACCTTCGATGATTGTTGTCATAGAATCTTTGCCTCTAACACCGAACGGAAAAGTGAACTATCAAGTACTGCCCGATCCGGATTGGATGCGACCTGATCAGCAAAACGTTTTTATACCTCCGCGTACGCCAATAGAAAATACGTTGGCCGAAATATGGTGCAAAGTACTTGGCTTAAAGGCAGTCGGGATTTATGACAATTTTTTTACTTCAGGAGGCAATTCGTTGCTATCTGTTCGACTTGTTTCTGGAATTAATGCAAAGTTAAATCTAAAAATCCCTCTACAATCACTTTTTTTAAATCCTAACGTTGCTAGCTTAGCGAAGCTAATAGATAACGATCTGGAAGACAAAGAAAATTTATCTAGCAATGACTATGGAAGTAATGATAACTCCGCTATTTTTCCAATCCAAATAGAAGGAAATAAACGACCATTATTTGTAATTGGAGGGGCTCACGAAAGAGATGAAGATTTTTTGCGATATTTAGCCAACTTAATACCATATTTCGGCATAGATCAACCAGTATACGGACTACGTCCACGCGGATCTGTCATATTAGATAAGAAATCCATGACGGTAGCGAACATGGCGAAAATTTATATTGAGAAAATAAGAAATATTCAAAAAAGTGGTCCGTATTTAATATTGGGTGAATGCGTCGGCGGTATAGTTGCATATGAGTTAGCTTGTCAGTTGCATGCGTTAGGTCAAACAGTTGATATGTTAATACTCATGGATACCCCATTTCCAAAAGAAAATACTGTAATGTGGTATCGAATCAGCTATATTAAAGGAAGATTGTCGCGGATTGTGAAAACTTTTGGCGGACTTATGAAGTTTGATCGTTCTGCTATCAATAAGCTGAAATCTAAATTAAAACGATGGGTCACAATTGGCACGATATCAAATGCAACGGAAGGAGTATCAATTAAACAGATTAATCCGAGCTTTGATTATCGATTAATACTGTATCGATACAAACCCCGGCTTTTTTTCGGAGATCTTACATATATATGCAACGAAAGTCGATATTCACAGAATTCAAAGATAGGCTGGGAAGATGTCGTTAAAAAAGGATTTGAACTTCTGATCGTGCCAGGCAACCATGTGACTCGGCTTACAAAATACGGCAAAATTACTGCACAAAAAATAATTGAATGCATTGAAAAATCGGAAGGCTTTGATGCAACGAAAAATTGAAGTTGACAATAAATTCAAAACAGAAGCATCTTTCTTTAAATTGCTTTGATACTAGACTTCATCGTATAGGTTTGAAATATGATATCGATTAAAAATGTACACATGCGTTACCCGGTTCCAAAACGCTATCGAGAATATTTGTTCCATCCTTTTAAAAAACTAAAATGGGTTACTGCTCTACATGAGATCAATCTTGAGATTGAAAAGGGAGAGCGTATAGCCTTCTTAGGACCGAACGGCGCAGGTAAAACCAGTCTGTTAAAGCTTATAGGAGGTCTGCTACTTCCGTCAGAAGGAACTTTGTCGATCAATGGTTACAATACTTATGCAAACAATTCTGTTGCCAGAAAATCTGTTGGTTTTGTAATGAACGAGGAGAGAAGTTTCTATTGGCGGCTCACAGGCATCGAGAATATCAAATTTTATGGAGCGCTTGACAATTTAGAAGGAAAGAGTTTAAATAAAAAAATCGATGAGTTGATTTCACTTGTTGGGTTAGAGAACGCTGCTCACAAAAGAGTCGCTACATACTCTTCAGGGATGAAACAGCGATTGGCGATTGTCCGTGGACTCCTCACCGATCCAGATATATTAATTCTTGATGAACCGACACGCACACTTGACCCGTTGTCTGCTGAAACACAAATTGATCTAATTGTAAAAAAAATTCATACAGACCTGAAGAAGACACTGCTTATTGCAACCCACCGACTCGAGGAGGTTTCTGCCCTTTGCAATCGAGTCTGTCTTATAAAGCAGGGAAAAATTGTATCTAACGAGAATTTGACGACTATTTTAGAAAAATACACATCCCTTGGGCAGTATTACAGGAGTTGTGTTTTACAGGATTGAAAAAATGGTAATTTCTAAGGTAAAAGCTTTTATTAAAAGAGATTTTCGAATAGAGGCCAGTTATCCAGTTAATTTCGTGATGTCAGCGGTTACATCATTTCTTCCTATAGTTCTATTTTATTTTATAAGCAAAATGGTAAATCCTAAGGACGCTAGCCTTCAAAAGTACGGTGGTGACTACTTTACATTTGTTATCGTTGGGCTTGCATTTGTTCAATATTATCGAACGGCATTAAGCTCTTATACCACAATAGTCAGGAGAGACCAAATGACTGGGTGCCTTGAATCTATGTTGTGCTCCCAAACATCTCCGCAAGCTGTTATTATGATGTCAGCGCTCTATAGCATGTTTTTCGCTACTATTCAACTTGTTGTCGTATTCTCGGGAGGGTACTTTTTTTTTGGTTTTGACATGTCACATATGAACTTAGTTGCGACTGCATTAATTTTCGTTTTATCTCTATTTCTATTTTTAAGTTTTGGACTTATATCAACTGCAGGTATCGTCGTATTTAAGAAAGGTGATCCATTAGGTTTTCTTCTCATGAATACCAATATCATTGTAGGGGGTGCTTTTTTCCCGGTTGAGGTAATGCCCACCTGGTTACAGAAATTCGCTAATATTGTCCCTGCAAAATATTCTTTGGATGCTTTGAGATTGACTATAATCCGGGGTTATGACCTTGCATTGGTTTCTGATCAGGCTATGATTCTTGGATTAATGGTGCTTATTATTTTTCCTTTGAGTATTAAGATGCTTTTGGTCGCAGTTAAAAAAGCCAAAAAGGATGGCACGTTAGTGCAATATTAGTTTGATTTAAATATACAACTTCTAAAGATGGGTTCGGAAAGATTCTACAGTTCTGTTGAGAAATAATACAAATTCCTCAAAAGGAAGCAAAACCCCGGAGGGTTTCTATGAGTAAAACTATTTGTATAATTGATGGCGTTTATCGTATGTCCGTTGGAAATGCAAATTATGTTTGGCTGCGCATAATGCCGATGCCAATAACAGATGGATATTGTGAGGTAACTTTATAAGATGAAAGACTTATCGGCAGTTTCAAATAAGTGGTTTTTTATACCCAAAAAAAATAAACAGGCTAATCTGAGGCTATTTTGTTTTCCATTTGGCGGTGGAGGTGCTTCATTTTACCGCTCATGGAGCGAATACTTGCCGCCTAATATAGAGCTTTATTCAGTCCAACTCCCTGGGAGGGAAAACCGTTTAAAGGAAGAACCGTTTACGCGACTCATGCCATTGGTTACAACCCTTTCAGGAGTAATCGAGCCATATTTAGATATCCCTTTTGTTTTTTTTGGCCACAGCATGGGGTCTTGGATAAGCTTTGAGCTCACGCGACATCTGCTCAGGCAAAGCAAACCTGGGCCAGCGCATCTGTTTGTATCCGGCCGCCGCGCTCCTCAGCTTCAAGATCCCGATCCACCGAAGCATAATTTACCGGAATCAGAACTTATAAAAGAACTGCGCCGTTATAATGGCACCCCCGAATTGGTTTTACAAGAACCTGAACTGCTCGACATTTTTATGCCTATTATACGAGCAGATTTAGCTGTTTTAGAAACGTATAAATACATTGAAGAGCTACCTATCGAATGTCCTATCACCGCCTTTGGTGGTTTAGAAGACAGAAAGACAGGCTACGAAAAACTTATTGCATGGCGTGAAAACACTATTGGTGGGTTCAGATTGAAAATGTTTCCCGGAGATCATTTCTACTTAAAAGAAACTCAAGGACAGCTTTTAGGTGAAATGATCAAAGATTTAAAAAGCTATTTGTAAATGAATTTAATTTAGAAATAAAAATCATGTGCAAACAGACCCATTCATGGCTGCCTCCTATAGGCCAACCAATGTTATTAAAGGATGATGTTCATATCTGGCGTGCCCGGCTCGATGATGCTTTAGGTTCAGCAAAGGAATATGCTGAAATTCTTTCAAATGAGGAGAAAAGAAAAGCAGAGCGTTTTTACTTTAATCGAGATAAAATCCGCTTTATAGTTGGCCGTGCTGTACTTAGGACGATCATCGGAAAATACTATATCGACATCGAACCAGACCGCCTTGAGCTTTGTTATGGAAGTCATGGGAAGCCATATCTGTCCACTCCCTTCCAGGGGGGCACATTGCAGTTTAATCAGGCTGATTCGAATGGGTTGGCCCTATATGCATTCAAACGGATTAGTGAAATTGGGGTAGATCTTGAGTATATGAGATTTGTTCAGGATGCCGATAACATCGTTAAAGGGTCGTTTTCGGAATATGAAAAGGATGCGTTTGAAGCGCTGTCCGAAAACGAGAAACATGAGGCCTTTTTTAATTGTTGGACGAGAAAGGAAGCTTTTATTAAAGCAATTGGGAAAGGACTATATTATCCCTTGGATAAGTTCGATGTCTCTTTGGCTCCTAACGAACCTGTAAAGTTAATCAGTATAAATGGAGACCGACTTAAAGCAACCAAATGGACTCTTATTGATTTAAAGCCCGAAATTAGTTATGCAGCTGCAGTAGCGTTTGAGGGGACATATGGGGGTATTAAACTTTGGGATTTTTACTAAAACCACCCCTTCAACGTGAATATTCATAACATTTCACTTCTTTATCCAAAAGAATATAACATTCTGACAGCTTATCGGTCACGCTTTTTTAATCCGGTACATAGATAAATTAGCCACCATAACCAACTTATATTTGATGCAAATTTAAACTAACCGAGACATTTTTTACAACTCAGAATTCTTACAGTGTTAATCAACCGTATATTCTACACACTCAAACCTGCGATCCCCAGAACACTACAGATCTACCTTCGACGGATTGCCGAGAAAGGTGGCATGACGTTGTTAAATACTCATCCAGGCTATATTAATTTCGACTCTGGTGATCCTGGAGATTTTGAATTTCCGTTAAAATATTATGTTGAAATCAATTCAATCCAATAAATTCAATCAGCTCAGAAAATCTATGCGAAATTACAAGCCTAATCTGATAGGTCAACTAAAACAGCTGGTAGATTTCAAAAAGTCGAAAAGAAAACTTGATCATGTTCTTTTCATTGTCGAAAACAATACAGTACCTCCCGATATTCGGGTTTGGCGAGAAGCGAAAACTGCAAAACGATCCGGATGCAAGGTAAGTATTATCGCTCCAGCCAATAATTTTTATCGAAAAAGATATGAGATTTTAGAAGGAATTGAGGTTTACCGGCATCCAAGCATTGAACATAATGGTGGTATGCTATACCAAGTGCTCGAATACATTAATGCTTTTATATGGGAAATGTACCTGAGCATCAAAGTTTTCATAAAAAGGCCATTTAAAATTATTCATGCAGCCAACCCACCGGACAATGTTTTTATTATTGCGCTTCTTTTCAGAATTTTTGGAGTTAAATTTATATTTGATCACCATGACCTTTCGCCGGAGCTTTTTAATTACAAGTTCAATGGTTCTAAAGCAATTGTTTATCGATTTTTACGATTGATGGAAAAACTTTCCTGTAAAACCGCCGACGCGATTATCAGCACGAACAGTTCATTTGAAAACCATGTCGTTAAAATCCACAAAGTGAAACGCAAAAAGGTTTATATTGTTCGCAACGATCCTGAAGTGGATTTTTTACCTAAGCCTAAGAATGAAAAAAGTAAAAATAATGGTAAACCGGTTAATCTTCTTTATGTGGGTAAAATCAATGTTCAAGATGGGGTTGACTTGCTTATAAAAACTATAAAAATACTGACGTACCAATTAGATCAAAAAGAGATAAAATGTACAATTATCGGAAATGGCGATGCCTTTCAGAGGGTTAAACTTCTCTCAGATCGAATTGGCGTTCGTAGTTATATTGATTTTACCGGCTATATCTATGATCGCCTGGTCGTAAAACAATACATCAATGATGCTGATATATGCATTGAACCAGCACCATACAGTGAAGTTAATGCACAGTCAACTTTCATAAAGATTATGGAATATATGGCGAGTGGTAAACCAGTTGTAGCTTTTGATTTGGATGAGACAAAAGCATCTTTAGGTGATGCCGCGATTTTAGTCGAACCTGGAAATCTTCAGAAATTTGCCCATGCCTTACAAAGTTTAATAATGGATCCACAAAAACGATTATCTATAGGCAGAATGGGTCGAGAACGCATTGTGAAGCAATTGAATTGGGAAAATGCCTCAAATATGTTGACTACGGTTTATGCTAATTTATTGTGAAATAGTTGAATTACAACGCTCAATTTAGGTACGGTTGATCTTCAAACAATGGGCATATCTCCAAAAGTATCATCTCTGCGGTACGTTATCATTTCGCCGGTCAAAGACGAGTCACGTTATGTTGAATTCACGCTTAAGTCGTTGATCGCACAAACCTTAAAGCCGGCACTGTGGATCATTGTGGATGATGGTTCGAAAGACAACACTGCGGAGATAGTCAAGCGATACCTTTCGAGCCATCCGTTTATCCGATTAATGCAAAATCCACATGCGGGCATTCGGCAGCCTGGCTCAGCAATCATGCGTGCCTTTAATTTCGGCTACGAATCCATAGATGAAACAGACTATGATTTCATTGTAAAGCTCGACTGTGATCTGAGCTTCGAACCCGATTATTTCGAGAAACTATTAGGGAGATTCATCGATGATGAGCGACTTGGCATTGCTTCTGGGATTTATTTTGAAAAAGGCGATCACGGTGTTTGGAAAGAAGTAATAATGCCGTCTTATCATGCTGCCGGCGCGTGCAAAGTAATACGTCGAAAGTGTTTTGAAGAAATTGAGGGATTCATTGTAGCAGCAGGCTGGGACACGGTGGATGAGATTCGCGCAATGACCCGAGGCTGGAACACGAGGCATTTTAAAGATTTGCGAATAAAACACCATAAGCCCGAGGGCTTGGGAATTGGCAAGTTCAGAACGAGTATAATGCAGGGAGAAATTTATTATCTCACTAGAGGCAGTAAACCCTTCTTTGTATTAAAAATCCTACATCGGATAGGGATGAAACCCTATGTATTAAACGCGCTGGGAATGTTATTGGGCTACTTTAGAGCAAAACAAAAGCAGAAGTTGCCTCTTGTGTCTAAACCAGAGGCTCTGCGTTATCAAGCTCTTTTGAACAAACGGATGCGTGCAAAAGCCAATACGCTGTTTGCTCCGGACTAAATATATTAAAATTATATGGATTTATATGTGTGGAATTTGTGGTATATTTGATCGATTCGGTAAAACGATAGACCGTGTTGTTCTTAATAAGATGATTTCCATCTTGAGACACCGAGGACCAGATGGTGAAGGAAGGTTTGTTGACGACAAAGTTGGTCTCGGACATCGGCGACTCAGTATAATCGATGTAGAAGGTGGCTCACAGCCCATCAGCAACGAAAACGGAAGCCTCAAAATAGTATTTAATGGTGAAATATACAACTTCTTGGAGCTGCGTGAAGAGTTGAAATCAGCTGGTCACATATTCAAAACACGCTCAGACACCGAGGTTATCGTCCATGCTTATGAACAATGGGGAAGGAGGTGTGTTAACCGGTTTAACGGGATGTTTGCTTTTGCTATATGGGATTCAGCTCGGCGTGAGCTTTTTTTGGCACGAGATCATCTCGGAATCAAGCCGTTATATTATATTGATTTGAAAAATCGTGTTTTGTTTGCATCTGAGATTAAAGCTTTGCTTCAGGATAAAGACTGTCCGCGAGAGGTGGATATTGAGTCGCTAGTCGAGTTGTTTACTTTTCGCTACGTCCCTTCGCCCAAGACACTTTTTAAAGACATCCGGAAATTGCCGCCGGGACATATGATGATCCTATCAGATAAAGGCATCGAAGTTGACCGATTCTGGAAATGGACACCTCACTTTCGTAGCAACTATAAAGAAATGGCTCTGATTGAAGAGTATCAATATTTGCTTGAGGACGCTGTGCGTCTACAATTACGAAGCGATGTTCCTCTCGGCCTCTTTCTGAGCTCTGGAATCGATTCCGGAGTTCTTCTTGCCATCATGAGCAAGTATTCATCAGGACCGGTTCAAACATTTACAATCGGTTTTGAAGGTGGTGATAAAACCAATGAGATAAAGGACGCACGCGTTCTTGCCGAGATGTTCGGAGCAAATCATCACTTCATGGTGGTAAAACCGGAAGACTACCTGAGCTATTATGAAAATTACCTTTGGGACATTGAGGAACCCGTAGGCAATGAGACCGCTGCTGCGTTTTACTTTGTCAGTAAAATTGCCAGTGACAAGGTAAAAGTGGCTCTTACTGGGCAAGGGGCCGATGAACCCTGGGCAGGCTATGACCGTTATTTAGGCGCTAAATTCTCTAACTTCTACAGTCGTATCCCACAGGTCGTTACAGATTCATTTGCGAATCTTGTAACAAAAATGCCGGGCCGGTACGAGCGTTTTAAACGGGGCGTTATCTCCCTAGGTGAACGAGATATGCTGACTCGCTTCGCCAAGGTTTACTCATTTTTCAGCAGCGACATGAAGCAACAGCTTTTCAAAGGGCAGTTAAAAAAACAAATAGCCGACGATGAATACTGTTCGAAACGCGCTCTTTACCATCTTCAAAGCGAAGTGCAGCAGCTGGATCCACTTTCTCAAATGCTCTACATCGACACACGGGCCAATTTGCCGGACGATTTGCTCATGGTTGCAGATAAGACTTCGATGACTAATTCTATTGAAGCTCGAGTTCCGTTTTTAGATTACCGGTTAATCGAGTTTATCGAAAGTCTTCCTCCAGGTTTGAAATTAAACGGACTGACCGGGAAATACCTCCATAAAAAAGCACTGAAAAAATGGCTACCAAAAAATGTGATTTCCCGAAAGAAAAAAGGTTTTAAGAATCCTATCGAGGACTGGCTACGGACCGGGATGCGATCATTCGTAGAAGAACATCTATTGGCACATGATGCCGCTACGTCAAATTTTTTTAATCAGTCATATATCCGTCAAATGCTGGAACAAGATCGTTCAGGCAGAGATCAACTTCGCCGCCATATCTATCTTTTAATCTCATTTGAAATGTGGCACCGTACATTTTTGCTTAATTGAGGTTATTGAGGATGTCGATGCTATGGATTTATCCATCATCATAGTCAACTGGAATTCGAAAGATTATCTCAGAAAATGCATCGGATCTATATTAGCTAATACCACTGGTATCGAATTCGAAATAATCGTCATTGACTCCGCATCGTTTGACGGCTGCGATATAATGTTGCGTCAGTATTTCCCACATGTGCAGTTTATCCAAAGCCGTCGGAACCTTGGATTCGCCAAGGCAAACAACGAGGCCTTTAAGGTGTCACGCGGCAAGAACATTTTATTTTTGAATCCGGATACAGAAATAAAAGGTCGTGCAATAAATGCGCTATTACAAAGCCTAGAGTCGATGCCAAGTGCCGGAGCGACAGGTGCCAGGCTTCTTAACAGTGACGGTTCCATTCAAACAAGCTGTGTCCGAGCTTTCCCGACCATCTTAAACCAAGCCCTTGATAATAAGATATTACAAAAGTGGTTTCCGCTTTCAAAATTATGGGGAATGGCTCCTCTTCTAAATCAATCCATCGAACCAACCTTAGTAGAGGCAATATCCGGGGCGTGTCTGATGGTCAGGCGAATAGCCTTTGAGGCGGTCGGATTATTCAGCATAGACTATTTTATGTATTCGGAGGATATTGACTTATGCTTCAAGTTAAGCGAGAAGAGCTGGAAAATTTATTATATCCCGGATGCTACTTTAATCCATCACGGCGGCAAAAGCAGCTCGCAACATAGTTCAAACACTCGTTCCGATGTCATAATGTTGGAGTCTCGCTGGCGACTTTTTTGCAAGATCCGGTCATATTCGTATGGCCAGCTGTATCGATTTTCAATGTTATTTGTAAGCTTAGTCCGAATTTTGCTCCTGTTATTCTCCTTCCCGGTTTTCATAATGCGCGGAAAAGCTTCTTCCATAATATTTTCCTTGAAAAAGTGGGGTGCAAGGCTAAGATGGGCGATAGGCCTCGAAAACTGGGTCAATGAGCATTAACAACCTGAAAGTACGATCCATTTGCTTCCTTTTCACAAAGAGCACCAATAGGTATTTATGAGATCCAAGCCAAAAAAAATACTGCTGCTTGGCGCTAGTTTTACAACCCGGAACATGGGTGTGTGGGCCCTTGCCTCCGGGGCCATCACATCGGCCTGCAATTCATATCCAGATGCACAAGTTTACCTTCTCGATTACAACATCACACCGGCTAATTACAAGATAAAGCATCCGGGTGGAATCAGTGATGCTAAGCTGCTCAATCTACGTTTCTCTAAGAAGTTTTGGCTGCCGAACAGCATTTTTCGTTTGCTACTAACGGCTTTGCTGATAAGGGTTTTTCCAATTCGGAAAGTTAGG
>Ga0315540_10000027_pt1 | contig 67302 bp, 69 predicted proteins | sample SalMarSW160110MG_FD_203677 | JGI IMG/M metagenome (GOLD analysis project Ga0315540, IMG submission 203677) | Salt marsh sediment microbial communities from the Plum Island Ecosystem LTER, Massachusetts, United States - Salt Marsh Sediment SW1601-10 ...
GCAGCAAGATCACCTATACCAATGTGGTGCGCCGCATGATACCGGCCGGCATGTGGCATGGCGAAGCCATGACGCTGAAGTTGCCGAAGGCCGACCTGATGGCCGACGCAGGCGAGTTCTGCGTGGCACTGTTGCAGGTGGGTGGCGTCGGCCCGATCATCGGCGCCACCATGTACAAGGGTTAGGGCAGCCCCGGCTCAATGCCCCTCATGGTGTCATGGAGCATGATCCGAAAAGTGTAAGCACTTTTCGGGTAGAATCATGCTCTATCTTATTGGAATCGATCAGGTTCATGACTTTGGATCGAGTCGATCCAAAGTCATCCTGATCTGGTGCTCCTTATGGTGTCATCCTCGGGCTCGACCCGAGGACCCAGAGCACACGGAATAGTCGTCAGATTCGGCCCTTGGGTCGTCGGGTCAAGCCCGACGATGACAGTTGTTTCAACCTTGCGCGAATACCCGCTCCATCAACCTGGCCACCCGGCGGGCGTGGCCTTCGCTGTCGGCGGGGGCTTCGCCTTCCAGGATATGCGCCTGATCGAGAAGCAGGTGGGCGGCATCGGCAATGTCCTCGCTGGCGCCCGCGGCCTTGGCCTGGCGGGCCAGCGCCTTGATCAGCGGATGGCCGGCGTTTACCTCCAGCACCGGGGCGCTCACCGTCACGCCGGTGTCGCGCTGACGCGACAGCAGTTTTTCCAAGGTGCGGTCGAGGCCGGCGGCGTCGGACCCGAGGCACACCGGCGATGATGTCAGGCGGGTCGACTTCACGACATCCTTGACCTCATCGCCGAGCGCCTGCTTGAGGGCGGCGAGGAGGGTGCCCAGTGCCGCGGGGTCTTCCTCGGTTTCAGGCGTCTCCACCTCGGTGGTGGCGATCTTCGCCAGATCCTCGGCGCCCTCTTCGATGGACTTGAAGGGCTTGCCATCGAAGCCGAGGGCGGTACGCACCCAGAAGCTGTCCACCGGATCGGTGAGCAGCAGCACCTCGAGATCGCGGGCGCGATAGCCCTCAAGCCGCGGGTTGCGGGCCGCCCGGGTCTCATCGTCGCCGGTGAGGTAGTAGATGGCCGTCTGGTTTTCCTTCAGGCGCCCGACATAGTCCTTGAGGCTGACGGTCTCAGCCTCCGACTTGGTGGTCCTGAAGCGCACCACCTCGAACAGCTGGTCGCGGCGCTCCATGTCCTCGTACAGGCCTTCCTTGATGACGGCGCCGAACGCCTTCCAGATGCCGGCGAAACGCTCAGGGTCGCTTTCGGCGCACTTCTTCAGTTCGGTAAGCACCCGGTTGGTCACCGCCTTGCGGATCTGGGCGACGGTCGGGTTGTGCTGGAGCATTTCGCGCGAGATGTTGAGCGGCATGTCCTGTGAATCGATCACCCCGCGCACGAAGCGCAGATAGGCCGGCAGGAGGCCGGCATCGTCGGTGATGAAGACGCGGCGCACATACAGCTTCTGACGGCCCGAGCGGGCCGGATCGAACAGATCGAAGGGCCGCTCGGCCGGCACGAACAACAGCACGGTATATTCGTTGCGGCCTTCGGCGCGATAATGGATGGTCAGGGCCGGGTCGCCGTAGAGGCCGCAGACGTGGCCGGAAAATTCCTTGTACTGCTCAGGGGTGATTTCAAACTTGGGGCGGGCCCAGATGGCGCTGGCGGAATTGATCTGGCGGCGCGTTTCGGCATCGCCGGCCAGCATGATCGGATGCGCCACATGGTCGGAATAAGCCTTGACGATCGACTCGATGCGGTTGGCGTCGAGGAACTCGCTCGCATCGTCGCGCAGATGCAGGCGAATGCGGGTGCCGGCGTCGGCTATCCCCTCGCCGTCGGAAGGCTCGACGGCGTATTCGCCAGTTCCCTCGGACGTCCACTTGTGCCAGTCGGCGGTGCCGGCCCGCCGCGAGATCACCTCCACCCGGGCGGCCACGATGAAGGCGGCATAAAAGCCGATGCCGAACTGGCCGATGAGATGCACATCACCCTTGGCCTCGGCGGCCCTGGCCATGAAGGCCTGTGAACCCGAGCGGGCGATAGTGCCGAGATTTTCGATGAGCTCGGCGCGCTCCATGCCGATGCCGTTGTCGGTGATGGTGAGGGTCTTGGCCTTTTTGTCGGTGGCGATGACGATCTCGAGGTCGCCCGCCGGAGCGGTTTCGGAGCTGGTCAGCGCCTCGTAGCGCCGCCGGTCGAGGGCATCGGAGGCATTGGAGATGAGTTCGCGCAGGAAGACATCGCGGTCAGAATAGACCGAGTGCACCATGAGATTGAGAAGCTTGGCCACCTCGGCCTGAAAGGCGAAGGTCTCACCGGTCTTTTCCGCCTTGGGTTTCCTGCTGGTTTTCGCCGCTTTTGCTGCTTTCGTCATGCCTGCCCCGTCGCGTAAAATTTCGTTGCTGAGCACGGATATGGGGCAGGAACGACGAAGGTCAAGAGCGTTGCCGAGGGCAAAGCAAGCGCGGCCGAACCCTCACTGAGGTCCGGCCGCTGATAAACCCTGTTGACGCCAACTGACTGACTAGTTCGTTTACGTGTGTGTCGGCCCGGCTTCATACGAGAAAGCTTCGGGGGGCTGGGGGGCTGAGTTTCCGAGACCTCCTCTGAAGCCGGGCCGTAGAGGCAACGATGACAATGTGCCGGGCGAATGCGGAGCGACAAAGGCCAGCTTGCGGCAAAATTGGGGCCAATTGGACCGGCGCGCGCAGTGCGGCGTCGCTTGCCAAAACGCCTGCGATGGGTCATCATTTCGGCATGGCAGTTGCAAACACAAACCCCTGCCGCGCAGGGCGTAGCGGGGGAGGCGTGAGGTGAGCGAAACCGAACCGATAGTTTCGCTTCGGCTGCACTGGTCTGGCAGTGCAGTCGAGCATGACGATGCCAGACCCGCCAGCATGGCGGCGCGACCGCAGATTTCTTTCAATCGCAAGGAACTCGGCCTCATTCTCGGCGTCTACGGCGCCAGGGTGGCGGAAGGCGAATGGCGCGATTATGCCATCGACTTCACCCGCGACCGGGCGGTGTTCTCGATCTTCCGCCGCACCAGCGAGGTGCCGCTTTATCGCATCGAGAAGAACCCCAAGCTGGCCCGCCGTCAGGGTGCCTACGCGGTGGTGGCCGCCGGCGGCACCACCTTGCGGCGCGGCCACGATCTGGCGCAGGTCCTGAAAGTCCTGATCAAGACACCGCGCCTCGTCAGCATCTGAACGGGCAGCCCAACAAAAACCCCCGGAGCCTTTGACAGCTCCGGGGACTTTTTTTTGATCTGCACCCCTGGAAGGGCGAGACTTTCAATCCTCAGTTCGAGCGCATGATGCCGAGAATGTTGAGGATGTGAATGAACAGGGTGATGAAGGCACCGTAGAGCATGAAGGCACCGAAGATCGCCTTGCCCTGGGCCACGCCGGTCGAGTCGCCCTGCACATACATCTGCTTGATCATCTGGGTCTCATAGGCCGTGACCGCGGCAAACACCACGACCACGATCATCGAGGTGATGAGGCTCATGAAGGTCGAGTGAAAGAAGATCGCGTTGGCGATGATCGCCAGGATGAGGCCGATGGAAGCCATCATGAAGAAGCCTCCGAGGCCCGACAGATCGCGCTTGGTCACGTAGCCGGCAAGGCTGGTGGCGCCGAAGGTGACGGCGGTAAGGCCGAGCGCCTGGACGATCAGGGCACCGCCGTTGATGCCCATGTAAAAGGCGATCATCGGGGCGATGAACACCCCCCACAACGCCGCGTAGCCCCAGTAGGCCGCCTGCGCCACCATGGCATTGCCCGAAAAGATCATGCGCGGTGCCATGAAGCCGAGGCCGAGGATCGCAAAGAACAGGATCCACTTGGCCGGGCCCAGCGCGATGGCGCTGAGGACGGCCGGGTTGCCGGCGACGAACAGCGTCACGATGGCCGTTACGGCCACACCGAGCGCCATGTAGTTGTAAACGCGCAGCATGTAGGACCTGAGCCCCTGGTCGATATCGACCCCGGCCCTTGCGCCTACGGCGGTGCGATATTTCAGGTCAGCCATGGATTAATGCTCCTCCGAAAGTTCCACAGGGTAATTCCTGCCCGAATATGGGCATGGCAGCCGTGCTTCGCAAGCAAAACCGCTAACAGGGTTACGGCGATTTAATCCGCCTCAGTGACCTGTCGCAGCGGCATAGCGGTTCATGGCGCGGGCCATCTTGAGGTCAAGTTCGGAGACTCCGCCGGCCGAATGGGTGGCGAGCATCACCTCTACGGTGCGGTAAACGTTGGACCATTCGGGATGATGATTCATCTTTTGGGCCAGCATCGCCACCCGCGTCATGAACGAAAACGCCTGGTTGAAGTCGGCGAACGTGAAGGTTTTGGTGATGGCGTCGCGGCCGTCGACTTCCTGCCAGCCCTCAAGCTCGGCTAATGCCGCGCGGCGTTCGCTGCCGGCAAGTTTCGCAGGCGCGCTCATTCGTCCTCCAGCAAGGCGTAATCGGCCGGGATCAGCCGCCGGTCCTCCCCCAGGCGGTAGCTCTCCTCCACCGCATAGGGCCCGCCGCCGCGCGACGGGCGCGAGGAAAACAGCACGAATCGCGCCACCTCGATGGGGCGGCTCGTATAAAGGCTGTGGGCAGAAACATAGGCCTGCACGTTCGCTGCATCGGCCGACGCGAGGCGGGCGAGGGTCACATGGGGACAATACTTGCGGCCCTCCGCAGCCAGCCCGAGGCGCTGCAACAGGCGCTCGTGAGCGGCCTGAAGACGAATGAGCTCGGGGCAAGCGGCGAGGCCGGCATAGAGCACCCGCGGCTTGCGGCCGCCGAATGCGCCCACTCCTTTCAGGCGGATGGCAAAGGCGGGAACCGACACGGTTTCCAGGCCATAGGCGATGTCATGGGCGACGCCGTCGTCGATATCGCCGATGAACCGCAGGGTGATGTGGAAGGCATCCGGCTCGATCCAGCGTGCGCCGCGAACGCCGCCGCGCATCAGAGAAAGTTCGAAGCCGACATCCCGGGGGATTTCCAGACCGGTGAAGAGGCGCGGCATGCGGACCTCCGAATCGTTGCAACACCGAACTTAGGCAGGATTTGCGGCCTGAGCAAAACCTATCTTTGCAAGGCTTTGATAAATCCGGTCACCGCCGGCAGCATCCGATCGACGATGATGTTCACCCCCTTGGCCGTGGGGTGCATGCCATCGGACTGGTTGAGCCCGGGTAGGCCCGCGACCCCGGCAAGAAAGAACGGATAAAGGGCAACATGATGGCGGGCGGCAAGGGCGGGGTAGACGGCATCGAAGCGGGCCGCATAGTCCTTGCCCATGTTGGGGGGCGCCAGCATGCCGGCCAGCATGACGGCGATGCCGCGTTTCTGAAGGCGGGTGATGATGGCATCAAGCGCGGCTTCGGTGATGGCGGGGTCGATGCCGCGCAGGGCATCGTTGGCGCCCAGTTCGACGATCACCGCCTTGATGTCGGGACTGACCACCCAGTCAAGGCGGGCCAGGCCGTCCTTGCTGGTATCGCCGGAAACCCCTGCGTTGACCACGCTAACATCAAGGCCTTGCTTCCTCAGGCCGGCTTGCAGCCGCACCGGAAAGGCCGCATCGGCCTTGAGGCCGTAGCCGGCGGTCAGGCTATCGCCCAGCACCAGCAGCTTGAGGGGCGACGCCATGCCCGGCGCCGCCGACAGGGCCAGCATCAGTGCCGCCGCCATCAGCCTGCCCCATTTCATCGCAAAGTTCCGCATGCCGTCCCTGGTGTTCACAATCGCGTGCGCCGCCGCCGCCTTCCATCCTCTGGCGACGGCCCGGCGGCTATCAATCCGTCGTTTGAGGGTCTGTTGAGAATCACGGTTGTGGTGCCGGTTTGCCAGGATTGGCACAGGTTTGCGGGGTTGAGGAGGAAGGACATGCTGGCATATTCGACGACGAAACCCCGTGAAGATGGGCCAATCCTGGCAAATCCCGAAGGGACGTGGCCCCTTTCGCTTCTGGACGTCACTTTGAGCGGCTTGAAGGGGTGGGCCCTGCGGCGCCCCTCAAAGCTAGCCAGAAACAAAATGGGCCACGCCAGCGCCGCAACCGTGATACTCAACAAGCCCTAGACTATATAGGCAAGCGCGAGCAACACCATGGATGCCCAAACCCCGCCAGCCGGCGCCAGCACCGGCATCGCTGCCATCGCCGAACTTTCCGGCGTTTCGGTGACGCTTGCCGGCAATGCCGGGGCGGTCGACATCCTCAAGGGCATCGACCTCGCCATCGCCGACGGATCGACCAATGCCATCGTCGGGCCGTCGGGTTCGGGCAAGACCACGCTGTTGATGGTGGTTGCCGGCCTCGAACGGGCCACCGCCGGGCGGGTGGTGGTCGACGGCTTCGACTATGCCGGCCTCGGCGAGGATGACCTGGCACGGGTGCGCCGCGACAGCGTCGGCATCGTGTTCCAGTCGTTCCATCTCCTCACCACCATGACGGCACTGGAAAATGTCGCCATTCCGCTGGAATTCAAGGGGGCTGCCGAGCCCCGGACGCGGGCCCGCGCACAACTCGAACGGGTCGGCCTCGGGCACCGCCTCAACCACTATCCGGGCGAGCTGTCGGGCGGCGAGCAGCAACGCGTCGCCATTGCGCGGGTGCTGGCGGCGGGGGTGCGCCTCATTCTCGCCGATGAGCCAACCGGCAATCTCGACCAGCACACCGGCACTGAGATCATGGACTTGTTGTTCGATCTCAACCGTTCGGATGGCGTGACCCTGCTTCTGGTGACCCACGATACCAGGCTGGCGGCGCGCTGCGGCCGGGTCATCACCTTGCGCGACGGCCGCATCGCCGGTCGCGGCGGCGACACGTGAGCCCGGCGCGCTCCCGCCTCGATGTGGTGCTGGCTTTCTCGCTGGCGCGGCGCGAGTTGCGCGGCGGCTATGCCGCCATGGGCATCCTGCTGTTCTGCCTCACCATGGGGGTAGCCGCGATGGCCGCCGTCGGGGCGCTGTCGACGTCGATCGCGCGCGGTCTCGACGAGCAGGGCCGGCCGCTGCTGGGCGGCGATATCGAATTTTCCCTCGTTCACCGCGAGGCCACGGCGGCTGAAATGCGGTTCCTGCGTGATGGCGGCACGGTTTCCGGGATCGCCAGCCTCAGGGGCATGGCCCGCCACGCCGACAGCCAGACGCTGGTGGAGATAAAGGCGGTCGATCATGCCTATCCGCTGTATGGCTACATGGTGCTCGATCCCGCCATGCCGATCGAAAAGGCCCTGGCGCGCGATGCCCATGACACATGGGGGGCCGCGGTCGAGCCCGGCCTGGCCAGCCGCCTCGGCCTCAAGGTGGGCGACAGGTTTCGCCTGGGATCGTTGTCGCTCGAATTGCGCAGCCTGATCGTGCACGAGCCCGACCGGGTATCGGACGGCTTCATCCTGGCGCCACGGGTGATGATCGCCCGCTCAGCGCTCGATCAAACCGGGCTGGTGCAACCGGGCAGCCTGGTGCGCTGGCGCTATCGCATCAAGATTCCAGGACCCGACAGCGGCATGCTCGAAAAGCAGATGCGGCGAGACGCCAAAAAGCAGTTCCCGGACGCCGGCTGGAGCATCCGCGGGCGCAACAACGCCGCCCCCAGCATCACCCGCTTCGTCAACCGGGTGGGCTTCTTCCTGTCGCTGGTGGCGCTCACCGCGCTGATCGTCGGCGGCGTCGGCATCGCCAACGCGGTCAAATCCTATCTGGAAGGCAAGCGCGTCAACATCGCCATCCTCAAGTGCCTGGGGGCCTCGCGCAACCTGATCTTCGTTTCTTCCCTGATGCAGGTGCTGATGGTGGCGGTGGTCGGCATCGCCCTGGGACTGGTGCTCGGCGCGGCGCTGCCGTTCGCCGCCGCCCACCTGCCGCCGGAAATCATGCCGGTGCCGGTGAGCGCCTCGATCGCCTGGGGGGCGCTGGCGGTGGCGGGGCTGTTCGGTCTTCTCACCACCCTGGCCTTTGCCCTGTGGCCGCTGGCGCGGGCGCGCGAGACGCCGGCGCGGCTATTGTTCCGGGGCTACCTGCCGGGCGCCCAGCGCATGCCGCGCGGCTTCCTGGTGGCGATCGCGGTGGCCGTCATGGCGCTGTTCGGCCTGGCGCTCCTCAATTTCTCCAACCGCTCGGTCGTCATGTGGTACGCGGGCGGCCTGGTGGCGAGTTTTGCCCTGCTGGCGATGCTGGCGCGGCTGGTGATGTACCTGGCGCGCACCCGCGTGCACCCCAAAAGCGCCCTGGCGCGGTTTGCCATCGCCAATCTCTACCGGCCGGGGGCGGCCACGCCGGCGGTGATGATCTCCATCGGCATCGCGCTGTCGCTGTTCGTGGCGCTGGGGCTGATCAACCGCAACATCCGCGATGAACTGACCTCGGCGGTGCCGGCCAAGGCGCCCTCGTTCTTCTTCATCGATGTCGGCAAGAACCAGCTTGGGCCGTTCACCGCCGACGTGGCCCACCAGCCCGGAGTCGGCGCGGTTACTTCGGCGCCGCTGCTGCGCGGCCGCATCGTCCGCGTGAACGGCATTCCTGTGTCGAAGATCAGGCCGCTCGGGGACGCAGCGTGGGCGCTTCGCGGTGACCGCGGGCTCACCTACGCGGCAAGCCTGCCGGAGGGCTCCAGGCTGGTGGACGGGAAGTGGTGGCCGGCCGGGTATGCCGGCGAACCGCTGGTCTCCATGGTGGATGAAGTCGCCAACGGCCTTGACCTCAAGGTCGGCGATACCATCACCGTCAACGTGCTGGGCCGCGAGATTACCGCCCGCATCGCCAACCTGAGGGCCGTCGACTGGCGCAGCCTGCAGATTAATTTCGTGCTGGTGTTTTCCCCCAACACGCTTGCCGCCGCGCCGCATTCTGACATCGTCACCGTTTCCATGGACCCCGGGGACGAAGAGGCGTTGATGAAAATGGTCGGCGCGCGCTATCCCACCATCACCGCCATCCGCGTCAAGGATGCGCTCGATGCTGTCAACGCCCTCATGGGCAAGTTGCTCGAAGGCCTTTCGGCCGCCAACGCGCTGACCTTGCTGATTGGCGTGGTCGTGCTGGCGGGCGCGGTGGTGACCAGCCTTGCGGCGCGCATCCGCGATGCGGTGATCCTCAAGACCTACGGTGCGACGCGCGGCCAGTTGCTGGGCGCGCTGGCCATGGAGTTCGCCTTGCTGGCGCTGGTGACGGCGGCCTTTGCCATCTTCGCCGGCGCCGCCGGGGCCTGGGTCATCGTGCGTTTCGTGCTGGAGATACCGTGGAGCTTCGATCTGACAACGGCGCTGGTGACCATCGCCATTGCCCTCATGGTGACGCTGGTGGTCGGGCTGGCCAGCACCTGGTCGGTGCTCGGCGTGCGCCCGGCCCCGTTGCTGCGGATGGCCTGAAACCTCTCAGGCCGCGGTCTGCTCCATGAAATCGGCCGGCAGCGCGGCGCGCAGTTGATCGTCATAAAAACCCGCCAGGTCGCCCAAGGCGCCGGCGCAATCGCCTTCAAAGGTCGAACCGTGCATCAGCGCCAGTTTCTTGGGGGCGAGGGCGGCCAGCTTGCGGATGTTGGGGGCGGTCGACGGGCCGAGGCTGGTAAAGCCGAACATCTTCTCCGCGGCGATCGCCGGGGTCACGATGTCCTTGCCCGTCACCGCCTTGCCGTTGCCGATCTGGGTGAAAAGGTCGCCGCAGAACAGGGTGCGGCTGTTCTCCTCGAAGATGACGCCGGCGTCCCAGCCGTGCGGCACATGGTGGGTGTCGATATAGCGGATGCGCTTGCCGCCGATGTCGAGCACCTCGCCGTCTGACAGCACTCGCGGCGGCCGGTAGGCCATGTCGGCCAGCGACACCATCGAGCCGATCTGGCCATGTGCCACTTCGGCATGCGGCGCCACCGCCAGCCATTCGTTCATGGAGCCGCATTCATCGGCCTCGTAATGGCCGAACGAGATCCAGCGCAGGCGTTCGACCGGCATCACCTTTTCCACCGCCTCGCGAATGCCGCTGAACATCTTGCGCAAGCCGGTATGGAAAAGCATCGGCTCGTCGCCATCGATGAGGAAGGCGTTGTAGGTGAAGCCGTCGGGCGGGCACATGTCGGCGACATGTGCCGAGATGCGGTAGTTGCGGTCACCGATTTCATCGATGCTTATTGTCATGGTTTATCCTCCAGAGGTTGGGTTGCGGGGTGTTCGGGGTCGCCTTGGCGGTGGGGGGAAATCCAGCTGAGGGCCAGTTCGGCGGCAAGATCGGCGGCTGCGGATGTGTCGTGTCCGAGGTTGGTGAGGGCGGTGAACATCGGTAAGTCGAAGAGCAGGGCGATGAGGTCGACAACGGACTTGTCGCCCGCCCGGTCCTGCAGCGCCAGGGCGACCATGTGGCGGCGATGGGCTTGCTCGCCGGCGACGAAAGCGCCGAGGGCGGGTACCTTTTCGACGTCGCGCCTGACATGCTCAAGCACCGGCAGGCGTTCGAAAAAGGCGAAATAGGCGCGCGCCAGGGCCCTCAGTCGGGAAGCGAAGATGGTTTCGCCGTCGAAAGCCTCCGGGCCGGGCGGGCGATAGTGTTCCTGGGTGTAGGCGCCGCAGGCCTGCACAACCTCATCCAGACCGCCGAAGTGATGATAGGCGGTGCCGACGCTGACATCGGCGCGGGCGGCGATCTGGTGCATGGTGGTCGCCGCGATGCCCTGTTCGGTGTGCAACTGGAACGTCGCCTCGACCAGCTTCTGCCGGGTCCGGGCGGCGGCGGCGGCGCGCTTGCGCATGGTGTAGGGGCGGTGGGCCATGGGGTTCGGGTAGCGGGTTCGGTTCGCCGGTCTGGCGTTTTGGGGGTTTGGGGTTTTGCGGCCTGACAGCCCGGAATTGGAGTCCGGCCTCGATGTTGCGTGTGATGCTACCTGTCAGGCGTTGGTATTTAATTGACTAATAAATTGATCAATTAAATTAATCCGACGAATCTGTCAACGGCCTTGTGGCGAGGGTCTTGTGGCGAAGTCTTGTGGCCGGTGAGTTGGGTTACTGGCAATTGCCCCTTGTCGGCCGGCGAAGCGGGTCTTGCGGGACCGCCTCAGCCCACGCCGCTTTCGTCCAGCGCGGTCTCGGCCCAGGCGGCGACCAGTTCGGGGATCTCTTCGCTCCTGAGGCGCGGCAGGCCGTCGTCAAAGCGATACCAGGACAACTGGCTCTCGACGCATTGATGCGAGGTCGGCACTACCTCTTGCGGGCAATCGAGGCTGCCGATACTGAGGTTGGTGAATTCGGGATGGGCATCGCCGATCCCCTTCCAAATCACCCGCGACCCGCACACGGCGCAAAAGCCGCGCTGGCCGAAGGGCGAGGTTCGGTAGTATGTCGGCTCATCCTTGGTGAAGCGCAGGGTTCCCGGCTCCACCAGCACGGCGATCTCGGCCGGTGCGCCTGTCGTCTTCTGGCACATGCGGCAGTGGCAGTAATAGGCATCCTTCAGATAGACCCGCGCTTCATAGCGCACCGCTCCGCACAGGCACCCGCCCGTGACGTCTTCGCTCGTGCCCGTCATGTGGTCTTTCTCCCTCATCTGGATTCGTCGCCAATGTAGCCGCTTATCCTTTGCCTTGTCGCCGGCTTCGCAGTAGTCATGACCCATGGTCGTTCTGAACAAGATTTATACCCGCACCGGCGATGACGGCACCACGGGGCTGGGAACCGGCGAGCGGGTGGAAAAGTCGCATCTGCGCATCCATGCCTATGGCACCGTCGATGAAACCAATGCTGCAATCGGGGTTGCCCGCCAGCACACCCGCGCCCTGCTTTACGCCGACCTCGACTGGCGCCTGGCGCTCATCCAGAACGACCTTTTCGACCTCGGCGCCGACCTTTGCTGTCCCGATGATGGCAGCGACCCGGGCTTTGAACCCTTGCGCATCGTCGACGAACAGGTCAGCCGCCTGGAAGCCGACATCGACGAACTGAACACCGAACTTGCACCTTTGCGCTCCTTCGTGCTGCCGGGCGGGCATCCGGCCGCCGCCCACCTGCATGTGGCGCGCACCATCGCGCGTCGCGCCGAGCGCCACATGGTGGAACTGGCCGCGCTGAAGGGCGAGCATGTCTCGCCCCAGGGGCTCAGGTATATCAATCGCCTGTCGGACTTCCTGTTCGTCGCCAGCCGCTACGTGAATGCACTGGACGGCGGCGGCGATATCATCTGGGTGCCGGGGAAGACGCGGACACCAAAGGCTTGAGGCATGTTCCTGCCGCTTTACGACAATACCCCCTTGAAGGTGATCCGCTTCCAGACGGTCACCGGGATCATCGTCGCGGCCAACGTGGCGACCTTCCTCTACACCCACTACGCGCTGGGCGGCTCAAGCGAGGTGGGGTTGGCCATGGGGCTGGGAGCGACGCCGGCGCTCATCACCGAGAGTGCCCCCCTCGATGGCGCCCGCCCCATGCTGCCCTTCATCGCCACCTTGTTCACCTACATGTTCGTGCACGCCAACTGGATGCACCTGATCGGCAACATGGCCTTCCTGTGGGTGTTCGCCGACAATATCGAGGATGCCTTCGGGCATGGCGGGTTCCTGTTTGCCTATCTTGCCTTCGGCGTCGTGGCGGGGCTGGCCTACAGCTATGCAGCACCTTATTCGCAGTCGCCGCTGATCGGTGCCTCGGGCGCGGTGGCCGGCGTCATGGGGTCCTATCTGGTGCTGTTTCCGCGCGCCCGGGTATGGATCCTTTTGTTCATGCGGCTGCCGCTGCGCATCTCGGCGGCCTGGGTGCTCATCGGGTGGTTTGCCTTGCAGTTCTTCTCGCTGTTCTTCGACAAGGGCGCCAGCCAGACAAACGTCGGCTGGTGGGCGCATATCGGCGGGTTCTCCAGTGGCCTGGCGCTCACCTGGTTGCTGCGCGGACGCCTGCGCCGGCGCCTGGCGGCGTGACTGAGCGTCGCAACTGGAACTCGAATGCCGCTCTCAAGATTGACTTGAGGTCGCCCTGTCCCTAGGTTCGCCCGCGACTTTGCCGGCATCGGGGCCCGGCAGCATATCAGTTAGCAAGAAAGTCTTTCGCCAATGAAGGTACTGGTCGCTGTCAAGCGGGTCGTCGACTATAACGTCAAGATCCGCGTCAAGGCCGACGGGTCGGGTGTCGAACTGGCCAACGTCAAGATGTCCATGAACCCGTTCGACGAGATCGGTGTGGAGGAAGCCGTGCGCCTCAAGGAGGCAGGCAAGGCAACCGAGGTAATCGCGCTCTCCGTCGGCCCGCAGCAGGCCCAGGAGACCATCCGTACCGCGCTCGCCATGGGAGCCGACCGCGGCATCCTCATCAAGCACGATACTTACGTCGAGCCGCTCGGCGTCGCCAAGCTGATGAAGGCGGTGATCGAGACCGAAAAGCCGGATCTCGTCATCCTCGGCAAGCAGGCTATCGACGATGATTGCAACCAGACCGGCCAGATGCTCTCGGCCCTGCTCGGGTGGGCGCAGGCAACCTTCGCCTCCAAGCTGGAGATCAACGGCGACAAAGCCAAGGTGACGCGTGAGATCGACGGCGGCCTGCAGACCATCGAAGTGAAGATGCCGCTCATCCTCACCACCGATCTGCGCCTCAACCAGCCGCGCTATGCCTCCCTCCCCAACATCATGAAGGCCAAGAAGAAGCCACTGGATGAAACCACGCCCGAGACCCTCGGTGTCGATGTGACGCCGCGCCTCAAGGTGGTGACTACCGCCGAGCCGCCCAAGCGGCAGGCCGGGGCGAAGGTTGCATCGGTGGCCGAACTGGTCGACAAGCTCAAAGACGAAGCAGGAGTGATCTGACCCATGAGCGTGCTCCTCATTGCCGAACACGACAATGCCAGCCTCAAGGACGCCACCCACAAGGCGTTGACCGCCGCACTGGAAATCGATGCCGATGTTCATGTGCTGGTGGCCGGCAACAACGCCAATGCCGCCGCCAAGGAGGCCGCAACCCTTGCCGGCGTCAAGAAGGTGCTGCATTGCGACAGCCCCTTGTTCGAGCGCCCGTTGGCCGAACCGATGGCAGCGCTGGTGGTCTCGCTGGCCGGCAACTACAGCCATATCGTGGCGCCTGCCACCACCAACGGCAAGAATTATAGCCCGCGCATCGCTGCTCTTCTGGACGTCATGCAGATCTCCGAGATCATCGAGGTCAAGGCGCCCGATACCTTCGTGCGCCTGATCTATGCCGGTAACGCGGTCCAGACGGTTCAGTCTGCCGAGGCCAAAAAGGTCATCACCGTGCGCACTGCCGGCTTCCAGGCCACCGGTTCAGGCGGCTCGGCGTCGATCGAGAGCGTGGCGGCGCCCGCCGATCCGGGCCTGTCGAGCTACCAGGGCGAGAACCTGTCGAAGTCCGACCGGCCGGAGCTGACCTCGGCCCGTATCGTCATTTCCGGCGGGCGCGGCATGCAGAATGGCGAGAACTTCCACATGCTGGAAAAGGTCGCCGACAAGCTATCGGCTGCCGTCGGTGCCTCGCGCGCCGCCGTCGATGCCGGCTTCGTGCCCAACGACTACCAGGTGGGCCAGACCGGCAAGGTGGTGGCCCCCGACCTCTATATCGCGGTGGGCATTTCCGGCGCCATCCAGCATCTGGCAGGCATGAAGGATTCCAAGGTCATTGTCGCCATCAACAAGGACGAGGAGGCGCCGATCTTCCAGGTGGCCGATTACGGTCTGGTGGCCGACCTGTTCAAGGCGGTGCCTGAACTGGAGGCCGAACTCACCAAGCGCGGCTACTGAACCTTGCCCATGCAAAGCGGAATTCCATCAGCCGGAATTGCAGTTACCGCACTTGCGAAAAGACGCTTGCCGGGCGCTCGCAGGTGCGGTAGGTTCATCTGCTTGGACGATGGGTGATGGGTAAAATGACGATCCACAAAATCGGTGTGATCGGCGCCGGACAGATGGGCAACGGCATTGCCCACGTACTTGCGCTGGCCGGCTACGATGTCTTTCTCAGCGATGTTTCGCGCGAACGCGTCGAGGAAGGGCTCGCCACTATCGACGGCAATCTCTCCCGCCAGGAGCGATCCGGCCGCATCAGCGAGGATGAACGCAAGGCCGCCCTGGCGCATATCCACGTGATCGGCGGGCTTGCCGGCATGCACGATTGCGACATGGTGATCGAGTCGGCCACCGAAAACGAAGCCACCAAGCGCCAGATCTTCACCGATCTATGCCCGGTGCTGAAGCCCGAGGCGATCATCGCCACCAATACCTCGTCGATCTCCATTACCCGCCTGGCGGCGGTCACCGACCGGCCGGAACGCTTCATCGGCGTGCATTTCATGAACCCGGTGCCGCTGATGGAGCTGGTCGAGCTGATCCGCGGGATCGCCACCGATGATGCGACGTTCCATACCGTTCGCGATCTCATCGGCACCCTCGGCAAGTCGGTCGCCGTGGCCGAGGACTTCCCCGCCTTCATCGTCAACCGCATCCTGCTGCCGATGATCAACGAGGCCGTTTACACCCTCTATGAGGGAGTTGGATCGGTGGAGGCCATCGACACCGCCATGCGGCTCGGCGCCCACCACCCCATGGGGCCGCTGGAGCTTGCCGACTTCATCGGGCTGGATACCTGCCTGTCGATCATGCAGGTGCTGTACGAGGGACTTGCCGATTCGAAGTATCGGCCCTGTCCGCTGCTGGTGAAATACGTCGAGGCGGGCTGGCTCGGCCGCAAGACCAATCGCGGTTTCTACGACTATCGCGGCGAAAAGCCGGTCCCGACCCGCTAGATCAGCATGCTATTGGGAGGAATCACCCAATTGCATAAAAGCTGATCGATTCCAATATGTTGAGCATGATGTTATCCGAAAAGTGGTTTCCATTTTTCGGCATCATGCTCTAACGCCGGCCTTCTCAATCCCAAAAATCAGGTGTCATCCTCGGGCCTGACCCGAGGATCCATTTCCATGCGCTGAAACCGTGGCCCTGGGTCGCCGGGTACCCGACGATGACCCTACTGAAGAGGTGTGCCACCGGTGCTCACGATGCCCCTTCGGCGATGGCGGCACGGATGAGGCGCGCGGCGTCGGCACCATCCCACTTGGCGGGGCCGAACATGCGGCCAATCTCGCGGCCCTGACGGTCGATGAGGATGCTGGCAGGCAAGCCGATGGCCTTCAGCTTGTCGAGCGCGGTGGCGGTTGGATCGAGATAGAGGTGGAGCATCGCCGCGTTGTTTTCGAGCAGGAACTTGCCAGCGGTCGCGGCGCCCTTTCGGTCCATGCTGACCGCCACCACCTCGAAATTGTCCGATCCCAGCTTTTCCTGCAACTTGGCCAGCGCCGGCATTTCGCTGCGGCACGGCCCACACCAGGTGGCCCACAGGTTGAGCAGCACCACCCGGCCCCGCCATTCGCTCAACGAATGCTGCTTGCCGCTGCCGTCGAGGAATGAGAAATCGGCCACCTCCTTGCGGGTCTTGTGGATGACGAAGGCGGCAAGATCGCCTTCGGCATAGGAGCGGTCAACGCGGCCGTTGGCGCCAACGGGTTTGGGCGCTGTCGCGGCCTTGTCGGCACCGGCAACCGCGGCTGGCGCATTGCTGTCGCCGCTGCCGATGGCGTAAATGCCATAGACACCGGCGATCACACCGGCGATACAGCCGCAGATGATCCCCAAGGTCGAGCGGGAGAGACCGAAGATGGTAGTCTTGCTCATGGGTTCTCAAATGCGTCCAACGGCGGAACAGGTGACATGACAAACAAGATGTGGGGCGGGCGCTTTGCTGCCGGGCCGAGTGAAATCATGCAGGAGATCAATGCCTCGATCGGCTTCGATCAACGCCTTTTCGCCCAGGATATTGCCGGCTCGAAGGCCCATGCCGCAATGCTCGGGCAATGCGGCATTATCTCCCACGCCGATGCGGCGCAAATTAGTGAGGGTCTGACGCGCATTCAATCGGAAATCGCCGCAGGCCAGTTCACGTTTTCGCGCGCGCTGGAAGACATCCACATGAATATCGAGGCGCGGCTGGCCGAAATCATCGGCGAAGCGGCAGGCCGGCTGCATACCGCGCGCTCGCGCAACGACCAGGTGGCGACCGATTTCCGGCTGTATGTGCGTGATGCCATCGACACCCTGACCCAACAGATCGAGGCCTTGATGCGGGCGCTGGCGGACAAGGCCTTGGCCCACGCCGCCACCATCATGCCCGGCTTCACCCACCTGCAACCGGCCCAGCCGGTCACCTTCGGCCATCATCTGCTCGCCTATGTGGAGATGCTCGACCGCGACCGCGGGCGGCTTGGCGATGCCAGGAAGCGTCTCAATCAGTCGCCGCTGGGGGCGGCGGCGCTTGCCGGGACATCGTTTCCCATCGACCCGGCCATGACCGCCAGGGCGCTGTCGTTCGATGCCCCGATGCATAATTCGCTCGATGCGGTGGCAGACCGCGATTTCGCGCTGGAAACGCTTGCCGCCGCCGCCATCTGCGCCACCCACCTGTCGCGTTTCGCCGAGGAAATCGTCATCTGGTCGACGCCGCAGTTCGGCTTCATCACGCTTTCCGATGCCTTTTCCACCGGCTCCTCGATCATGCCGCAGAAGCGCAACCCGGACGCGGCCGAACTGGTGCGCGCCAAGCCGGGGCGCATCATCGCTGCGTTCACCGGCTTGATGATCGTCATGAAGGGGCTGCCGCTGGCCTACGGCAAGGACATGCAGGAGGATAAGGAAGCCTTGTTCGATGCCCTCGACAACCTGTCGCTGGCACTTGCCGCGATGACCGGCATGGTGGGCGACATGGTGGCCAACGAGAAGGCCATGCGGGCCGCCGCCGCCGCCGGCTATTCCACCGCCACCGACCTTGCCGACTGGCTGGTGCGGGTGCTCGGCAAACCGTTCCGCGAAGCCCATCATACCACCGGGGCCATCGTCGCCGTGGCCGAGAAGCGGGGCCTCGAACTGGCCGATCTCGATCTCGCGGCCATGCAGAAGATCGAGCCCGGCATCACCGGCGATGTGTTCAAGGTGCTCACCGTCGAGGCATCGGCCGCCTCGCGCAAGAGTTTCGGCGGCACCGCCCCCGCCAACGTCCGCCGCGAGGCAAAACGCTGGCTGAAGAAACTCGGCTGAACGCAGCGTCCAGCCAAGACGATGGATTCACCTGAGCGCTTGCGCTAAAAGGGGGCGACAATGCTTTCGGGGGCCCCATGATCCTGCGCCGCTTCGTCATTTTTGCCGTGCTGGCCGGCCTGCTGGCTGCCTGCGGCGTGCGCGGCAAACCGGAGCTGCCGCCGGGCGCCAAGAAGGAGCAGCAGAAAACCAACTCGCCGTTCATCCTTGACGGCATTCTCTGACCGTTTCCACCCGGACCCCCGACAGATGCACCATTTCGCCTACCAGAACGGCGTCCTCCACGCCGAGGATGTGGATTTGAAAGTGCTCGCCGAGGAGGTGGACACGCCGTTTTACTGTTATTCCACCGCCACGCTGGTGCGCCATTTAAAGGTGATGAAGGAGGCCTTTTCAGGCACCGACCACCAGATCTTCTATGCCATGAAGGCCAATTCCAACCAGGCCGTCATCAAGACCCTCACCGATCTCGGCGCCGGCGTCGACGTGGTCTCGGAGGGCGAACTGCGGCGCGCCCTGGCGCTCGGCCTGCCGGGCCGCAAGATCGTGTTTTCCGGGGTCGGCAAGACCGCCCGCGAGATCGCGTTGGGCCTCAAGGAGGGCATTGCCTGCTTCAATGTCGAATCCGAGCCGGAGCTCGACCTCATCGACAGTGTCGCCGGGCGGCTCGGCAGCCGCGCCGCAGTTTCCATCCGGGTCAATCCGGATGTCGATGCCGGCACCCACGAAAAGATCACCACCGGCAAGTCGGAGAACAAGTTCGGCATCTCGGCTCTGGCCGCGCGTGATGTCTATGGCCGCGCCGCCCGGCTCCCCAACATCGAAGTAACCGGCGTCGACATGCATATCGGCAGCCAGATCACCCGCATCGAACCTTTCGAGAAGGCCTTTACGCTGATGGCCGAGCTGGTGCGCTCGCTGGTGGCCGACGGTCACGACATCCGCCATGTGGACCTCGGCGGGGGGCTCGGCGTGCCGTATCGCGGCAGCAACGACATTCCCCCTTCGCCCAACGAATATGCCGCCATGGTGCGCCGGGTGCTGGGGCCGCTGGGGGTCAGGCTGATCATCGAGCCGGGCCGCATGATCGCCGGCAATGCCGGCATCCTGGTGTCGCGGGTGATCCGCGTGAAGGAGACCGAGGGCAAGCACTTCGTCATCATCGACGCGGCCATGAACGATCTCATCCGGCCCACTCTTTATGAGGCCTTCCATGATATCTGGCCGGTGAAGGAGCCGCCCGCCGGTCATGCGGTGAGGATCGCCGATGTGGTGGGGCCGGTATGCGAATCGGGTGACTACATGGCGCGTGCCCGGCCGCTGCCGCCGCTCGCGGCCGGCGATCTCATCGCCATCATGACCGCCGGTGCTTATGGCGCGGTGCAGTCAGGCACCTACAACACCCGGCCATTGATACCGGAAGTGATTGTTAACGCTGAACAATTCGCCATCGTGCGGCCACGGCCGTCATACGAGGAACTGATCGGCCTCGACCGCCTGGCGGCGTGGCAGGATCATTAACTGCTGACGGCGATGTGATGTGAAGGCGGTCATTGCTTCGCCCAAGTTTGTGCTATTCTGTGGCATAGCATGCAACGCGATCCCGAGACGATCATTGCCCGCAAGGTGTTGCTTGCCCGTCTGGCAGAAACCGCCGAGCGGGCATGGGCGGCCGGGCTGTGGCTGATCCTCACTTGCCTGGCAGGGCTCATCGTCGTGCTGTCGGGTTTTGCCGGGGCGCTGCCCGCCTGGGGCCGCTATGGCCTCGCCGCGGGCTTTGTCGTCGCGCTGGCGGCTGCCTTGAAGCCACTTTATGCCTTGCGGCTTCCGAGCCACGAGGAGGCCTTGCGGCGTATCGAGCGGGCCTCGGGGCTGCGCCACCGTCCGCTGGTTGCCCTCAGTGACGAGATTGCCGACCCCAACGCCGGACCCGATACCCGACGCCTGTGGCAAGCCCACCGGGCGCGCCTGGCGAACGGCCTCAAGCGCCTGAGCGCCGGGCGGCCGCGCTCCGAACTGCCGAGCCGCGATCCCTATGCTTTGCGCTATTCCCTGACCATTGCCCTCATCGCCGTGGTGGCGTTGGGCGGCTGGGACTGGCGCTCCCGCCTGGCGGGGAGCATCCTGCACTCCGGGCCCGCGGCAACCGCTGTTACCAGCGTCGATGCCTGGATCACCCCGCCCGCCTACACAAGGCGGCCCCCGGTGATGCTGTCGGCGGCGGCCCGCAAGGCCGATGGCGGTGACATCACGGTGCCGGAAGGCTCGGTCCTGGTGGTGCGCTTCAACGGCACCACCCGCCCCGCCCTCGTCCTCGCCAAGCCCAACGAGGACGGCACGCCGGGCGATGAACTGGCGCGGCCCGCCCTCAAGGCGACGGCGGCCCAGGGGGTGTTCGAAGCGCAAGCCGCGCTCAAACGTCCGCTCACCGTGGTTGCCAGCAATGACGGCGAGACGCTGGCCCAATGGCGTATCGCGATCATCCCCGATGCGCCGCCCGCGGCCAGTCTCACCGGTGACATCGAGGTGACGGCAACGGGGGGCTTCGCGCTGCCGTGGAAGGCTTCTGACGATTATGGCGTGGCGGGCCTGACGGCGCATTTCGCGCTGGTCGAAGAGACGACCAGGGACGGCCGGGGCAATGGTTCGCCGGGTCTCGAATACGATCCGCCGACCGGCACCGTGGCGCTGCCGCGTCTCAATCCCAGAAACGCCAAGGGTCGCGCCTTTTTCGATTTTACCGCCCACCCGTGGGCGGGGCGCAAGGTGACCGTCACCCTCGAGGCACGCGACCAGGCCGGTCAGGTGACGGTGTCCAAGCCCGTCACTTTCCGTTTGCCTGAGCGCGATTTCCACAAGCCGCTGGCCCGGGCGCTGGTCGAACAGCGCCGTGATCTGGTCGCCGATCCGGGCGCTGCGCCTGAAATCGCCAAGGTGCTGTCGGCGCTGATGCTGTGGCCGGCCGGCATTCTCGACAAGTCGGGGCTCTATCTGGCGTTGCGCGAAGTCGCCGTATCGCTCTATCGGGCCAAGGGTTCCGATGCGTTGAAGAATGTGGCCGATGGTCTGTGGCAGGTGGCCCTCATGGCCGAGGACGGCGACATGTCGGCGGCGCTGCGGGAACTCGATGCCCTGCGCAAGGAATTGCAGAAGGCATTGGCCGATGGGGCGCCGCCGGAAAAGATCGCCGAACTGATGGACAAGCTGCGCGCCGCGCTCGATCGGTATGTCGCTGCCATGAACCAGCAGATGCAGGAGGCGATGCGCAACGGCCAGCTCAATAACCAACAGCAGGTGCCCGAGGGCCAGCAGATCCAGGCGCAGGACTTGAAACGCATGCTCGATACCATCGAGAACCTGGCCCGCTCAGGGGCGCGCGATGCCGCCCAAGAAATGCTGTCGCAACTGGAGAACATCCTCAAGAACCTGCAGCCCGGCATCGGCCAGATGCAGCGCGGCCAGACCCCGCCCATGGCGCGCATGCTCGAACAACTGGGTGAGATGATGCGCCGCCAGCAACGCCTCATGGACAAGACCTTCCGTCTGCCGGACGGCGCCCAGAACGGCATGTCGATGCAGCCCGACGGACAAGAGCCCGGCGCCCGCGGCAGCAACCAGAGCCCCAGCCAGAGCCTTTCCGACCAGCAGGCCGCCCTCGGCCGGATGCTGGAGGAACTGATGCGCCAGCTTGGCCGGCAGGGCCTGCAGAGCCCACAAAGCCTCGGCCGCTCGCGGCGGTCCATGCAAGGGGCCGCCGATGCCCTGAAAGGCCAGAACCGCGGTGAAGCGCTCGGCAAGCAGGGAGAGGCGCTCGATGGCTTGCGCGAGAGTGCCCAGGCCATGGCCAAGCAGTTGATGCAGCAGGGCACCGGCAACCAGGGCAATTACGGCCGTCACGGCGAGGCGCGGGGCGATAATCGCGATCCCCTCGGCCGGCCGCTCCCGACCCATGGCGAGGATACCGGGCCGGGGCGTAACATGCTGCCCAGCGCCAGCGCCATGCAGCGCGCCAGGGAAATCCTCGATGCCCTGCGCGGCCGCGCCAGCGACCGTACCCGCTCCCGCCTCGAACTCGACTATATCGACCGCCTGCTGCAGGGCCTTTACTGAGGTCCGCCAAACTCAGTGCAGAGACGGGTGTGGTGTCATCGCCGGACTTGATCCGACGACCCAGTGCCGCACATGAGAGCCTTTGCCCACAGCCTCTGGGTCCTCGGGTCAAGCCCGAGGATGACAAAAACGAGGGATCGGCGCGAGAACTTGCCCGGGGCAGAATGGGCAGCCGGCTTTCGTACTATTTCTTCGCGATAAAGGTGCACGAAAAGGTTTCGTCGCCCGAGGTGCCCGTGACCCTCAGGCCGCCGGCGGTGCGGTACAAGGCGCCGGCAACGCGGTCATCATGGGCCTTGCCGAAGATATCGGTGAACTTGTGCAGCAAGGTCATGGTGTTACCCCTGACGCGGCCGTTCACGATGATGCCAACATCGGCGATGTTGGTCCCGGTATAGTTGCCGGTGAAGCGGTACGGCGAAGTCGGCACGATATTCCAGCCGCCGTGCCACGCGCCGGTGGAGCACTTGGCCTTCCAAGTCCAGTGGCCGGCCACGTCCCAAGCGGGCGCCGGGGCGATCGGGGCCTTCTTCGACGGCGGCGGCTTCACATAAGGGTTGGCGGCAGGCTGCGATGATTTCGGCGACCCCGCGAGCGCCGGGGCCGACAACAAAAGCCCGGCAGCCATGGCCAGCCCGGCGCCAGCGCTCGCCGCGGCTATGCGAAATTTCCGTGCTGCTTGCACGCACTCAACTCCTCAAAGGCTCCAGCCTGAGGCCATGTTGACCACATCTCAGCCGCATGGCAAGTCTTGGCCGGTTGCAGCTTTTGCCGTTTGTCCTGATGCTGGCTGGGCTGGCCGGAGTGGCCATCGAATGTGCCGGGCGGGTTCGCCCGCCATGGCGTCAACTACGGCCATATTCCGTTCATCGCCGGGACCATCGTGGTGGCGGTGGGGGGCACGTGTCGCTCAAGGCATGATGGCGAAAATGGCAACCACTTTTCGAATGACCTCACGCCCAATCAGGGATTGGTGACGTAGCCGACGAAGGGCAATTCGCGATACGCGTGCGCCATGTCCATGCCGTAGCCGACGACAAACCGGTCGGGGCATTCGAAGCCGCGGAAATCGGCATCGATGTGGCCCGCCCGGTGGCCGGGCTTGTCGAGCAGGACCGCGGTGAACACCCGCTGTGCGCCGCGCGCCGCCAACAGGTCCTTGGCGTAGGCAATGGTGCGGCCCGATTCGAGGATGTCGTCGATGAGCAGCACATCGCGGCCGGTCACGTCGGTCTCGATGTCGCGCAGCACCTCGACCCGGCCGGAAGAGACGGTGCGGTCGCGGTAACTCGCCAGCATCATGAAATCCACCTCGGGCAACAGGCCCGCCCGGTAGAAGGCACGGATAAGATCGGCGGCGAAGACGAAGCTGCCCTTGAGTATGGGCACCACCAGGAGGCGCACCGGCTTGACCGCCGCGACCTGGCGGGCAATGGCGTCGACGCGCTCAGCGATCGATTCCTCGTCGAACAGCACCTCGATTTTATGTCCATTGAGTTCGATGGCCTTCATGGCCGGGCATTTGTACCCAATTCGTCGCGGCGGGCAAACCGAATCTCGATATTTTCCGTTCCTTCCGGCGGCGCGGTGATGCGGGTGACGAAATTGGTGGTATTGCCCGCTTCCAGAAGCCGGTTGCCGATGCTGGCCAGCGTCCATGCGTAAAGCTCCTGGCCGTCGGCCGACCTGAGCACGAAGCGCATGGAAGGAACCTTGCGCGGCCTGCCCGCCACATTGACGATGTCGCCGCGGATGGCCAGCACCCTGACGCCATCCTTGTCGAAGGTCTGGTTGACGACATTGCGGATGTCGAAGCCGCGCACATTGACCGCGATGCCGGCCGCCTTGTAGAGCCGCATCATGGCCGGCGCCATGGCGACGACCCGGTCGGGCACGGCGAAAATGGCAGCAAACGGCAGCGCGCAGGCTGCTGCAAGACCAGCCCAGCCGGCAAGACGCCGCCGCCGGGCGCGTCGGCGTTCCTCGAAACGAGCCCACGCCTGGCGCGCCTCGGCGGCGATGCGCGTTACCTCGTCGTCGACCTCGCTGTGGTCCTCGATGACGGCGAGGGGGTGGTGGGCGATCTCGGTAATCTCGACGGCGCTCGATTCGATCCAGCTATGGTTGCAAGCGGCGCAGCGGATCACCGCCCCGTCCTCGGCGCCCGAGCCGGGCGGCAGATCGTAGCGTGTTGCGCAGGAAGGGCAGGCGACTATCATCGGGTCAATCGGGTTCAAGGTGATTCGCGGGGCTGATGCATCGCTGGTGTCCGGCATCTGATGGCCTTGAGATTAAGCCGCCGCATGGTTAATTCGGCGTTAAGTTGTGAGACATGGGAGCACCGGTGGTCCGTTTCGAAAAGGTGGGCTTGCGCTACGGCAAGGGGCCCGAAGTCCTGCGCGATGTCAGTTTCGAGCTGGAGCCGGGGGCGTTCCGGCTGCTCACCGGGCCATCGGGGGCGGGGAAATCGTCGCTTTTGCGCATGCTGTTCCTCGCCACCAAGCCGACGCGCGGCCTCATCAACCTGTTCGGCCGCGATGTTGCCACCCTGCCGCACCGCGACTACCCCACCCTGAGGCGCCGCATCGGCGTGGTGTTCCAGGAATTCCGGTTGATCGACCACCTCTCCACCTTCGACAACGTCGCCTTGCCGCTCAGGGTCATGGGCAAGAGCCCGTCGGCCTATCGCAACGACGTCATGGAACTGCTCAAATGGGTGGGCCTTGCCGATCATGCCGATGCCATGCCGCCGGTGTTGTCGGGCGGCGAGAAACAGCGCGTCGCCATCGCCCGCGCGGTGGTGGGCAAGCCCGATCTCTTGCTGGCGGATGAACCCACCGGCAATGTCGATCCGGTCCTGGCGCTTCGTCTGATGAAGCTGTTTGCCGAGCTCAACCGTTTCGGCACCACGGTGCTGATCGCCACCCATGACAACCAGCTCATCGAGCGCACCGGGGTGCCTGTGATGCAGCTGGACAGGGGCGAACTGAGGATGGCCGCATGAGTGCCGCGGCCGCCACCAGCGATGCCCGCCGGCGCCCCGGCGCCATCATTCCGCGCATCCAGCCGCCGCTCGGCACCTTGATGATCGCCATGACGGTGATGTGCTACCTGGCGACGCTGGCCATCGGTGCCCTCATCCTGGTCAACCGCACGGTGTCGGGCTGGACTTCCGAGCTGTCGAGCGAGGTGACGGTGCAGGTGCGGCCCATCGACGGCCGCGATGTGGAGGCCGACGTCAAGCGGGTTCGCGACATCCTCATGGCCACCAAGGGCGTCAAGGGCGTCGATGTCTATGACCGCGCCCGCTCGGCGGCACTGCTGGAGCCGTGGCTCGGCACCGGGGCGGTGATCGACGATCTGCCCATACCGCGACTGGTGACGGTGACGATCGATCAGCGCCAGCCGCCCGACTTCAAGAAGCTCGGGGCGGCGATCACCGCCGCGGTGCCGCCCGCCAGCCTCGATACCCATCGCCGCTGGCAGGCAGAGCTCACCCGCCTGGCGGCCGGCTTCCAGTGGATCGGCCTCGCCATCCTGGCGCTGACCGGCGCCGCCGCCATCCTGCTGGTGGTCAACACCACCCGCGCCGCACTCGATGCCAACCGCGACATCGTCGAGGTGCTGCATCTGGTGGGGGCGCGCGATGCCTTCATTGCCCGCCATGTGGAGCGGCGCTTCTTCCTCACCGGCCTCAGGGCGGGGCTTGTCGGTACCCTCGCCGGGCTCGGGACGTTCCTGGTCATCGCGCTGTTCGGTGGCATCGGCGCGCCGGTCGATCTCGCCCAGGCAACCCGCAGCCTGTTCTTCGGCACGCCCGAGGCTTCGCGCCTCATCTACCTCCTGGTGATGCTGGTGCCGATCATCGCCACCCTCATCTCGCTGGTCACCGCGCGCCTGTCGGTGCTCAGGATCATGCGCGAAATGAGCTAACCCCATGCTGGCCCTGCGCTCGCTCGCCTTCAACGCGATGTTCTATATCAACCTCATTGCCTTTCTGGTGGTGGGGGCGGAGTTCTATCTGACGCCGCGCAAGTGGTCGATCCGCGCCTTGCAGACCTGGGCACGGGCCAGCCAATGGTGGCTGAAGGTGCTGGCCGGCATCGCGGTCGAGGTGCGCGGGTTGGAGAACATCCCCGCCGGGCCGGTGCTGATCGCCGGCAAGCATCAGTCGCTGTTCGAAACGTTCGCCCTGCTGCCGCTGGTCGATGATCCGGCCATGGTTCTCAAGCGCGAATTGACGTGGATCCCGGTGTTCGGCTGGTTTGCACTGAAATTCCGGATGATCGCGGTGGATCGCGGCGCCGGGGCGCAGGCGTTGAGGAGCCTCATCCGCCAGGGCCAGGAAGCTATCGCCATTGGCCGCCAGGTGATCATCTTTCCCGAAGGGACAAGACGTGCGCCCGATGCGCCCCCTGACTACAAGGTCGGTGCCGGCGCGCTCTATCTGAAGCTCGGGGTGGCCTGCGTGCCGTTTGCCCTCAATTCCGGCCTTTACTGGCCGCGCCGCCGCTTCGCGCGCTTTCCCGGCACCATCATCATCGAGTTCCTCACCCCCATTGAAGCCGGCCTCGATCGCAAAACCTTTGCCGCACGCCTGGAGGCGACGGTGGAAACCGCCACTGCTCGTCTGGTCGCCGAAGGCCGCGCGGCGATGGCGCGCTAGGCGTTCCCACAGGAATTAGTGGACTTTTAAACATGTTCACTCTATGTTCCATGGGTGGAACACAGCCGGGAATTTCTTTCGCCATGACCGCCGCATCCGACAGCGCTCTCGATCCCATCGGCCATGCGATCTGGGACCTGAAATACCGCCTCAAGGATGCCGGCGGCGAACCGCGTGAGGCATCGGTCAGCGATACCTGGGCGCGGGTGGCCACGGCTGCGGCCTCGGCCGAGGCGCCGGGCGAGCAGAAGCGCTGGGCCAAGGCGTTTGCGAAAGTCCTCGGCGATTATCGCTTCCTGCCGGCCGGCCGCATCCTCGCCGGCGCCGGCACCGGACGCAACGTGACGCTGTTCAACTGCTTCGTCATGGGCGCAATCGACGATTCCATGGGCGGTATCTTCGAGAACCTCAAGGAAGCGGCCCTCACCCTGCAGCAGGGCGGCGGCATCGGCCATGACTTTTCCACGCTCCGGCCGCGCGGGGCGCCGGTCAGGGGGGTGGCCGCGGATGCCTCGGGTCCCTTAAGCTTCATGGACGTCTGGGACGCCATGTGCCGCACCATCATGTCGGCGGGCTCGCGGCGCGGCGCCATGATGGCGACGTTGTCGTGCGACCATCCCGATATCGAGGCGTTCATCGACGCCAAGCGCGATGCGGCCCGCCTGCGCATGTTCAACCTGTCGGTGCTGGTGAGCGATCGTTTCATGGCAGCTGTTGCGGCCGATGGCGACTGGCCGCTGGTGTTCGGCGGCAAGACCTACAAGACGGTGAAGGCGAAGAACCTGTGGGAACGCATCATGCGCGCCACCTACGACGTCGCCGAGCCCGGCGTCATCTTCATCGACCGCATCAACGCCCGCAACAACCTTTCCTATTGCGAGACCATCCACGCCACCAACCCGTGCGGAGAACAACCGCTGCCGCCTTATGGCGCCTGTCTTCTGGGGTCCATCAACCTCACCCGCTTCATCACCGATGCCTTCACACCAGAAGCCCGGCTCGACGATAAGGCGCTGCCTGAAACGGTGAAGACGGCAGTGCGCCTGCTGGACAACATCATCGACATTTCCCGCTACCCGCTGGAAGCGCAGGCCCATGAGGCGCGGGCCAAGCGCCGCATCGGCCTCGGCCTCACCGGTCTCGCCGATGCGCTGGCCATGCTGGGCCTTGCCTATGGCTCGCCCGAAGCGGCGGCTACGGCAGCGAAGTGGATGCACATGATCGAGGTTTCAGCTTATGAGTCGAGCATCGATCTGGCGCGCGAGAAGGGGGCGTTCCCGCTCTATGATCGCGACGCGCTTCTGGCTACCGCCGGCATTGCCCGGCTGCCCGCCCAAATCCGCGAAGGCATCGCCCGGCATGGCCTGCGCAACGGTCTTTTGACCTCGATTGCCCCGACCGGCACCATTTCGCTGTTCGCCGGCAACGTGTCGAGCGGTATCGAGCCGATATTTTCCTTCAAGTTCGACCGCCGCATCCTCAATGCCGACGGCAGCCACCGGGTGGAAACGGTGGAGGATTACGCGGTCAGGGCGTTTCATGCCCGCTTCGGTGCCGATGCGCCGCTGCCCGATACCTTCCTCGCCGCCCGCGATCTGGCGCCAGCCGATCATCTGCGTATGCAGGCGGCGGTGCAGGCCCATGTGGATTCTTCCATCTCCAAGACCATCAACTGCCCGGCCGACATTTCCTTCGAAGCCTTCCGCGCCGTCTATGAAGTGGCTTACGAACTCGGCCTCAAGGGCTGCACCACCTACCGGCCCAACGCGGTGACGGGCGCGGTGCTGGAAGCCTCGTCACCCGGCCCGCAAGAAGTGGAGATGAGCCTGCCGCTGCAGGCGCCGCCCGCACCGGCCGATGGCGTGCCCGATCGCGAGGCCGGCATCGTCTACATGAAGCAGCCGCTGGAGCGCCACCCGATCCTTCCCGGCTTCACCTACAAGCTCAAGTGGCCTGATTCCGATCATGCCATCTACATCACCATCAACGATATCGAGCAGGACGGACGCCGCCGGCCGTTCGAGATCTTCATCAACTCCAAGAACATGGAGCACTATGCCTGGACCGTGGCGCTGACGCGGATGATCTCGGCGGTGTTCCGGCGCGGCGGCGATGTGTCGTTCGTGGTCGAGGAACTCAAGGCCGTGTTCGACCCGCGCGGCGGACAGTGGATGCAGGGCCGCTACGTGCCGAGCCTTCTGGCGGCCATCGGCCAGGTGATCGAGCGCCACATGATCGATACCGGGTTCCTGCACCGCCCGGCCGCCGGCGATGACGCCCATCCTGAGCGCCGTGCCGTGGCAGTGGCCGGCGGAGCGCCGCTCGGTCAGTGCCCGAAGTGCGGCGAGGCGGCCCTCACCTACCAGGAAGGCTGCGCCACCTGCATGGCCTGCGGGTATTCCAAATGCAGCTGAGGGCGTATGTTCGCCCGTTTCAGCCCTCGCCGATCCCGTCCTGCCCGGGTCCGTCGCCATCGCCCGCGCGGCCGCAGGGTTTGGCTGTTTCCATCTTGTGCAATGCCACCACCCGGTTGATCTCGCCGCCGAGGATGAGCACCAGGGCGGCGAGGTAGACGAAGAACATCGCGGCAAAGATCCCCGACAGCCCGGCATAGGTGAGCGTGAAGGTCGACAGCGATTGCAGGTAGGCCGAATAGGCCACCGCCAGCACGATCCACACCACGACGGTGACGACCATGCCGGGCCAGATGACCGCGAGGCTGGGGCGCTTGGCCGGCAGCACCATGTGGGCCAGCGTCAGCCCGCCCGCCAGCAGTGCCAGGGCGACGGGATAACGCCATGTGTCGAAACGGATGGCGGCATTTTCAAGCCCCGGCACGTGCGCCTTGACGAAGGCGATCATCACCGGCGCCAGAACAATGAGCAGCGACAGCGCCAGCAACACGATGGCCGTGCCGATGACGAACACCACGTTCACCGCATAAAGCAACATCATCGGGCGCTCGTCCTTGAGGTCATAGGCGCGGTTGAGCCCCACCCTGACGCTGTCGACCCCGGCCATGGCGCTCCACAGCGTCACCAGCGCCGCCAGGCTCATCAGGTCGTTGCGCGGTTCGGTGAGGATGGAGCGGATTTCCGGCGCCAGCGGCTCGACGATGCCGGGCGGGGCCACCTTGAGCAGAAACTCCACCACCGAATGCGCCAGGTCGGCGCTGCCGAAGGAACCGGCAAGCGAGGTGAGGAAGATCAGGAACGGAAACGCCGAGAACACGGTGCGAAAGGCGATGTTGCCGGCCAGTGGCACCGCCTCGTCGGCAAACAGCCGCCTCACCGCCTCCAGCAGCAACAGCGCCAGGCCACCGCTGGTGTCGGGCGGTTGGCGTTCCTCGTCCCTGTCGATTGATCCTGCCATGTCGCCTCCGGTATCGATCACACCATAGGACCCGCGGTGCTGATTGTCAGGCCAGCCGAGGCGCCTTTTCCCTCGCCATGGCTCATCCGGCAGGCTAAATAGCGGCGTCCCGCCTTCACCACTCCTCCCGCCCATGTCCTCCAAGCCCTTATCCTCCAGCAGCGATCACGCCCCGGCCTGGCTTTCCTTCGCGCCGGGAGTGTTCGTCTTCCTGTGGGCCACCGGCTTCATCGGCTCGCGGCTGACGGCGCCTTATGCCGAACCCTTGAGCTTCCTTGCCTGCCGCTTCGCCATCGTCGCCGTCATCCTGGCGCTGGGCGGCATCGTCATGAAGGCGCCGTGGCCCGACCGGCGCACCGCGTTGCATGCCGCCATTGTCGGCGGCCTCATTCACGGCGGTTACTTGGGCGGGGTGTTCTGGTCGATCTGGAAAGGCATGCCGGCCGGCGTCTCGGCCCTCATCGTCGGCCTGCAACCGCTGATGACCGCCATCCTCGCCGCCCCGTTCCTGGGTGAGAAGATCACCTGGCGCCATTGGGTCGGCCTGGTGGTGGGCATCGCCGGGGTCGGGCTGGTGGTATGGCCGAAGCTGACCTTCAGCGCCCACGGCATTACCCCGGAGACGGTGACGGCCAGCGCGCTGGCGACGCTCTCCATCACCGTCGGCTCGATCTACCAGAAGCGCCATATCTCCCGCCTCGATCTACGCACCGGCAATGCCTTCCAGTTTCTCGGGGCCTGCGCGGTGGTCACCGTCGGGGCGCTCTTGAGCGAGCATTTCGCCATCACCTGGAACGGCGATGTGATCTTCGGCATGGTGTGGCTGGTGTTCGTTCTGTCGATCGGCGCCATTACCCTGCTCTATTTGATGATCCGCCACGGCGAGGTGTCGCGGGTAGCCGGGCTGTTCTATCTGGTGCCGGCGGTGACCGCCCTCATCGCCTATCTGCTGTTCGGCGAAAAATTGCTGCCGATGCAGATCCTCGGCATGGCGGTGTGCGCCGGCGCGGTCATGCTGGTCACCCGCAAGCGGTAATATTTTGCATTGCAGCATGGGCTGCTATAGTCCGCCGGCAAACATTGACGAGATCACGGGAGTTGCCATGAAAACGGCTACCACCGCCGACCAACCGATCGTCCTGCTGGGCGACCTCACGGCGCTGACCGGCGGGGCGGTTGCCGCCGTCGATGCCCTTTATGACGAGGCGCGCGCCGGTGTCAGGAAGAGCGTCAGCGCCGGCGGCCGCCTGTCGGGAGCCGCAATCGAGCGCGAGCAGCACATGGTGCACGGGCTTGCCTGGCTTGCCACCTATGCCGAGACCCTCAGAGCCTTGAGCGCCTATGCCCATCGCCTCGAGAGCGAGGACCGGCTGGGCGAGATGGAGCAATTGCTGGTGCAGGTCGTGTTCGGGGAATATCTCGCCCAGATCGCCGGCGGTATCCCCATGAACCAGCAGGAATTCGCTCGCCTTGCCGATTTCGGCATCGCCCACGAGCATGCCGCCCGCCTCACCGAGGGCGCATCGGGTGCCCTCATCGCCGACGGCTCCAGCCCCGCCGCCCGCGCCCGGCTGGTCGAGCTGATGATCGAGGCCCGCTCGAGGCCGACTTTCGGCGACTGCGGCCTTGATGACACGGCTGAACACATGCGCGCCGAAATGCGTCGCTTCATCGAGGCGAAAGTCACCCCGTTTGCCCACCAATGGCATCTCGACAACGCCTATGTGCCACTTGAGATCGTCGATGAACTGGCGGCGCTCGGCGTCTTTGCCCTGACGCTGCCGGAAGAGTTCGGTGGCCTCGGCCTCGGCAAGGAAGCGATGTGCGTGGTGTCGGAGGAGTTGTCGCGCGGCTGGATCGCGGTAGGCTCGCTCGGCACCCGCGCCGAGATCGCTTCCGAACTGATCCTTGCCGGTGGCACGGCAGAGCAAAAGGCGAAGTGGCTGCCGAAACTCGCCTCGGGAGAAATCCTCCCGACCGCCGTCTTCACCGAACCCAATACCGGCTCCGATCTGGCCTCGCTCACGACCCGGGCGGTACGCGATGGCGACGTCTACAAGGTGACCGGCAACAAGACGTGGATCACCCATCCGGTACGTGCCGACCTGATGACGCTGCTGGTGCGCACCAACGCCGCTGAGCCCGGCTACAGGGGCCTTTCCATGCTCCTCGCCGAAAAGCCGCGCGGCAGCGATGCCGAGCCGTTTCCGGCCAGGGGCATGTCGGGCGGCGAGATCGAGGTTCTGGGCTATCGCGGCATGAAGGAATTCGAGATCCGCTTCGACGACTTCGAGGTGAAGGCGGAAAACCTCTTGGGCGGCATAGAAGGCCAGGGCTTCAAGCAGCTCATGCAGACTTTTGAATCGGCCCGCATCCAGACCGCCGGGCGGGCCATCGGCGTTGCCCAGAACGCCCTCGAACTGGGTCTGGCCTATGCGCTCGACCGCATCCAGTTCGACAAGCCCATCGCCTCGTTCCCGCGCATTTCCGACAAGCTCGCCTTGATGGCGGCGGAGACCATGGCGGCGCGCCAGCTCGTCTATTACGCCGCCCGCGAAAAAGACGCCGGCCGGCGCTGCGACCTCGAGGCCGGCATGGCCAAGCTGCTTGCCGCCCGCGTCGCCTGGGCCTCGGCCGACAATGCCGTGCAGATCCACGGCGGCAACGGCTTTGCGCTGGAATATCCGGTGAGCCGGGTGTTGTGCGATGCCCGCATCCTCAACATCTTCGAGGGCGCCGGCGAAATCCAGGCCCAGGTCATCGCCCGCCGCTTGCTCGAGGGCGGCAATTGAGCGACGAGCCGCGCTGCGTCCTCATCACCGGCTGCTCGAGCGGCATCGGCTATACCTGCGCGCTGGGGCTGAAGGCGCGCGGCTTCCGGGTGATCGCCACCGCCCGCAAGGCCGACGACCTCGCGCGGCTGCAGACGCAGGGTCTTGAGACCGTGCCGCTCGATTATGCCGATGCGGCCTCCGTCGCAGCCTGCGCGGAAGAGGTGCTGGCGATGACCGGCGGACGGCTCTACGGCCTCTTCAACAATGGTGCCTACGGCCAGCCGGGCGCGGTTGAAGATTTGCCGGTTGGCGTGTTGCGCGACCAGTTCGAAGCCAATGTCTTCGGCTGGCACGATCTTACCCGCCGCTTCATCCCGCAGATGCGGGCCAATGGCGCAGGGCGCATCGTGCAATGCTCATCGGTGCTGGGCATCGTGGCCCTCAAGTGGCGCGGCGCCTACAACGCCTCGAAATTCGCCGTCGAGGCGCTCACCGATACCTTGCGTCTGGAACTGGAGGGCTCCGGCATCGGGGTTTCGATCATCGAGCCCGGCCCTATCCGCAGCCGCTTTCGCCTCAACGCCTTCACCAAGCTCAAGGCCAACATCGACATGCAGGCCTCGCCCCACCGGGCCTATTACGCCGAACGGGTGGCCAGGGAGGATGCCAAGGTGCATGACCCACGCTGGGATCACGAGCCGCCCGATGCGACCGATCCCCGCAGGTTCAGCATCGTCCCGCCGTATCGCCTCGGCCCCCAGGCGGTGCTCGCCGCCCTCATCCATGCGCTCGAGGCACCGCGCCCGAAAGTGCGCTATCGGGTGACCTTCGCCACCACCTTGATGAGCCTGGCGCGCCGCGTCTTGCCATGGCGGGCGCTCGATCGCCTCGCCCACAAGGTCTCTTGACAAGGCCGGCCCCGCGGCACAGGAACTCGCCCTCATGAACCTGTTCGATTTCCTCGTGCCCGCGGCGGTTGCCGCCGTCTTCGTGGTGCTGCTGCTCGGCCTCGTCAACATGATGCGCGGCGGTCCGGCCAATACCTCTCAGAAGCTGATGCGCCTGAGAGTCATTCTGCAGTTCGTCGCCATCATCGTCATCATGTTCGGCATCTGGTGGAAGTACGGGATTTCCTGAGAGCATTCTGCCCGAGTGCTCGTGCCAGCGCCTCTTGCGCAGGATTCATTCCCCCCTGAACCGCAATGCACAAGGGTCCATTCCGCCGGGACCTCAGCCAGCCGCGCGACCAGCGGAATGGATGGCGGGGGTCAAGGGCGCAAGTGCCTCTGACGGCTTACCGCGGCGCCATGCGCAGGGCGCCGTCGAGGCGGATGCATTCACCGTTGAGCATGTCGTTCTCGATGATGTGCAGGCAGAGCCGGGCATATTCGTCCGGGTTGCCGAGGCGGGAGGGAAACGGGATGCCCGCCGCCAGCGCCTGGCGCACCTCCTCGGGCAGGCCATCGACCATGGGCGTGGCGAACAGCCCCGGCAGGATCGAACAGCAACGGATGCCGTCGCGCATCAGATCGCGCGCCACCGGCAGGGTGAGTCCGATCACCCCGCCTTTCGATGCCGCATAGGCCACCTGGCCGATCTGGCCCTCGATGCCGGCGATGGAGGCAGTGTTGACGATGACGCCGCGCCCGCCATCGGCGGTGACCGGTTCCAGCGCCAGCATAGCGGCGGCGCATTTGGAGATCATGTGGAAGGTACCGATGAGGTTGACGGTGATCACCTTGGAAAAGCTGGCGAACCGGTGCGGGGCGATGGCCCCGGTCTTCCTGTCGCGTGAGGCGGTCTTTTCGCCGATGGCGATGCCGGCGCAGTTGACGAGGATGCGCTCGGTGCCGTGGGTCTGGCGGGCGGCGTCGAGACCGGCATCGACGCTTTGCTCGTTGCTCACATCGACATTGCAATAAAGCCCGCCGATATCGGCGGCGATTTTTTCGCCGCGCCCGGCGTTCATGTCGAAAATGGCCACTTTCGCCCCGCTGCTGGCCAGCCGCCGGGCAGTGGCCTCGCCGAGGCCGGAAGCGCCGCCGGTGACGATGGCGGCGATATCGGAGGTGATCTGCATGTCGCCTGGCTCCTCAAATCCGTTGATTGCGCCCCCACCGGTTAACCTTGTTGTCGCGGCCATGCAATTCCATATTGGTATAGGGTACGCATCTAAGAGGAGGAACCTGCTAATGGACAATGCCAGCGAGCGGGTTTTCGGCGAAAGGCGATATATGTTGCCCGCCGTCGTCGCCTCGAACGAGGAAGCGGTGCGTGAGCACTTCTGGAGGAAGCTCGCCCGCAATCTCGCCGCCGTGCCCTTCGCCGATCAGGCGGTCGCCGCCTATTACTGCGCCTTGGACCCCGCCACGCCGTTGCGGGCGAAGGGCATCTTGCTGGCGGCGCTGGCCTATTTCATCATGCCGTTCGACCTGGTGCCCGATTTCATCGCCGGTCTCGGCTTCACCGACGACCTCACCGTCATGGTCACGGCCATCGGCTTGGTGCGCCAGTACATCACCCCCGCCCACCAAGCGGCTGCAAAAGAGACGATTGAGCGGCTGAGGGCCGGTGGCCCGGTGCCTGAGTGAGTGCTCGAGATGGCACGTTGACGCAGGTCAAGGACGCATCTTCGCCTGCGATCTAGCCTTCAATAATAGTGGCACGGAAAGGAGGAAGCGATGGGCGAATTGGCATTCCTCGACGATCAGCGGTTGTTCGATGGCGAGTGCGTTCGCTTCCATGGCCACGACGGCAAGCGCCAAGTGGTTTGCGGGGTGACGATCTACGCCTTGAAATGCCATGCACCGCACCTGCCCACCGAAGGGCTGCTGCCCGCCGAGGCGTTCCTGGAGACGTACGACCGCCTGGCTCCCCACATCCACACCGTCGCCCGGCGCAAGCATGCCGAGGGTGCCGTTGAAGATGAGGGCGAGGTGGAAATCATGGTGCACGCCAACGACTGGCCGGCGTGAGAAGCTTCAGGCCGAAAGCCGCTTTGCTTCACGGCCGGCGTTGAGCCAGCTATCGAGAAACTGGTCGAGCCAGGCGGCGACGGCGCGGTCGTAGACCAGCCAGTTGCGCAGGTGCTCGGCTCGCGGCTGGGCGCCGGGCAGCACGAAGCGGTGCGAGGCCCTGACCGTCCAGCGGTGCATCATGGCCAGCGTCACTTCGGGGTGAAACTGGATGGCGTAGGCGGCCGGCCCGTAGCTGAACGCCTGATGGGGAAAGTCATCGCCCTCGGCCAGAAGCGTCGACCCGCGCGGCAGATCGAAGCCCTCGCGGTGCCACTGGTAGGCATGACCGGGCCATTCTGCCAGGTGCTCACCGGCCACCGTCGGCCGCAACGGGTAATAGCCGATCTCGGCGCGGCCTTCAGGGTGGGTGGTGACCGCCGCGCCCAGGTGGCGGGCCAGCAACTGGGCACCCAGGCAGATGCCGAGATAAGGCGCCTCCTCTCTCAACGGCACCTCCAGCCAGTCGATCTCGCGGCGGATGAAGTCGAGGCTGGTGCAGTCGTTAGCGCTCATCGGGCCGCCGAACACCACCGCGCCGGCGTATCCATCAAGGGTTTGCGGCAGCGCCTGGCCGAGGCAGGGGCGGCGGATGTCGAGGCTGAAGCCGCGCTCCCGGAGCTTCACGCCCACCCGTCCCGGGGTGGAGCTTTCCTGATGGACAATGATGAGGACTTTATCGCGCATAGCTCATGATAACGGCAATTCCTGACTTTTACATTGCCGAAAGGCCGCCGTCGAGCTTGAGCTCGGCGCCGGTCATGAAGGCCGATTCATCGCTCGCCAGATAGATGACCGCCATTGCCACGTCGCGCGGGGTGCCGATGCGCCCCAGTGGCACCTGGCGGGCGAGCTTTTGCCGCGCCGCCTGCGGGTCGCCGCCCACCACATCGTCCACCATGGTGGTGTCGATGAAGGCGGGATGCACCGAATTCACCCTGACGCCGGGTGCCCGGCGAGCAGCGTCCAACGCCACCGATTTGGTGAGCATCCAGACCCCGGCCTTGGCGGCATTGTAGGCGGCGAAATTGTGCCCGGCCACCATGGCGGCGATGGAGGAGATGTTGACGATCGCCGCCGGGGCATGGCGCGCCAGCGCCGGCAGGGCATGCTTGCAGCCGAGATAGACCGACTTCAGGTCGATATCCATGGTGCGGTCCCAGTCGGCTTCGCTCAAGTCCTCGACGTTGCCGGGTATGATGATGCCGGCATTGTTGACCAGCACGTCGAGGCGGCCGAAATGCGCCTCCGCCGCCGCAACGCCGGCCTGCCAGTCACCAGCCGAGGTCACGTCGAGCCTCAGGGCCAGCGCTGCCGGACCGATGGCGCGGGCAGCCGCCTCGATCGCGGCGACATCTATGTCTGCGAGGCACACCCGGGCGCCGTGGCGCACCATTTCTTCGGCAATAGCCAGGCCGATGCCGCGCCCCGCGCCGGTCACCAGCGCCATCTTGCCGGTGAGCCTTTCCGCCGTCATGCCCGGCTCCGCGACAGGAAGCGCCGGGTCGCCGCCAGCACCGCGCGGCGCGGCGCGACCCGCAACAGCCAGGCGCCCACCGCCATGGCCGGCCCGGTGGTGATGATGGCCTGGCCGCGCTCGAAATCGCGCCAGGCGCTGTCCACGATGTCTTCAGCGTTCAACACCTTGAGGACCAGGCTGCGACGGCTCAACCGCATGCCGGCACGGGCCTGGAAGCCGGTGGCGACGGGGCCCGGGCAGAAGGCCGAGACGGTGACGCCGCTGCCGTCGACCTCGGCCGCCAGCGCCTCGCTGAACGAAACCACGAAGGCTTTTGTGGCATGGTAGACGGTCATGTAGGGCCCGGGCATGAAGCCGGCGAGCGAGGCGACGTTGAGAATCCCACCGCGCCCCCGCGCCACCATCGAGGGCAGGAAGCGCAGGCAAAGCTCGGTCAAGGCGCGCACGTTGAGATCGACCATGTTCACCTGTTCCTCGGCCGACATCTCGCTCGCCGCGCCGATGAGGCCGAAGCCGGCATTGTTGATGATGACCTCCGGCTGCAATACCCGCCGCTCCAGGTCGCGGGCCAGAAATCCCACCGCGTCGGGGCGGCTGAGATCGAGCGGGATCACCACGATGGGCACATCGTGCTGTGAGGTGAGGACGCCCGCCACCCGGTTGAGATCGCTTTCGCTGCGCGCCGTCAGGATGAGGCCCCAGCCCTCGGCGGCCAAATGCCGCGCAAAGGCTTCGCCGATGCCGCGCGAGGCACCGCTGATGAGTGCGTATCTGGACCCTTCCGGTTTCATCTGCCCCCGGGCGCTTCAATGGCTATTCCCGCCACAATAGCGCAGCCGGGGGTGCGGGCAAGGGCCGGGCTCACACCACCCGGGTATGGATATCCCCGACGCCGTCGACATGGCCGTGCAGGCGATCGCCGCGTTTGACGGCGGCCACGCCGGCCGGGGTCCCCGACATGATGAGATCGCCCGGTGCGAGTTCGAACAGGCCCGACAGATAGGCGATGATCTCCGGCACCTTCCAGATGAGCTGGTTGAGGTCGCCCTGCTGGCGGATCTCGCCGTTGACCTCCAGCCACACGGCGCCATGATCGGGATGCCCGATCTGGCGTGCCGGCACCAGGGCGCTGCACGGGGCGGAGTGCTCGAAGGCCTTGCCGATCTCCCACGGTCGGCCAAGCTTCTTGCACTCGCCTTGCAGGTCACGACGCGTCATGTCGAGACCGACGGCATAGCCCCAGATGCAATCGAGTGCATCGCCGACGGCGATGTCATGCCCGCCCTTTTCCAGCGCCACCACCATCTCGATCTCGTGGTGTACGTCGTTGGAGGCCGGCGGATAGGGAAAATCACCGTCGTTGAGGACCAGGTTGTCGGGATTCTTCTGGAAGAAGAACGGTGCCTCGCGGTTTGGATCGTGGCCCATTTCGATGGCATGGGCGGCATAGTTGCGACCGACGCAATAAATGCGATGAACCGGAAAGGTATCGCTCGAGGCAGCAACCGGCAGGAAGGGTTGGGCGGGAGGTGAAATCACATAAGGCATGGTCGTCGGAGTCTCCGGCTTTCAGCAAATTGCGGGTCTACTACTCGACCATGGGCGCCGGCCTTGCAAGTCCTTCGTTCACCCTCGCGGCAGCCCGCAACAAGCAAACCGGCCCGGAGGGAGGGGCCGGCCCGGTTGGCAAGTTTCTGAAGGCGCTGCTCGCCGGATGGGGGCGGGTCGGAGCGGTCGGGGGAGCGCTCGGGGGTTATCCGGTGGCGGGCGCCTTCAGATGGGGTTCAGGCTCAGTAGTAGCTGCAGATGCGCTTGAAGCGCGGCACCTGGATCCAGCCGTAACCGTTCCAGCGGGTCTTGTAGCCGACGAAAACCTTGTTGCAGGGCGCCACATAGACGGGTGCGTAGTAGCTGTTGTAGTAGCCGTGACCGTAATAGGGACTGCCGAAATAAACCTTGAAGCCAGCGGATGCGGTGGACGCGGCGGCGGCCGTGGCGGCGGCGGCGACGGTAAGCGCGATGACGCTCTTGCGGATCATGGTGTTGTCTCCTCCAGAATGTTTGGGGTGGTGTGTTGCCGTTCCCCGTTGATGGCACCGGTTATAGCGACACGAAGCTGAACCGGGTCTGAGGGCCGCGTTTAGCTGGCGTTCATGTTGGTAGAGACGCCATCCCCAACCACCGTCATGCAGGGACTTGATCCCGGCATCCATTCCGTTTGCGTTCCCGCTTGCAGCGCGGTTGGCGGCATGGACCCCGTGGTCAAGCCACGGGGTGACACATGATGAACGGGGCGTGAAACCTTTCCCGGCGCTTGACCGCGAAGCGGTTTTTAGGGCAACAACGGCGATCATCGCCCTATGCTCCAAGGGAGGTCGCCGGACCCCATGCAGAAATTCACCCAGCTCACTGCCGTGGCTGCCCCCCTCAACCTGACCAATGTCGACACCGACATGATCATTCCCAAGCAGTTCCTCAAGACCATCCAGCGCACGGGGCTGGGCAAGGCGCTGTTCTTCGAGATGCGCTTCAACGAGGACGGCTCGGAAAAGCCTGATTTCGTGCTCAACCAGCCGGCCTGGCGCAAGGCGGAAATCCTGGTGGCGGGCAAGAATTTCGGCTGCGGGTCGAGTCGCGAGCATGCGCCCTGGGCGTTGCTCGACTTCGGCATCCGCTGCGTCATCGCCCCTTCCTTCGCCGACATCTTCTACAACAACTGCTTCAAGAACGGCATCCTGCCCATTGCTCTGCCGCAGGAAGACGTCGACAAGCTCATGGACGACGCCAGCCGTGGCGCCAATGCCACCATCAGCGTCGATCTGGAGAAGCAGGAAATCCGCGGCCCCGATGGCGGGCTCATCCGCTTCGACATCGATGCCTTCCGCAAGCATTGCCTCATCAACGGCCTGGACGACATCGGGCTGACGCTGGAAAAGTCGGCGGCCATCGAGAGCTTCGAGAAGAAACAGGGGAGCGACCAGCCCTGGCTCTAGGGCCTGTGGACAGATACGGTTGCGGCGCCGGCGTGGCCCCTTTCGTTTCTGGCTAGCTTTGAGGGGCGCCGCAGGGTCCGCCCCTGCAAGCCGCTCAAAGTGACGTCCAAAGGCGAAAGGGGCCACGTCCTGAAGGGATTTGACAGGATTGGCCTATCTTCACGCGCCTTCGTCGTTGAATATGCTAGCATGTCCTTCCTCCTCAAGCCCGCAAATATAGGCCAATCCTGTCAAACCGGCACCACAACCGTAACTGTCCACAGGCCCTAGGCCGATACGGCATGGCCTGGGGGCTGGCGCTGGCGTTGCTGGGGCCGGGCATCGCCCATGCCGCCGCGCTCGACAGGTGCGTTGCGGGCCTCAAGCGCGATGTCATAAGGGCCGGCGCGCCGGCGCGGCTGGCGGATGCGGCGCTTTCAGGCGTTGCCTTTGATGAAAAGGTGGTGCGCTTTTCCCGCACCCAGCCGGAATACGTGACCCCCATATGGGACTACATGGCCTTCCTGGTCGACCCCCAGCGCATCACCGATGGCCGGGTGATGCTGAAAAAATACGATTCAACCTTGCGGGCGGTGGAGCGGGCCTACGGCGTCGACCGCTATATCGTCGCTGCCCTGTGGGGCATCGAAAGCGATTACGGCCACGTTCATGGCGAGTTCTTCCTGCCGCACGGCCTCGCCAACATCATCTGCGCCGGCCGCAATCCCGGCTACTTCACCCGCGAACTGGCGACGGCTCTGAAACTCGTGGCGGCGGGCGATGTCCGTCTTGCCGACCTCAAGGGCTCGTGGTCCGGGGCCTTTGGCCAGACCCAGTTCATGCCCTCCACCTACCGCCGCCTGGCGGTCGATTTCGACCATGACGGCCGCCGCGACCTGGTTCATTCGGTGCCCGATGCACTAGCCTCGGCGGCCAACTTCTTGCAAAAAGCAGGCTGGCGGCGGGGCGAAGGCTGGGGGTTCGAGGTGCGGCTGCCGAAAGGCTATCACGGGCCTACGGGCAGAAACCGTCGCGCCAGCCTCACCACCTGGCGGGCGCGCGGTCTCGTCCGCGCCGACGGCTCAGCACTTTCCGGTTATGCCGCGGCGGGCCTGATCCTGCCAGCCGGGCGTTCGGGGCCGGCGTTCCTGGTCTATCGCAATTTTGATGCTATCTATTCCTACAACGCGTCGGAGGCCTATGCCCTTGCCATCGGCCATCTCGCCGACCGCCTGCGCGGGCTGGGGCCGATCCGCGCCCGCTGGCCGACCGATGATCCCGGTCTTACCCGGGCCGAACGCCTCAACTTGCAAAAGCTCCTGATCAAGGCCGGCCACGACATCGGCGAGGCCGACGGCAAGGTCGGGCCGCTGACCATCGAAGCGATCAAGCAAGAAGAGCGAAAGCACCACATGCCGCCGACCGGCCGGCCGGGCATGCGCATCTACAAGGCGCTGGGAGGAAGCTGATCGCCTTTCACTCGATCATTGCCACCCGCCCGAGCTTGAGCACCGTCTTGCCGTCGCGGGTGATGATGAAGGATGTGACGTAACGCCCCGGCGCCCAGCCGGCGGCCGGGCGGCGGGCGCCGACATAAAGCATGAGCTGCGCCTTGGCCCGAACCAGGCTGAGGCTGTTGTGGGCAAGCTGGCCTGCAGGTCCGTCGAGGACGATTTCCACCCCGTCGCCCACCTTGAGATTGATCGCCCAGCCCCAGGCGAACACCACTCCCCAATCACCCTGCGGCGCTCCTTGAGTACCATTCCCCGCCTCGATCGCCGACAGCGACGGCGGTACCGGCATGAAGCCGACATCGAGAATATCTCCTGCCCGGTAGGCGAGCGCGACCAGCGCATCGGGAGCCCACAGCGAGCCGGTCGTATCGTTGCAGGCGGCCTTGGCTTGTGCCTTGCCGGTGAACGGATCGATCACTTCATCGTCGTGGCGCACGGTGATGTGGACATGCGGGAAGGCGGCCATGCCGGAATAACCCACATCGCCCAGCTTGGTGCCCGCCTTTACCTTGTCGCCGGCTGCGACCACCACCGAGCCTTGCCGCATATGGCAATACTGGGTCTCCCAGCCGTCGTTGTGGTCGATAACGACGCCGTTGCCGCAGTCCTGGCCGGCCACGGCGGCGCGATCGGCGACGCTCCTCACCAGCCGGTCGGGCATGCCGTCGCGCACCGCCCTCACCGTGCCGGGCGCTGCAGCAACGACCGCGAACCCACGCTCGACATCCATCAGGGTGCGTACCCGGATGTCGGTGCCCCGGTGGTCGTTGTAGCTCTCGTTGCCACAGGCATAGTCGTGCGCCCCGGGACCGGGATCCTCGTCCATGTACTGCTGCACGAAGCAGTCGTGCCCCAGCGTGCAGACGATCGGTAGCCGCAAGACCAGAGGAGCGGCATGCGCGGCCGTGCCGGGCATGAGCAATTGCCCCAGCACCGCCGCCATGACGAGCGGGATGGTTCTTGCCATTTAATCCCCCAATGTTTACCGATTGCTCCGGTTTCGCTCAGGGCCCGCTTTCGCCGGCCGGGGTACTATACTGGCTGAAGAAGGATTTGCGCATGTCCAGCTACAAATTGTTGCTGCTGCCCGGCGACGGCATCGGGCCGGAGGTGATGGGCGAGGTGAAAAAGGTCATCGCCTGGTTCAATGTCCACGGCATTGCGCACTTCGAAACCGAGACCGGACTTGTCGGGGGGGCGGCCTACGATGCCCATGGCGAGGCGATCTCGGATGCCGACATGGATCTGGCGCAAGGCTCAGACGCCGTCATCTTCGGCGCCGTGGGCGGCCCGCGCTGGGACGATGTGCCTTACGACAAGCGCCCCGAAGCCGGCCTTTTACGCCTCAGGAAGGACATGGCGCTTTATGCCAACCTCAGGCCCGCCATCGTCTATCCGGCGCTGGCCGATGCCTCGTCGCTCAAGCGCCCGCTGGTCGAAGGCCTCGATCTGCTCATCCTGCGCGAACTGACCGGCGGTGTCTATTTCGGCCAGCCCAAGGAAATCACCGATCTCGGCAACGGCCAGAAGCGCGCCGTCGATACCCAGGTCTACGACACCTACGAGATCGACCGCATCGCCCGCATCGCCTTCGAGCTGGCCCGCACCCGGCGCAACCAGGTGTGCTCCATGGAAAAGCACAACGTCATGAAGTCGGGCGTGTTGTGGAAGGAAGTGGTGATCGCCACCCACAAGGACGGATTTCAAGACGTCCAGCTCTCGCACATGCTGGCCGATGCCGGCGGCATGCAGTTGGTGCGCAATCCCAAGCAATTCGACGTCATCGTCACCGACAACCTGTTCGGCGACATCTTGTCCGACGTGGCGGCCATGCTGACCGGCTCGCTCGGCATGCTGCCGTCGGCCTCGCTGGGCGCCGCCGATGCAAAGACCGGCCGCCGTAAGGCGCTTTATGAGCCGGTGCACGGCTCGGCCCCCGACATCGCCGTTAAGGGCCTCGCCAACCCCATCGCCATGATCGCCTCGTTCGCCATGGCGCTGAGATATTCCTTTGGCATGGTCGAGTGGGCCGACAAGGTGGATACAGCCATTGCCGCAACGCTGGGCAAGGGGTTCCGCACCGGCGACATCATGCAGGCCGGCATGAATCAGGTAGGCACCGCCGAAATGGGCGATGCGGTGCTGGCGCAACTGCAGGCGGCGGGCTGAGCCGCCTTCACCTGCCGATTGACTAGCGATGAGAAGGTGATAGAAGCCGGCGCTAACCCCATAAAGGACTCAAGGCCCATGAGCTACAAGGTTGCAGTGGTCGGCGCGACCGGCAATGTCGGCATGGAAATGCTGAACATCCTGGCCGAACGCGCATTCCCGGCTTCGAGCGTCCATGCCATCGCCTCGCGCCGTTCCATCGGTCGCGAAGTATCGTTCGGCGATGCCACCCTCAAGTGCCAGGACCTCGAGCAGTTCGACTTTTCGAAAGTCGATTTCGTGCTGATGTCGGCGGGCTCTGCCGTCTCAAAGGACTGGTCGCCGAAGATCGGCGCCAGCGGTGCCATCGTCATCGACAATTCCTCGTGCTGGCGCTACGACGCCGGCGTGCCGCTGGTGGTGCCGGAGGTCAACGCCGAAGTGCTGGAAGCCTATATGGCGCGGCCCAACCGGCGCAACATCATTGCCAATCCCAACTGTTCCACCGCCCAGCTCGTGGTGGTGCTGAAGCCCTTGCACGATCTGGCGCGCATCAAGCGGGTGGTGGTTTCCACCTACCAGTCGGTATCCGGCGCCGGCAAGGAAGCCATGGACGAATTGTGGAACCAGACCAAGGGCATCTTCGTCACCGATCAGCCCGACCCCAAGAAGTTCCCCAAGCAGATCGCCTTCAACGTCATCCCGCAGATCGATGTCTTCCTCGACAGCGGCGAGACCAAGGAGGAATGGAAGATGACGGTCGAGACCAAGAAGATCCTCGACCCGAAGATCAAGCTCACCGCGACCTGCGTGCGCGTGCCGGTGTTCGTGGGGCATTCCGAAGCCGTCAACATCGAGTTCGAGCGCCCCGTTGGTGCCGATGAGGCGCGCGAAACCTTGCGCGAGGCGCCGGGGGTCCTGGTCGTCGACAAGCGCGAGCCGGGCGGTTACGTCACCCCGGTCGAATGCGTCGGCGATTACGCCACTTTCGTGTCGCGCATTCGCGAGGACCCGACGATTGAGAACGGCCTCAACCTGTGGTGCGTCTCCGACAATCTCAGGAAGGGCGCGGCTCTCAACACCGTGCAGATCGCCGAGACGCTGATCAACCGCGGGCTGATGAAGAAGGCGGCCTAAAGCCCCTCCAACAGCACGAACTGGCCCGTGGCGGCGCCTTGGCGCTTGGCCTTGGCGGCGGTGTATTCGGCGGAGTTGTAGAAGTCGCGCGCCTTTTCCATGCTCGGGAACTCCAGAAGCACCACCCGGCGGCCTTCCTTGAAACCTTCCAGCGTCTCCATGGCGCCGCCGCGTGTCAGGTATTTGCCGCCGAATTTGGCGATGGCAGCGGGGGCGGCGGCCTTGTAGGTCTCGTATTTCTTCGGGTCGGTGACGGTGATGCGGGCGATGATGTAGGCGGGCATGGGCTTGTCCCTTTCAGGCCGAGGCAATGACGCGGGCGAAGCTCTCCGGGTCGGTGTTGGCGCCGCACACGATGGCCGCCACCCGCTCGCCCTTTTGCGGACGATAAGCCCCTGAAAGGAGCGCTGCAACCGCCGCGGCGCCGCCCGGCTCGGTGATGAGGCGCAAGGCGTCCCACAGCCACACCTGCGCCCGCCGGATGTCGCTATCTGCGACCAGCACGCTCTCGGCAACGGCACGCCGGCAGATGTCGAACGACAGCTCGCCGAGGCGCGAGGCCCCCAGCGAATCCGCCGCAATGCCCGATGGTTTCACCTCCACCGGCCTGCCGGCGGCGCGTGCCGCATGCAGCGTCGGGCAGCCCTGCGGCTCGACGCCGACAACCTTGTGCCCACCCTCGAACCAGCATGCCACTCCGCCGATCAGCCCGCCGCCACCCACCGCGACGAGGATCGTGTCGGCCTCGCCCGCCTGCTCTTCCAGTTCGAGGCCGAGGGTCCCCTGCCCGTCGATGGTGAGCGCTGCGTCATAGGCATGCAGTGCCAGCGCCCCCGTCTCGGCCTGCCAGGCTTCGCTGAGCGCCAGGGCGGCGGCATAGTTCTCACCCTCCACCACCACCTCGGCACCGGTCGCCTTGATGCGCGCGACCTTGGCGGTGCTCGCAATGGCGGGCACGAAGATCTTGGCCTTCAGGCCGCGCCGCGCCGCCGCCCAGGCCACCGCCAGACCATGATTGCCACCCGAGGCGGCCGTCACGCCGGCGGTCGGGGCATCGAGGGCGGTCAGGTTGGCCATGGCGCCGCGCGCCTTGAAGGACCCGGTCTGTTGCAGGCACTCCAGCTTCAGCGTCACCGGTTGCGCAATCCCCGGCATTTCCACCTCGATCACCGGGGTGCGGCGGATATCGCGACTGATGCGCTTGTAGGCGGCAGCGATGCTGTGGCGGGAATTGGCGCTCATGGATTTTCCTCAAGGCGCAATGAGGGCGCCGAGATCGAGGGCAGGGCGCCCCTCGCTTCGATCGAGCACCGCTTCAAGCCGCGTCATGGCGGCGGTGAGGGCGTCGTGCGGTGAAGCGCCGGTGACGAGATGGCCAAGATAAAGGCCACTCAACAGGTCGCCGGTGCCGTGCGGCACGGCCGGACGGCGCCGCGTCTCCACCCGGGCGACGGCGTCGCGGGAGATGGCCATGGTGGAAACAACGCCGCCCGCCGCCGGGATGGACGTGGCAAGCGTCAGGGCCGGCGTCAGGCCGCGGGTCGCCGCCACCGCCTGATCGGCATCGCCCACGGCGTTGCCTGAAAGCCATGCGAGCTCGAAGCGGTTGGGGGCAATGATGTCGGCCAGCGGCACCAGCCGGTCGCGGATCGCCTCGGCGACCGGCAGCGGCACATAGAGCCCGGTATGATCATCGCCGAGGATGGGGTCGCAGAGGATCTTGATCGCCGGCGCGCCTTGACGAATTCGGGCGAGGCGTTCGGCCACCGCCTCAACCTGGTCGGCGTCGCTGAAATAACCGGTGAGCACGCCCGCCAGCCCCGCCATCCAGCCGCCCGCAAGCACCCGGTCGAGGAGCGCGGCCAGATCATCGGCTGTCAGCGGCACCCTGACCGGCGCGCCGTGGCCGGGATGGTTGGAGAGCACCACCGTCGGCAGCGCCATGACCGTCACCCCGAGAGATTGCAGGGCGGGCACGGCGGCCGAGTTGCCCACCGGCCCGTAGACGACTTGCGAGGAAATGGAGAGGACGACCGGCGCGGTCATATGACGTTGGCTTCCATCAGCGGACGCCCGGCGGCGATGCGCTCGTAGCCGAAACGTCCAAGGTCGATGCTGCGATAGCCGCCATGCACGATCAGTTCGGCGATGGCATTGCCGGCGCCCGGGGCCTGTTGCAGGCCGTGGCCGGAAAAGCCGTTGGCGAAATAGAAGTTGGCGATCTCGGGATGGGCTCCCAGTACGGCGTTCTGGTCGAGGCTGTTGTAGTCGTAATAGCCGACCCATGAATTGACCACCTTGATGGCTTCCATGGCGGGTACGCGTTCGGCGAGCAACGGCCACATGCGGGTCTCGAACCAGTCATAGTCGACGTCGTAGCCGCCGGTCTCCGGCTCCTCGTCTTCTTCCGGCGACAGGCCGCAGATGAACGTCTGGCCCTCGGGCCTGAGCCACACGCCGGAGGCATCGACCAGCAGCGGGCGCTGCTGCGCCGCCTCGCCCGGATCGCGGCAGTCGAGCACATAGACATAGCGCTTGCGCGGGGCCACCGGCAGGTCGATATCGGCCAGTCCCGCCACCACGCCCGCCCCGGCGCCGGCGGCATTGATGATCGCCCCGCATTCCACCGTTGATCCGTCCGACAGGCCGACGGCGGTGACACGGCCGGCCTGTTTGTCGATGCGCGTCGCCGTCGCCTGGCGCCACGTGACGCCGCGATCACGCGCGGCGCGGCGCAACAGCGACATCAGGCTGTGCGGATCGAGCCAGCCCTCGCCCTCGGGGCCGAAGGAACCGCCGGCGATGCCGTCGACATTGAGCCATGGAAAACGCGCCGCAAGCCCGGCCTGATTGAGCAGCACCGTCGAGGCGCCATGGGCGGTCTGGATCGCCACATTGGCCTTGAGGACGGGCAGCCCGTCGGCCGAGGCCAGAAGCAGGTAGCCCTGTTCGCGGAAGGAGACATCGGCCGCGGGGCCGAATTCGTCCTTGAGATTGCGGATGAGCTTCAGGCCGAACTGCGACAGGGCGATGTTTTCCGGCGTCGAGAACTGCTGGCGGATGCCGCCGGCCGAGCGCGCGGTGCAGCATTCGGCAAACGTCATGTCCTTTTCGACCACCAGGATGGAGCCGGAAAATCCCTGTTTCTTGAGATAATAGGCCGTGGCGCTGCCCACCACCGCGCCGCCAATGATGACAATGTCTGCCCGTTCCGTCATGCCGGCCTTTGCTCCCCCGATAAACGGCGCGCACTTTGCCGAACTTCGCTGGCCGCGACAAGCGGGCGTGTTGGCCCATCTGCGGGGCTTGGCATGGGCCCCCATGATCCAATAGGTTCGCTTGCCAACGTGAGGAAAGTGACATCCATGCAGGTGAGACCAAGGCGCAGCGTGCTCTATATGCCGGGCATCAACCAGCGTGCCCTCGACAAGGCGAAGACCATCGCCGCCGACAGCCTGATCCTCGATCTGGAGGACTCGGTCGCCCCCGATGTCAAGGAGGAGGCCCGCCGCCAGGTGTGCGCGGCCGTCAGGGGCGGCGGCTATGGCGGGCGTGAGCTGGTCATCCGGGTCAATGCCATGGAAACGCCGTGGGGCACCGGCGATCTGCGCGCCGCCGCCACGGCGGGGGCGGATGCCGTGCTCATCCCCAAGGTGGCGCGGCCCGGCGATGTGGTCTCGGCGTCCAAGGTCCTGCGCTCGGCCGGGGCGCCGGATCACCTGCAGGTGTGGGCGATGATGGAAACCCCGGCCTCGATCATTTCCGCCCGCGAGATCGCCGCCGTGGCGGGCGAGCGCGGTGTCAACTTCACCTGCCTTGTCATGGGCACCAACGATCTGCTGAAGGAATCCCGGGCGCATGCCACCAGCGGCCGCTTTGCGGTGGTGCCGTGGCTCGCCATGACCATGGTGGCAGCCCGCGCCTACGGCCTCGATGTCATCGACGGCGTCTACAACAATTTTCGCGACGAGCCCGGCCTGAAGGCTGAATGCGAACAGGGCCGCACCCTCGGCATGGACGGCAAGACCCTCATCCATCCCGCCCAGGTGCCGCTCACCAACGCCATCTTCTCGCCCACGCCCGAGGAAGTCGACTGGGCGCGGCAGATCATTGCGGCCTTCGCCCTGCCCGACAATGCCGCCAGAGGCGTCATCACCATCGACGGGCGCATGGTCGAGCGCCTGCATCTCACCATGGCCGAGCGAACCGTCACCATCGCCGAGGCCATCAAGGCTCTCGAGGCAGCATGATGAAGACCAGCGCCGGCAATTTCTTCGAGGATTTTCGGCTCGGCCAGAGGATCTACCATGCCACGCCGCGCACCGTCACGAGCGGCGATCAGGCGCTCTATGCGGCGCTCTTCGGGTCGCGCTTTGCGGTACAGTCCTCGGCCGCGTTTGCGCAGGCCGTCGGCTATGCCGAATGGCCCATCGACGATCTCCTTGCCTTCCATATCGTGTTCGGCAAGACGGTGCCCGACATCTCCCTCAATGCGGTTGCCAATCTCGGCTATGCCGACGGGCGCTTCCTCAAGCCTGTATGTGTCGGCGATACCGTGTCGACGGTTTCCGAGGTGATCGGCCTGAAGGAAAACTCCAGCCGCAAGACCGGCGTCGTCTATGTGCGCTCCACCGGCGTCAACCAGCATGCCGAAACGGTCATCGATTACGTGCGCTGGGTCATGGTGAACAAGCGCGATCCTGAAAGCACGGCCCCCGATCCGGTGGTTCCCGACCTGCCAGAGAGCGTGCCATCCGCCGGGTTGGGGGCGGCGTGCCCGGAGATTTCAACGGTCGACTGGAACGACGATCTGGCCGGAAGCCGCCACCGCTTCGAGGACTATGAGGCAGGTGAATGCATCGATCATGTGGATGGCATGACGGTCGAGGAGGCCGAGCACATGCTGGCCACGCGCCTCTACCAGAACACCTCCAGGGTGCATTTCAACCAGTTGAGCGAGGGCAAGGGCCGCTTCGGGCGCCGCCTCATCTATGGCGGCCATGCCATCTCGCTGGCCCGCGCATTATCCTTCAACGGCCTCGCCAATGCCTTCCACGTGGCGGCCATCAATGGCGGGCGGCATGTGGCGCCGCTGTTCGCCGGCGGCACGGTGTTCGCCTGGAGCGAGGTTCTGGCCACGGCCGAGGTGCCCGGCCGTCGCGACGTGGGGGCGCTCAGGCTCCTCACCCGCGCCACCCGCGATTGCCCTTGCGGCGATTTTCCGCGCCAGGCCGCGACGCCCGAGGGCCCAGGGGTGATCCTGGAGTTCGATTACTGGGCGTTGATGCCGCGGCGTTGAGACTTCGGCGATGCGAAGATAAAACCATCGGGTGATTTACTTTTTTGCACCGCACATAGTAGAACCCTTGGACAGCATGTCTGACCGGCCCCTTGCGCCGCGCATCAAACGGGAACGAGGTCCAATGTCGAAGGCCAAGTCCAACCCACGGCCCCTGTCGCCGCATCTGCAGGTCTATACGCCGATGCTGTCGATGATGGTGTCGATCACCCATCGCATCACCGGGGCGGCTTTGTATTTCGGTTTCCTGCTGTTTGCCTGGTGGCTGCTGGCGGCGGCCTCGGGGCCCGACTACTTCGATTTCGTGCAGCGGCTGTTCGGCAGCTGGCTGGGGCTTGTTGTGCTGTTCGGCTTCAGCTGGGCGCTGATGTACCATCTGCTCGGCGGCATCCGGCATCTGATCTGGGATACCGGCCGTGGTTTCGATCTGGCCACGGTCGAGCTGTTTGCGTGGATCAATGCCGCCGGATCGATTGTCCTGACGCTCCTGGTATGGATCGTCATCTACTTGGTGAGGTGAGGATCATGAACATGCGGACACCACTTGGAAAGGTTCGCGGCCTCGGCACCGGCCATTCCGGTACGACGCATTTCCGGCGCGAGCGCATAACCTCGCTCGCCGGCATACCGCTGGTGCTGTTCTTGCTGGTGTTCATTATCGCCATGTCGGGCGCCGATTACGTGAGTGTGGTGCGGGCCATCCGCAATCCCTTCATCACCGTCGGTCTGCTGCTCGCCATCGTCAACATCGCCTATCACATGTGGCTGGGCATGCAGGTGATTGTCGAGGACTACGTGGCGCACAATGCGCGGCGCACGGTGGTGCTGCTGGCCAGCACCTTCTACTGCACGGCGGTCGGCATGGCGGCGGTCTATGCCGTGCTCAAGATCAGTTTTGGCAATTGAGCGGCGAGATGGCGAAGAAAAACACCAGCGACAATGACGGTTTCGGCCCGGCCCGCAGCTTTTCCATCGGCGGACGGGCCTATGACATCATCGACCACACCTTCGACGTGGTGGTCGTCGGGGCCGGTGGGGCGGGTCTGCGCGCCGTTGTGGGGGCGGCCTCGGCCGGCCTCAAGACCGCTTGCATCACCAAGGTCTTTCCCACCCGCAGCCACACGGTCGCAGCGCAAGGCGGCATCGCCGCCTCACTCGGCAACATGGGGACCGACGACTGGCGCTGGCATATGTACGATTCGGTGAAAGGCTCCGACTGGCTCGGCGACCAGGACACCATCGAATACCTGTGCCGCGAGGCGCCGGCGGTTGTCTACGAACTGGAGCACTGGGGCGTTCCCTTCTCGCGCAACGAGGACGGCACCATCTACCAGCGCCCGTTCGGCGGCATGACCACCAATTTCGGCCAAGGCCCGCAGGCCCAGAGGACCTGTGCTGCCGCCGACCGTACCGGCCATGCGCTGTTGCACACCCTTTATGGCCAGTCGCTGCGGCACTCGGCGGAATTCTTCGTGGAATATTTCACCCTCGATCTGATCATGGACGATGAGGGAGTGTGCCGGGGCGTCATGGCGCTGTGTCTCGAAGACGGTACGTTGCACCGCTTTCATGCGCGCCGCACCATCATGGCCACCGGCGGTTACGGGCGCATCTATTTCTCCTGCACCGGCGCCCATACCTGCACCGGCGACGGCAACGCCATGGTTCTGCGCGCCGGCCTGCCGTTGCAGGACATGGAGTTCATCCAGTTCCACCCCACCGGCATCTACGGCGCCGGTTGTCTGATCACCGAAGGGGCGCGCGGCGAAGGCGGCTACCTGGTCAATTCCGAAGGCGAGCGCTTCATGGAGCGCTATGCCCCCACCGCCAAGGACCTGGCATCGCGCGATGTAGTGTCGCGGGCCATGACCATCGAGATTCGCGAAGGCCGCGGTGTCGGCCCCGACAAGGACCACATCTTCCTGCACCTCGACCATCTGGGCGCCGAACTGTTGCACGAACGCCTGCCGGGCATCTCGGAATCGGCGCGCATCTTCTCCGGCGTTGATGTCAGCCGTGAGCCGATCCCGGTATTGCCGACGGTGCACTACAACATGGGCGGCATTCCCACCAACCACATGGCCGAGGCGATCTCGCCCAGGGGCAAGGATCGCGATGCAACGGTGCCGGGGCTGATGGCGGCTGGAGAGACGGCCTGTGCGTCGGTACACGGGGCCAACCGGCTGGGGTCCAACTCGCTGACCGACCTCATCGTGTTCGGGCGCGCCGCCGCGCTGCGCTGTGCCGAGACGCTTGAAGGTATGGGGCGGATGCCTGAGTTGCCGCGCAATGCCGGCGAAGCCGCCATCGCCCGCCTCGATCACTTCCGCCACGCCAAGGGTAAAACGCCGACCGCCGAGTTCCGCCGCATGATGCAGCGCGCCATGCAGGACGACTGCGCCGTCTTCCGCACCGGCGAGACTCTGCAGAAAGGCGTCAAGCGCATCCACGAGATCTGGGGCGGCATCTCCGACATCGGTGTCAGCGACCGCTCGCTGATCTGGAATTCCGATCTCGTCGAGACACTCGAATACGAGAACATGATCATGCAGGCGGCGGTGGCCATCGAGGGCGCCGAGGCGCGCAAGGAAAGCCGTGGCGCCCATGCGCGCGAGGACTTCCCTGACCGCAACGACAAGACGTGGATGAAGCACACCCTCGCCTGGGCCGATGCCGCGACCCGCAAGGTGAAGATCGATTATCGCCCGGTGCACTCGTGGACGCTCACTGACGACATCGACTACATCGTACCGAAGGCCAGGGTCTACTGATGGTGGGCAGTGCCGGACACAGGGCCGGGGCGACAGGATGAGGGCATGGTGGCTGAGCGGAGTGGCGATCATGAGCATGGCATCGGCGGCACCGGAAGCAATGGCCGCCGCCGGCCGGACCGATGTGCTGGCGGCGTGCCAGCGGCATGGCTATGTGGCCACGAGCGCCTGTCCGTGCGTCGCCGATCGCGCCATGAAGAACCTCGACGATGCCCAGCGCGCCTGGCTTGTCGCCTCCATCTCCGAAAACGCAACCGAAACGGCGCGCTTGCAGGGCGCCATGACAGTTCAGGAAATCGTCGGCGTCGGGACCTTCATGACCCAGGCGCCACATCAGTGCACGCAGTAGCAAAGGGGCTCACCCGGCATCCGCCGGCGGCCGTCGAGGTGACAAGATGGTAGAGTTCAATCTCCCGAAAGGCTCCCGCATCAAGCCCGGCAAGACGTGGCCCCGGCCCGAGGGCGGCCGCGTCAAGGAGTTCCGCGTCTATCGCTGGAACCCGGACGAGGGTGGCAACCCGCGGCTCGATACCTACTTCGTCGATCTCGACAAGTGCGGACCGATGGTGCTCGATGGCCTGATTGCCATCAAGTCGAACCACGATTCAACCCTTACCTTCCGCCGTTCCTGCCGCGAAGGGGTGTGCGGATCATGCGCCATGAACATCGACGGCACCAACACCCTGGCCTGCACCAAGGGGCTGGACGAGATCGACGGGCCGGCGCGCATCTATCCGTTGCCGCATCTCGACGTGGTCAAGGACCTGGTGCCCGATCTCACCCGCTTCTATGCCCAGCATCGCTCCATCGAGCCTTGGCTGAAGACGACGACGCCTGAGCCGCAGCGCGAATGGCTGCAGTCGTACGACGACCGGGCGAAGCTCGACGGGCTCTACGAATGCATCTTGTGCGCCTGCTGCTCCACCTCGTGCCCGTCCTACTGGTGGAACGGCGACCGCTATCTGGGCCCGGCCATCCTGTTGCAGGCCTATCGCTGGATCATCGATTCACGCGATGAGGCAACGGGCGAACGCCTCGACAACCTGGAAGATCCGTTCCGGCTGTACCGCTGCCACACCATCATGAACTGCGCCAAGGCGTGTCCCAAGGGCCTTAATCCGGCCAAGGCCATCGCCGAGATCAAGAAGTTGATGGTCGAGCGCCAGATGTAAGATGGTGCGAAGTCCCGGCGTCATGTGCGGTCGCTGCCTTTGTTCCTCACTGTTGCTGCTGGTCGCTGCCGCATCGCCGGTGGCCGCCGGGGATTGCGCCAATGGGTCGACCGGGCCCGACAAGGCCAACTGCGCCAGCGCCGAAGCCGGCCCGGGAACCGGGATGGATCGCCTCAACCCGGTGGTGATCGTCCGCAAGGGCAAGGCCAGGACCTACAGCATCGATATTTCCGCCATTGCCTTTGCCGATCCCCGCAACAGTGGCGAGCGCGCCTTCAATGCTGCCGTAGCAGCGCTTTACGCCGATGCGCCTCTCGACAAGACCGTGGACTTCGATAGCGCCGGCGAGCTCACCTACCATCTTGCCGTCAAGGTGACCTGGGCCTCACCCGCCTTCATCTCGGCGACCGGTGAGGGCTGGCGCTATGACGGCGGTGCCCACGACAATTCCTGGACCCGCGCTGTGAATGTCGATCTCAGGAACGGCCGCCTTCTTACCTTCGCCAACCTGTTTCCCGCTTCCGCCCTGCCGGTATTCGTTCGTCTGTGCAGTGACCAGCTGATAGCGCAAAAGCGTGCGAAAATGGACAGCAGCGCGGCCAGTGCCCGCCGGGACCTTGCGGGCTACAAGGCGGCCATCGCCAGTTATGTCGGTGATCTGGCGCACTGGAGCTTCTTCAAGAGCGGTGCCGAGGTCACCTTCGATGCCTATGTGGCGGGCTCATATGTGGAGGGCGACTACACCTGCCACCTCGCCGGCGATGTCATCAAGCGCTATGCCGATGCCAGGGTGATGTTGCCGCACTGAACCGGCCGTTTTCCGCCTTTTCCCATTTTGCCAGATCGTTGATGCGCAATTGAGCGGCGGTGCCCGGCTCCGGCACCGTTTATACAAATTCGTATGCTGGCGGACAGACGGCGGTAAACATCGCCGCCCAGACAGTTGCGACGGTTCCCCCCATGCGAAGGAAACCAGTCGTGGCGTCAAATGCCCAGCCAAATCCCGCCCTGGTCCACAACCGGGTGCCGAAGGTTGCCGTGGACTTCTGGCTGATAAAGCTCCTGGCGGTCACCGTGGGCGAGACCGCCGCCGACTTTCTCAATTCGTACTTCGGCCTCGGCCTGCCGTTGACATCGCTGATCATGGCGGGGTTCCTGATCGCCGCACTGGGCGTGCAATTCGCACAAATGCGCTACACGCCATGGATCTACTGGGTGAGCGTGGTCCTCATAAGCGTGGTCGGTACCCTCATCACCGATAACCTGGTGGACAATCTCGGGGTGACGCTCGAAGCCTCCAGCATCCTGTTCGCCACGGCGCTGACGGCGACCTTTGCCATCTGGTACGCCGTCGAGAACAGCCTGTCGATCCACACCATCTACACGCCACGGCGCGAGGCGTTCTACTGGCTGGCTATCCTGTTCACCTTCGCGCTGGGCACCGCGGCCGGCGATCTGGCCGCCGAAGGGCTGGGGCTGGGCTACCTGCAGGCCGGCCTGATCTATGGTGCCATCATCGCCGTCATCGCCTTTGCTTATTATGCCTTTAAGATGAACGGCATAGCCGCCTTCTGGTTGGCCTACATCTTGACCCGGCCCATGGGCGCCTCGTTCGGCGACTTGCTGTCGCAACCGCTACATGACGGCGGCCTGGGCTTCGGCACGGTGATCACCAGCGTCATCTTCCTCGCCAGCATCGCCGGCCTCATAGCCTGGATGACCCTCACCCGAGATGGCGATGAGATCGCCGCCGACCTCGACCTGGCAAAGCTCGAAGGCGAGGCCGAAAGGCTGATCTTCAACGCCAGGAAGACCTGAGCCCGGCATGCCCTGCCGGCGGCATCGCAGCGGTAACCCCGAGCGGTGAAACCAAAACCTGGATACCAGTCAAGAGAAACACCGTGATCAAATCTGCCAAGCTGGATTTTCGACGCCTCATCATGTCGAACCTCGGACGCCGGGTCGACATCATGTTCACCGATTGCGTCTACTGGATACTGCACCGCTTCGACCCCGAGCTGACCATGGGCCGGTTCTATGCCTGGCTGGCCACATGGGTCATCCGCCTCGGCTTTGCGCACTATACGCTCGGCCCCAATGTTCCCGCACCGGCAGTTGCGGGGGCAGGCCGCAGGGTCGTGGTCCCGACGATGGATTCCGACTCGGGCAAGAACCGGTTCAAGGAACTGCTGGACCTGGGCCTCAAGCCCGACGATGTTGTTGTCGACTATGGCTGCGGCACCTTGCGTATCGGCCGTTATCTGATCGACTTCCTCGAGGCTGGCGGCTACTGGGGCTTCGACCTCAACGATGAACTTCTGGATATCGGCCGCACCATGGTGGGCAGCGAGCGGCTGGGCGACAAGCGGCCGAACATTCTGCGGATCAATGATCGCAACCTTGCGGCGTGTGCGGCGGCGCATCCGCGTTTCGTCATGAGCATTGCGGTGCTCATGCACGTCCCGCCTCGCGACCTTGAGGACTATTGCCGCAAAATGACGACGTTGGGCGGCCCCCACACCATCTATTATCTGAGTTTTTCTGCCGCCTCGGTGACCACGCGCACGGCGGGGACCACCTGGAGCTATGCACGCGAAGAAGTCGTCGCGGCTTTTCAACGGCATATGCCGGCGCACCAGATCACCACGCGGCTGTTGGCCGTCAGGGGCCACTTCAAGGGCGAAACCCTGCGCTCGGCGGTGCTCATCGCGTCGCCGTGCCAGGCCCTCCCGCAGGCGCTGCTGGCCCAAAACGAAAATCGGGAAATCGCTTGACTCATCCCCTTGTGGCACCCTAGCCACTGCGGCATGCGCATCCTGCTGATCGAAGACGATACCCAGACGGCTGACTACGTGGCGCGCGGCCTCGTGGAGGTCGGCAACGTGTGTGACGTGACGGCAGATGGTCAGGACGGGTTGTTCCAGGCAACGCGGGAAGTCTATGACGTGGTCATCGTCGACCGCATGCTGCCCGGCCTCGACGGCCTGTCGCTGGTGAAGGCGCTGCGGGCGGCGGGTAACCGGACACCAACGCTTTTCCTGACCTCGGTCGGTGGCGTCGACGACCGGGTGGAAGGCCTGGAGGCCGGTGGAGACGATTATCTGGTCAAGCCGTTCGCCTTTTCCGAATTGCTGGCCCGCATCAACACCCTGGCCCGCCGCCCGCCCATGCAGAACGCGGCAACCCTGCTACGTGTGCACGACCTTGAGGTCGACCTGATTACCCGGCAGGTGACGCGCGGCGGCAAACGCATCGAGCTGCAGCCCAAGGAGTTCCGGCTGCTGGAAGTGCTGATGCGTAACGCCGAGCGCGTGGTCACCCGCACCATGCTGCTGGAGCGGGTGTGGAATTTCCATTTTGATCCCAAGACCAGCGTTGTCGAAACCCACATCAGCCGCCTCAGGGCAAAGATCGACAAGCCCTACGCGGTGGCATTGCTGCATACTATCCGCAATACGGGATACTCCCTGCATGCGCCGCGCTAGCCTTTACCGCAGCACCTCGTTGCGGTTGGCACTGGCCTTCGCGGCACTGTTCGTCATTGCCTTCGTGCTTTCCAGCTTCGTGGCGTTCGACCTCATCAGGAACGATCTCAAGGTTCGCTACGACCGCCGCATCTCGGAAATGTACGACGTCATTTCGGAAACCTTTTCCGTTACCGACATCAAGGACATCATCGACTCCACCAAGGTCAATATCGCCGCCAGCCGCGGCAAGCAGAGCGTCTTCATGCTGCAAGACCCGGGCGGCCGCGTTCTGGCGGCCAACATGCCGCAGCTGAAGCTGCCCGACGGCTGGTCGACGGTCTCCGGCACCGCACTGGGCATCGACGTCGATTACGAATACCGCCTGTTCGCCGGCAGGGTGCACGGCTATCGCCTCATCGTCGGCACCAGCAACGAGCAGACCATCGAAGTCCAGGAGATCGTGCTGGCTAGTTTCAGCTGGGCATCGCTGGTCGTCGTCGGGCTTGCCATTGCCGGCGGGACGTTGCTGGCGGCACGTGCCGAGCGCCGTTTCACAGCCGTGCGCGGGGCCATGGACAAGGTCGCGCAGGGCGAACTGGACGCCCGCATCCCGCTGCTCGGCAACGAAGACGACCTCGATCACCTGCTGTCGGACATCAACTCCGCGCTCGACCGGCTGTCGCATCTTGTCGAAGGCTTGCGCCAGGTCAGCGCCGACATCGCCCACGATCTCAAGACGCCGCTCAACCGGTTGTCGATGATCATCGAGAAGGCGGCGAAAAGGCATGCCAAAGGGCTTGACCTCGAAGCCGAACTTGCCGCCGCCGCCGCCGAGAGCGCCCGCATCAATGAGACCTTCGCGGCGCTGCTGAGCATCGCCCAGATCGAGTCCGGCGCGCGCAAGTCCCGCTTCACCGACATCGACCTGAGCGAGGTGATGGAAAACGTCACCGACATCTACAACGACGTTGCCGAGGATGCCGGGCAAGAGCTGGTCTACACGAGCACCGCGGCGGCGCCCGTCCGCATCCGCGGCGACCGCGAACTGCTGACCCAGCTGTTGGCCAATCTCATCGAGAACGCCATCCGCCATTGCCCCCAGGGCACGCGCATCGCCTGCGAATTGACCGCCGATGCCAGTACTTGCAGCATCGTCGTCGCCGACAACGGACCTGGTGTTCCCGAAGCCGAACGTGGCAACGTTCTCAGGCGCCTCTACCGGCTGGAAAAGAGCCGGACATCGCCAGGCTCCGGGCTGGGCCTGAGCCTGGTCAGGGCCATCGCCGACCTCCACGAGGCCCGCCTGGTGCTTGGCGACAACGCGCCGGGCCTCAGCGTCACGGTCACTTTCGCGCGCCCCGCCGCCTGATCCTCACGCATTCATGCCGAGCGCTGGCGCTTGGCGGCCGCGTGGGCGCTGTGTGCCCAGGATTGGCCGGGGCCCCCACTCAAATGAAGGAGGCTATGGGTTCAGGTGGCGCTATTGCTATGGCCAGCGCCTCTGTAAGCGTGAAGACGCCGCCGAACAGCGCACGGCTGGTGATGGCCCCGGAGATGTTCGGCAAATATTTGAGGGTTGAGATATCCTCCAGCGACTTGACCACGCCACTCGCGATGACCGGTGTGTGGACTTTGGCAGCCAGTTCGGTGGTGTGGGACAGGTTGCTTTCCGGTGCCTCCTCATCACGGTCGATATCTGTGTAGATGATGGCGGCGAGGGGCACGTCGCTGAAGGCGCGGGCAAACTCAACAGGTGTAAACGACGTCGTTTCTCGCCAACCCGCAACGACAACCTTGCCGCCGCGCGCATCAACGCTCACGACGACTTGCGCGGGATAAGCCGTGGCTGCTTCCTTTACGAAATGTGGAGTCTTGACGGCGGCCGTGGCAACAACCACGCGGCTGGCACCGGCATCGATCCATCGATGCACCTTGTCCATGGACCGAATAGCCCCGGCCACCTGGACACTGGCTCCAGACTTGCGGATGATTTCGTTGATGATGCCGGTGTTATTGCCGACGTTGAACACGGCATCGAGATCGACGACGTGCAGCCATTCCGCTCCCTCTCGGACAAACTCGCAGGCCGCCTCGACAGGGTCGACATCATAGACCAAGGGAGATTCCATACGGCCGCCGACGAGGTTGACGCAGCGCCCCTTCTGCAATTCGATATCCGGATAAATGATCATGACGCCCTCCCCGGGGTGTCCGCTGACGGCATAACATACCTCTTGCACCCATACCCCGCAAACATGGGCTGATCAGTGCTGGCTCTGTTAGCGCCGTCCGGCCCCAATCTGCGCCAATATTGCAGGGATGAAAAGGGCGGTCGATGTGACCCGCTTCGCAAGCCCCCACCCAACCTCATTGATGTTTGGGTGTCAGGTTGTTTGTGGTCGCCGTGACCGGCGCGACCACTTCGGCAATCTTCCGCAATGGCACCCCGATCGCTGCGATGGCTTCACGATACCGGCTGCTTCGTGCGACCGATTGACTGCCGCCGACCGGTTCAATGCGCTGCGTTACATGTGCAAGGGCACTGATTGGGGCACTGCCATGAAATTCGGCATCTGCAAGCCCAATGGCAGTGTCTGGAAATGCAAACAGGGCCGTATTCCCTTCAAGCGCGCCGGACATTCACAAAGCCTTGGCCGGGCCACCCGTCTGGCGATGGGTCTGCTTGAAAGAGACGGCCGCTGCAAAATCGCATCAACTGCAATTACGGGAACGAGCATCAACCATGGCTAGACAGAAGCTCTCGAAGGGGAACGAGTCGACCACCATCGTCGCAAACGATCCAGACGACCTGAAAGGCAGTTTGAAGGTTATTGGTGGCTCACAAACCGATCACTGGAACAACACACTCGCCAATCAGGTGGTGCATGCACTCTGGACCAAGATTTTCGACGCCGAGACGCGCGACAAACAGTTGAGCGCCACCATTTCCGCCTTGATCGGCATACGACCCGAGGACGAGTTGGAGGGGATGATGGCGGCCCAGCTGATCGCCGCCCACAATGCCGCGATGGAGTGTTACAGGCGGGCCATGATCGGTGACCAAACCTTCGATGGACGCAAAGAGAACCTCAACCAGGCCAACAAGCTCTCACGCACATGGACAACCCTCCTCGAAGCCCTCAACCGCCATCGTGGCAAGGGCCAGCAAAGGTGACAGTCGAGCATGTCCATGCGGGCGGCCAAGCGGTAGTGGGCAACGTCCAGGCGCCCGAAGGCCAAAGACCGGGGGGTGGGGATCGCACAAAATCAGGGGAACAACCTCATGCAGAACAAATTACCCATGCACCGGAGCACGAACGGCAGCCATCGAGAATACGCGAGCCCCTTGCCGACCGACAGAAGGTCAGCCATCAACCCATGTCAGGTTTCAACCGTCAGCGCTACCAATTCGCATTGGAAGGGGTCCAAAACGTCCGGGGGCCGGTTTGACCGGCCCCCGTAGCAGTGCGTTCAAATAACGCCAGTTCTCACGACTCAGGCGGTGCGTAATTGTGCAGGTAGTCGATCACCAGACGGGCATCGTCAGTTGCGGCGGTGAAGCCTGCGACATTGTCGGCCGTCAAAGGCGTGCTGCTGAACACCGCCTCGTACACGTTGACCGGTTCCACCTTGTACGTGCCGTCCGGCTGGAGAACCAGCGCATCAACCGTCAGGTTCGAGTAGATAGCGGCCCGGTCGTAGGTGAACGTGGTGTAGTCCACATAATCGGCCGGCAACTTTCCATCGATGCTGAGGATCGAGTTCATATACTCAATGCTGTCGACCGTCACTGTGACCGTCTTGTCTGAGGCGGCGGCAAAGAGCGATGCCGCAATCTGCAAATCCTGAGTCGTCAACGTTCCGTCCGTGAGGAAGGACAGGCTGCTGGGCAGAGTCACGGTCACCCCGCTCAAAGTCCCAGTGTTGAGCAACTCCACATAAAGCGCGAGGTTCTCCAACGGCGAGTCGATGGTCTTTATGGTGCCGTCGGCCAAGGTGACGACGATCCGGCCTGCCGCGTCGAGCGCGATCGACGCCACGCCATCCACGGACGTGGCACTGTTGATCGTGTTGAGCGCCTCCTCATACTGTGCGCTCAGCACCCGGGTCGGCGAGCGGCCTACGCTGAGCCGGCCCAGTTCGACCTCGGTCGGCAGAACCGGGGTGCCATCGGCAAGCGTCGGCAGAAGGTTGCCTTCGGCATCACGCGGGATGCAGCAAGTCAGCACCTTCGTGGTTGGGTCGATGTAGTAGACCTGCACATTGCCATCCGCGTCGAGAATGGGGACGCCGTTTGCGTCGCGGACGACGACGTAAAGATCACCGTAGATATCACCCTTCTTGGTGCCTGACTCCTGATTAGGCTGGCCGGGTTTGCCTTCCTTGCCAGACGTGCCGGCCCACTCCGGCCGATCGGAATCTTCCTCGCTTTCCTCGACCTTGTCGGTCTTTTTGCCTTTCGAGGTCTCGCTGGCGGATTTGGAGTCCAGGGACTTCTTGCCCTTGCTGATCGCGGCATCGGTGGCAGCTTCATCCTCCATATCGCGGAATACGTCACGCAACGAGCCATGCTCGCCGCTATCCATCGTGCTCCGGCCCTTGCGCTTCTGTGCGCCCTTCATGCCGCCATCATCGTGGCCGGAAGCGTGATCACTTTGATCGTGGGTGCCCTCAGTGTGAGTCTGCGCCATACTTAGCGATGGAACACCACCGATAAGCCCAATAGCCACGATAGTGGCACCACAAAAAAGGGCTGCTTTCCAGCCCCTGGTCGTTTTGCTTGTGATCATTACTGACCTCCAGTTTAAGTGCATTACAGAAATGTAAAGTTTGGGAAGCGCTCTGCCTTGATTCAAGTCAACGGCAAAGAAAATTTGCGATGTCGATGCATCTGCAGCGGGGCGGAACGACATGAGGAGACCGGGCAGCGAGCCGATGCCGATCGAGACGTCGTTTGGTCGGTGATGAGCGGCTGTCAGGCCAGCTTCAGAACCTGAATATGGCGCCCAGGCGGAAGAGGCTTTCGCGGGTCCTGTACGTTTCGACACCGTTCGACGTCGGCAGCTTGTGCTTGCCATAGTCGGTATAGGTGTAATCGAAACGCACGGCCGTGGCCTGAGTGAGGGGAACCTCCATGCCAAAACCGGCCCGCCATCCGGCCTGCCAGCTTTCATCGGCGACACTCACCATGCCGGTGGCGTACCGCGTATCGAAAAGCGAGCCGACAACCCCGAAACGTCCATAAAGCAGGACCTGACCGCCCAAAACGTACCCGGCCCGGAGGCTGCCACCCAGGGATGCCAGTTTTTCCACCGAGAAGGTGCGTCCCCCAGGGGTCCGCACATGGTTCCATTGCTGCCTGGCGGCATCGGCGTCGAATTCGCCGCCAACAACCATATTGCCCCACTGGAGATTGTATCCAGCCAGTCCGCCGACGGTGAATCCGGTGTCCCCAAAGTCGGCATTGAGTTGACTGATGACAGGTGGTGTGCCTTCGGGCTGGCGGTCACCGGTGGTGTGGGAGGCGATGGCACCATGGCCAGCCTGCAGGCCCCAATAGGCACCGGAGAAATCCGAACGCACCGGCGGATCGTCGCGACGGGAAATACCGTTGAAATGGTAGGCGATGCCCAGCCTGACATCGCTTTCGGTATTGGCGAAGCGATCCGGTACATTCTTCATGCCCACGCCCATGGGGTAGTCGCCATAAACGGCGTGAACATATTCCATGGTGACAGTCATGCTGTCCGAAACTGGTGCCTGAACGCCGACACCGAACTGGAACCCCAGTTCCGTTTCATTGCGTCTTGCCGCGTTCATCGAGGAGGCATATCTCGTTTCAAAATTGGCCAGCCGCGGACCCGCGCGGGCATAAAGCAGGGTGCCGCCAGCCAGACGGCGCCCGACAAGCATCGACAGCCCATAGTCTTCGTGCCGGCTGACCGAGAACACGCGGCCGCCGGGCAACCGGCTGTGATCCCACCTCAAGCTGGCCAGTCCGGCGTCTGCCTCAAGTCCCATGTACCATCTGGCGACATCGACACCGACACCCGCCGCGATGTTTCCGGCCACGCCGAAATTACCGAAATCGGCAGTAAGGCTGCCAGTGCCATTTTCGCGCGGTCCATCCAGCATGGTGCCAAGGTGCGAGACACCGGCGCGTGCGCCGACATAGAAATCGACCGGGCCTGGCGCTGTGTCGCCGAGTTGGCCGGCCTCGAAGGCCTTGTCCGTCTGCACGCCGAAGCGGGCCATGATGCGCGATTCGGTGTAGTCGTCGGCAGGGATATTCGAATCGCGCTCCTGGTAGGACGCCTCGAGCCCCACGTAGATGCGCGGCGTCACGTATTTGCGGATGCCCAGCCATGCGCTCGTGAGCTTGTCGTCGCGCGAACTGTCCTGATAGTTGAGGTCGGACAGCGAGGCTCCGGCGTAGATGCTCAAATCGCCGCGAACCAGCTGCTGGATCGTCAGGCTGGCATAGGTGCGCAGATAGGAGGAACTGCCGAAAAGGGTTGTCTCTTCGACGCTGCGGCCGCCGCGCGCCGTTATCACCGTGCCCTCGGCGGGACGCCATTTGAGCGAGCCGCCAAAGTCGGGGGCCACCACGTCGCTGAAGCGACCATCGGCGAAGTGCTGGTAGATGATCCCGCCATAGATATCGGCATCGAGGCTGGTGCCGAACTTCTGCTGCCACCCTACAATGCCGCGAAACCCGTTTGAATCCCGCTTGAATGTGTTGTCGTCCGGGGTGTGGTCGTAAAAGCGTCCGTCAAACAGGCTCTCGATGTAAACGTGCTTGTTGTCGCCAAGATCATGGGTTAGCCGCACGCCGCTCGTGACCATGTTGCGGTCGCGGTCGTCGTTGTTGATGATGGGCCCGGCGATAGACGGCACGTCCTGGAAATCATACCGGTTGAAGGTGGCACCGATTCTGACCGAATTGTCGCCGAAGCGGTGAGAAATGGCGCCATAGGCGCTGGTTTGCCAATAGATCGTCGGGAATTTGCCGACAATATCGCCCAGTTCGGGCGAACTGCGGCTTTCGTGGTTGCGGCCGAAACTGCCACCCCAGACGATCAGCGTCAGGGGGTCGATACGGTGCCGCCCGTTGGCGTAGAGTTTGAAATCCTCGTAATTCTCGCTGGTGTATTTGGCAAAGCGGCCGATCTCCGCGGATGCACCAAGGTTCACCTGGTTTGAATTGTCCCTGATGGAATAATTGAAGGTAGGCAGGAGAACTGTCACCCAGTCGCCCAGCCGCGAACCGGTGAACAGGGGATGGCTGTAGTAGACGTTGTCGGTGTAGTATTCGTTGAGCCCCAGAGAGGCGGAGAAATCGGTCTTCACCGAATCGTCGGCAGCGATGGCGCTGTTTGGATGTCCGGCACCGCAAACTGCTAACAGCACTACTAGGACGCTAGTGCAGGCAACCCGCTTCAAAATCCCCCAGCTCCATTACCGCTTCTATCCCCACCCTGTTTTGCCGATCGGTTCCGTTTTGGCAAGATAATAGGGTCCGATACCGCAAAGCACTTCACCAACATTGCAAATATGTAACACTCTCACCCCTTGAGCGAGACCGGGAGGCGGCAATTCGCTGACTGGAAATACAGGTAATCCAAATGACATCCGTGACAGCAATTGGCCCATCGCTGCCGATTGGGGGGAAGCGGAGTTTGTCCGCTTGACCTCATGTTCCAGAAGTTGATTTGCCTCGCGATTGCCAAAGTATCATCAGCCTCGCTTTCGAGGCATCTGATAGTGCTTTCGACCTTGGTGTGTCCACGCAGCAACTGAACCGCCCGGAAGTTGCCGGTGCGTCGGCAGATCGGGTGCTCCAAGATAGCGCTGCATGGCGGTCGCGAATCTGAACGTCCCAGCGATAAACACCTGCCGGGGCATCTTCGCTTGTGAGCCCGAGCCGGCACGAAGCGGCGTAGCCATTGGTTTCGCACAGCGCCCGCATCAACAACGACGCGGGCGCGGTTGGTTGCCACCTCAATAAGGGCTGATGCAGCGGTGATAGCGGTCGGAGAATTCTCCTCCAGCGCGAGTTTCTTGAGTTTCCTTAAGGGAGTCCTCATCTCCGTTGCACGCCTTCGTAGAGAGTTCGTTGGAGGTACGCCTTTCAGCCTGCCAATGTGCATCCATTTCCGCGAGGGCAGCCGGCCCCGAAATCAGGAAAACCACGCCAGTCAGGGCAATCGCCTTGACCCTGTTCGACAATCTTAAGTCTCCTTATGTCACACACAAAAGTCCTGATCTGGGACTTGAACTCATCGACCGTGCGGTCGAACGATATCCGGATCGGAACGACCTTGCCGGTGACGAATTTGACCTGGACCCCGCCGTTAGTGGCCGCGGACCAGGACTATTGGGCCTTCTGCAGGGCCGTGCGGTAGCCTAGAACGTGTGCCCCGCGTGCGCACGCCTTCTGGCGGTAAGCACTACTATTTTAGGCAGCCCGCCGGACCACCCATCAAGAACAGCACCAGCAGATTAGCCAAGGGTGTGGACATTAGAGGTCATGGTGGCTTTGTGGTGGCCCCCGGGGCGCGCCGTGTTGATGACAATGAATATACCCCGGAGCGCCCGCAAGACCTCGACGCCTTTGTACAGGCGGTGGTGAGCGACGAGCTACCTGAATTGCCGCCGCCGCTTTGGCATCTCATTAGCAATGGTAACGGAGCGAACATCGTTGAGTTCCCGCATGCGGCTCCGTCTTCCCATTGCACGCAAGAACACGTTCATTCTTTGCAATATGGCCATTACCCTGATCGAAACGGCGAAGCTCAACGGCGTCGACCCGCAGGCCTGGCTCACCGACATTCTGAGCCGCATCGCCGACCACAAGATCACCCGTATCGACGAACTGCTCCCATGGCGTTACGCTGCCTCCGCAGCGTAACCAGAAACCGCCTTGCCGAGCCAGAGCGCCTTCACCGGACGGTCACGGTCAAACCGCAGATGCCCTGGCTTAAAGCGGCCGGCCTAGGCGGGGTGATCGAGGAGGCCACTCGTTCCGCTTAGATATAAAACGATTACATTTCAATGTCTTATGGTATTTTAAAAATCTACAATCGAGAGAATTGTAGGACAAAGGTCGACCCCACGTTCTCGACTTTGGAGGAGCAACGCAACGACGCCCCCGTCACTTCCCAACGGGTCCCATCCGCGCCTGACGAGACACAATGTAACCACTGAATTCCAACCGTTTCGAAAAGACCGCTAACCCGCCCTATTCATGAACCTTGAAGCTGACGGGGATTTCCGGCGCGTAGGCGTTCGGGATCGAGGCGTCTTTTTCACCGCGGTTGGGGTTGGACTTGTGGAA